>ENA-ORLW01000034-ORLW01000034.1-human-gut-metagenome-genome-assembly--contig:-NODE-34-length-182656-cov-46.494066_pt1 | contig 182656 bp, 155 predicted proteins | sample MGYA00243017_ERZ508829 | MGnify/ENA primary metagenome ERZ508829 (study PRJEB26277, sample SAMN04329776) | human gut metagenome | biome: human-associated habitat | host: Homo sapiens | place: USA...
GATACCAATGGTAAAGAACGTTGGAAGGCCATCCACAGGAAGAAACTCATTAACCGTTCGGACATTGAGATTCTAAGCAAGTACAACAGCGAGGTAAGAGGCTTGGCTAATTACTACTCGCTGGCGTGCAATCCCATAAGAATGGCTCATTTCTCAAGCCTGATGAAGTATAGCATGCTCAAAACCTTTGCTGCGAAATATCGTACAAAGACCTCAAAGATCAAAGCTCGATATCTGAAAAAGGGCATTTTCACAGTCCCTTATATGACGAAAGCTGGGCCGAAAGAGTGTGTGTACTACAACGAAGGATTCGAGAGACGAAAAGAGCCGCTATTTGGACAGGTTGACATGCAAGCAACCTACAAAAAATATGCAAAGCCCAGCAGCCTGATTTGCAAGTTACGCGCAAAAACATGCGAACTATGCGGAACAACCTGCGATGATATCGAGATTCACCAGGTTAAGCGGTTGAAAGACCTCACAGGAAATGCTGAATGGGAACAGGTAATGCGGTCACGTCACCGCAAAACACTTGCTGTTTGTCCGAACTGCCATGAGATGATTCACCGGTCTAATAAATCGCAAGATGATGGTAAACGGCGAGCCGTGTGCGCCGAGAGGTGCCTGCACGGTTCTGGAGGGAGTCAGTAATGCTGGCTTACCTCATGATTTGGATGTGGACGTGGCACGTCTGCGGTTGATGAAGGCTGACCACCAAAGCCAGCAGTATCGGCTGGAAGATCAGCTGCTGAAAGTTTTTCCGCGGCAGCTGGAACAGGATGCACAGCTGCTGGAAGGTTTTGCGCAGGATAGGGCAACGCTGGCGGCGAATCCCGAACCCGAAGCGGAGTTCGGCGGGCTGACCGTTCGCGGAAGTTTCATTGAAGAGAAGGAAGCGGCGGGCAAAGCCATACTTGCCGCGTGCAAGGAAGCCGCGCAGGGGAATCCGGTGGAGTTTGGCGCTTATCGCGGGCTGACCATGAGCGTCCAGTTCGATTCGTTTGCCAATAAATTCAGGCTCACCCTGCGCGGTGCAGTTTCGCATATCATGGAAGTCGGCAGCGACGCAAGGGGCAACATCACCCGCTTAACGAACCTGATTCAGACACTTCCCGACCGAATGGCAAAGGTGCAAGCACGCCTTGATGCGACCAAGCAGCAGGTGGCAGCGGCGAAAGCGGAGCTCGGCAAGCCCTTTCCGCAGGAGGAAGAGCTGAAAACCAAAAGCGCAAGGCTGGCGGAACTGGATGCAGAATTGAACATGGATCAGCGCCCTGTCAGCCGAGAAAAGAGCGCAGAACAGGAACGATAATCCGAAAAGGAGGATGAAATGGACACGATTGCAATGACAGCCGTCTATCCGCACGATGCGGCATATGCCCGCGCGCACGGTGAACTGGCGGCGTATCGGAATGCGCGCCGGCGCAATATCGCCTGCAAAGACGCCATCGAAGAAGCGATTGCGAAGCATTTCGACGGGATGCACTTGGACGAAGCGTGTGTCAAGGAGGTGCTTGACCAATACGGCAGCGAGCGGGTAACGCTGGTGCTGGCGGCAACGGTGCAGGAAAAAGTCTGGGATGGACGCTTCTCCAATGCGAACAAGCGCTGGGCACTCGAAAGGGAGATTCCTCGCGAGCCTGACCGCTGGAGTGCGTATGCCGTCGCCGCGCATCCGGTGATTCTGGATGACTTCATCAATCTGGCACGGCAGGAAATGCAGAAGCGCGAACGTCCGCCTGCTGCAAAAAACGAAAAAGCGATTCGACAGCCTTGCGCAAAGGCGTTTCAGGAGAGAGAATGAAGAAGGAGAAAGCGCGGCGGTCGAAGATGCTCCACTTCGCCGTAACGGAAGAGGAAGCACGCATCATTGACGCAAAGATGAAGCAGCTGGAAATTCGGAACATGTCGGCGTTTCTCCGCGCGATGGTGCTGAACGGCTATGTTCTGAAACTCGATTTGCCGCAGCTTCGCGAAATGATTCGCTTGCTGGCAAATCTAACGAACAACGTCAACCAGATTGCCCGCAGGGTCAACGAACACGGCAGCATCTACGAATCAGAGATTGACGAAATTCAGGAGAACGTCAATCTGTTGCTGGGCATGATGAACCAGCTGCTTTCCACGCTCCAGCTGAACACAGTATAAGGAGGAACTTCTATGCGCAAGACAATCTTGAAAATCATCCTGTGCCCCGTCATCCTGATGGCAAGGCTCATCCTGTGCGCCGCTGCCTTCGTCACTTCGCTGGCGGGTTCCGTCATCGGGCTGAGCGCATCGCTCTTTGGCATCCTGTCGCTGATGGCGTTTGTCACCGGCAGCTGGCAGAACGGGATTGCCTTCGCGGTGCTGATGCTGCTGGTAAGTCCCGTCGGTCTGCCCGGTATCGCCCATCTGATTTTGGAGAATGTCAGCCGAGTGCTTGGCTTTTTCGAGCGGATGCTGACGTGAAAAACGCAAAAATCATGAAACGCGCTTCTCTTCGGAGGGGCGCGTTTTTCTGCAATCAGGAGGATAACAATGGCGACCACCCGCATCATGTCGATGCACATCAACAAGGGCAAGACAATCGCCCAGTGCCTGAAAGCACGGCTGGATTATGTGAAGAACCCGGACAAGACTGAGCAGGGTAAACTGATTTCCGCCTATGCCTGTGCGCCCGAAACCGCTGACCAAGAGTTCCTGCTGAACCGAAATGCCTATATCGCGAAAACTGGACGGCGCATTCGCAATGAAGTAATTGCGTATCAGGTGCGGCAGTCCTTCCAGCCGGGAGAAGTAACGCCGGAAGAAGCCAACAAAATCGGCTATGAGCTGGCTTCCCGGCTGCTGAACGGGGATTTCGCATTCCTTGTGGCGACGCATGATGACCATGCGCACATCCACAATCACATTGTGTTCAGCGCCGTTTCGCTGGACTGCAACCACAAATTCAAGGATGTGCTTCGCTCCGGCAAAGTCGTTGCGGAGTTGAGCGACAGCCTCTGCCGCGAACATCGGCTCTCCATCGTCGAAAATCCGCAGGACAAAACCGTTTCATACGACAAGTGGCAGGGCGGCAGCGCCCGCATCACCAGCCGAGACACGATTCGCATGATGATTGACAGCGCCCTGCGGATGCAGCCTGACGGTTTTGACGCGCTCATGCAGCTGCTGGAAGAAGCTGGATGCAGGGTGAAGCGCGGCGCACAAATCAGCGTGAAGCCGCCAGCTGGCAAACGCTTTATCCGCCTTGATTCTCTGGGCGCGGCGTACACAGAGGATGCTTTGCGGAATGTGCTGGACGGCAGGCAGGTGCATATTCCCCGGATTCCGAGAAGCCAGTACACGGGCAGGCAGATTGCGCTGATGATTGACATTGAGAAGAAGATGCGCGAGGGCAAGGGCAGAGGCTATCAGGTATGGGCGGAGCGTCACAACCTTGACGCTGTTTCGCAGTCTGTCATTTATCTGAAAGAAAACGGAATCAATTCGTATGAAGAACTGATGAGCAGGATTGACAGCGGGACAAAGCGGCGAAATCAGCTCAAAGACAGCATGAAAACCTGCCAAGCGCGGATGAAAGCAATCAGCGAGCAGCGAAAAGCGATTTTGACATATCGCAGAACGCAGGCGGTCTATGTGCAGTACCGGGAATCCGGCTGGTCGTCGCAGTTTTATCAGGCACATGCGAAGGAGATTGAAGCCCACAAAGCAGCACAGACGGTGTACGCGAAAGAGAACGGAAAGCTGCCGACGCTTGCGGAACTGTCCGCTGAATATGAGCGCCTGCTGTGCCAGAAGCGAGCAGACAGCGCTGCGTTTGCCGAGGTAAAAGCGGAGGTCAGCAGCCTATGGCATATCAAAACGAACATGGATACCATTGCCAGCGACGAGCCGATTGAAGAAAAAGAAACGTCGCGTGCCGACCGAAACGCACGCTAAGGCAAGCGCCGATGTCCCTTCTGCGCCAACAGCGTCGGAGTTTCTGTTTTTTTCGGGCGCACTGTGCCTGACAACCGCAGAGCCTGCTCTGCATTAGCGGGGATTGGGGAGCATCTCCCCAACAAGCAAAATGTCATTTTTAGCAAAATGACCCTGCTTGCTAATATGATACTGTCCGGTATTTATACTATTTCCAAATTCACCTGCGCCATCTGCTCGCGCCTTTTCCGCGCTTGCGTCCGCTCATTCCACTTAGCGTAGCGCTGCTACGCTGCGTTTCATTCGCGTTAGCCAGCGCGAAAAATTCGCTTCGCATCTTGGCGCATTCTCATTTGGAAATAGTATTACGTTAGCGTAAAAGAGAAATTTGCTTTACATCCGAGCGTATTTCAGTGCAAATGCAAAAGAAAAATATACGCTATTTTTGAAAATCGCGTAAAAAACGGCGAAGAAATTGCCAGTTATAATGGAGGGGAAAGCTGTCATGCAGCAAAATAATAATTCCCCGCGGAGGAAAAAGATGAGCTTTACAATGAAAGATGCTTACAGCGTTATGCTGAGGGAGTACCCGGATGTAATGAACATCGAGCAGATGAGCCAAGCATTGGGGGTAAGCACCAAAACGGGTTACGGTCTGCTGAAAAGTGGCAAAGTTGCCTGCTTGAAGGTCGGACGCGCTTATCGGATTCCCAAGGTGCATCTGCTGGATTACATGAAGGTTATGGAGCAGGAGAAGTCAGGGAAAACTAACGGATGATAGCGGCGCAGCGACAAAAAGATGAGGGAGGGACAAGATTGTGGTTGCAGGACATTTGCAGGAAAAGAAAGGGTACTACTATGCGGTGCTCAGTTACAAGGATGCTGATAAGCGACGCAGGACAAAGTGGATTGCCAGCGGTCTGCCTGTGAAAGGCAATAAGAAGAAAGCAGAAGGATTTCTTCAGGAGCAGCGGCGCAGCTTTGAGATTCCGCTGGCGGATCAGCCTATTGCCAAAGATGGGCAGGAACTTTTTGCAGATTATCTTCAGCGATGGCTGCAAGTCGCCAAGACAACGGTTGCACCGACCACCTATGGTTCTTACGGCGGGCTGCTTCGGAATCCGATTGACCCGTGGTTCCGGAAGAAGCGAATTACGCTGCAAGGGCTGACCGCTTCCGATCTTCAGGCGTTTTATATGGAGCAGGGGAGGCGCGTGAAGCCGAACACAGTCATTCATTACCATGCTGTGATTCATCGAGCGCTCAAATATGCTGTCAAGATGGATTTGATTTCTGTGAATCCGGCGGATAAGGTAGACCGCCCGCGCAAAAATGGCTATCAGGCGAATTTTTATTCGGAAAGTGAAATTGCAGCGCTGTTTGCTGCAATTTCAGATACGCTGATTGAAGTGCCGGTGAAACTGGCAGCCTTCTATGGTCTGCGCCGCAGCGAGGTGATGGGCTTGCGCTGGGATGCCGTTGACTTTGTGCATAACACCATTTGCATTCGGCACACAGTGACTGGATGCACGATTGACGGGCAGTACCAGATTATCGCGGCGGACACGACCAAGACTCGCTCCAGCCGCCGTACCCTGCCGCTTGTGCCTACTGTGCGAGAAATGCTTCTCCGATTGAAGGAACAGCAGGAACAGAACCGAAAAATCTGCGGTCAATCTTACAGCCGGGAGTTTGCAGATTACATTTGCGTCAATAAACTGGGGGAACGGATTCGCCCAGCATATCTTTCCAGCTGCTTCAGCAAAGCGCTGGAGCAAAACCACTTGCGGCATATCCGCTTTCACGACCTGCGCCACAGCTGCGCAACGCTGCTGCTGGCGCATGGTGTGCCGCTCAAACAAATTCAGGAGTGGCTGGGGCACAGCGATTTCAGCACGACGGCCAACATCTATGCGCACCTTGATGCGGCTTCCAAGCAGAAGTCTGCCGAAACGATGGAAGAATTTTTGAAATTGGTGTGAGAGAACAAGAAAAAATCTCGACAGACTTGCATCAGGCTCGAAACGGTGCTACGATGTACTTGTCCAACAGCAGCGGGTGTTCATGCGGCGCGAAAAGGAGGTTGCTATGGTCGCAGGACATTTGCAAGAAAAGAACGGCTATTTCTATGCCGTTCTCAGTTACAAGGATGCACAGGGCAAGCGGAAAACCAAGTGGATTCCCACAGGCTATCTAATCCGTGGAAACAAGAAGAAGGCGGAAGCGTTCCTAATGGAACAGCGCCAAACCTTCCAGCTTCCGGCGGAAGATACGGAGGCAGTGGAGAAGGGCGAACTGTTTGCGGATTATCTGGAACGCTGGCTGAAAATCGCAAAGAGCACGATTGCGATTACGACGTACAGCTCTTACGACGGGATGATGAAAAGCACCATCGTTCCGTGGTTCCGCAAAACAGGCGTGACCATCACGAAATTGACAGCCCAAGACATTCAGGATTTCTACACAGCACAGCTGGCGCGGGTAAAGTCCAACACGGTGATTCACTATCATGCCCTCATTCATCGGGCGCTGAAATATGCGGTAAAGACAGACCAGCTTTCCGTGAATCCAGCGGATAAGGTAGACCGCCCGCGCAAGAACGGCTTCCAGCCTGCTTTCTATGACAAGGATGAAATCAACCAGCTTCTCGCCTGCGTAAAGGGGACGCTGATTGAAACGCCGGTCATGCTGGCGGCATTCTACGGTTTGCGGCGCAGCGAAGCCGTTGGGCTGCGCTGGAATGCCATCGACTTCCAGCAGAACACCATCACGATTCAGCACACGGTGATTGCGTGCAGGCTGAACGGAAAGTACGAGGTCATCGCCCGCGATACCACGAAAACGAAGTCAAGCCGCCGGACGCTGCCGCTTGCAGCGCCAATCCGGAAGTATCTGCTTGATTTGCAGGTTCGGCAGGCGGAGAACCGCAGACTTTGCGGCAACTGCTATTGCAAGGATTATGAAGGCTATATCTGCATCAATGAGATGGGGTATCTGCTGAATCCGAACAGGGTATCAGCGATGTTTGAGCTGACGCTTCAGCAAAACCATCTGCGGCATATTCGCTTTCATGACCTGCGGCACAGCAGCGCGAGCTTGCTGCTTGCGAACCATGTGCCGCTCAAACAGATTCAGGAGTGGCTGGGGCACAGCGATTTCAGCACGACGGCGAACATCTACGCACACCTTGATGTGGCTTCCAAACAGAACACAGCAGAAGCAATGCTGCATGGACTGGGATTGGAAGAAGAATGAGGCTGCTTCCAAACGAACATGCACCGAGGCGTGAGCAGACGAAAATAGGATGAGATTCGAGCCCAATAAAAAATTCGGCTAAACAACACACTTGTCATTTAGCCGAATGTGGCGGAGACGGTGGGATTCGAACCCACGGACCCTTGCGGATCAACTGATTTCGAGTCAGTCCCGTTATGACCGCTTCGATACGTCTCCATAAATATCTTCACTGCGAATCTCCGGAGATTGGAGAGAACAGCAGGAGAGAACAAAGTATTTAGTTCGAGCCCCAAGAGCCCTGCAAGCCTTGAAAATCAAGGGATTGCCATTGGAAGCCTTCCAGCATGGATTCACGATTTCGAGTCAGTCCCGTTATGACCGCTTCGATACGTCTCCACAAGCTGTCCATAGAACAGCTTATTTAGTATAGCACAATTTCTCGCATTTGGCAAGCGCTTTTTTCGGAATCTGCAAAAATCCGCGCAAAAAGCGGAAATCCGGCGCGGATACCGCACAATTTGAGCATAACGCGCCGGAATCAGCTTTATTTTTCGTACTTGAAGAATCCTTCGCCGCTGCTCTGTCCGAGCTTGCCGGCGTCAATGTACTCCTTCAGCATCTTGTCCATGCCCTTGAAGTTATACGGCGCGAGGAATGACGGAATCTTCAGGTACATTTTGACGATGTTGTGTGCCGTCGTCAGCCCGACGGTGTCCAGAATGTGGAATGGTCCCTTCGGCGCGCCTGTGCCCAGCGTCCATGCCTTGTCGATGCTCTCCGGGTCGGAAATGCCGTTGACGTACAAGTCCATCGCCGAGAACAGCAGCGGCACAAGCATCGAGTTGAGCAGATAACCGGATTTTTCCTTGCGGACGGGCAGCGCAATCATGCGGATGTCGTTGGCAAACTGCATTACCGTGTCGAAAACCTTCGGGTCGGTCTTGCTCTGCGCCATAATTTCCGCAATGTTGTTCTTCCAAATGGAGTTCGCGAAGTGCAGCGACAGGTACTCGTCGGGTCGCCCGGTGTACTTGGCGAATTTCGACGGCAGCAGGGTGGAGGAGTTCGTCACCAGCACCGTCTTTGCGGGCATCAGCGGCGCGAGCTTCTGGTAGAAGCTGATTTTATCCTCCACGTTTTCCGCCATCGACTCGATGACGAGGTCAGCGTCTGCAACTGCCTTCGCCATATCGAGTTCGAGGTGAGTGTTCTTGTACGCCGCTTCCACCTTCTCAAGGCATTTTTTCGGGTCGAAGCCGTCGAAATCCGCGATACCGTTCGCCCAATTTGCGGGCGTTTGACCGTCAGGCGTTGCCATCAGGTTGATGGTGTCGATGTACACCTGATGCAGGTGGTCAAGTTTGGGCTGTGTGCGCCCGATGCTGCCCTCACTGCGCAGCCAGATGCGCAGTATGCGCTCTGGAAAGCAATTTGGCTGCCCAGCACACCGCCGCCCGCTACCACCACTTTACGAATCATCAAAAAATCTCCCTTCTCGTGAACCGTGCGCACTTGGCGCAAATGGTTTCTTTCTGACAGAATTTTATCATACTCGGATACGTTTGACAAGTAGTTTGATAAAATTTTGCCGATGGGAGGGGAATTTTGCCGTGCGCAGCCCAAGTGGTGGATATGCCCAAAGTAGGTTAGTTCAGCAGCACAAAAAGTTAGCGAGGACGATCCCGAAGCAGCGCCCGCAGGCGCGTTCCACTTTCAACAATGAAAACCAAGAAACATGGGAGTGCACACCGAAGGGGTCAAGGGGGCGACCGCAGACATTCGTCTGTTTTCATTGCCCCCTCGTCTCCTCCGCAGAGGCGAAATCCCTGCGTATCGCAATGTGCTAACATAAATAGGAAAGAACTGCTACTCGGTCGCGCAATGGGCGCGACAATGTTGAGGTGATGGAAAGAGCAAGCTGGGGGGCGCATCTGCGGATGCGCAAAGTTACTGGCAGGGACGCTTCGCTGCCTGCGCCTTGTTGACTTCTCTTTTTGAGTGGGTTTGACGAGCAGCAGTTGGGGCGTTGCCCCAAATCCCACAAGGGAGCTCCGCCCCTTGACCCCGCAAGGGGCAGATGAAAAGGGACGAAGTCCCCCCCCCTTGACCCCTTTCGCGCGATTGAGTTGAGTGCTCCTTCTTACTCCTTCCGCGTGTTAATCCTTTTTCTGCGCCCCCTCAGCCCATTTTCTGACCGCTTTCGCCGCCGCCTGATTCATCCCCGGCACCTTCAGCAATTCCTCCTCCGTCGCCTCCCGAATTGCCTTCATCGACCCCAGTTTCGTCAGCAGCGCCTTCCGTCGCTTCGGCCCAATCCCGGGAATATCCTCCAATTGACTGTGAATGCTCGCTTTCCCGCGCAATCCGCGGTGGTGCGTAATGCAAAACCTATGCGCTTCGTCGCGGACGCGCTGAATCAGGTGCAGCTCCGGCGTGTGGTGGTCAAGGCAAATCGGGTCTTCGCGGTCGGGAAGGAAAATTTCCTCCTGCTTCTTCGCCAGCCCGAACATCGCGACATCTGCGCCCATGTCCAGCAGCGCCTGCCGCGCGAAACGCAGCTGCTGCGGACCACCGTCAATCAGCACAAGGTCGGGCAGGTCAGAAAACTTGCCGCCGATGGGGGATAGTCCCTGTTCTTCGCGTTCCGCCTTCTCCTGCAAGCCGTGCGCGAACCGCCGCCCCAGCACCTCGTTCAGGGAGGCAAAGTCGTTCGCGCCCTCGACCGTCTTGATGCGGAAGCGGCGGTATTCCTTTTTCGCGGGTTCGCCGTCGATGAACACCACCATGCTCGCGACGCTCAAAACGCCCTGCGTGTTGGAAATGTCGTAGCCCTCAATGCGCCGTGGGGCCTTGGGCAGCCCCAGCGCCTTGCCGAGCGCCGCCGCCGCGCCGACTGTTCGTTCTTCGCGGATGCTCGCGCGGGCGTTCCGCTTCTCCAGCGCGTCATGGGCGTTTTTCGCCGCCAGCAGCACCAAATCGTGCTTCTCGCCGCGCCGGGGCGTGACCAGCGTCACCGCCGCGCCCTTCTGCTGCCGCAGCCATTGCTCTAACTGGGCTTGCGCGCCGTCGGGCAGCTCCTGCACGAGAATGTTGCGCGGAATCAGGTTGCCCTCCTGATAATACTGCGTCAGGAACTCTGCCAGAACGTCGCCAGCGGGTTCGCTGCCCTCGCGGGGGAGGGCAAAGTGGTCGCCGCCGACCATGCGGCCGCCGCGGACGTATACCAGCTGAATCATGGCGTCCAGCCCGTCCTGCGCAATGGCGAGGATGTCCTGCTCGCTCCGGTCAGTCTGGATGGCGATTTGCCGTTCCATCAGCCCCTGCACGTCACGGATTTTGTCGCGGATGACGGCGGCGCGCTCGTACTGCATCTTTGCCGCGTAGTCCATCATTTCGCGGTTCAGCACGTCCAGTACCTGTTTGTAGTCGCCGCCGAGGAACGCCAGCACGCCGTCCATCATGTCCCAGTACCGCTCTTCGGTGCATTTTCCGGCGCACGGTGCGAGGCATTTGCCGATTTCGTAGTTGACGCACGGGCGGCAGGGTGTTTTCAGCGGCAGTTCCTTCCGGCACGTCCGCAGGGGGAACACGCCGCGAACCGCGTCGATGACCTGCCGAACCGCCGTCGCGCCGATGTATGGGCCAAAGTACTTCGCGCCGTCCTTCTCCATCCGCCGGGCGAGGGTCAGACGTGGGAACGGCTCTTTCAGGTTGACGCGCAGGTACGGATAATGCTTATCGTCCTTGAGAAGGATGTTGTAGTACGGTTTGTGCAGCTTGATGAGGTTGCATTCGAGGCACAGCGCTTCGAGGTTGCTGTCGCACAGGAGAATATCGAAGTCGTCGATGTGGGAAATCATGGCGGCGACTTTCGGCGTGTGCTCCGTGTCGCGGAAGTAGGAGCGGACGCGGTTTTTGAGGTTGACCGCCTTGCCGACGTAGATAATCGTGCCGTCTTTGTCCTTCATCAGGTAGCAGCCGGGGCTTTCGGGCAGCATCCTGATTTTCAGTTCCAGCTTTTCACCCCAGTCGATTTTTGCCATAAAATACCCTCTCCATAGATGACAAAAGCCGGAAGCCGGACAACCCGTCCGAACCTCCGGCAAGAAAATGCAAGAATCAACAAGTTAGTCGTTCGCCAGACCCCAGTCATCCAGCGTAGACGGAATCTGATGCCACAGCACGGCTTCCACCTTGCCCAGAATCATGTTCCGCGGCACAGCGCCGACGTGCGACGAGCGGCTGTCGTTGGAATTGTTGCGGTTGTCGCCCATCAGGAAATAATGTCCTTCCGGCACGATGTACGGGCCGTAGTCGCTGTACATCCGCGCGGACAGGAACTTCTCGGTGTACTTCACGCCGTTGACGTACAGGTATCCGCCGGAAATTTGAACCGTATCGCCCGGCAGACCCACCACGCGCTTGACAAAATTCGTGCTGCCGCGGTCAGGATAGCGGCACACCACGACATCAAAGCGCTCCGGCTCGCCGCCCAGCACAATCGGCTGATTGAAGAAGTACGACGTGCCGTAATGCAGCTTGCTCATAATCATGATTTCGCCGTTGTGCAGCGTCGGATACATGCTGTTGCCGTCCACCACCACGGGCGAACCAACGAACGCTTTCAGCAGGAGGACGAGCAGCAGTGCGCCGACAAGTGTTGCAATCCACTCCATGGCGTTCTGCTTTGCGGGCTTTTTCACCTTCGGGGTGACGACGTAGCCCTTTTTCATCATGCGCTGCTGCCATTTGGTGTAATACAGGGCGGATTCTTCCTTCTTTTCGGGAGATTCCGGCGCGTTTTCGGGGGAGGAGGGGGCGGATTCCGCCTGTTTGACCTGTTCGGGTTCAAGGTTGGACATGGGGAAAACCTCGCTTTCATGATGCAGAGGAATTGTTTCGCACAATAAACGAATGGGCGGAGCGATTCGCTGCACGTTTCACGTCAGGAAATTTCTGACTTATTCGGCAACCAACTGGTCAACGCATTTCATCAGAACTTCCTAAGGCACCACCGCACAATTCGGCGGCGCGTCTGGCGATGTCTTTTCTGCCATCTGCGGCATGCAAATTCCTCGATTTACCTCCAGTAAACCTTCGAAATTTGCATTTGCATCTGACGAAAAATCCATTCGCCAGCCGACCACCTCATTTGTACGGTGTTACCTCAAAAAAATTCGCCAGAATAGGGGAAAATCCTGCCGAAGCATCAAAAAGTTGCAGAAAGTTTACAAACCGTCAAGCGTCACCGTTGAGCCAGAAGGCGGGCTTCACCAGCACGGTTTCGTGCTCTTGGTCAATGTCCATCACCATCAGCGACTTTTCGCCCATCACACGCTTCTTCACGGGTTTTGCGGTGGACATCACGAACGTCATGCCGACGACATCGACATTGAACTCGCGCATCAGGTCGACCATGCCCTTCGCCGTGCCGCCGCCTTTGAGAAAGTCGTCCACAATCAGGCACTTCTGCCCCTCCTGCACCGCGCGGCGCGAAAGGCTCATCGTCTCGATATGGCCGGACGACCCGGAAACGTAGTTGATGTTGACCGCGCTGCCTTCGTAGACCTTGGAGGAACGGCGCGCAATCACCAGCGGCACGCCCAGCGCGTTCGCGGTGGAGAAGGCGACGGGGATGCCCTTCGTCTCCATCGTCAGCACAAAATCCGGCGCGGCGGCATAGTATTCCGTCGCCATGATTTCGCCCATGCGGGTGACGATTTCGGGCGTGGAGAGAATGTCGCTGTAATAGAGGAAGCCGCCGGGCAGAACGCGCCCTTCTTCGCTCAGCTGCTGGCAGAGGTCGCCGATGAACTTGCGCGCTTCGGGACGGCGAACCTTCGTGCGATAGCGAACGCCGCCCGCCGCGCCTGTGACCGTTTCCAGCTCGCCCAGCCCGAAGTGCGCCACAACGTCGCGCAGGATATCAATATCCTCGCTCATGGTCGATTTGGCAGACCCGAAGAGGTCGCAAAAATAGGAAAGCGTGAAGATGCGGTTCGGCTTGGCGGCAAGAATCTTCATCATAGCGCTCATGCGCTCGTTGCGGCGGATTTTGTCCACGGGGGTATCGCTCCTTTATTGGTGGTCGAATGCGAATCCCGATGCACCTGAATCATCCGGGAATCGTATGGAAATGGTACGGTTTTTTCGGGCACACCGGAGCAAATCAGGCAAAATAAAAAATCCGGCGATGCCTGAATCGTATTATAGCACAAATCTACGAATGATGGAAGAGGGCAAAATAAAAAAAGTTCGGTTTTTGTGCAAATGCGCGCAATCATCCGCCGAAGGAGTATTAACATGGACAAAACAGGCAAAATTGCATGAGAAAAGGACAAAAATCAGTCGCTTTCCGTTGCAAAATGGCGAAAATCACTCGAAAGGCAGGAAAAAAATCCGCCCCCTCTTGCATTTTTGGCAGGGAAATAGTATACTTATATTCGGACAAAAAAGAAGGAGGTGGTTCACCTATGAAGTCCGTGAACATCAAGCTGAACCTGATGACCGATGGTGCCAAGTTCGTCCAGATCGTTGGCGCGTATCCGTATGACATGGATCTGCGCAGCGGCCGTCACGTTGTGGATGCTAAGTCCATTCTGGGCATCTTCTCCCTCGACTGGAGCAAGCCTGTGACGATGGAGATTTACTCCGACGATTGCGACGACCTGCTGGCCGAGATCAAGCCCTTCCTCGCGTAAGCGTCAGGGGTCATTCAGGACAATCAGCTGCGGAAAGGACTGCAATGGGGCAAGTGCCGCCGGCGCGGACTTTCTGCCGACAAGCGCATCCCCTCAGCCTCTGGCGGAGGGGGTGTTTTCGTAAATTCGCAGAATAAAAAGCGGAATGTACCCCAAGCGTGACGGCGCCCGAAGGGGTGGAGGGGGAGCGCGGAAAGCCCCTCCTCGCGTCCGCAGACGCGAAACCCTCTGCGTCAAAAGCGCAATATTATTATGGTAGAAAAAAATCCGCAAGGGAAGGAGGACGAACCCGCGTGCAGCGCAAAATTATCCCCGATGCCGAGAACCGGCTGCTCATCCTCTATGCCCTCAAAACCGTCGGCGCAATGACCGACCAGCAGCTGCTGATTGTCATGACCGACACCGATTTGATGAACTACATCACCCTCCAGCTGACGATTGCGGATTTGGAGAGCGAGGGCAAACTGCGCCGTCAGGGCGACACATCCGGCGGGACGCTCGAACTGACCGACGCGGGACGCTACCTGCTCAACAGCTTCGAGATGCACATTCCGGTCAGCCGTCGCGGGCTGATTGACAGCGGCGCGGCGCAGTGGCGCGAGCGGTTCGCGGCGGAACAGATGGCGGCGGTGGAGATTTTCGATCTCCCGAACGGCGAAAAAGGCCTACACCTGCGCATCGTCGACCGCCGAAACGTCCTGCTGGACATCACTTTTGCCCTGCCGACGGGCAAACGCATCAACTGCCTCCAGCAGCGCTGGCAGCAGTGCATGAATCAGGTCTACCTGCTCCTGCTGTCCACCTTGGGCAGCGGCCACACGCCGGAAAAGAAGCTGCCGGACGGGTGCAGCGTGCTGCAGGTGAGCGACTCGGAGTGGCTGACGACCGCCTGCGACAACCCGACGCAGCCGACCATTACGCTGATGGTGAGCCTGCCGACCGAGGAAACGGCGCATGAATGCGCAGCCGCTTTTCCGACCATGAGCGCTGTCGTTCGCGACGCGATTCTGGCGCTCCTGGACGGCGCACAGCTGCCGTAATGCCGCGCGCCGCACACTTTTCCCGAAAAAAAGTAAATTCCCTCTTGACAAAGCGGTGGAAACGTGGTATGCTAACGAAGCTGGTTCCATTATGGAGAGATGGCCGAGCGGTTGATGGCGCTGGTCTTGAAAACCAGTGATACCGAAAGGTACCGGGGGTTCGAATCCCTCTCTCTCCGCCAGTTTTCTTAACTGCATACGAGCTTGACATGGAGAAGTACCCAAGTGGCCGAAGGGGCTCCCCTGCTAAGGGAGTAGTGTGAGTAATCGCAGCCCGGGTTCAAATCCCGGCTTCTCCGCCAAAAACCCCGGAAACGTTGCGTTTCCGGGGTTTTTCGTATATGAATTTTTATGTAGTGAAAAAGCCGTGAACGCGCTGACAAAATCCCGCTGGATTCAAACGAATCCTTCACCCAAGATACCCATGAAGAACCGGCACCCCTCATCGGTTAATCCACAGGCACGCCAAGGTCACCACCACAGCAGCTGCGCAAAGAATCCCCAAAACGATAAACCCCATGCGTTCATCTCCTTCCACCGCGGCGAAGTCCTGTCGGAATAGGATGTGCAGACAGGGAGGAAAATATGCCGCATGGGGGGATCTTTTCCATGGGGACAGGAAAATAGGAGCGTCACGGAAATTTTGGGGGGGGGAAGGAAGAAGAGTTCAAGTTAGGTAGTAGAAAGCAACTCTTTCACGCAAGAAACTTTTGCGGCGGGGGAGTCCAGAGGGGGCTGCCGCCCAGACTCGACATTCAGCAGCCCCCCTCTGGGCGTTCTTTGGTTACTTTTTGTCGCAACAGAAAGTAACAACTTCGCGTCCGCAGACGCGACGGGAGCAGCGAGCAAAACCATGCCTGTTTTCATGAATGCTTCCTCTCCACAGCTTTCCATGAAGAATTGGAAAATATGCAGTGGACAGCAGCACTTTCAGAACGGTAACATAGTACCAAACTATACGGAAAGAGAATACCAAACAGGGAAAACGGGTTACCCGGAAGAAGAGAATGAGGAATACACCGCAGCGGAACGCGCGTGTACGGGCGGGCGCGCGCGATAAGCAGATTGCTGCCATCTGGCGGTCTGATTTCGGTGCGCTGCCCACCCCGGCGCAGGTGCAGCGGCTCTCCACCGCGGCGGATGTGCTGCAAATGCCGCTGACAGTGCTGCGCGAAGCCGTCCGGTGCGCCGCCACGACGGGCGCGAAGTCCCCGATGGCGTATGTGCTGACGCTCCTGCAAGACTGGCACTATGCGGGCGTTCGGACGGCGGACGAGGTGGGCGAATACGCCTATCTGCGCGACGTGGTGGAGAGAAGACAGCCCGGCGACCGCGAAAAAGCGCAGCAGGGTCTGGCACAGATGCGCCGCCGCCATCAGCAGATGCCGGATGGCAGCGAGGAAGGGGCTGACGGCTGATGCAAGCAAACGACATGACAACGGAGCAGCTGATTCGCTACTTCCGGTGCATGGGCAGTGCGAACGCGGTCTGCCGCGAGCATCAGCGCTGCCCGGATTGCCCGTATTACGTTCCGCAGAGCTACAACGTGCGCTTCCGTGACGCGGCGATGGAAATTGCCAATCGGCTGGAAGCAGCACTGAACCGTGGAGGACAAGCAACATGAGCAACCAATCCCCCTGCACCGACCCGCCCTACCCCTGCACGGCGCTGACGCTGGCGGAAAAGAGTGCCGCGTTGGACGGCCTGACGCGCCTGCTCCACCGCTTGCCGCTGCTCCTTGACGAGGCGGAAGCGGTGAAAGCCGCAATCTGCGCCCTGCGCAAGGCGGCGACGGCGGATGACTGCCGGGTGCGCAAAATTCCTGTGTACGGCATGGGGCAAGCGAAGGACGCGGTGTATTCTCAGCGCGGCGATGACTATCTGCTCGAAGCCCAGCGCGTGGCGGAAGAGAATCCGCCGAATGCGTCAGATATGCCGGAGAACGCCTCGGAGAATCCGCCGGAGACGGTGGAGGATGCCGAAAATCCGCCGAAAGTGCCGCCGAAAAAGCGAAATGGCGGCTGGCGGTGCTGACAGGCGCATCAGGAGGGGCGAACATGCGGGCGAAAGAGTATCTGTCGCAGGTGCGTTTTCTCGACGAGCGGATCACCTGCAAGCTGGCGGACGCGGCGCGATTGCAGGACATGGCGACGCGCATCACGCCCATCCTGCGGGAGGACGGCGTATCCGGGGGCGGCGGCGCGCCGGATCGTCTGGCGGACGCGGTGGCGAAAATCGTTGACCTGAAAGCCGAAATCAACCGGGACATCGACCGCCTGGTGGACAAGAAGCGCGACATCGCGGCGAAGCTGGGCAAATTGACCGACCGGCGGTATTACGCGGTGCTTTTCCGGCGGTATCTGCTGTTTGAGACGTTCGAGAAGATTTCCTGCGAGATGAACTACTCGTGGCGGCACGTCTGCTCCCTGCACGGGCAGGCGCTGGAGGCGTTTCAAAAGGTGCTGGACGCGGAAAAGGACGCTTGATGCGGCGTGGAGGTGAGAAAAATGGCGATAATCGGCGTGCTGTGTCTGCTGGCGGCAGTGGTCTGCGTGGCTTGCACGATGGTGAACAGGCGGTAAAAGCAAAAGGCGGTCAGCGGCACAATCGCCGCCGACCGTGATTTACGCCGCCGCTAACAAAAGATTATTTTTGTGTACCCCATTGCGTTGCTGAACGCTTCGGCGTACAATACCGAAATCTTCCCGGTGGAGGCTCACGGCACGAGCAAATCCACCGGGATTCCCAGCGCGGCGGCAACGGTGCGCATCCGCTCCAGCGGCACGGACTGCTTGCCGTACTCCCACAGCTGCACGACACGTTCAGCGCTTGCGCCGGTATAGCCGCACATTTCGCCAAGGGCGCGCTGGGTCAGACCGCGCTCCTTGCGCTTGCTCTTGATGAGGGCGGGGATGCTTTCGACAGGGGGATTCGACGGGGTGTAGCACATGATGATGCTCCTTTCACTTTTTGTTCTGTGTCATTCTGATATGCGCGGCAGCCGCGAAGCAAATCACGGCGAGGACGCTGAAAACAACGGCGATACCAAGCAAGATTTGAACCATTGCAATTCCCGGTGGTCTGTGCTATAATCAGGGCGTGGAGGAGAGGGCGCGAACCCTCCCCTCCGGGAACTTACTTCAGGGCGCTGATTAGCGTTGCCAGGGCGGTAACTAACAACGCGATGCCGCTGAAGAGCTTCCCAAGCGCTTCAAGCCTTTCGGCTTGGGCGCTTTTCTTTTTGCCCTTCTTGCTCACCGGGCTTCACCTCCTTTCCTCTTCTATTATATCACAATAAGTTCATTGTGTCAATGGGTGAATCAAAGAAATTTTGCAATTTTTCATCACTTTTTCAGAAGCCCGCGCCCTGCTTTCCGGCGCTCACGGCATCACATCATAAAATATCATAGTATTTCATACCCCACTCATGCTATACTGCACATGGAAACCTCCAATCACCTCACCCGACGGACGCGCCAGTCTCCGCCGGGTATTTTTGTGCCCCGAATTTGCTGCCCCCCGCGTATGGAGGCGAAATCCCCCGCGTGTGGAGGCGCAATTCCGCATTCCAGAAAGGATGGTGGACTTGGCTGGACTGACCGAGAAACAGCGCCGCTTCTGCGACGAGTACCTCATCGACCTGAACGCGACGCAAGCCGCCATCCGCGCCGGATATTCCCCGAAAACAGCAGCGGCGATTGCGGCAGAAAACCTCACAAAACCTAAGGTTGCTGAAAACATCAAAAAGCGCATGAACGAAAAGGAAGATGCGCTGATTGCCAAGCAGGACGAAGTGCTGAAATACCTGACGGCGGTGATGCGCCGGGAGATGAAGGAATTTGTCGTCGTGACCTGCATGGAGGAGAAGACGGAAGTCATCCCTGGCGAGGGCGGCAGCAAGCCCACCCGGCGCACGACGAAGAAGGAAGAACCGAAGGTCGTCGAGATTCCGGCGCGGCTGTGCGACGCGAACAAGGCGGCGGAGCTGCTGGGCAAGCGCTACGGGCTGTTCACGGACAGGGTGGATGTGTCGGGCAGCCTGCCGGTGATTTTGGCGGGAGAGGATGCGCTTGACGACTAATCAGCCGCGAATCTACCTGCCGGATGTCGTCGGGCGCGGCTACGGCGCGTTCTGGCGCTTCACGGGGCGCTACCGCGTGTGCAAAGGCAGCCGCGCAAGCAAGAAAAGCACCACGACGGCACTGAATTTCATCTACCGCATGATGAAGTACCCAGGCGCAAACCTGCTGGTCATCCGCAAAACGTACCGCGCCTTGCGCGACAGCTGCTTCACACAGCTTCTCTGGGCGATTCACCGCCTGCAAGTGGAGGCGTTCTGGAGCTGGAAGGAAAGCCCGCTGGAAATCACCTACAAGCCGACGGGGCAGAAAATCTACTTTCGCGGCATGGATGATCCATTGAAATTGACCTCCATCACCGCGCAGAGCGGCGTGCTGTGCTGGGTGTGGATTGAAGAAGCCTACGAAATCATGAACGAGAGCGACTTCAACACGCTGGATGAATCCATCCGCGGCGAATGCGCACCGCCGCTGTTCAAGCAGATCACGCTGACGTTCAACCCGTGGAATCAGAAGCACTGGCTGAAAGCGCGCTTTTTTGACGTGCAAGACCCGGACATCCTCGCCATCACAACGAACTACCAGTGCAACGAGTGGCTGGACAAGCAGGATTTACGCCTATTTGAGCGGATGAAGGCGACGAACCCGCGCCGCTACGCCGTGGCGGGCTTAGGGAACTGGGGCATTGTGGAGGGGCTCATTTACGAGCACTGGCGGGAATCCCCGTTCGACCCGGCGGAAATCAGCCGGACGGGCAAGCTGGAATCCGTGTTCGGGCTGGACTTCGGCTTCACCAACGACCCGACGGCGCTGTTCTGCGGATTGCTGGACATTCCAGCGCGCCGCCTGTACGTCTTTGACGAGCTGTACGAACGGGGGCTGACGAACGACATGATTGCCAAGCGCGTGACGGCGATGGGCTACGGCAAAGTGAACATCACCGCCGACGGCGCAGAGCCGAAATCCATTGCCGAGCTGCGCGGCATGGGCTTGCGTATGCACAGCGCGGCGAAAGGTGCGGACAGCATCCGCAGCGGCATCCAGTGGATTCAAAATCTCGAAATCATCATCCACCCGCGCTGCGCGAATTTCATAACGGAAATCAGCAACTACACATGGGACAAGGACAAGTTCGGCAAGATGCTCGATGGCCCCATTGACGACTTCAACCACCTGATGGACGCCATGCGGTACGGGCTGGAAAAATACATCATCAACAAGAAATGGACGTACTAACGAGAGGATGACACGAATGACAGACGGAGAAAGACTGACGGCGATTCTTGCGCAGTACGCCATCCCCTGCGAGAAGGTCAGCTTCCGCGGCAAGCTGGACGCGCTGGCGGCAGGGCTGGGCATCCAGACACAAGGGCGGCTGCTGGGCGACGTGCTGGATGACATTGCCGCCAAGATGGGCGTGGAGCGCGACAACCGGCTCTATGGTACGTTCATCCGCAAGCTATACGAGGACGTGACCAGCGGCGAGGACACGACGCTTTCCGGCAGTCCGCTGACGCTGGAAAGCTGCATCGGCGGAAAGCCACTGGGCGCGCTGCATGTGTACGGCAAAAGCACGCAAGCTGCCATGCCGACCCCGACCGCGCCCGTGCCGATTGTCAGCGCGGGTGACGGCGGGACGGTGGCGGTCACGGTGTCGGATGGCGCGAACGAATCGCAGACGCTGCAAACGCCGAACGCGCTGTGCGGCATCCCGGTTGCATCCAGCGGCAATTACACGGACGAAAACGGGCAGCAGTGGGTCTGCGACGAGGTGGATTTGGCGCGCGGCGTGCGGGTGCAGCGTATCGGGAAAATCAAGGTAACATCGTCGCTCAATTGGCAGACGGCAGGTCGCGAGGTTGACCGCTACTTCGCTTGGTTCAACGGCACATACACGTCGAACGTGCTCTGCACGCACTTTTCCACCGCTCTTGGCTCTGAAACGGTCGGCGGGGTGATTGCCAATCGGAATAACCTTGTCGGCTTTGCATTCGCCGAAAAAGGCACGACGACCCTCGATGACTTTAAGCAGTTTTTGGACGAGAATGACGTTTTTATTTGGGCTGCGCTTGCTACACCGGTGGAAACCGACATTTCTGCGGACGAAGTCGCAGCCTACAAGGCGCTGACTACCTATGCCCCGACGACCTTCATCAGCGTGAGCGGCGGCGCAGGGCTGGCGGCAACCTACAGGCACACCAAGACGGCGAAAGACACCTGAAAGGGGTGATTGACATGCTGACAATTCCCGAAATCAAGGCGTTCATTGATAACGACGCATCTTCCGACAAAAAGCGGTTTGCGCGGGTCGGGCAAAAGTACTACGAGGGCGACCACGACATCCGAAAGTATCGGCTGTATTTCATCAATGCGGACGGTGCTTTGCAGGAGGACAAGAACCGCTCGAACATCAAAATCAGCCACCCGTTCTTCACCGAGCTGGTAGACCAAGAGGCGCAGTACATGCTGTCCGGGCAGGAAGCGTTCGTGCGGTCGGACATTCCGGAGCTTCAAAAGGCGCTGGAGGACTATTTCGACGAGGATTTCACCGCTGAACTCTACGAGGTCATCACGGGCGCGGTGGCGAAGGGCTTCGAGTACATGTACGCCTACAAGGATGCGGACGGCCGCACGCGCTTTCAGGCGGCGGACGGCCTCGGCGTGGTGGAAGTGCGGGCAAAGGATACGGACGACGGCTGCGAGTACGTCATCTACTGGTACATCGACCGCATCGGCAAGGACAACAAAGCCATCAAGCGCATTCAGGTGTGGGACAAAAAGCAGACGCACTTCTTCTGCCAGGTGAACGAGGGCGAGATTGTGCCGGATGAATCCGCACCGCTGAACCCGCGCCCGCACACCATCTGGCGCAAGCCCGGCGACGAAAGCACCTACTTTGACGGCTTCGGCTTCATCCCCTTCTTCCGCCTGGACAACGGGCAGAAGCAGTTTTCCGGCCTCAAAACCATCAAGGGGCTGATTGACGACTACGACCTCATGTCCTGCGGGCTATCCAACAACATTCAGGACGCGAACGAAGTTCTCTACGTCGTCAAGGGCTTTGAGGGCGACAACCTCGATGAGCTGATGACCAACATCCGGGCGAAAAAGCACATCGGCATCCCGGATTCCGGCGGCGACGTTGAGATTCGCACGATTGACATTCCCTATCAGGCGCGCCAGACGAAGCTGGAACTGGACGAGAAAAACATCTACCGCTTCGGCATGGGCTTCAACGCCGCGCAGGTCGGCGACGGCAACGTGACGAACGTGGTCATCAAGAGCCGCTATGCGCTGCTTGACCTCAAGTGCAACAAGCTGGAAATCCGCTTGAAGCAGTTCATGCGCAAGCTGCTGAAAATCGTTTTGGCGGAAATCAACGAATCCGGCGGCACGGACTACCAGATGCAGGACGTGTATTTCGACTTCCAGCGCGAGGTGATGGCGAATGCGCTGGACAACGCGCAGATTGAGCTGACGGAGGCGCAGAAGCAGCAGGCGCAGATTGCCACGCTCCTGAACCTTGCGACGCTGCTGGACGGCGACACGCTGATGGAAAACATCTGCGGTGTGCTGGAACTGGACTACAAGACGATTTGCGGGCGGACGAAATCAGACGACGGCGCGGCGGACGTGGTGCTGGCGGACGTTCCGGCGGAAGAGGATGACGCGGGGTGATGTGAATGCGCAAGAGCGAGAAGGAAGCCCTGCAAGCCATGCTGGATGATGAGCAGGAGACCATCAAGGCACTGGAAAAGGCGTACCAGCGGGCGATTCGGCGCATTGACAACCACATCCGCATCCTCGAAAGCGACGAGATGACGCAATCGAAAATCTACCAGAAGCGCTATCAGGAGGCGATGAAAGCCCAAATCAACGCTGCACTGGACGAACTGCACAAGAAAAGCAATCAGACCATCGAAGAATACCTGACGCGCAGCTATCAGCACGGCTATGTCGGCACGATGTACAGCCTGCACAAGCAGGGAATGCCGCTGCTCTCACCCATTGACCAGCGCGCAGTGACCCGCGCCATCCGCACGGACAGCAAGCTCAGCGGGCGGCTGTACGGTGAACTCGGCGTGGATATGCAGAAGCTGAAGAAGACCATCCGCCGGGAAATTTCCGTCGGCATCTCCATCGGCAGCGACTACAGCATGATTGCACGTCAGGTGCAGATTTCGTCCGGCATCCCGCTCAAACGCGCGAAGACGATTGTCCGCACCGAGGGACACCGCATTCAGCAGCAATCCGCTGATGACGCACGCAACGCCGCCAAGGGTCAAGGCTGCCAAGTCGTGAAGCAGTGGGATGCCGTGCTGGATGGCAACACGCGCACGGATCACCGCATCCTGGACGGGCAGATTCGCGAAGTCGGCGAACCGTTCGAGATAGACGGCAAGAAAGCGGAGTACCCCGGCGCATTCGGTCGTCCGGAAGAGGACTGCAACTGCCGATGCGTGGCGCTGACGCGGGCGAAATGGGCGCTGGATGCGGACGAGTTGCAGACCATGAAGGACAGGGCGAAGTTCTTCGGGCTGGACAAGACGGAGGGGTTCAGGGAGTTTGAGGAGAAGTATCTGAAAGCGGCGGAAGAAAGCGAAAAAGTATTCTACAATCAGGAGAGAATCACGAAAAGCCGAGCGTTCGCAGTGGATTCCAAGGTGATTGAAAGCCGAGAATATGCGGATAAATTCGACCTGATGGCGAACAGCCCGCAAGAGCGGCGCGAGTTCCTGAAAGCCGCCAAGGAACTGCTGCAGCATCGTTCCGGGCAGAACGGCGAGGACTTGTACCTGTATAACCGCGATAGGCAGACGTGGGTGAAGTCCGTCACAGGCGACAAGCCGGGAACGCCGGAGTACACGGTGGAAATCTTCAACGCCATTAAAAAGGCGAAGGAGAAAGGCGAGCAAGTGGTAGCGTTCCACAACCACCCCGGCAGTATGCCGCCGAGCGCGGCAGACATCAACGCTGCATTGCAAAATGGGTATTCGGCGGGCTATGTGCTGTGTCATGATGGGACGATTTACAAGTACAGCGCACCCAAAACGAAAATCATTGATGCAATTTATAACAAGCGTGTTGACAGCTTCAAAAAAACAGGCTACAATGAAGGTGATGCACAGCGTAAGGCACTGGAATATCTGTCGGAGTTGTACGATTTTTCTTTCAGGGAGGTGAAGTAACGTGGCAAAACGAGTAGTTTACCGCGAAAATGACAACATTGACTACGAAGAACGCGCAAAGTATGCCGCTATGTCACGCGAAGAGCTGGACAAGCTGCTGAAAGAAGATGACGTGATGATTCTCCGTCAGCTTGAAGAAGCTGCCGCACCACTTTCTGAAAAGCCGGAAATGAAGGTACGCTGCGTAAATGACACAGACCACATCTATCTGAAAAACGGCAAGGTATATAGCGCATACCATTCGGTGACGGGACTTTTCCGCGTGACGGATGACAGCGGCGAAACGTTCCTGTACTCTCCGGAAGACTTTGAAATCGTGGAAGAATATTAAGCACCCTGCCCCCGCAAGGTGCTTTTTTGATACGTTGAAAGGAGTGCGTAAACGTGACCATGACCAGAGAGGAACGAATCCAGCAAATCAGGGACTGCGGGCAGACCATCACCGAAAAGGCAGAAAGCATCTACGGAGATTATGCCTGCCCGTCAAACTTGCAGGTGGTCATTACCATGAAAGCGAATGAGCTGCCGAACATCACCGTGAATCGGGAGTTTTTCAGCGACATCATGATGGAACGCAATGGCGGGCATATCAAGCAGGCGTCTTTGAACCGTCTTTGAACCAGCTTTGAAACTTGTTCGAAACTAAAAATTGCAAGTTGCAAAGAGAAATTGCAACTTACCATCAACTTGCAATCAACTTAATCCGCGAAAAGCAGCCGCACACCTCGTGCAGGCTGTTTTTTCATACAATAATTCCGAACGGGAACCGCTGCACGAGCATCAGGAGACATGAAAAAAGCCGGGATGGCGGCGGAGGGAGAAATCCTCTGAGGCTGTCCCGGCTCTTTTTCTGTGAATCACATCAATTCATACGAGGAAAGCGGCTGCTCGAACAGACCGCACATCGGCGAAGCTGGTCGAAACTGTCGCACTGCCGCGCAGCCACTCAAAAACGAAATTGGCTTCCAAGGTCAAGGGTTGATTGCACCGGTTGTATCTGAGGGCGTAGTCGCGCTTTTCGGGCGTATCCGCGAAGGAAAAGCTGAATGCACGCCGTCCTTTTCCCGCTGATAGGGGAGAATTGCCTGACCGAGCTTCAAATCGTCGCACACTCCAGCGAAGGACATGTCCTGCGCATGGGCGCGAAGCCAGTCGGCGGTTTCTTCCTGTTTCAGATGCTCCGGCGTCTGGGCGGCATCCATACGCCAACGGTGTTGACCGTGTTCACGATGACTTGCGCGGGACTGCTGAAAATGTTCCCCTCGATGTATGTTACCATTTTCCTCGCTCCTTCTGATGAAAGTCAGCACAGCCCTGCGCGCCGCTGTCTTGATGATACCATACGCGGCGGGGAATCGCAAGCATTTGCGGAAATTCCGCTGATTTTTTTGCCGTCGTGTATACGTCATCCACTCTGCGCACACTTCCAGCCCCTTCACCTGACTACCATTCTGACTACCGTCCTCGCCCAATTTCGGTAGTCAGCCCCCATTCTAATGGCAAAAATCCGTCTGTTTTCATCATCAAAAATCCAATCAAAAATCCCCGGAAGCCTTGCACTTCCGGGGGATTTTCTCCTGTACGCCCGGCAGGAGTCGAACCTGTGACCTTCAGAGTCGGAGTCTGACGCTCTATCCAACTGAGCTACGGGCGCTCATCAGCCTAATTATTTTACCACAGCAGGGGAGGATTGTCAAGCGGAAATGCGGAAAAATCGCGGGGAAGGGGATCGAAAGGAAAGCGGAAAGGTATCCGCAAGGGCGCGAAGCAGGGGAAAATCAGCTATCGAAAAATATCTGCCACATTTTCTGCGCATTTTGGGGGGATTTTTTAAAGAAATGCTGCTTGCCCTCTTTTCAAACGGGCAAAAAACTGTTACAATAATACGAGAGCAGAAGATGCTCAAATCACGAGAGGAGAATGAATCCATGAAGAAGCTCGTTTCTCTCATCCTGGCGCTGGCGATGGTGCTGTGCGCGGTTTCCTTCGCGTCTGCGGATGAAACCTACCGCGTGGCGATGATTACCGACTCCGGCGACATCACCGACCAGTCCTTCAACCAGACGACCTACGAGGCCTGCAAGGCGTTCTGCGATGCCAACGGCATCGACTTCAACTACTTCAAGCCCACCGGTGACTCCGACGCGGAGCGCATCGCGCAGGTCGAAGCGGCCATCGACGAAGGCTACAACGTCATCGTCATGCCCGGCTACCTGTTCGCGGCGGCGATCGGCGAGTGCCAGCCGATGTACCCGGACGTGAAGTTCATCGCGCTGGACGTGAGCGAGTATGACCTCACCTCCAACGGCGTTGACCTGAGCAAGGCGTCCAACCTGTTCTCTGCTGTGTATCAGGAAGAACTTTCCGGCTACATGGCGGGCTATGCGGCAGTGAAGATGGGCTACAAGAAGCTCGGCTTCCTCGGCGGCATGGAGGTTCCGGCGGTGCAGCGCTTCGGCTACGGCTTCGTGCAGGGCGCGAATGACGCGGCGGTGGAACTGGGCATCGCGGCGGACGTCTCCTGCGAGTACGTCTACGGCGGCAAGTTCATGGGCGATGCTGACATCACGGCGTACATGGACAACTGGTACGCCACCAAGGGCGTGGAAGTCGTGTTCGCTTGCGGCGGCGGCATCTACACCTCTGCGGCGGAAGCGGCTGCGAAGGTCGGCGGCAAGATGATCGGCGTTGACTCCGACCAGTCTCCCATCATCAACCAGTATGCGGACGGCATGACGGTTACTTCCGCCATGAAGGGTCTGGCGGCGACGGTTAAGACGCTGCTGACCGATACCGTTGCGGGCAACTTCGACCTGCATGCGGGCAAGGTGGAGAACCTCGGCCTCGTGTCCGGCGACGACCTGACCCTGAACTACGTCGGCCTGCCCGTGGAGACCACGGAATGGAACGACACCTTCACCGTGGATGACTACACCGCGCTGGTGAAGGCGATGGTGGATGGCAAAGTGACCGTTTCCAGCGACATTACCGTGCGTCCGGAAACGACCATTGCGGTCAACTACAACGGCAACATCAAGTAATCTCACCTTCCGGGGGATGGCAACGTCCCCCGGATTCTGACAAGAGCTTCCGCCGGGGGAGTCCTCTGCCGTGCGGAAGTTTTTGTCAGAATCAAGCGCATTTTCGGCGCACACGGGGAATCATCCGCCGCAAAATCGGCGAAATCAATGGGGAAAACAGAACATCAAGGAGGAAATGCTTCATGGAGAAACAGCGCGTTCAAACGCCGGACGAAAGCACGCCTTATGCCATCGAAATGCTGCATATCACCAAGCGCTTTCCCGGCATCATTGCCAATGACGACATCACCCTCCAGCTGCGCCACGGCGAAATCCACGCGCTGCTGGGTGAGAACGGCGCGGGCAAATCGACGCTGATGAGCGTCCTTTTCGGCTTGTATCAGCCTGAGGAAGGCGAAATCAGGAAGGATGGCAAAACGGTGTCCATCCGCAACCCCAATGACGCCACCGCGCTGGGCATCGGCATGGTACACCAGCACTTCAAGCTGGTGGAGTGCTTCACCGTGCTGGACAACATCATTCTGGGCGTTGAACCGACGAAATTCGGCTTCCTGCAAAAGAAAGAGGCGCGGCAGAAGGTGCTGGCGCTGTCCGAGCGTTACGGGCTGCACGTCGACCCCGACGCGAAGGTGGAGGATATCACCGTTGGGATGCAGCAGCGCACGGAAATCCTCAAAATGCTCTACCGCGACAACGAAATCCTGATTTTCGACGAACCGACCGCCGTCCTGACGCCGCAGGAGATTGACGAACTGATGCAGATTATGCGCAATCTGGCGGCGGAGGGCAAGTCTATCCTCTTCATCTCCCATAAGCTGGCGGAGATTATGGCGGTTTCCGACCGCTGCACGGTGCTGCGCAAGGGCAAGTACATCGGCACGGTGAACACGAAGGATACCACGCCGGAGGAACTGTCCGCGATGATGGTCGGGCGCAACGTCAACTTCCACGTCGAGAAGAAACCGGCGCAGCCCGGCGAGGTCGTGCTGAAGGTAGAAAACATGACCGTCGCGTCCCATGTGCACAAGAACAACGCTGTCAAAAATGTGTCGCTGGAGGTGCGCGCGGGCGAAATCGTCTGCCTTGCGGGCATTGATGGCAACGGTCAGACGGAGTTCGTGTACGGTCTGACGGGCTTGGAACCGCTCGTCAGCGGCAAAATCTACCTGGATGGGCAGAATATCACCCGCGCGTCGATTCGCCGGCGCTCGCTGGACGGCATGAGCCACATCCCGGAGGATCGCCACAAGCACGGCTTGGTGCTGGATTACTCGCTGGAGGACAACATCGTTTTGCAGCGCTATTTCGACCCGGAATTCACGCGCGCGGGCTTCCTGCGCCGCAAGAACATCCGCGCCTATGCCAATCGGCTGATTGACCAGTACGACATCCGCTCCGGGCAGGGCGCAACCACCATCGCCCGCAGCATGTCCGGCGGCAACCAGCAGAAGGCGATTGTCGCGCGCGAAATCGACCGCTCGCCGCACCTGCTGATTGCCATGCAGCCCACGCGCGGTTTGGACGTGGGCGCGATTGAGTACATCCACAAGCAGATTATCGCCGCGCGCGACGAGGGCAAGGCGGTGCTGCTGGTTTCGCTGGAGATGGACGAGGTGCTGGATGTTTCCGACCGCATTCTCGTGATGTACGAAGGCGAAATCGTCGGCGAGCTTGACCCGAAAACGACGACGGCGGAAGAAATCGGCCTGTATATGGCGGGCGCGAAACGGGAGGTGCGGTAAAGATGGCAAACGAACCTAAGAAAGTCCGGCAGCGCAGGTCAATGCTGCAAATTCCCGGCGTGCAAACGATTCTTTCGTCGCTGCTGTGTATCGTGCTGGGGCTGCTGGTCGGCTTCGTCGTGCTGCTGCTGATTGACCACGGCGTGAGCGAAAAGACGGGCAACCTCAACGCCGTTGATGCGATTCTGGTTATCATCAAGAACTTCTGGAAGTATGGCAGCAGCACCGCGCAGATGAAGTATCTGGGCAACACGCTGGTCAAGACTGCGCCGCTGCTCATGTGCGGCTTGTCGGTGCTGTTCGCCTACAAGGTAGGCTTGTTCAACATTGGCGCGGCGGGTCAGTACGTCGTGGGCGCGGGTGCGGCGCTGTACTGTGCACTGGCGTGGAACATGCCGTGGTATGTGTGCCTGCTGGCGGCGGCGCTCGCGGGTGCGCTGCTGGCGTGCATCTCCGGCGCGCTCAAAGCATTCTGCAACGTCAACGAGGTCATCTCCTGCATTCTGCTCAACTGGATCAGCCTCTATGCCGTCAACAGCCTGCTGTCGCTCGTGAAGGACAGCAACACCCCTTACACCGTCAAGCTGAGCGTGGGCAATCCGAGCGCGCTGATGCCGTCGCTGGGGCTGGAAAAGCTGTTCTCCAACAACCGCTATGTTACCATTGCCATTCCGCTGGCGATTGTCATTGCCGTGCTGATTTGGGTGCTGCTGAGCAAAACGAAGCTGGGCTACGAGCTGAAGGCGACCGGGCTGAACAAGAATGCCGCGAAATACTGCGGGATGCGCGAAAAGCAGAATCTCATCCTGACGATGGGGATTGCGGGCGCGCTGGCGGGCATCGGCGCGGGCTTCATGTTCCTCTCTGGCTTTGAGGAATGGGCAGTGGCGCAGTCGGCGGTTCCGGCGATGGGCTTCAACGGCATTGCCGCGGCGTTCCTCGGCGGTCTGCACCCGATTGGCACGATTTTCGCATCCTTCTTCATCCAGCACATCACCTTCGGCGGCGCGTATGTTGACCGCGCCATCTATTCTTCACAGATTTCCGACCTCATTTCGGCGGTCATCATCTACATGTGCGGCTTCGTGCTGTTCTTCCGGCAGGTTATGACGCGCCTGGCGGAGCGCAAAGCGGAAGCGAACCTGCGGAAGGAGGCGAATCTCAAATGACACTCTTGCTGCAATATATGCTGATGTTTGCATCAGTCCTGCTGCTGGTGGCGCTGGGTGGCTGCTTCTCGGAGCATTCCGGCGTGATTAACATTGGGCTGGAGGGTATCATGGTTTTCGGCGCGCTCGGCGGTGCGCTGATGATGAAGTACATGCCCGACGGCACGGCGGTCGTCGTGGTCATCCTCCTGACGACGCTGATGGCGATGATTTTCGGGATGCTGTATTCGCTTCTGCTGGCGGTCGCGGCGATTAACTTCAAGGCAGACCAGACGCTCGTCGGCACGGCGATGAACCTGCTTGGCACGGCGGCAGCGACGGTCATCGTCAAGGCCATCAACATTGCCGAAGACGTGTCGAATGTCTCCTCCGCCATTACCTACATCAACGTCAAAAAGGCGTTTCTGGTGGATATCAATGGCTTCGAGTTCAACTGGTTCATGCTCATGGCGGCGATGCTGCTGGTGATTTCGTATGTCCTGCTGTACAAGACGCGCTTCGGTCTGCGTTTGCAGGCTTGCGGCGAGCATCCGCAGGCGGCGGATTCCGTGGGCATCAACGTCTACAAAATGCGCTATGCGGGCGTGATGATTTCCGGCGTGCTCGGCGGATTGGGCGGCTTGGTGTACATCACGGCGGGCGTGAGTGAATGGAAATTCGAGAATGGCGTGGCGGGCTTCGGCTTCCTTGCGCTGGCGGTGATGATTTTCGGGCAGTGGAAGCCCCTGCGGATTGCGCTGGCGGCGCTGCTGTTCGGGCTGTTCCGCAGCCTGAGCAATGTCTACACCGGCTTTGACTTCCTCGCGCAGCTGAACCTGCCCAGCACGTTCTACAACATGCTGCCGTACATCATTTCGCTCCTTGTGCTGGCGCTGACGAGCAGCAAGTCCCGCGCGCCGAAGGCCGAGGGTATCCCATACGACAAGGGAAGCAGGTAAGGAGAGTGCCCATGTTCCCCTGCGACGTGGAAATCACGGACTTTCGCCTGCACACCGCAAGCGGCGCACCTGTGCTGACACTCTCCTTTTGTGCTGATGGCAAAGCGCAAACGCTCCGTTTCCTGTCCATAAGCGACGTGACGCTGCGTTTTCCCGCCATCCCGATGCAGATTTGCGGCTTCGAGATTCGCGACCACCGCGCGGACGGCTGGGATGCCGACCAGCGCTACGAAATCAGCGACTTCGAGGACGGCGCGCTGCACTTCTTCTGCCGCGAAATCGAGACCGAAAACGGCGAACCGCTGTCGTGATGCTGGCAAAATGGAAAACGAACGCCCTGCCGGGGTGAAAAATTCCGGCAGGGCGATTTTTTCTGCAAAAAAGTTTCGGAAACCAGAACGCAAGGAAAAGCAGTCAAGCCTGGACGCCACCGCCGTTCTTTCCTGCAAGAAACTTTTGCGGCAGGGGGAGTCCAGAAGGGGCTGAAGTCCAGACTTGCACCCTCTTCAGCGCCCTCAGGGCGTTCTTTGGAACCTTTCTGTCGCAACAGAAAGTAACGTTTTCGCCTCCGCAGAGACGACGGGAGCAGCGGATAAAATCAAGATTGGTTTTGAAATCGAGCATGGGGAAGATGCTGCGAAAGGCGCATCAGTCGCATTCCAAATCCCCCCGAAACACTGCATGGCAGCGTGTGCAGCGCATTGTCACCCAAACCCAAGTGAACATATCGTCGGGATTCGCAAACGCCGCGAGTTCCTCCGCATCCGGATACTCAAAGGACAAATCCACCTGAAACGCCGCATTCCGGCACTTTGGGCAAATCGCCGGATGCAGGGGAATCGGCGCGGGCGGCTGCCTGTCATCCAGCACATTCGCATAGCCGTCGCATCGGCTGTCAAAAAGCGGAACGTCGCCGTCTGGCTGATGAAGCGCAACGCAAAGCACGTCCCCATCCGCCAGAAGCTGATTCCGCCCGAAAAGCCCGCGCTTCAGCCTTCCACAGAGCTGAATGTGCAGTTCTTTCGAGCCGTTCAGCGCAATTGCACAGCGGACGCGGCAGGCTGTGCCGTCCACATCGGCGGCATAGGGACGCACGGCGGCGGGAAGCAGCATGGAGCATCCTCCTATTCCAAAAGCGGCAGGGGATTCCTCCTCCTGCCGCCAAAGTTCCCTTACTTCATCCGTTCTTCCAGTTCGGCGCGGCGGGCTTCATAGCCGGGCTTGCCGAGCAGGGCGAACATGTTCTTCTTGTAGGCTTCGACGCCGGGCTGGTCGAAGGGGTTCACGCCCAGCAGATAGCCGGACAGACCGCACGCCTTCTCGAAGAAGTACACCAGATAGCCGAAGTGGTAGGCATCGGCTTCGTCAATCTCGATGATGATGTTGGGCGTGCCGCCGTCCATGTGCGCCAGCAGCGTGCCCTGATACGCCTTGCTATCCACAAACTGCACGGACTTGCCCGCCAGATAGTTCAGACCGTCGATGTCCTCGTCCGCAGCCTCGATGACCAGCTCACTGCGCGGAGTCTTCACCCACACAACCGTCTCGAACAGGCTGCGCGTGCCATCCTGAATGAACTGCCCGATGGAGTGCAGGTCGGTGGAGAAGTTCGCCGCCGTCGGGAAAATACCCTTGTTGTCCTTGCCCTCGCTCTCGGCGAACAGCTGCTTGAACCACTCGCCGGTCATCATCAGCGCCGGCTCGTAGTTCACCAGAATCTCGATGTTCTTGCCCTTGCGATAGAGGATGTTGCGCAGCGCGGCGTACTTGTAGGCGGGGTTGGTGTCCACCGTGCCCTCCTTGCAGCATTCGCGCGCGTCCGCCGCGCCCTTCATCATCGCGGCAATGTCGATGCCTGCCGCGGCAATCGGCAAAAGACCCACCGCCGTCAGCACGGAGAAGCGTCCGCCGACGTCATCCGGCACGACGAAGGACTCGTAGCCCTCGACGTTCGCCAGATTCTTCAATGCACCGCGCGCCTTGTCGGTCGTGGCGTAAATGCGGCCCTTCGCACCCTCTGCGCCATACTTTTCTTCCAGCATCTTCTTGAACACGCGGAAAGCAATCGCGGGTTCGGTCGTCGTGCCGGACTTGGAGATAATGTTGACGGAGAAGTCACGGTCGCCGATAATCTTCACCACGTCATTGATATAGGAAGAAGAAATGTTGTTGCCCACGAAGTAGATTTCGGGGATGCCCTTTTCACGCACGCCGTTGTACATCTGCCCCTTGCAGAACTCAATGGCCGCGCGCGCGCCGAGGTACGAGCCGCCGATGCCGATGACAACCAGCACGTCGCTGTCGCTCTGGATCTTTTTCGCCGCCTTCTGGATACGGGCAAACTCTTCCTTGTCGTAATTCACGGGAAGGTCGAGCCAGCCGAGGAAATCACTGCCCGCGCCCTTGCCGGTCAGCAGTTCGTCATTGACTGCATTCAGCAGGGTTTCCATGTTCGTCAGTTCCGCAGGCTTCACGAAGCCGTTCACGCCTGTGGTTTTCAGTTCCATAGCCATGAGAATATCCCCCTCTTTTTGTGTCAAGCGGCGAAAGGGAAAGACCAAATGCCGCTTCTGCGTGTATTATATAGCGTTTTGGGCGAAATGGCAAGCCTTTTTTGCGTTTCTGATGGCGCGGAAGCTACCTCATCCGCCTTCGGCACCTTCCCCAGAGGGGAAGGTTTGGTGTGCGTCTGAGCCGCAGCTGCCGAAAAAAGCAATGCAGCGCGAAAGCCGCCCCGCCTTCCCCTCTGGGGAAGGTGTCGCCGCAGCGACGGATGAGGTCGGAGCAGCACGCGGGCATAGCAGGGGAGTGTCACCAACTGAATCGCGCGAAAGGGAGTCCAGAGGGTCGAAGACCCTTTGGCGGGTGCAGGGCAGAGCCCTGCCGGAGTCCAGAGGCAGCGCCTCTGGGGGTCACTCCTTCAAGATGAACAGCACCCCCAGCGTGCCGGGGCCGCAGTGGCAGGAGATGACGCCGCCGGCGCGGGTTTCGATGACCGCATCGAAGTAGTTCAGGCTCGTCAAATAGGTGCGGACTTGATCGACGACCTCCGGGTCGCAGCCGGAATGGGTGATGAAAACACGCTCCGGGCGCGCGCGGAGCAAATCGTCGTGCAAATCGTGCGTGTAGGCAGGGATGCAGCGGGCGAGCGAACCGCGGTACTTCTTGTCCACCAGCATTTGACCGTCACGCACGACAATCTTCGGGTGCAGCTTCAGCATGCTGCCCATCAGCGCCGCCGCGCCGGAACAGCGCCCGCCGCGGTGCAGGAACGTCAGCGTATCGACGACAAAGGACGCGCGAACCAGCGGAATCAGCGAGGTCACATGCGCCACAATTTCCTTGGCGGACTTGCCTTCCTGCGCCATCACCGCCGCTTCCATCACCAGCAGACCGATGCCGGTGGAAAGGCTCTGGCTGTCCACGACGTGGATGCGGTCGGACGCGCCCATCTCCGCCGCCGCTTCCACCATGTTCGCCCCCGTCGCGGACATTTTGCCGGAGATGGAGAACGCTACAATCTCGTCATACGTCTCCAGATACTTCTGGAAAACTTCTTGAATCGTCCAGACGTTCGCACAGGCAGTCGTCGGCGCTTTCTTTGTGCTGTCCGACCAGCGGAAAATTTCTTCCGATGTGATGTTCACGCGGTCTTCGTACTGCTGGTCGCCCAAGCGAACTATCAGCGGCACCAGCGAGATGTTATAGCGGTCGAGCAAATCCTGCGAAAGGTCGGATGTGCTGTCCGAAATGATTTTGACCATACGATTTTCACTCCTGTTCAAGGGGAATATATACACATTTTATCATTTTCGATGCGCAGTTGTCAACCGATTTTGCGGTGTCTCAACAATCGTTGCGAATATGGAAACAATAGGAAACTTGCATTTGCACACGGAATGTGCTATGATGGGGAACAGAAACGCGAAGGGAGCGTCAAAAGGATGCAGAAGTGGGTCAGCGTGTGGGGAAATGCGGTCAGCATTGCGGAAAATCGCCCGGAACGGTACGCCAAGGAGATTACCTTGCGCTATCCGATTGTCTCGCCGTTTTCTGGCAGCGGCGTGCGCCTGACGTTCGATAATTACTGCGGCACGGAGCCGGTTACGCTGGAAAAGGTGACAATTTTCTGCGGCGGCGCGTTCCATCCGGTCACGTTCGGGGGCGAGCGCCGCGTAACGCTTCCGGCGGAGGGCAATGTGATTTCCGACACGCTGGAAACGCCTATAACTGCCGGGGAAAAGCCGCTTGTCAGCTTCTATTTGCGGGATTTCACGCTCATGCGCAGCGTCGTGTTCACCTGCGGCGCGCTGTCCGGCGGGCTGTACGCCAACGGCGACGAAACGGAGAACCTCAATATTTCGATGGACACATCCCGCAAGACGCAGCTGACCTACTTCCTCAGCAATGTGTCCGTGCGTACTGCGCCGGAGAACCGCGCCATCATCTGTTATGGCGACTCCATCACCGCGCAGGATTGGCCGGATGATTTGCAGCTCCGTTGCCGCAAAGACGGCTTTCAGCATACCGCCATCATCCGCCGCGCCACCAGCGGATCGCGGATTCTGCGCGAATATCACTGCCTGACGTACGAATCCTACGGGCTGATGGGCGCGAAACGCTTTGCGCATGAAGTGCCGACCGACGGCGCGGATGCCGTTATCATCCAGCAGGGCATCAACGACATCATCCACCCCGTCGGCACGCAGGTGAACCCCTTCCGCCCGATGAGCGATTTGCCAACGGCGGACGAGCTTATCAGCGGACTCAAGACGTACATCCAGCAGGCGCGGGGGATGGGCTTGCGCGTCTACGTCGGCACGCTGCTGCCCCTGGGCGGATGGCGCACCGACGCGCCCTTCCGGCAGGACTTGCGCCACGCTTACAATGATTTCATCCGTATGACCGAGTTGATTGACGGCTGCATTGACTTTGACCGCGCCTTGCGCGACCCGGCGAACCCTGATTTCTTCCTGCCCGAATACGATTCCGGCGACCACCTGCACCCAAGTAAGGCAGGCTATCAGCGGATGGCGGCGGAAGTGCCGGCGGAACTGCTGAAATAAATAGGAAAGGCGTTTTCGGAACATGTGCATCCGAAAACGCCTTTTTAGGGAATTGGGGTGATTAGAAGAGACCGTCCAGCAGCTGGGTCAGCTCAATCGTGCCGATGGCCTCCGGAATGACGGGGGATTCAGGCGTGCAGAGCGATCCAGTCAGGGATACCTGCTGCCCGGCGGCATCGGTGAAGGTCAGCGAACAGCTGGTGTCGGAAAGCGCGGCGAAATCCAGATGGAAATCTCCGTCCGGCAGGGAGAGCAGCAGGCTGAAGCCGGTTGCCGTTTCCGTCAGGGCAAGGCGGTATGTCGTGTCGCCGTACACGCCGGTGCAGATCAGACCGTTGAGCGCGGTGCGGACGTGGGCGGTGAAGATATCGAAAGTGCGCGCCTGTGCAACAATATCAAGCCCATCCGTGGCAGGGGTGATCGTAAGCGTATAATAATTGTAATATATCTTGACACGGATATAATCCGATGTGGATTCAAGGGAAAAAACGTTGGCATTCAGGGCAAAAACGTTGGCATTCTCATTGTTAAGCCGCAAACTGAAATTGCTGCCAGCTTGAACGATGGACAGGCTGAAGCTGTTATCAACGCTGGCGATAAACACAAAGTTGTTTGCAGAACCGTAACTGCAAGTGACAGAGAACGCCGTATGCTGATTCTCGGAGTAGCCGCTCAAAGCAAAGTCGTATTCATTTCGCCAATAGAGCACACCATCAATGGTATCGCTGTTCGCAGTTGTCAGCAGATAATGCCAACTGTTAGGCGTGGTTTGCTCATAGGTCAAATGGTATGGCTCTTGGTAGGGCTGACTAAAAAGAAGTTCCCCTTTGTCAATGCCGATTTGCCCGGAAAGCCTGAAATTAGAGAGAAGGTATCCGCGCATCGCGGAACGATATGCGCGTGCAACCTCCGAAGATTGCACGACCGACGCAAGAAGATGATGGTAGATATCGCTGAAGTTCAAGCCGTCAAGATATTCCATGCTGTAGATCTTTCCCAGAACAGAAGCCGCCATACGATTCAGTTCTTCAGAAGTGATGGAAATTGTCCCTGTTTGCGCAGCAATGTATAGGTCGCTGAACAGGCGCGCAAACGCAGGGTCTCTTATCAAGGTCATTGGCAAGTTATAGAGCGAGGGAATCGCATCGAGCATCTTGTTGACATCCTCCGCCAACAGCCCCAGCACTTCCGACGGGGAGCGCCCATCCAGCAGCTTGAGCGGCGTGGTCAGCAGCGCCGCATCTACCGGATGGCCTTCCACCAGCAATTGCGCCCACTGACCGCCCGACTGCACGCAAAGCCCTTTGTCCGGCGAGAAGGCGAGGTCAATCTGCCCCGAAGGCAGCGTCAGCGAGCAGAACGGCGTTTCGCCTAAGCCAGCCGTCATCCGCAGGGAGAGACCGTCGCCATAGGTGGAGGTCAGCGCGAGGTCAATGCCCTGCGGCGTTTCCGCCAGCGCGCAGGGAAGAAAAAGGGCAAGAATCAGCAGCAGGGAGAGGATTTTCCGCATGAAAAAACACTCCTTTCGATAAAGAACAAACGCTTTTGCTACGTACAGGATACAGCATTTGGTGCGCTTTGTCAAGGGCACCACCGCACAATTCGGCGGCGCGTCTGGCGATGTCTTTTCCGCCATCTGCGTCATGCAAATTTCTCGATTTACCGCCAGTAAACCTTCGAAATTTGCATTTGCATCTGACGAAAAATCCATTCGCCAGCCGACCACCTCATTTGTGCGGTGTTGCCCAAGGAAAATGACAAATTCCGCGTTCCGCATTGTTTTTTTTTGTTTTGTTTTCTTTTTGTCCTTTCCGCTTCCCGGTCTTGACACGCGGCGAAGGATACGGTACACTTTTCCACGTAGAAACGCTTCGGCTTTTGCGGAAGCGAGTAGTATTTGAAGGAGGTTTCCCTGTATGAAGAAGATGTTTGCGGTTTTGCTGGCGCTGTGTATGGCGCTGACCTGCCTGACGATGGCGAGCGCGGAAGAAAAGACGTATCACGTCGGCATTTTGCAGCTGGTGCAGCATGAGGCGCTGGACGCGGCGACCAAGGGTTTCCGCGACGCGCTGACGGAGAAGCTTGGCGACAAGGTTGTTTTTGATGAGCAGAACGCTTCGGGCGATACGGCTTCCTGCGCCATGATTGCCAATGGCTTTGTGGCGGCGGAGGTTGACCTGATTATGGCGAACGCGACGCCCGCGCTTCAGGCGGCTGTCAGCGCGACGGCAGATATTCCGATTCTCGGCACGTCGATTTCCCACTACGGCACGGCGCTGGAAATCAGCGACTGGAAGGGCTACACGGAAATCAACGTTTCCGGCACGAGCGACCTCGCCCCGCTGGACGGTCAGGCGAACATGATTGTGGAGCTGTTCCCGGAAGCGAAGACGGTTGCGCTGCTCTACTGCTCGGCGGAAGCGAACAGCGCTTATCAGATTGGCGTTGTGAAGGCGGAGCTGGAAGCGAAGGGCATCACCTGCAAGGAATACGCTTTCACCGACTCCAACGACGTTGCGTCCATGGCGCAGCAGGCGACTGAATGCGACGTGCTCTACATCCCGACGGACAACACCGCCGCTGCCTACAGCGAAACGATTGCCAACGTCGTCGTGCCGGCGAAAGTGCCGGTCATCGCGGGTGAGGAAGGCATTTGCCGCGGCTGCGGTGCCGCGACGCTGACCATCAGCTACTATGACCTCGGCTACAAGACGGGCGAAATGGCGTATGAAATCCTCGTGAACGGTGCGGATGTTTCCACCATGCCGATTGCTTTCGCGCCTCAGTTCACCAAGAAGTACAACGCCGCGATCTGCGAAGCGCTGGGCATCACCGTCCCGGACGACTACATCCCGATGGACTAATCAATCGATACATTTTGCGAAGCCATAGGGCATTTCGCCTTATGGCTTCGCTTGCGTTATAGTAGGAGGAAGATTCCGTGGAAATTATGAAGCTGCTCAACGCCTTGCCCGGCGCGGTTTCTCAGGGCGTCATATGGGGCATTATGGCCATTGGCGTCTACATTACTTACCGCATTCTGGACGTGGCGGACTTGACGGTGGACGGCTCCATCGCCACTGGCGGCGCGGTCGCGGCGATGCTCATCATCAGCGGCTGCAACGCGTGGGTGGCGCTGGTGGCGGCGTTCGTCGTCGGGATGCTGACGGGCTTGGTGACGGGCGTGTTCCACACATGGATGGGGATTCCTGCCATCCTATCGGGCATTCTGACGCAGCTTGCGCTCTATTCCATCAACCTTGGCATCATGAGCAACAAGGCGAACACGGCGGTGAATGCGAATAAGTATGACCTGCTGGTGTCCCTGCGCAACGTGCGCAATTTTTCGCTTGACAACCCAATTCTGCTGCTGCTCATTATTACCGCGGCAGTGATTGCGCTGCTGTACTGGTTCTTCGGCACGGAGTATGGCTGTGCACTGCGCGCAACGGGCGCAAACGTCAACATGGCGCGCGCACAGGGCATCAACACCGGGCGCGCGAAGGTCGTCGGGCTGATGCTGTCCAACGGCTTGGTGGCGCTCTCCGGCGCGCTGCTGACGCAGTATCAGGGCTATGCGGATGTCAGCATGGGGCGCGGCGCGATTGTCATCGGCTTGGCGGCAGTTATCATCGGCGAAGTACTGTTTGGCAAGATTTTCCGCAATTTTGCCACGAAGCTCATCGCCGTGTCCATCGGCGCCATCATCTACTACATCGTCATGCAGGTGGTGCTGTGGCTGGGTCTGCCCACGAACTACCTGAAGCTGCTCACGGCGCTGGTTGTGGCGATGTTCCTCGCCGTGCCGCACTGGAAGAGCCAGCTTTTTACCGCCCGCAGCGCTCGAAAGGGGGAGAAGCAGAATGCTTGATATCAATCATATTGCAAAGACCTTCAATCCCGGCTTGATTACCGAGAAGCGTGCATTGGCGGATGTTGACCTCCATCTGGCGGAAGGTGATTTCGTCACAATGATTGGCGGCAACGGCGCGGGCAAATCCACGACGCTCAACGCCGTCGCGGGTACGTTCATGGTGGATCGCGGCAGCATCGTTATTGATGGCGTGGATGTGACGCACCTGCCGGAATACAAGCGCGCGAAGTATCTGGGGCGCGTGTTCCAAGACCCGATGAACGGCACGGCGGCAACGATGAACATTGAGGAGAACCTCGCGCTGGCGTATCGCCGCGGGCAGGGGCGGACGCTCCGCTGGGGCATCACGGCGAAGGAACGCGACGAGTACCGCGAAAAGCTGGCGACGCTGGGGCTGGGGCTGGAAGACCGCATGAGCAGCAAGGTTGGTCTGCTTTCCGGCGGACAGCGGCAGGCGCTGACGCTGCTGATGGCGACCATCAAGCAGCCGAAACTCCTCCTGCTGGATGAGCACACCGCCGCCCTTGACCCTAAAACGGCGAAGAACGTGCTGACGCTGACGCAGAAAATCATTGCGGAAAATCACCTGACGGCCATGATGGTGACGCATAACATGAAAGACGCGCTGGAGTACGGCAACCGCACCATCATGATGCATGAGGGCAAAATCATCCTCGATATCGACGCGGAAACGAAGAAGCGCATTCGCGTCGAAGACCTGCTGGTGATGTTTGAAAAAGCAAGCGGCAGCGAAATCAACAACGACCGGATGCTGCTGGGATAAAGCGGAAATGAGAAGAATGCGGACGAGGTGAAAAAAGCGCCTCATCCGCATCTTTTTTGCCGAATATGAAAGAAAAAAACAGCATAAAAGCGAATGATATGCAGAATAAGGACAAATTATGACCATTTTTTCGCATAGAATTTACAATTCGCCATCGACAATTGGACGAAAATGTGATATACTGCCTTCTGTTCCTAAAGAATGGAACGAAACTTTCGCAGCGGCTCTCCGCAGCGAAAATATTCTGGAAAAGAAAGAGAGGAAAATGAACATGAAGAAGTTCCTTGCAATCATGATGGCGCTGTCCATGATGCTGTGCGCGTTTGCCGTGGCGGAAACCGCGAGTCCCGTTGCCAGCACGGTCGCCAGCCCTGTTGCCAGCCCCGTTGCGGATATGGTAGGCGACCCGGCGGATCTGCCGGCAATTGCGGCGGTGCTGAACGGCGGCAGCGAGGTCTATGTTCCCTCTGACAAGACGAACAAGACCCTGCAGGATGCCCTGAACGACGAGTTCACCGAGGGCGCAGGCTATGATTCCTTCGCTGTGCTGGATGTGGACGGCGACGGCAAGCTCGACGTGGTGCTGAATGTGACCGTGAACGGCGAAGTACTGGGCTATCTGGTGCTGACCAGCGCCGATGAAGTCATCTGTGCGTACGGCTTCTACTACCGCGCGATGATTGGCCTGAAGGAAGATGGCTCCTTCTCCTTCAGCAGCAGCGCGCTGGAATCCGGCGTGGCGACCTTCTACAAGGACGAGAACCGCGATGCGCAGTACAATGAGCTGGCGGAAAGCAAGCTGGATGAAAACGAAAACGTCGTCTATTTCGTGAACGGCGAAGCGGCGGATGAAGATGCCTTCACCGCGGTCATCAACGCGCAGAACGAAAAGGCGGATGTGACCTTCGTGCCCGCAACGGCGGAAAATCTGGCACTCTACCTGACGATTGAGTAATCAACCCGTCCAAAGCAGCCTCCCGGCATGGATTGTGCCGGGAGGCTGTTTTTTTCTTCAAATCAATAGATAATCGTCGAACGAAAACCAATTTTCGATACGAAACCGTTTTTTCGTAAAAGACAGCGAAAATCCGCCGAAGATTTGGCAGATATGGCATGAAAATATGGATAGACAGACAAATATCCATTGACAAAACGATTTCGCTGATGCTATAATTGAAAGGAAGCTGCGGTCAAATACGCAGAAGAAAGGAACGATGGATATGAAGAAGCGGTTCCTGCACCTGTTCAGCCTGATGCTGGCGGTGCTGATGCTGATTCCATGCGTAGGGTCGGCGGAAGAGGCGGAAGCGGTGGATAACGGCGTGATGCGCGAGGGCTTGACGGCGCTGGAGGCTACCCGCCTGATGGGCAACGGCATCAACCTCGGCAACACCCTGGAAGCCTGCGACAACAACGTCGGCATCAAGACGAACACGCCCCTTAGCTATGAGACGCACTGGGGTCAGCCGAAAACGACGCAGGCCATGATTGACGGCATGAAAGCGGCGGGCTTTGACACCATCCGCATTCCCGTGGCTTGGATGACCAACGCCACCCACCTCTACGAAGGCGACTACACCATCGACGCTGACTACATGGACCGCGTGGAGGAAGTTGTCCGCTATGCGCGCAAGGCGGGCATGTACGTCATCATCAATGACCATTGGGATGGCGGCTGGTATGGCATGTTCGGTTCGGAAAGCGCCGAAACCCGCGCACTGGCCATGGAAGCCTACAAGGGCATGTGGCAGCAGATTGCCGAACGCTTCCGTGATTACTCCGATTACCTGATTTTCGAGAGCGCAAACGAGGAGCTCGGCGGCCGCTTCGACGAGAATTCTCCGCTGTACTGCTCCGATTCCGTCGTTACCTACCTGACCGACGACGAGCGGTACGCGCTGACGAACGAAATCAACCAGACGTTTGTGGATGTCGTCCGCGCGACGGGCGGTAACAACGCGACCCGCTTCCTGCTGATTGCGGGTTACAGCACCGACATTAACCAGACCTGCGACGATCGCTTCCAGATGCCCAAGGACACCGTGGACAGCAAGCTGATGGTTTCTGTCCATTACTACGATCCGTGGTCGTACTGCGGCGCGTCCAGCGCGGCGAGCGCCACCAAGTGGGGCAAAGTGAGCGACTATGAGTACATGGATCAGCAGCTGGCAAAGATGACGAAATTCACCGAGGCGGGCTACGGCGTGGTCATCGGCGAATACGGCGCGCTGCCGTGCAGCGACGGGCTGAAGGACAACACGCTGGCGTACCACACGGCGTTCCTTGACGCCTGCACCAAGTACAACCTGACGAACTGCCTGTGGGATTGCAGCGGGCTGTACAAGCGCGTGTCCCAGACCTTCGCGGATGACGATATTCTGGCGATGTATCAGGAGAAGCGTCAGGCGAACGAAGAAGGTCAGGATTATGCGGATGTGCAGGCGGCTGCTGCGGCGGAAGCAGCGGCTGCTGCAGCGGAAGCCCCCGTGACCTTCCTGCAAGATGCCGTGGTCGTGGATGACCAGACCGCGCTGGCGTGGATTATGTGGAACGACGGCAGCTGGGCGCTCACCCACAGCGTCGGCGATACCTACAACGCGGATTCCATCTCCGAGGGACTTGTCGCGACCAACGCCATCATCACGGGCGAAGGCAAGTACACCGTCGGGCTGGATTTCACCGGCACGGCGCAGGGCTACTCCGCGTCCGTCGCGTTTGCCGCCATCGGCATCAGCAACGGCGAAGTGCTGTACCCGAACTACCTCGTTAACATCAAGGAAGTGCGCATCAACGGCGAAATCTACCGCCTGAAGGGCCGCGCCTACACGACCTCTGACGACAGCGTGTGCACGCGCGTGAATCTGTACAACGAATGGGTGACGAGCGTGCCCAAGACCGCGCGTCTGCCCGGCGGCAACCTCGCCGGCGCAACGCCGACCCCCATCAACCGCAACGATGCTGTCATCGCCGAAATCAAGACGATTGAAATCGACTTTGAGTATGTGCCGATGAACTAAGGCAAAAAGAAGCCCGAATCAGCGATGGTTCGGGCTTCTTTGAATGCGGATGATTTCACTTCCTATAATTGCGCGCTTTGTCGCAGAGGGTTTCGCGTCCGCAGACGCGGCTGGAGCAGCAAAAAAGACATGCCTGATATTGAATATCAAGCACGTCTTTCGCTGCAACAAGCGACAATCACCCCAGATACTGCATCGCCAAAATCACCACGCCCAGCACCACCAAAACCACGCCGACCACCCGGTTGAGCGTCTCCGGCTTCGATTTGTTCGCAATTTTCGCGGCAATCTGCGCGAACAGCAGCGTGAACGCCATGCACAGCGCCAGTGTCCAGCCGTCCGGCAATCCGCCGATGGTGAAGTGGCTGACCGCACCCGTCAGCGCCGTGAACGCCATGATGAACACGCTTGTGCCAACGGCGGTTTTCAGCTCGTAGCCCATGACGGAGGTCAGAATCAGCAGCATCATCATGCCGCCGCCCGCGCCGACGAAGCCGCAAATCATGCCGATGAACGCGCCGCAGACAATCGACTGCGCCATGCGCTTCTTTTTGCTCACGTTCTGCATGGCTTCGCGCGTCGTCATCACCGGGCGGATGATGAACTTGATGCCCAGCAGCATCGTCATCAGCACGCTGAAGCTGCCCATCGTTCGGCTCGGCACAAGGCTTGCGACGTAGCTGCCTACGACCGTGAACGCCAGCACCGCCGCCATCATCAGCAAGCCGTTGCGAATGTCGAGATTCTTGTTTTTGCCGTATGTCCACGCGCTTGCGGCACTCGCCAGCACGTCGCTCGCCAGCGCAATGCCGACCGCCTCATACGGCTCCATGCCCAAAAACGTAATCAGCATCGGGCTGATGACCGCCGCGGCGCTCATACCCGCGAATCCCGTGCCTAAGCCAGCGCCTAAGCCCGCCAGCAGGCATACCAGCACTTTTTCCACCATGAGGAAAGCCTTCCTTCTGTCGATTCTTATGCACATTGTAGCGGATTCGTGTGTACTCAGCATGAACATTGCGGACGAAAATGCAAAATTCGCGCATCAGGCGAAAATCCGCCGCTGATGGCTGGAAAATTCCGCAAGAAGCCGCGAACCCGCTTGTGCAAACGCGCATTTCGGGCTATACTACCCTCATCAGCAGAAGGAGGATAAGCATCATGTGTACCGCGATTCGCTTGACCACGCGCGACCACTATTTCGGCAGAAACCTTGACTTGGAGTACAGCTATCTGGAGACCGTCGCCATCACGCCGCGGCGCTATCCGTTCCATTTCCGCCACGAGGGGACGAACAGCGACCATTTCGCCATGATTGGCATGGCGTTCGTCGTTGGCGGAATGCCCTTATATTATGAAGCGACGAACGAGAAGGGCTTGAGCATGGCGGGGCTGAACTTCCCCGCGAGTGCCGTGTATCACGACGTGAAGCCGGATTGCGCGAACATCGCCAGCTTTGAGCTGATTCCGTACATTCTGGGGCAGTGCGAAAGCGTTCAAGAGGCGAAAACGCTGCTCCAGCGCCTGAACATCACCCGCGACGGCTTCAGCGAGCAGCTCCCGCCGTCGCCGCTGCACTGGATGATTGACGACCGCGAAGGCTGCATCGTCGTCGAGTCGATGGCGGACGGGCTGCACGTCTACGACAACTGGTCGAACGTGATGACGAACGAGCCGCCGCTGCCGCTGCAATTGGAAAATCTGGCGCACTATCAGGCGCTTTCGCCGGAAGAGCCGGTGAATCGCTTTGCGCCCACGCTGCCGCTGAAGGTGGGCGGACGCTGCACGGGCGCGATTGGCTTGCCGGGCGACTGGTCGCCGTGGTCGCGGTTCGTCCGCGCAGCATTCCTGACGAACAACTCCGTCTCCGGGGACAGCGAGGAGGAGAGCGTCGGGCAGTTCTTCCACATTTTAGGCGGCGTGGCACACCCGCGCGGCTGCGCCCACCTGCCGCATGGGTATGAAATCACGGTGTACACAAGCTGCTGCAACGCCGACACGGGGGTCTACTACTACACGACCTACGGCAACCAGCAGATTTGCGCGGTGGACATGCACAAGGTGGATTTGAACGGCGGGGAAGTCGTGTCGTATGAACTGAAAAAGCAGCAGGGGATTCATTACCAGAACTAAAAGCAGGGCAGGGGTGCAGAACGCATCCTTGCCCTTTTTGCTTAACCGATGCAGATGACCGTTCCCGACGAGAAGTCGCTGGGCAGCAGCGTCGGGTTCAGCGAGAGCAGCCGCCCCCGCGTCGTCCGAAAGCGCACCGCCAGCGTGTCCAGCGTCTCCCTCGGCTGAATGGTGTACGAGCGCAAGCCGGCGCACGTCTGCCGCGTGCCGGACGGCGGCGCACAGTACGCGGTGCCCGCAATCAGGTAGCCCGGCATCAATTGCGGATTCGTGCTGCGCATCGCCCGATAGCTGACGTTGTGCTGCACCAGTAAATCCGCGTAGCTCTGCCCCGACTGCACCGCGGACAGCGTATATCCTGACGGACAGACACGGGTCGGCGTATCAGGCAGGGCGGGATATTCGCCGTCGTCCGGCAGGGGAATCACGGGCGTCTGGCTGTCATCGGGAAGGGCGGGGTACTCACCGTCGTCCGGCAGGGGGATGGCGGGCGTCTGCGCGTCGTCGGCGTCGTCCGCTTTTGCCGGAACACACAGCACCTGTCCGACGGTGAGATGGTTCTGTGACACGCCGGGATTCCGCTCGGCGAGTTCGAAGGTCGTAATGTCCAGCCGCGCGGCAATCGACGCGAACGTGTCGCCGTCTTCAACCACATACGGCTGACCGCTGATGCAGGTATAGATGAAATTGGGCAGACAGATTTCCTCCCCGGCGGTCAACGTGGCAAAATCGACGCCGGGATTGATGACCTGCAGCGCCTGCACGGTGGTGGCGTATGTACGGGCGATACGCTCGGCGGTGTCGCCCTCCTGCCAAGTGTAGCTCTCCGCCCCGCGCGGACAGACGCGCCCGATGGCTCTGCGACCTTGCTGTTCCATGCCTGTTTCCCTCCTGTTTGCACTTTTCGGCGGGTTTTGCGCCCACCATTCAAAATTTATGCGCCGGGCAGCGGTTTCATCCCTTGCCCTCGCTGCTATTCTATGCTATAATGTTCGGCAGGTGTGCTGACGCGCCGATTTTCGTGTGCCTAAGTTTCACCAGAATTTGGTTGTTTCCCCTGAACCCGACACATTTCGGTGCGCCTCGGTTCGGGCGGGAAAACGAAAGAAACCATGATGCGTATACAGAAAATGTGCATCAATATGCAGCTTTATACTTCTGCGACATCTGCGAAGAATGATGGAGGGAATTCCCATGAAGCATCTGCTGAAGCTCCTCGACCTGAGCAAGGAAGAAATCACGGAGCTGCTTGACCTCGCTGACCGCTTGAAGGCGGAAACCAAAGCCGGCGTGGAGCACCACATCCTCAAAGGCAAAACGCTGGGCATGATTTTTGAGAAGTCCTCGACCCGCACGCGCGTCAGCTTTGAGACGGGCATGTACCAGCTGGGGGGTCATGCGCTGTTCCTGTCCAGCCGCGATCTGCAAATTGGCCGCGGCGAACCGGTGGAGGACACTGCGCGCGTCCTGAGCCGCTATCTGGACGGCATCATGATTCGCACCTTTGCGCAGGAAGAAGTGGAAACGCTGGCGCGCGTGGGCAGCATCCCGATTATCAACGGCTTGACGGACTTCTGCCACCCCTGCCAAGTGCTGGCGGATTTGCAGACCGTGCGCGAGTACAAGGGGCGCATTGAGGGGCTGAATATGTGCTACATCGGCGACGGCAACAACATGGCCAATTCGCTGATTGTCGGCTTCCTCAAAATGGGCGCGCATGTGTCCATTGCCTGCCCGAAGGCGTATCAGCCGGACGCGCAGGTACTCTCGTTCACCGAGCAGTACCCCGGCAAGTTCGTCATGACCGAAAGCCCGGAAGAAGCGGCGAAGGATGCGGACGTCATTTTCACTGACGTGTGGGCTTCGATGGGGCAGGAGGAAGAAAAGGCGGTGCGCGAGAAGGCGTTCCGCGGCTATCAGATTAACGCGGAGCTGCTGGCGAAGGCGCATCTGGGCTGCATGGTGCAGCACTGCCTGCCCGCGCATCGCGGCGAGGAAATCACGGCGGATGTGTTTGAATCCCACGCCGACCAGATTTTCGATGAGGCGGAGAACCGCCTGCACGCACAGAAGGCAGTCATGGTTGCTGTTATGGCGGACAAGAAAGACTGGTAAGCAACACGCGGTTTTTGCCCCAATAGAAAAATGGAGGAAACGAGCATGAAGGGCTATCTGCTGCTGGCCAACGGTCAGCTTTACGAAGGCACGCTGATGGGCGCTGCGAAGCCGGTCATGGCGGAGCTGGTGTTCACCACCGCGATGACAGGCTATCTGGAAACCCTGACCGACCCGTCCTACGAAGGGGAAATCGTCATTCAGACGTTCCCGACCATTGGCAACTACGGCGTGATTCCGGAGGACTTCGAGTCGCCGCGCCCGCGCCTGTCCGCGTATATCGTCCGGGAACTCTGTGATGAGCCGAGCAACTTCCGCTGCCAAGGCAAGCTCGATGATTACCTCAAAGCGCAGGGCATTCCCTGCCTGACGGGGGTGGATACCCGCGCGCTGACCCGCGTTATCCGCAATGCGGGCGTGATGAATGCCGCGCTGCTGACCGAGAAGCCGGAGAATCCGGAGGAAATCTGCGCGCAATTGAAGGTGCTGCCGTTCCATCCGTCGATTCAGGACGTGACGTGCGACGGCGTTCAGCCCGCGAAGAAGCGGGGCATCCACAACGTCGTCCTCTGGGACTTCGGCGCAAAGGCGAACATCCAGCGTGAACTCGAAAAGCGCGGCTGTGCGGTCACGGTTGTTCCGGCGAGCGCGACGGCGCAGGAAATCCTGAACCTGAATCCCGACGGACTGATGCTGTCCAACGGCCCCGGCGACCCGGCGGATAACACCGCCGTGATTGCGAACCTGCGCGAACTCATGCGCCACCGCATCCCCACCTTCGGCATCTGCCTGGGGCATCAGCTGCTGGCGCTCAGCCAGGGCGCAAAGACCGTCAAGCTGAAGTACGGCCACCGCGGCGCAAATCAGCCCGCGAAGGACGTCAAGACCGGGCTGTCCTACATGACGAGCCAGAACCACGGCTATGCGGTGGACTGCGACACGCTGCCGGAAAACGCGTCCCTGCGTTTTGTCAACGGCAACGACGGCACCTGCGAGGGCGTTGATTATACCGATATGCCCGCGTTCTCCGTCCAGTTCCACCCGGAAGCGTGCGGCGGCCCGCTTGACACCCGCTTCCTGTTCGACCGCTTTATTGCCATGATGGGAGGGAATAAGGAATGCCGCTGAATCCCGATCTGCACAAAGTAATGATTATCGGCTCCGGCCCGATTGTGATTGGTCAGGCTGCCGAATTTGACTACGCCGGTTCGCAGGCGTGCCGCGCCTTGAAGGACGCGGGGCTGGAAGTCGTGCTGGTCAACCCGAACCCCGCGACCATCATGACCGACCATTCCTCCGCCGACCATATCTACATTGAGCCGCTGACGCTGGAAACCCTGCGCCGCATCATCCTCAAGGAAAAGCCGGACTCCCTGCTGTCCACGCTGGGCGGGCAGAGCGGTCTGACCCTCTCCATGCAGCTGGCGAAGGAGGGCTTCCTTGAACAGCATGGCGTGAAGCTGCTGGGCGCCAAGTGCGAGACGATTGAAAAGGCGGAAGACCGCCAGCAGTTCAAGGACACGATGCTCTCCATCCACCAGCCCGTCATTCCGTCGGAAGTCGTGGAGACGGTGGAGGATGCGCTCGCGTTCGCCAAGACCATCGGCTACCCCGTGATTGTGCGTCCAGCGTATACGCTGGGCGGTTCGGGCGGCGGCATCTGCCAAGACGAAAAGGAACTGGCGGAAATCGCTGAGAATGGTCTGCGCCTGTCGCCGATTACGCAGATTCTGGTCGAGAAGTGCATTTCCGGCTGGAAGGAAATCGAATTCGAGGTCATGCGCGACAAGCTCGGCAACGTGATTGCCGTCTGCTCGATGGAGAACATCGACCCCGTCGGCGTGCATACGGGCGACTCCATCGTCGTTGCGCCCGCGCTGACTTTGGCGGACAAGGAGTACCAGATGCTCCGCCGCGCTGCGCTGGACATCATCACCGCGCTGGAAGTCGAGGGCGGCTGCAACTGCCAGTTCGCGCTCAATCCCGATACGTTCGACTATGCTGTCATCGAGGTCAACCCGCGCGTCAGCCGTTCCTCCGCATTGGCATCGAAGGCGACGGGCTACCCGATTGCCAAGTGCGCCGCGCAGATTGCCATCGGCTACACGCTGGATGAAATGAAGAACGCCGTGACGGGCAAGACCTGCGCCGCGTTCGAGCCGGCGCTGGACTACATTGTGGCGAAAATCCCGAAGTGGCCGTTTGACAAGTTCGTGTACGGCAAGCGCACCCTCGGCACGCAGATGAAGGCGACCGGCGAGGTGATGGCGATTGGCGTGAACGTCGAGCAGGCGCTGATGAAGGCGGTCCGCGGCGCGGAAATCGGCTGCGACACACTGCGGATGAAGTCGATGGCGAATCTCACCGTGGATGAGCTGCTGGAGCTTATCGGCAAGTGCACCGACCAGCGCATGTTTGCAATGTACGAGGCGATTGCGCGCGGCGTGACGCTGGAAAAGCTGCACGAAATCACGAAAATCGACTACTTCTTCCTCCATAAGTACCTGAACCTGTACAACATGGAGTGCCGCCTGAAAGAGGGCAACATCGACGCGGAGACGTATCTGCGCGCGAAGAAGATGGGCTATCCGGACAAGGCGATTGAGCGCCTGTCGGGCGAAAAAGTGCCGATGCACCGCGACCCGGTCTACAAGATGGTCGATACCTGCGCGGCGGAATTCGCGGCGGAAACACCTTACTTCTACGCAACCTATGACGATGAGAACGAAGCGAAGGAGTTCCTCGATGAGCGCCCGAAGAAGCCGTGCGTCGTCGTCTTGGGTTCCGGCCCGATCCGCATCGGTCAGGGCATCGAGTTCGACTATGCGTCCGTCCACTGCGTGTGGATGCTCAAACAGGCGGGCTACGATGTCGTGATGATCAACAACAACCCGGAGACGGTTTCGACCGACTTTGATACCGCTGACCGCCTGTACTTCGAGCCGCTGACGGCGGAGGACGTGCTGGGCGTGATTGCGACGGAGAAGCCGGTTGGCGTCGTCGCGGCGTTTGGCGGGCAGACGGCGATTAAGCTGACTCACGCGCTGGAGCAGGCGGGCGTGCGCATCATGGGTACGTCGGCGGATATGATTGACGCGGCGGAAGACCGCGAGCGCTTCGACGCGGCGATGGAGAAGTACGGCATCAAGCGCGCCAAGGGCCGCACGGTCATGACGAGCGAAGAAGCGGTGGCGGCGGCGAACGAGCTGGGCTACCCGGTGCTGGTGCGCCCGTCGTATGTGCTGGGCGGTCAGAACATGATTATCGCCTATCAGGACAGCGACATTGTGGAGTACATGCGCATTATCCTCGCGCAGGGCATCGAGAACCCGGTGCTGATTGACCAGTACCTGATGGGCATCGAGGCGGAAGCGGACGCGATTTGCGACGGCACGGACGTGCTGATTCCCGGCATCATGGAGCACGTCGAGCGCTCCGGCATCCACTCCGGCGACTCCATCGCTGTCTATCCCGCGTGGAACCTGACCGGCGCGATGACGCAGCGGCTGATTGAGGTTACGCGGCAGATTGCGCTCGAACTCGGTACGCTGGGGCTTATCAACATTCAGTATATCGTCTATCATAACGAAGTCTATGTCATTGAGGCGAACCCGCGCGCCAGCCGCACCGTGCCGTACATCAGCAAGGTGACGGGCGTGCCGATGGTTGACCTCGCCGTCCGCGCGATGCTGGGCGAAAAGATTCGCGACATGGGCTACGGCACGGGGCTGTACCGGCAAAGCCCGTACTACGCGGTCAAGGTGCCGTGCTTCTCCTTCGAGAAACTGGCGGATGTCGATACTCACCTCGGCCCGGAGATGAAGTCCACCGGCGAAGTGCTGGGCATCGGCACGAACCTGCAGGAGGCCATCTTCAAGGGACTCGTCGCCGCGGGCTACAAGATGCGCCATCAGGGCGGCATTCTCGTCTCCGTCCGCGACAAGGACAAGCCGGAAGCCATTGACTGCGCGCGCAAGTTTGCCAAGCTCGGCTTCAACATTTTCGCCACGCCCGGCACGGCGCGCGCCATGCAGGAGCATGGGCTGTACGCCGCCGTTGTGAAGAAGGAAGCGCAGGAGAAAATGCTGGAAATGGGGCAGGTGCAGTACGTCATTTCCACGTCCAGCAAGGGGCGTCTGCCGCAGCTGGAATCCGTCCGGATGCGCCGCAAGGCGGTCGAACGCGGCATTCCGCTGTTCACCAGCCTTGACACGGCGAATGCCCTCGCCAACGCGCTGACCAGCCGCTACTCGCTGGGCAACGTCGAATTGGTGGACATCAACAACATGCGCACCAAGCACAAGAAGCTGACTTTCACCAAGATGCGCGGCACGGGCAATGACTACCTGTACTTCGATTGCTTCGACCAGACGGTGGAAAGCCCCGAATCGCTGGCTGTGCGCCTGTCCAACCGACGCACGGGTGTCGGCTCGGACGGTATTGTGCTGATTATGCCCTCGACCATCGCTGATGCGAAGATGCGCATGTTCAACGCCGACGGCACGGAAGGCTCGGTGGCGGGCAATGCCCTGCGCTGCGTCTGCAAGTACCTGTACGAGAACGGCCATGTGCGCAAGGACGAAATGGCGGTCGAGACTGGCAGCGGCGTTAAGACGGCGAAGCTGTTCATCCGCGAAGATCAGGTGTTCTCCGTGCTGGTGGACATGGGCTGCCCGCAATTCGCTCCGGCGAAGATTCCCGTCAAGCTCGACGGCGACCGCGTGATGATGCGCCCTGTGTTCCTCGCAGGCGAAAAGCGCGAAATCAGCTGCGTCAGCATGGGCAATCCGCATGTCGTTATCTTTGTGGAGGATGTAAACCGCATCCCGCTGGAGCAGGTTGGCCCGCAGATTGAGACGGACAGCCTGTTCCCGGAACGCGTGAACGTGTCGTTCGCCCAGATTGTGGACAAGAACGACATCGTGATGCGCGTATGGGAGCGCGGTATCGGCGAAACGGCGGCCTGCGGCACGGGCGCGTGCGCGGTGGCAGTCGCGGCAGTCGAAAACGGCTTCTGCACCCGCGGTGCGGACATTGATGTGCGCCTGCCCGGCGGCACGCTCGTCGTCCGCTATCAGGAGGACGGCAAAGTCTGGCTGACTGGCGACGCCAACACCGACTTCACGGGGACTATCGAAATTTAAGCAAAAGCGGCATCTCGTTTTTCACGCGGGATGCCGCCCTTTTTGCAAAGGGGAGGAAATTTGCATGAAACACGTTCTTTGCTTCGGTGACAGCAACACTTGGGGCTTCATCCCCGGCACCTGCAAGCGCTACGACGAACACACCCGCTGGACAGGCATTTTGCAGGATGAACTTGGTGAGGACTGGCGCATCCACGAGAACGGGCAGAACGGCAGAACCACCGTCTTTCCTGAACCCGGCAAGGACTTCATGACCGGCTTGGGCGCGCTGCCTTACGCGCTGGACACCCTGCGCCCACTGGACGCCATCATCATCATGCTCGGCACGAACGACCTGAAGGAGCACACCGCACAGGCGAGCGTCAACGGCGTCGGCACGCTGATTCGCACGATTCAGACGTTCGACCAGCTGTACCCCGCGAGCGTGCCGTTGTTCGGGGATAACAAGCCGCGGATTCTGGTACTGACGCCGATTGAAATTGGCGAGAATGTGGCGGAATGGGACACGCTGCATGGGAAGGGGGAGGAATCGCGGAAATTCCCGGCGCTGATGAAGGGCTTGTGTGAGTGGCTCGGTGTGGAAATGATGAATACGCAGGAAATTGTGCAGCCGTCGAAGGTGGATGGGATTCATATGATGCCGGAAGAGCATCGGAAACTGGCGCTGGCGGTGAAGGAAAGGTTATTAGGGCTTGTAAAAGCCTAAAAGCCCCGAAAGTGGACAGTAGGGAAGCGCACCCAAGCCGGGCTGCCCAAAAAGGGTCAAGGGGCAATTGCCCCTTGCAGGGTGCAGGGACAGCGTCCCTGCTGGGGTTTGGGGCAACGCCCCAACTGTTCCGCGCGCGACCAATTCCAAGGAAGCCGCCAACAAAGGTGCAGGCAGCGAAGCGTCCCTGCCAGTAACTTTGCGCGTCCGCAGACGCGCCCCCAAGCTGCTCTTTCCCCCAAGATTCCAATTAGCAATGAGCAATGACTGGCGCGAAAACGCAATCATTGCTCATTAAAAAAATCGGAAGTCAAGCCGCTCATTTGCGTGCTTAACTCCCGATTTTTTTTCTTACTTCGTGTTCTTGATTTCCATCCACAGGTTTTCATAGATCTTGCGGAAGGTGTCGTCGATGTCGTGGAAGAATTCGCAGCGATCCTGAACCTCCTGAGAAGGATTCAGAACGTGGTTGTTCTCGTATTCCTCGCCCATCAGCTCAATCGCGCCCTTGTTGGGGCTGGAGTACCAGATGTATTCGCAGTTCATCTGCGCGATGTCGGGGCGGCAGAGGAAGTTGATGAACTTCTCGGCGTTCTCCTTGTTGCGGGCGGACTTGAGGATGACCGCGCCGTCTACCCAGATGTTCGAGCCTTCAGAGGGCACGAAATAGTCCAGATGGTCGTTCAGGTCAATGGCGTACTGTGCGTCGCCGGACCACATCAGCGCGAGCGCCGCTTCGCCGGCCACCATCTTATCCTTCGTTTCGTCCACCTGATACGCCTTGACAACGCCGGACTGCTTCTGCTCAATCAGCTTATCCTTCGCTGCCATCAGCTCCGGAACTTCGCGGCTGTTCATGGAATAGCCGAGGTACTTCAGCGTGATGCCCATGCTGTCGCGGTAGGAGTCCAGCATGAACACGTTCTTCTGGTACTGCGTGTCCCAGAGGATGCTCCAAGACTGGTTGGGTTCGGGAATCATGTCCTTGTTGTACAGAATGCCGACCGTTCCCCACATATACGGCACGGAGTACTTGTTCTCCGGGTCGTAGTCGGGATTGCGGAGCTTGTCGATAATCTGCTCGAAATTCGGCACGTTGTCGTAGTTAATTTCCGCCAGCAGATCCTTGGCAATCATGCGCTCGATGATGTAGTCGGACGGGAAGCACACGTCGAACGCACCGGGGTTCGCCTCGACCTGCACAATCATGTCCTCATTCGTGGTGAAGCACATGTAGTTGACCTTGATGCCCGTCTCTTCGGTGAAGAGGGTCAGGACTTCGGGTGCGATGTAGTCCTCCCAGTTGTAGACGTTGACGACCTCTTCCGCGAGGGCGGCGGGGGCGACGGTCAGCGTCAGGCACAGGAGCATCAGCAGGGAAAGCAGCTTTTTCATCAGAGATGTTCCTCCTTAAAATATAGTGGGGGATTATACTAATTCGATTCTAAAACATGACATCGAGCATAGCAGATTTTTCGTTCCGGCAAAGCTGAGTGAAGCGAGGCGTACTGGAGGTACGCGCGAGCGGAACAAAGCAAAGCCGGGGCGGAAAAGATGCTGTGCGAATGACATGGTTTAGATAAGAATTAGTATTAGTCATTGTTCGATGCGGTGCGGCGGTTGACAATCAGCAGCAGCACCAGCAGAGCGACGAACATGAGCGCCGACAGTGCGTTGAGTGTCGGCTCGATGCCGCGGCGGGCGGCGGAGTAAATCAGCGTGGACAGATTCTGCACCAGCGGGGAGGTCGTGAAGTAGCTGATGGTGAAGTCGTCCAGCGAGAGGGTGAACGCCAGCATCGCCCCGGTGATGATGCCCGGCATACATTCGGGGATGATGACGTGGAACAGCGCGTACATCGGCGTTGCGCCAAGGTCAAGCGCCGCTTCGTAGGTGTGTCGGTTCATTTGTTTGAGCTTCGGCAGCACCGATAGGATGACGTAGGGCGTATCGAACGTGATGTGCGCCAGCAGCATCGTCACATAGCCGCGGTCTACCTTCGTGAAGAGGAACAGCAGCATCAGGCTGATGCCGGTCACGATGTCGGGCATGGTGTTGGGCAGGTTCGTCAGCGTCATCATGAACGACTGCGGCCGCTTCTTCATGGCGTGGATGCCGATGGCGGCGAGCGTTCCCAGAATCGTCGCGACGACCATGGCCAGCAAGGCAATTGTCACTGTGACGGTCAGCGCGTTCATGATGCGCGTGTCCTGAAACAGCTCCGTGTACCAGCGGAAGGAGAAGCCCTCCCACTTCGCGCGGCTCTTGCCCGCGTTGAAGCTTTGCACAATCAGCACGATAATCGGAAGATACAGGAAGATAAGGATGAGCGCCAGATACGCGCGCTTGCAGAACTTTTTCATGCGATGCCGCCTCCTTCGCCGTTGGGGTCGGCCTTGCGCAGGATGGAGAGCGAAATCAGAATCAGCACCATCATGATGAGGGAGAGCGCCGAGCCGACGTTCCAGTTGCCTTCGGTCAGGAACTTTGCCTCAATCAGGTCGCCGAACATCATCGTGTTGCCGCCGCCCAAGACGCGCGGGATGAAGAATGTCGTCACCGAGGGCATGAAGACCATCGTGATGCCGCTTACGATGCCCGGAATGGACAGCGGCATGGTTACCTTCCACAGCGTCTGCCAGTTGTTGCAGCCAAGGTCAGCCGCCGCTTCGGTCAGGCGGTAATCCATCTTGCTCAGCAGCGTGTAAATCGGGAAAACCATGAAGGGCAGGAAGTTGTACACCATGCCCAGCAGCACCGCGCCGGAGTTGTACATCAGCTGTACGCCGTTAAAGCCCAGCGCGCGCAGCACCGTGTTAATCAGCCCGTTGTCCTCCAACAGGCTCATCCACGCAATGGTGCGCAGGAGGAAGTTCATCCACATGGGGATGATGAACAGCACGACGAGGGTCGGGCCGAGCTTGATTTCGCGGTCAGCCATAATCAGCGCCGCCGGATAGCCCAGCAGCAGGCAGATAACCGTGCACTGGAACGCCATCCACAGCGAGTAAACCAGCGTATCCACGTTGACCGTGCCGCGGGAAATGTATGCCTGTCCGGCTTCGCCCATGGCGTCCAGGATGATTTTGTTCGATTCGTAGTTCGAATCCCAGAAACTGCGGAAGTTGTCCAGCGTGAACGCGCCGGAGGAATCCGTAAAGGCGTAGTAGGCAATCAGGATGACCGGGACGATGGTAAAAATCATCATCCACAGCGCATAGGGCGACGCGAACAGGGAACGGTGCATACCGCGGTTGCGGTGGACGGTGATGGCAATCAGCGCGATGAAGACGCACAGCCCCGTGCCCATGAGCGCATACGCCCACCACGGGAGAGAAAGGTTGCTCAGCATTCCGCATCCACCTCCGCCGCAGGCGTGGTGTCCTCCAGCCGCTTCATGATGTGGATGTTGAAGGGGACAATGTTCAGGCCGACGCGGCTGCCCTGCGGCTGCATCGTCGTCGAATGCACCTTGAAGGTGTACGCGCCGGTGTCAATCATCATTTCGTAATGCACACCCTTGAACAGCACGCTCTTGATGGTGCCGACCATCTGCCCGACGTCCTCGCCGACGAGCATGATGTCCTCCGGGCGGACGACGACGTCCACCGGCGTGTTCTCGCCGAAGCCGAAGTCCACGCACGGGAATTCCGTACCCGCAAACTCGACCAGCTCATCGTGAATCATCGTGCCGCGCAGCAGGTTGCTTTCGCCGATGAAGTCCGCGACGAAGGCGTTTGCCGGTTCGTCGTAGATGGTTTTGGGGTCGCCGATTTGCTGGATGGTACCGTCCTTCATGACGACAATCGTGTCGGACATGGTCAGCGCTTCCTCTTGGTCATGGGTGACGAAGATGAACGTGATGCCCAGGCGCTGCTGCATGGATTTCAGTTCCAACTGCATTTCCTTGCGAAGCTTCAGGTCAAGCGCGCCCAGCGGTTCGTCCAGCAGGAGAACCTCCGGCTCGTTGACCAGACTGCGCGCAATCGCCACGCGCTGCTGCTGACCGCCCGAAAGCGCGTCCACATGGCGCTTTTCGTAGCCCTTCAGGTTCACCAGCTCCAGCATTTGCCCGACTTTTTCGGCAATCTGCTTCTTCGGCAGCTTCTTCAGCTTCAGAGCGAAGGCGATGTTGTCGTACACGTTCAGGTGCGGGAAGAGCGCGTATTTCTGGAAGACCGTGTTGACGCGGCGCTTGTAGGGCGGTAGCGCGGAAATATCCTGCCCGCCGAAGAGTACCTGCCCCTCCGAAGGCGTCTCAAATCCGCCGATGATGCGCAGCGTCGTCGTCTTGCCGCAGCCCGAAGGCCCAAGCAGGGTAATGAATTCCTTCTTGCGGATGTAAAGGTTGATATTCTTCAAAACCTGCACGCCGTCAAACTCCTTCGAGATGCCGACGAGGTCAATCAAATGCTCTTTCTCCACCATGGGGGGAAAACACTTCCTTCCAATTACTTAAAATCAGAACGACGGCGGTGTGGAAATCCACAGCACCTTCGCGTGGGATTTGCCCGCATTCATCAGGTAGTGCGTCTCATGCGGATGCAGGCAGAAGCTGCTGCCTGCCCGGATGCGCGTTTTCGTTTCGCCGTCCACCAGGAAGATGCTGCCCGACAGCACATAGCCGAATTCTTCGCCCTGATGCGGTAGAAGCTCGTACGTCCGCCCTTCCTCGCCTAAATCGACCAGAATCGGCTCCATCGTATTCTTCTGCGCGTCCGGCACCAGCCATGTGATGCTGCCGCAAAGCTGCTCGTCCTCCTTGACGAACATATCCTGTGGTGTAAAGACGGTCTTTTCGTCCTTGTCCTCGCTGAAAAACTGACTCAGGCTGGAGCCGAGGCATTCCAGCATGTCTGTCAGCGTCGCGATAGACGGGGAGGCAAGGTTGCGCTCGACCTGCGAAATGAAGCCCTTGCTCAGTTCGCAGCGGTCGGCCATGTCCTCCTGCGTCAGCCCGCGCCGAATCCGCAGCAGACGCAGCTTTTCACCGATATCCATGAGGATGCTCCTTTCCGGTTGCTTTCAGTCTATATTGACGCAAAGTTCAGAAATACTAAACTGAAAGCCGTGAAAAAATGGTTTAGTGAAACTAAACCTCAAAGCGGGATTCATTAAACCATATTTCTTTGCGTATGTCAAGGGCTTTTGTCGATTTTTTCGGCAGAAAACGCAAAAAAGATGAAAAGGCGAACGAAAAAGTCCGTAAGACGCCTATATTAGCCGAAACTAATGGATAAATCACCGAATTTGGCGGATTTTTGCGCCCTCCGAAGCAATCAAAATAAGCATCAGAAAAAGCCGCTCCTCCGACAAAAATCAGAGAAGCGGCGCGATTTTCGGTTTAGCGATGCTGTTCTTTCATTCGCAGGGGATTAGTCCGGCAGCGGCGCATCCAGCGTCACGTTCGCGTCCTTCACAAAGCCGTGCCAGCCGTTCACATCCACCTCGTACCATTCGCCGACCTTGTCCATCACGGCCAGATAAGCACCGACGCGGATCTTGTCCAGACGGCGGCGGCTCTTCGTCAGCTGATATACTGAGACGGTCGCGGTCGTGTTCGTCTTGCCTTTTGCGGACAGCAGCCCGGTTGTGAAGGTGTCTTCGTCCGGCGTTTCGTAGAACTTCAGGCAGCTGTTCAGCACCAGTCCCTCCACGCCGTCGTACACAATGCGCGTGTACACATCGCCTACGCGCAGGACGGTCACCACGCGCCCGGCTTTGCAGGTCATGATGATTTTGCCCTTCTTGCTTGCTTCCTCGCGCATGGTGCACTTGCCGGTCGAAGGCGCGTAGATAACAGCGATTCGCTGGTTGTCATCCGCCTCCGTTTCCCACGAGAGGGAAGCGGTCGGCACGCGCAGGAACTCGCCATCCATGTAGATTTCGCTCATGGCGACACCCAGCGTTTGGAGCGATACCGTCTGCGCCTCGTCGCCATCAGAATAGGTGACGGTCAGGCTGTTCCAAGTGTCGTCAGGCTTGCGGGACAAATCGCTGGCAGTCGCGCGGCTGCCGGAGGGCTTTGGCTTGCTGCTGTTCGAGCCGACCCACACCAGCGCGGCGGAATCCACCCATCCGCTGGATGTGCCGCTGCCGTTCCAGTAGCGGACGTTGCGCATGTTGCCGCTGCGCTCCAGAATGCCGACGTAGGTATTCGCAGGCAGCGTGCCGACCGGGACGAAATCCGACAAGTCCGAAGAAGTCGCTGTGCCTTGGGTCACGGCGTAGAGCGTCGTTCCAGTGCCGGTTTTCCACTCGCACTTGGCGTTCCACTCGGCTTCCGTTTCCGCCAGCGCAGTTGTCATCAGCAAAAGGCAAAAGGTGGTCAGGAGCATCAATAGACGCTTCATGTTATAAAACCTCCTTCAAATCTTCATAAGTTTGTAATCAATATAGCATATCTTTGTGAAAAAGTCAATCGCGTAAAACGATAAATTTTGCCGAATGCGCTTGCAATGCGGACAGAAATGTGGTATCATAAAGCCGTGAAACCGATGAGAAGCAGGGGATGCGCAGAGTCGCCCACAGCGAGCCGGAGAGGGTGCAAGTCCGGCGGTGGATGGCGCAGACCGTGGGGCTTCGAGGGCGCAGGGGAACGGCGAATGCCCAGTATCCCGCGACGGCTTTCCCCCGTGAACAGGATTTGAGAGGCGCAAGCATTTTGCGCAATTGGGGTGGCACCGCAGTCATCTGTCCCCAGAAGAGGGGATAGGATGGCTTTTTTTGTATGGCGAATCGCTCCCCGGCCGTTCGCCGCCTATTCTGAAAGGAGAGATTTCCCATGTCCGAAACGAATATCGCGCCCAAGCCTGAAAAGAAGCCGATTATCTTCTCCGGCATCCAGCCGTCCGGCACGCTGACGCTGGGCAACTACATCGGCGCGCTCCGCAACTTCTCCAAGCTGCAAGACGACTACGACTGCATCTACTCCATTGTCGACATGCACGCCATCACCGTCCGGCAGAATCCGGCGGATTTGCGCCGCCGCTGCATGGAGCTTGCCGCTATCTACATCGCCAGCGGCATCGACCCCAAGAAGAGCCTGATTTACTGCCAGAGCCACGTTTCCGCGCACGCCGAGCTTGCGTGGGTGCTCAACTGCTTCACCTACATGGGCGAAATGAGCCGCATGACGCAGTACAAAGATAAGTGCGCCAAGCACGCTGACAACATCAACGTCGGCCTCTTCGATTATCCTGTGCTGATGGCGGCGGATATCCTGCTCTACCAGACGAACCTTGTGCCGGTGGGCGTTGACCAGCGCCAGCATCTGGAAATCTGCCGCGATATTGCCATGCGCTTCAACGGCATCTATGGCGATGTGTTCACGATTCCGGAAGGGTACATTCCGAAAGTCGGCGCGAAGATTATGAGCCTGCAGGATCCGACGAAGAAGATGTCCAAGTCCGACCCAGAGGAGACGTTCATCTCCCTGCTGGACGACGCGGACACGATTCGCCGCAAAATCAAGCGTGCTGTGACCGACTCGGACGGCGAAATCCGCTTTGACCCGGAGAACAAGCCCGGCGTGAGCAATCTGCTGAGCATCATGAGCGCACTCGGCGCGGGCGACGTGGAAACGCTTGCCGCAGAGATGGCGGGCAAGGGCTACGGCGACCTGAAAGCGCGCACGACGGACTGCGTGATTGCGGCGCTTGAGCCGCTGCAGGCGGAGTATAAGCGCCTGATTGCAGACAAGACGTACCTGCAGGGCATTCTGGACGAGAACGCCAAAACTGCCGCATATCTGGCGAACAAGACCCTGCGCAAGGTGCAGAAGAAGGTCGGCTTCGCGGCGAGAGGGTAACAGGGGAATATATGAGCAAGCCGCAGGGCGTGGATATGCGCTCTGCGGCTTGCTTTTATTCGTTTGGTGTGACTGATGCTATTTCCAGATTCATACTATTTCCAAATTCACCTGCGCCATCTGCTCGCGCCTTTTCCGCGCTTGCGTCCGCTCATTCCACTTAGCGTAGCGCTGCTACGCTGCGTTTCATTCGCGTTAGCCAGCGCGAAAAATTCGCTTCGCATCTTGGCGCATTCTCATTTGGAAATAGTATCAACTGCGCCATCTGCTTGCGCGTGCACATCTGGAAACAGGATTAGTACAGCTTCGCCCCAGCCGGAATGTGGTCATCCACCATCAGCAAATGCAACTTTTCTTCGCCGTTTTCGTGATGCACGGCGGAAATCAGCATACCGCAGGAGTCAATGCCCATCATCTTTCGGGGAGGCAGGTTGGTGATGGCGATGCAGGTTTTGCCCACCAGTTCTTCCGGCTCATAATACTCGTGAATACCACTCAAAATGATCCGATCTTCGCCGGTTCCATCGTCCAGAACGAACTTTAGGAGCTTCTTGGACTTCTTCACCGCTTCGCATTCCTTCACCTTCACGGCGCGGAAATCGGACTTGGAGAACGTGTCGAAATCCACATAGTCGGTGAACAGCGGCTCAATTTGCACGTTCGAGAAGTCAATCGGTTCAGGCGTGACTTCCGTTTTAGCTTCTTCCGCGGGCGCGGCAGCTTCGGGCGCGTTCTGCGCAGCATCCGCCGCCTTCTTGTCGGAATCGAGCGGCTTCATGGTGGGGAAGAGCAGCACGTCGCGAATCGTCGCGCTGTCGGTCATCAGCATCACCATGCGGTCAAGCCCGAAGCCCAGACCGCCCGTCGGCGGCATACCGTACTCCAGCGCGTTCACGAAGTCCTCGTCCACCTCGGCGTTGATGCCCTGCGCCTTGCGCGCTTCCACCTGCGCCTCGAAACGGCGGCGCTGGTCAATCGGGTCATTCAGCTCGGTGAAGGCGTTGCCCATCTCGTGGCCGGTGATGAAGAACTCGAAGCGCTCGGTCAGCGCCGGGTTGGACGGCTTGCGCTTGGCCAGCGGGGAAATTTCCACCGGATAATCAGTGATGAACGTCGGCTGAATCAGGTTCGCTTCCACATATTCGTCGAACAGCGCTGCCAGGCAGTCGCCCTTCGTCGCGTCCTTCTCGACATGCACGTTGCGCTTGTCGCAGATGGCGCGGGCTTCCTCGTCGCTTTGCCACGTTGTCCAGTCCTCGCCGCAAGCCTCCTTGACGGAATCCGCCATCGTGATGCGCTTCCACGGCGCTTTCAGGTGGATGACCTGTCCCTGGTAGGTCACGTCGGTCGTGCCGAGGGTCTTGAGCGCCACGAACTCGTAGAGCTGCTCGACCATCTCCATGATTTCGTTGTAATCCGCGTACGCCTGATACGTTTCCACGGACGTGAATTCCGGGTTGTGGGTCGCGTCCATGCCTTCGTTGCGGAAGATTCTGCCAACTTCGTACACGCGCTCAAAGCCGCCGACAATCAGGCGCTTCAGGTACAGCTCGGTCTCAATGCGCAGGAACATGGGGATTCCCAGCGCGTTGTGGAACGTGCGGAACGGACGCGCGGACGCGCCGATTTCCACCGTGTGCAGCACGGGCGTGTCCACTTCCAGATAGCCGCGGCCGTCGAGGAACTCGCGCACGGCGGCGATGATGCGGCTGCGCTTGCGGAACGTGTCGCGCACTTCGGGGTTGACGATGCAGTCCACATAGCGCTGGCGATAGCGCAGGTCGGTATCCACCAGCCCGTGGAACTTCTCCGGCAGCACCTTCAAGGACTTGCACAGCAGCGTCAGGGACTTGACGTGGATGGACGCTTCGCCGGTCTTGGTGCAGAACACCGTGCCGGACACGCCGATGATGTCGCCCAAATCGTCCTTCTTGAACGCGGCATAGGCATCCTCGCCCAAATCGTCGCGGGTGACGTAAATTTGCATTTCGCCCTGCGCGTCCAGCAGGTGCGCAAAGGACGCCTTGCCCATCACGCGGCGGGAGACCATGCGGCCCGCCAGAGAGACCGTCTTGCCTTCGAGCGACTCGAAGTTGTCGGTAATCTCCTTGGAATGGTGGGTGACGTCAAAGTGGGTGACCGCATAGGGGTTCTGCCCCGCGTCGATGAGGCTTTGCAGCTTCTGGCGGCGGATAATTTCCTGCTCCGACAGCGCCGGAGTATGGGGCGTTACGGGATAATCAGCCATGAGTAGATTCCACTCCTGTTATTAAATCAAAGTAGGGAAATGCGCACCCGAAGGGGTCAAGGGGGCGATCGCAGACTTCGTCTGTTTTCATGCCCCCTGCTCGCCTCCGCAGAGGCGAAACCTCCTGCGCACAAGTCCGATGCGAAAATCGGACAAATCAGCGATGGATGTCCACAATGCGCAGGTGCAGCGTGCCGCGCGGAATTTCCACGTCCACAATATCGCCGACGGTCTTGCCCAGCAGGGCAGCGCCAATCGGGGATTCGGTGGAAATGCGGCCTTCGTCGGGGTCGGCTTCGTCCGCGCCCGCGCCCACGATGCCGTACTCGGACTGCGCGCCCGTGTCGGTGTTCTCGTAGCGGACGGTGATGCCCACGGATACGCGGTCGGTGGACAGCTCGCTCTCGTCAACGACTTCCGCGTTTTCAATCAACGCCTTCAAGCGGGTGATTTCCGCTTCGTTCTTCGCCTGATCGTTGCGCGCTTCCGTGTATTCAGCGTTTTCAGACAAGTCGCCGAAGCCACGGGCGATTTCGATGGCGTTGATGATTTCCTTGCGCTTGACATTCAGCAGGTAATCGTAGCGCTCCTGCAATTTCTTCAGCGATTCCGCTGTCATGATATTATGTTTCTGTTCTTCTGCCATGTGGGCTTGCTCCTTTCATATCGCGGCATAAACCGCAAAGAAGCACCCGAAGGAGACGCAAGCGCGATTCCGGGTGCGAGGGGACTATGGGACAGCTTCCATTATACTTGTTTTTTCCGCGTCTGTCAATCGAAAAAGTGCTGGAATGTCGGATTTAACCGGGTTTAACTGCGTTTTGCCGGCGGCACAAAGCCCTCGAAAATCGCGATGTCGTATTTGCCGCGCGTCTTGTCCAGCGCTGCTTGCGAGCGGATCGTCCACGCGACCATCCACGGGCGCATCAGGCGCACAAAGCGCATCGGCAGATTCAGCCCGTGTTCGCTGATGGCTTCGTACGCCAGAAAATCCGGGCGGCTCAAAACGTGCTGCATCAGCGTGGAAATAAAGAACGCCGTCAGCGGCTTGACGCCCTTGTGCGCCGCTTCGCCGCCCAGCCCGAACGCAAGCTGTCCGCGGATGATTTCCGGCGCGTTTTTCCGGAACCACTGCACCGCGCGCGGATCGAAGCTCTCCATGCACCAAAGCCCGTTGTAACGCTGCATCCGTTCCCGGACGGCACTGCACAGGCTGTCCACGTTCTGCTCCACCTTCAGCTCCACAATCAGCGGCACACGCCCGCCGACAGCCTCCAGCACCTCGTCGAACGTCGGGACGACCTCGTCCGTGCCGCTTAAGTGGCACGCGCGCACCTCCGCCAGCGTGCTCTGTGCAATCCGCCGGTCAACGCCGCACACGCGCTTCAAATTGTCGTCGTGATGCACCACCAGCACGCCGTCTTTCGTGCGGTGAACGTCCAGCTCAATGCCGTACCCCGCATCGACCGCCGATCGAAATGCGGACAGGCTGTTCTCCGGCCGCTGCGCATTCCATAGCCCGCGATGGGCATAATCCACCTTCGTCAGCGCGGACATGTCGCGGCGGGGGAGGCGCGGAATCAGCAGAAAGACGTACAGCAGAATCAGCACAATCAGAATGATGAGAAACACCATCGTGAACCCCTTCTTCCGAAAAAGATTTTCGATTGAATTATAGCACAGCTTTTGCTTTTTCGCTATCCTTGTGCTATAATTCAGGGTGAATTCTATCACGAGGTGACGATGAATGCGCATTGCACTGCTGGCTACGGGCGGAACAATCGCCTGCCGCCAAACGCCTGACGGTCTGTCTCCGGCGCTCCATGCCGAAGAACTGGCGAAAAGCATCTCCTGCCGCGACGGCGTGACGCTCCTGCCTGTGGACGTGTTCTCGATGGATTCCAGCAACATTCAGCCGGAAGAGTGGACGCAGCTTGCCCACGCCGTTGACCGCGCCATGCAGGACTGCGATGGCGTTGTCATTACCCACGGCACGGATACGATGGGCTATACCGCCGCCGCGCTGTCCTATATGCTCCTTGGGCAGATGAAACCCGTCATCCTGACCGGCAGCCAATTGCCCCTCGGCGCGCCCCTCTCCGATGCCGAAATCAACCTCTCCTGCGCTATCGAAGCCGCCTGTCAGGGCGTCGCCGGGACATACGTCTGCTTCAACCGCAAGCTGATTCTTGGCACGCGCGCCGTTAAAACGCACACCCTTTCCTTCGATGCCTTTGACAGCGTCAACCGCTCCCTCTCCGGCATGGTGGACAGCAATGGCGTGCACTTCCTGCGTCCGCAGAAGATTGACACGCCGTACCAGCTCCGTCCGGAGGTTGACAGCCGCGTGTTCCTGCTCAAGCTCTTCCCCGGTACGCAGCCCGATGTGCTGGATTTTATCGCACAGGCGGGCTATCGCGGACTGGTGATTGAGGCGTTTGGACTCGGCGGACTGCACTATATCCGGCGGAATCTGGTGGAAAAACTGCGGATGCTGCGGCAGCGTGGCGTTCGGATACTGGTGCTGACGCAGTGCATGTATGAAAAGGCGGATTTGTCGATTTATGAGGTCGGGACGCAGCTGCTGCGGACGGATGTGCTGTCGGGGATGGACTTGACGACGGAAGCCGCGGTGACAAAACTCATGTGGGCATTGGCGCAGGAAAATACGGATGAATTATTGACGAAAAATTTGTGCGGCGAAATCAGGGACTAAGGGAAAAGCCAAGTAGGGAAGCGCGCTCAAGCCGGGCAGCCCAAAAAGGGTCAAGGGGGGACTTCGTCCCTTTCCGTCTGTCCCTTGCAGGGTCAAGGGACAGCGTCCCTTGCGGGGTTTGGGGCAGCGCCCCAACTGCCGCACGGGCGACCAACTCAAAAGGAACAGTCAACAAAGGTGCAGGCAGCGAAGCGTCCCTGCCCCTAACTTCGCGCGTCCTCAGACGCGCCCCCAACTTGCGCTACCAACCCCTTGCACATTGTCGCGCCAAATGGGCGCGACCGAATAGCCGCGCTACCCCCGCGAATGGAGCTGACACACCTATGCAAATCGCCCTCTCCTCCGCCCCCGTCAAGAACAAAGACATTCCGCATAACCTCGCCGCGATGACCGCTGCCCTCGCCCAAGCCGCCGCTGATGGTGCCGACCTCGTTGTGTTCGGAGAATCCACCCTCCAAGGCTTCGACTGCCTGTGCTGGTCTTATGCCGCTGACCGCGATATGGCTCTCCCGCTTGATTCCGCCCCCATCCGCCAATTGCAGGACGCTGCCCAAAAGTACGCCACCGCCATCTCCTTCGGCTTCATCGAGCGCGACGGGGATGCCCTGTACAGCAGCTGCGCCTTCATCAGCGCGGACGGCGAGATCATCCACCGCTTCCGCCGCGTCACCATCGGCTGGAAGGACTACCGAAAGACGGATGCCCACTACCGCGAGGGCACGCACTTCGAGAAATTCACCTATGGCGGCAAAGCCTTCGCTATCGGGCTGTGCGGCGACCTCTGGACAGACGGTAGACCCGAAGAAATGCACGCACTCGACGCCGATGTGGTGCTCTGGCCCGTCTGGTGCGACTACCGCGCCGATGAATGGAACAGCACCATCAAGCATGAATACGCGGAACAGGCGCAAAAGTGCGGTAGGCGCGTCCTGCTCATCAATCCCTATTGCGCGGACGAAAATGCTGCCGATGCCGCGGCGGGCGGGGCAGTCGACTTCCGCGACGGCAAAATTCAGGCGGAGCTGCCCGCGGGAAATAGCGGGATGCTGATGGTAACTGTATAAACACTGGCAGGACAATCACCGAAAGTCCTGCCATGCTTTTTGCCGCAAAGCCTCGTCCGACTGGAACGCATCCGGCATGACAATCGCCCGCCGCGCCGCCTGCTCCACCTCCGCCGCCCAGCCCGACGGGTACAGCGCCAAATCCTCCCGCACCGAAAACAGCCCCTGATGCACCAGCTGCTCCTGCGCGCCCCGGCTCACGAGAAACGACAGCAAGTCTGCCGCGCCATCCTGCGCACCCGCGCAAATCGACGAAAGCAGCACCTGCTCCGTCGTGACCGTCTGCCCGACCATCACCCGGAACGGAAAGCCCTTGCCCGCGCTCGTCAGCCCCGAAAACGCCACCACTTGTCCCGTCGTCAGCATCGCCGACGCGCATTTCCGCGCCCGGAAGCGCTGGTACACCGCGTCGGACGGCAGCTGCGCGAAGTCGTCCGTCCAGCGCGGGTACGCCTGATTCGCGAAAATCTCCCGCAGGGCGTACAGCGCGCATCCACCGGGGGAAAGCAGCGGACAATTTGCCGCGTCCGCCTTCTCCAGCGGAAACAGCGCGGGCGTCTGCTCCGGCGAAAGCGTTGATGATGGGCGCCCCAGCAGCGTCGTCGGGGCGGGCGTGGCGGCAGTTTGCGGATCATACGCCGAATCCACCGCCAGCACCCATGCGCCCCAGCAAAGCGGATACGCCACCTGCCGCCCGCCGGACAGCAGCCCCGCGAAAATCGGCGCATCGCCCGAAATCGGCAGGAAAAGCCCGTCTGGATCGGGGATATCGCCGGGGCGGTAGAGCACCACGTCCGGCAGCAGGGTTTCCTCCGCGGTCAGCTCATCCGCCGACACCTGCCGCAGGTAAATCAGCACGCCCGGATGCTGCCGTTCGTAGGCGGACAGCTGCGTTTCCACCCACCGCGCCGCGCCGCCGGGGCTGTGGAGCATCCACACGCGCAGGAGCGTCCGATTATCCCCCGAAAGCCCCGCAATCGGGCGATTTTGCCCGTGCAGATAAAACGCCAGTACACCCGACAAAATCAGCAGAAGCACCGACAGTGCGCAGATGATGATTTTCTTCCTCATGTCCGCCCCTCCATGGGGCAGCATATGCGGATTTTTTCGTCGGGATGCCTTGCAATTCTTGTCGGTTCATGGTATGATAAAAAAAGTCTGTCCAGCAGAGGAGAGGAAAGCATGGGTCGACTGTATCGCTGCCTTCGCGCAGTTGTGCGTGCTGTCACGCCCCGCATGACCACGACGTGGGAAGAGCCGTTTTCGGGCAATCCCAGCGTTTTCGTGTGCAACCACGTCGGGGCGTTCGGGCCGATTGACATGGTGGTTAAGTTCCCCCTGCGGGACGAAGTGCGCGTGTGGTGCAACGAGGGCATCATGAACCGCAAAACCTGCCCCGCCTACGTCCGGCAGGACTATTGGTGGAAGCCGGGCTGTCGCTTGGAGCCGCTGTATAACGCGACGCTGCCGTATATCGCCGCCGCCGTGCTGCCGCCGATTCTCCAGAGCGCGCCGACCATCCCCGTTTACCACGACGCGCGGGTGATGACGACGATGCGCCAGAGCATGAAGGCGCTCAAAGAAGGCAAACACTTGGTGATTTTCCCGGAGCAGCCCAGCGGGTTTGGCGAGCATCACAACTGGATCAACACGGGCTGGCTGAACATCTGCACGATGTTCTACCGCGCGACGGGCAAGAATTTGACCCTCTACCCGGTGCATATCGACCAGAAGAAGCACTGCTTTGCGGTGCAGAAGCCGGTGATGTTCGACGGCAATCGCACCTTGGAGGAGCAGCAGGACGAGCTGGTGAAGCACTTGGCGGCGGGGCTGCGCGGGCAGCATGTGGAGGAATAAGGAAGTTCTAGGGTAACACCGCACAAATGAGGTGGTCGACTGGCGAATGGATTTTTCGTCAGATGCAAATGCAAATTTCGAAGGTTTACTGGATGTAAATCAAGGAATTTGCATGCCGCAGATGGCGGAAAAGACATCGCAAGGCGTGCCGCCGAAATGTGCGGTGGTGCCCTAACCAAACAAAACCTCCGCCGTAGCCGATAAGGGATTTCCCCAAAGTTGCGGCGCCGAAGGTTTCCAAAGGGCAATCGCAGACGTTCGTCTGTTTTCTTGCCCTTTGGTCGCGCCCGCAGGCGCGAAATCCCCTGCAAGAATAGCATAATCTATGAAATGAAAAAAGCAGCAATGCCTCCGGGAGCAAAAGCCCCGAAAAGCACTGCTGCTTTTTGATTTCCCTGCTTACGCCATCGACTCCGCCATCTTCTTGCCGCCCAGCACATGGAAGTGCAGGTGCTGCACGCTCTGGCAGGCGTCGCAGCCGCAGTTGCTCACCACGCGGAAGCCGCTCTCGGCGATACCCTCCTGATGCGCGACCGTCCGGAACGTCCGCAGGCACGCCGCCAGCAGCTCGTCGGACAGCGCATCCACCGCATCCAGCGACGCGACGTGCGTCTTCGGCACGACCAGCACATGCACCGGCGCCATCGGGTTGATGTCGCGGAAAGCGTAGGTCTTGTCATCTTCGTAGACCTTGGTGGAGGGGATTTCCCCGGCGATGATTTTGCAGAACAGGCAGTTTTCCATGAGAATCATCCTTTCTATATTGATTTTGGTGTGCGGTTGCGATGATTGGTGGGTGGAACTATCTGGTCGCGCCCATCTGGCGCGACAATGTTGAGTTGAGGGAAAGAGCAAGTTGGGGGGCGCGTCTGCGGACGCGCAAAGTTTGTGTGCTGCGCTGAAAGCGCTTCGCTGTTCAGCGCTTGTGTTGCAGGGCTGAGCGCGTTTCCTTCGCTGGTCACACGACAAACAGTTGGGGCGTTGCCCCAAACCCCAGCAGGGGCGCCGCCCCTGCACCCTGCAAGGGGCATTGCCCCTTGACCCTTTTTTGGCTGCCCGGCTTGAGCGCGTTACCTTAATAGTTTTTTTACGCGGCTATTATTCGCAGGGCGTGCCGTCCATGCCGCCTTCATTCAGTCCCGTCAGGCGGACGCGAACAAATTCACCCTGCCGTCCGGCATACCCCTCCGGCAGCGTCACCGCGATATACTCCGGCGTATAGCCCGTCCAATGACCATTCACCGGCTCTTCCAGCAGCACCTCCGCCACCTCATTGACCCACTGCTCCCGGTACTGCCTTGCCATTTCGTCGCCCACGGCAATCAACAGGCGCGCACGGCGTTCCTTCTCGGCGTTCGAGAGCTGTCCCGGCATCACGGCGGCTTTTGTGCCCTCGCGCTGAGAGTAGGGGAAGACGTGAATTTTGGCATAGCGGGCTTCGCGGATGAAATCGCGCGTTTCCTCGAACTCGGCTTCCGTTTCGCCGGGGAAGCCAGTCAATACATCCGTTGTGAACGCCGCCATCGGGTAAACGGCGCGCAGGTTTTCCATCGCCTGACGGTACATGCGCATGTTGTAGCGGCGCGCCATCCGCTGCAAAACGGTGTCGCTGCCGGATTGCAGGGCGAGGTGGAACTGCGGGCAGACCTTGTCCATCGTGCGGAGGGCTTGCGCGAATTCTACCGTCGCGACGGTCGGCTCAAGGCTGCCGAGGCGGATGCGGCGCACGCCCGGCACGTCCTGCACGGCGCGAATCGCGTCCAGCAGCGTCTGACGCGGCGTGAAGTCCCGCCCGTAGCTGGTCAGGTGGATGCCTGTCAGCACCAGCTCGGTGAATCCGGCTTGCGCCAGACGTTCGGCTTCGGCACGGATTTCATCCACCGGGCGGGAGCGAATCGGCCCGCGCACGCTGGGGATGATGCAGTAGGTGCAGTGGTTGTTGCAGCCCTCCTGAATTTTGAGCGTCGCACGGGTGTGTTCCTCCTGCGAGGTGATGGTCAGCGGCTCGAAGGGGGTTGTGGCGTTCAGCTCGTTGACGGCGTTGATGGATGTGTTCTCCCGCAGCGCCTTTTCCAGCAGTTCGACGACTTCGCCGCGGTGCTGTGTGCCGATGACGAGGCGCGCGCCAGTTTCAAGCAGATCCTCCGGCTTACGCTGCGCCAGACAGCCCGCCAGAATCAGCGCGCTGTCCGGATGTTCGCGGCGCAGGCGGCGCGCTAATTGCAGGGATTTCTTGTCGCCCGTGCCGGTCACGGTGCAGGTGTTGATGACGTAAACATCCGCATCCGCGTCGAACGGGACGATTTCATAGCCGGCGGCGCGGAATTTCTCCAGCATCGCCTGCGTGTCGTATTGGTTGACCTTGCACCCAAGGGTGTGGAAGGCAGCAGTTTTCATGGTTTCACTCCAATTCACCGTATAGGCAGAACAAGGCGCTTAAGGCGCAAAGTCCTGCGGTTTCGGTGCGTAAAATGCGCGGGCCGAGCGTCACGCTTTGGCAGCCGCAGTCCTTCATCCGGGCGATTTCGTCCGCGCTCATGCCGCCTTCAGGGCCGATGACAATCGCGAGGTCGCGGATTTCCGGATGCTCCCGGTGGAAGGCGGTCAGGCTGTACCCGCGCGCGTCCTCCCACGGGACGATGGCGGCTTCGTGCGTTTTCAGCGCCGCCAGCAGGGCGGGGAAAGCAATCGGCGCATCCACCGCCATCATCTGGCAGCGCCCGGACTGCTTGCAGGCTTCGCGGGCGATTTTCTGCCAGCGCTCCTGCTTCTTCGCGCCGTCCTTGGCGCTGAGCTGCACGACGCAGCGGCTCATGGCGACCGGGACGACCCGCGCCGCGCCCAGCTCCACCGCCTTCTGCACAATCAGCTCCATCTTCTCCGCTTTCGGCAGACCCTGATAAAGCGTGATGCGCAATGTCGCCTCGGTGGAGGGCAGTTCGCTTATCAAGCGCGCCGTCACGCCCTCCGCCGTCATTTCCGCGATTTCGGCGGAAAAGCGACGACCGTCCAGAAACAGCTCTGCCGCGTCGCCCGGCTGCATCCGCAGCACGCGGGACGCATGGCGCGCGTCCTCCTCCGACAGCGTGACAAGGCTGCCGATTTCACCCAGCCCGTCAGCATAAAAGCGGTGCATTACTTCTTCCTCCGGGACAGCATGGCGACCCACTCGCCCTTGCGCTTCGTTTCCAGAATCGTGTAATCGGCGGCGGTCAGCGCGTTCACCACGTCCTGTTCACGTTCCTTGATGATGCCGGAGCAGATGAACAGCCCGCCGGGGACGATGTGATCCACCAGCGGCTGCGCGAACATGCAGATGACGTCGGCGATGATGTTCGCCACGCACAGGTCGCACACGCCGTCGCTGCTTGCCAGCAGATTGCCCTCCACCGCGCGGACGCGGTCGGACAGGTGGTTGTGCTCAATGTTCTCCTTCGCCACGCGCACCGCCACGGGGTCAATGTCGATGGCAAGCACGTCCTTCGCGCCGAGCATCGCCGCGCCGATGGCGAGGATGCCGCTGCCCGTGCCGACGTCGATGACCGATTCGCCGCCGTGCATCGCGTCCTCCAGCAGCTCCAGGCACATCGAGGTTGTCTCGTGCGTGCCGGAACCGAACGCCATGCCGGGGTCAATCTCGATGATGCGGTCGCCGGGCTGCGGTTCGTAATGTTCCCACGTCGGCTTCACCACCAGCGAACGCCCCGCCTTGAACGGCTTGTAGAACTTCTTCCACACCTCCGCCCAGTCCTCATCACGAACATTCAGCGTCGAAATCTCCAGCGTGCCGAGGTCAAGCCCCAAATCCATGTGATGCAGTTCGTCGCAGCGGCTGCGCAGCGCCTGCATCCGGTCTGCGAAGGAGCTGTCCGGCGTGAACCACGCGTGCACCAGCACATCCTCCGGCATGGAGGCAATCAGATTCGGGTCGATAATCTCCCAGTAGCCATTGGGCTTGTCGGGGTCGGGAATATCCGCGCGATCCTCCACCATCGTGCCGGTCGCGCCCTCCGCCATCAGCGCCTCGGACACAATGTCCGCGCCCGCCGTGGTGGTATGAATCGTCAATTCAATCCAGTCCATGTGTGTACCTTCCTTTATAAAAGAAAATTCCATCTTGATTATATAGCAAAACCCTGCCGAAATCAACCCGGCAGGGCAAAGGAGATGAAAAACTGTGGCGGAAAGTGCTGGAAAGGGGGAAAATTCCGTGATTCCCCCTGCAACAACAAAAGTCAACGATGGGAGTGTGCACCCGAAGGGGTGGAGGGGGCGATCGGAAAGCCCCCTCCTCGCCTCCGCAGAGGCGAAATCCCTGCGAATGAAGCAGAATCTTCTACGCAGAAAGCACGAATCAATCAGTCGTAGAACGATTCTATCCCATCCAGCAGATGCCCCTCGCGCACGTCGCGGGTGGTGGTGTACATCCGCCGCGTCAGCACCGTGCCGCCGCGGTAGTACAGGCAGATGAACGGGCAATCCTTCGCAAACTGCTCCTGAATATCGTACAGCACGGATTGGTAATCCGCCTGCGTGACCTGCGTGCGCAGCTTCTTGAACAGCGCATCCATCGTCGTCGAGCGGTAGGCGACGTAGTTGCAGGTGTTGCCGCTCATCAGCAGAAAGCCAGGGTCGGGGCAGACGTCCATGGCGAAGGAAACCAGCGCAATGTGGAAATTGCCCGCTTTCAGGCGCTCCTGCATCGTGCTGTACGACACCGTCTCCACCGTCGCCTTGATGCCGATTTGCCCCAGCATGTCGGCAATCATGTTCGCCGCCTGCACGCGCACGCTGTTGTCCGGCTCTTCGTAGGTGATGATGTTGTAGGTGAGGTCGGCGGCTTCGTTGTTTTTGTTGGGCTTGTCCACATAGCCGCTGCCATCGGTGTCGTACCAGCCGTCCTCCTCCAGCAGCTGCCGCGCCTTGTTCAAATCGACTTGGAAGTAGGAGGACAAGTTCGAGTTGTACATCCACGTTCCTTGAATCATGGGCGTGTTCGTCCGGTCGACCATGCTCATGTAGACGGACTGGACGATGGAATCAATGTTGATGCAGGAGCGAATCGCCGTGCGCATGTTGTTCGTCATCGAGCCGAGATAGTTGTTCAGCAGCAGGCACTCCAGCTGATTCGTGCGGTAGGTGATGGCGAGCGTGTTGGTGGAGGATTTGTACTGCGCAATGGACAATGAACGGGAAAATATGGCATCGACGTTGGAATACTGGTACGCATTTACCACGTCGGCGTCCTTGCCGTACAGGTCGAAGTAGAGATTCTTGAACTGCGGCGGCTTGCCGCTGTAATACGGGTTCAGCGAGAGCGTCATGCTGCCCTTCGTGCCGTTGGAATAGGGCGTGAAGGCCGTAATCATGTACGCACCTGTGCCGGGGGGATTTGCGCTTTCCAGTGCGCTCGCGGGCAGCACCGGGAATGTCATGGCGTACAGCACGCCGTAATACTGCCGATCAGCGCGCACCTCCACCGTGTAGTTGTCCCGTGCCTTGATTTCCTTGACGAAGTAGCGCAGATTGGCGTAGTATCCCTTGTTCGTCAGGTTTGTGTCCTTGGCGCAGGAAATGATGTAGTTCGCCGTCGCGACGACGTCGTTCGCCGTCATTTCCGTCCCGTCGGAGAACAGCACGCCCTGCCGCAGCGTGAACGTCCATGTGCGGCCATTGCCGGTCTGCGTCCAGCTTTCCGCCAGACCGGCCTGCGGCTGATAGTTGTCATCAATGGTGATGAGCGAATCGTACATCAGGTCGAAGATGGAAAGCATGTCCCGCTCGACCGGGAAGAGGGGATTCAGGCTCGTCGTCTTGCTGCTCTGGATGCCGATGACCAGTGCGTCACTGGTTGGCGACGCCTGCGCGGACAGCACGGGCAGACATAGAATCGCCATCAGCAGCGCCAGCAGCTTCCGCGCTTTCGTTGGGGTAGAGAAGGGCTTCGTAAATGCCATAGGATGTCGTCACTCTCCCTGCGTATTGTTTGGTCGGGCCGTCCGGCAGCTTGTCTACGGGGATGGTCACGCCGTCTGACGAAATGCCCTTGTCACTCAGCCAACGGGTAACAGTCGTCTGCCCCGCGTGATAGGCGGAGGAGACAAGCACCGCGTCGCCCCGGAACAGCTTGGACAGGTAATTCAAGTACCAGCAGCCGTAGCGGATGTTCGTTTCCGCGTCGTAGAGGTGGTCGAAGGAATAATTGCTGTCGCCGATTTTCCCGGCAATCCATTCTGCCGTGTCTGGCATCAGCTGCATCAGCCCGCGCGCGCCCACACTTGATTCCGCATCCGTGCGGAAGGAGCTTTCATTGCGGATGATGGCGGCGACGAACGCGGGGCGGAGGTTGTATTCCGCCGCATAGCGCTCAATCAGCGGCTGGTAGGTGATGGAATTTCCGCTTTCGCCCTCGACGACGTGATAGTAGCTCAGCGTGTTCTGCCGCGCGGTTTCCCACTCTTCGGCGCGCGTCGTCAAGTACGCCTGCATCAGGTAGTGCGCCGCCAGCAGCCCCAGCAGCACGATGCACAGCCCGACAATCGTCCACGTCAGCCAAAGGGGCAGGCGATTCGGGTCGGCAGTTTCCGTCGAGGCGGATTCCGCCAGAATGGATTCCACCCGATGCGGCACGGCGGATTGCGTCGGACGCGGGGCAGTGCGGCGCTGCGGCTGCGAATACGCCGGATTCATGCCCGCATACGGCGCCTGCGCCTGACGCACGGGCGGCATTTGCGCGGGACGCTGCGGCGGACGCTGATTCGGCAGCTGCGTGTAATACCCTGTCTGCTGCTGATACCACGCGGGCGCGGCGGAGGGCTGCTGCATGGCTTGCTGCACAGGCGAGGGCGGTGGATTCTGTGAATTTGATTGCGGCGGATAGCCCCGCGTTGGCTGCACCGGATGCTGCGTCACCGGCTGCGCTGCCTGCGCGGATGGGGGTGTCTGCGCCTGATAGCGGTCACTTCGTCTGGGACGCGGTGTGTTTTCCATGCGAACCCTCCTTCGCAAGTTCGGCGGCGTAAAGCGGGGGAATCAGCGCGGCGGTTTCTTCAATCGTGCCGTCTGTCGGGATGACGACGTTCGCCCGGCGCGCCTTTTCCGCCGTGTCCATTTGGCTGCGCAGGCGGTTTTCCGCTTCCTCGCGGGTGAAGCCGTCGCGTGCCATCAGGCGGGCAAGCTGCGTCTCGCGGGGGAGCGACGCGCACCAGACCGTGTTGCACAGCCCGTCCAGCCCAGCTTCGTAGAGCAGCGGCATGTCCAGCACGCAGATTTTCGCGCCGCCCTCCTTCGCGCGGAGGATTTCCCGTTCAATCATCTCCCGCAGGAGCGGCTGCATCAAGTCATCCAGCGCATGACGGCGCTCGTCGCTGGCGAAGATAAGGCTGCCCAGCGCGCGGCGGTCAAGCGTGCCGTCCGCGTGGAAAACCTCGCTGCCGAATTCTGCACGAATCGCGGGCAGTGCCAGCCCGCCCGGCTGCGTCAGCGCGCGGGAGAGCTGGTCGCCGTCGATGATGGTGGCGCCGAGCGATTTCAGCGCGAGCGAAATGGTGGATTTTCCACAGGCAATACCGCCTGTCAGACCGATGATGCGCATGAGAATATCCCTCCTTTTGGGCGCGCAGGTTTGCTTATCAAACGAATCAGCGCGCCAAAAGACTGCATTTCAATCCACGCTCCCCACGCGGGGAGCGAAAGCGCAAAGCGACAATTCTGCCTACCCAAACCATACGCTTTGCACAACAAAATCAACCGACAATGAAGCAAAACACCCCGGCAGGGCGTTTTTTTCGCGTCCTGCCGGGAGGTTTGGGGAGAAATCAAATCTTCGTTTCCAGCAGCTTCTTTTTGAGGTCGTTTTCCATCTGATAGAGCGTCTTTTCGGCTTCGACGCGCTTGGTGTGGCCTTCCTGCTGGATGGTCATCACCTCGTTGATGGTGTCGATGAGGCTCTGGTTCGTCTGCACGAGCGTCTCGATGTCGATGATGCCGCGCTCGGATTCCTTCGCCGTCTCGATGGTGCTCATTTTGAGCGTCTCGGCGTTCTTCTTCAGCAGCTCGTTGGTCATGTTCGTGACCGCGCGCTGTGCCTGCATCGCCTGCTGCGTGTGGTGCAGCCCAAGCGCCAGCACCATCTGGTTCTTCCACAGCGGCAGCGTGTTGGAAATGGTGGACTGAATGCGTTCCACCAGCAAACTGTCATTATTTTGCAGCAGACGAATCTGCGGCGCCATCTGCATGGATACCTGACGGGTCAGCTTCAGGTCGTGCAGCTTTTTCTCGAAGCGGTCGCACTGCGCGGCAAGGTCGTTCGCCTTCTGCGCGTCCATTGCGTCGCCGGATTCTGCCGCCTTCGCCATCAGCTCCTTCAGTTCGCCCTCGCGCACGCGCTGCAATTTCTCTTCGCCCGCGATGATGTAGAGCGTCAGCTGGCGGAAATACGCCGTGTTCTGGTCGTACAGGCGGTCGAACATGGCAACGTCCTTGAGCAGCTGCGCCTGATACCCTTCCAGCGAGGTCGCGATATTTTCGACGTTCACATTCGCCTTGTTATAGCGTGCCTTCATGCGCTCAATGCGGTTGTCGGCACTGTGGAAGATTTTGAAGATGCCCTTGGGTTCTTCCGCGTCCGCCTCAAAGCCCTTCAGTTCAACGACGAGGTTTTCCAGCATCTTGCCGACTTCGCCCGTGTCCGACGTGCGGACGGCTTGCAGCGCGCTCTCGGAGAAATCGCTGATGTGTTTTTGCGCATCCGCGCCGAAGAGCAGCACATGGTCAGGGTTGGTGATGTCCAGCTTCGTCAGGAAGTCCTCAATCGCGGCGCGCTCGGCGGGGGTCAGCTGGCTCTGGTCGAGGCGGGGCGCGGTCGCTGGGGCGCTGGTCTGCGGCTGCGCGGCGGCAGCGGTCGGCACGGCAAGCGGTTCAGCTGTGGTCGATGCGGGGGCGGCGGGCTGCTGCTGAATGCTCTGCGCGGGGGCTGCGGACGGCGCGACGGGATCGGGAACATCCGGCGTGAGGGAAAGCATCGGGAACTGATCAGCCATGGGAAAATCCTCCTCGTGTATATTGATAATTGTTAATTCTGATAGAACTTCTTCTGCTGCCGGTCGGCTTCGGGAATATCCTCCTCCGGCATTTTCAGCACGGGCGCGCCCTGATTCATTTGCCGCGCCGCCGCCGTGCCAGATGTGTGCAAATCCGCCTGCTGCGTCGAATAGGGGACAGACGCGTTCTGCTGCCGGTTCGCCTCTTTCAGCGATTCGGACAGCACACTCTCCATGTAGCCGTCGCGCTTGAGCATCTGTTCCAGCACGTCCATGTCCGCGCTCATGTCCAGCATGTCGTCCTTGTGCATGGCGTCAAGCTGCTTCTGCGCGGCTTGCAGAATCATGTCCAGCGCGTGGATGAGGTTCTCGCGCGTCGTGTTCATCTCGCTGTACGACACGCCGCGGGTTTTCATCGTGCGGTAGGACTGCAGGAGTTTGAGCGTCGTGGGCAGATAGTAGCTCATGAACTTGCGCATCCGGCTGGCTTCATTGGGGTCATCGACGACTGTTTGCAGCATCTTGCGCACCAATTCATCGAGATCTTTCAACCGCCGGGTCATCACGAACTCGTCAATTTGCTCGCGCTCGGCGGCAATCTGGCTGAGCAAGTCCAGCCCGCCGGCGACGACTTCCTTCGCGCGCTGATCCTCCGGCGTACCCACCTGAATCACCGGCTCTTCCTTCACGCGCTCGCCATTCTCGGTGTGCAGCCCATCCAGCGGCGTCGCCATCGTCTCAATCAGCTTCTTCAGCCCGGAGGCAATGGCGAATCCGCCGACGAACCGCCAGAAGCCGGGAATCGGCAGAGAAATAATCCCCAGAAATGACACCCAGAACGCAATCTGACCGGCGATAACCGCTTTGGTTTCCTTTTTCTTCTTGGACTTGCTCATGGAAGTCTCCTTACTCCTCAATCAATCGCGGGATGCTGTCATTATACCGGAAAGCGGCGCGGATGCGCAAGGGGAAGCGGCGGAAAAATACGCTTTGCCGCCTGAAAAATACACTGTGACCGCGCAAAACACAGCAACCCTTTCTATTATAGCACACTTGCCGGGCAAAAGGAAAGCACAAAAGATGAGAATTTCATGAAACTTGCGCGTTCTGCCGGGGGAGAATTGCGCATACCTTGTCCCGAACAACCGAAAGGAGGAAAACGCGGTGGATGCGCAGCTTCGGAAGGAAACGGTGACGATGGAGCAGGTGACGGCACACGGCGCGTCACAGGCGGTGGTGGAAGGCGAAATTACGCTGCCCGGCGGCCTGCGGGAGGAAACGCACGTCCTGCACGCGGGCGGGATGGCGGTGGTGGACAGCGCCGAAAGTGGGGCTGACCGCGCGACGCTCTCCGGCAAGGTGATTTTCCACGTCCTCTACACGCAGGGCGCGCCGAATCAGGTGCATGTGGTGGAGGCGACGGCGGATTTTATCCACCAGTGCGATTTGCCGGGCGCGCAGCCGAAAGGTCGCGTACAGGCACAGGCGAGGGTGGAGCATGTGGATGCCTCCGTGCAGGGCGGGCGGCTGAATATGTGCGCGATTGTGCAGCTGGATGCCCGCGGCGCGTCCACGCAGGCGCTGGAGGTGCTCACAGGGGTGAATGCGCCGGGCGGCGCGGAAGTCGCCACGCAGGAGATTGCCCTGCGTCGAACCGTCGCCAGCGGACAGGCGGATACGCTGCTCCGGGAGGAATTTGAGCTGCCGGAAGGCCTGCAGGTGCGCGAGACGCTCTGCGCGGACGCGGCGGCGCAAATCAGCGATATCACGGGCGGACAGGGCAGAATCGGCGTGGAGGGCACGGTGACCATTTCGGCGGTGCACGCAAGCGATTTGCCCGGCAAACCGCTTGTCGTCACGCACCATGAGGCGCCGTTCAGCCAGATGCTCGAGCTCAGCGGCGAAAGCGGTGATTTGCTTGATGCCCGCGTGACCGTGCGTGACGTCGCGGTCGCCAGTCAGGACGCGGGCGACGGAGGAAAGACGCTGCGGGCGGAAGTCCTCCTTGGCGTGCAGGGGACGGCGGACACGCAGGAGAAATTGACCGTCCTGCGCGATGCGTACACCTATCAGGGGGCGGCGCTGACCTTTTCCGGGCGCGACGTGGTGATTCGCACGGGGCAAAGGCGCGCCTCTGCCGCTGAATCCGGCAAGACGACGCTGCTCCTGCCCGACGGCACGCCCCCTGTGCGCGGGATGCTTGCCGCGTTTGCCACGCCCATCATGACCGCGCAGGACAGCACGGGCAGCCGCTTGAACACCGAGGGGATGCTCGAAATCACCCTGCTGTACATGACAGACGAGAACACCGCGCCCGTGACCGTGCATCAGGAAACGCCGTTCCGCACGTCCTTTGCCGTCTCCGCCGCGCCGGACAGCATCATTACCCTGACGGCGGATGAGGTGGAAGCCACGCCGATTACCTCCGACCGCATGGAACTGCGCTACGTCCTCCGCCTGACCTGCGACGGCGTGGAGACGCAAAGTGCGCACCTGTTGACCGACGCGCAGGAGGAAGCGGCAGACGAGGTGGACGACGGGCTGTACCTGTGCTACTGCCAGACCGGCGAGGATTGGTGGACGCTGGCGAAGGAATACCGCGTGCCACAGGAAACACTGCGGCGGCTGAATCCCGATTTGCCGGATGCGCTCAAAGCGGGCACGGGCGTAGTGGTGTGGAAGAAGAGTCCATAAGCAAACAGGTCGGAGGCAATCGCGCTTCCGACCTGCTTTGGCATATCAAATTTGTTCGATGACGCTCTCCATGCACGTTTCGCACCGAAACACCCTGTCATACCGCTTTTCCAGCGCCGCAAACGCCGCATCCGCCGTGTCTTTTGTCTCGAACGCGCCGAACACCGCCGACCCGCTCCCGGTCATCAGCGAAGCCGCCGCGCCGAAATTCCGCAAATCCGCAATCGCATCCGCAATTGCTGGACGCATCTGCTCACTCACCGGCTGCAATACGTTCCCCAGCGCCGGGGACAGCGCGCGCAAATCCCCATCCGCCAAAGCCGCCTGCGCCGCGTCATTGTCCGGGCGGAACGAAACCGCCTGCGCGTGGTATGCCGCAAACACGTCGCGCGTAGAAAGTCCGCCGCACGGCTGAATCACCACCAGCGGGAAGCACTGCCCGCAGGGGAGTTCCTGCATTGCTTCCCCAATGCCGCGGGTGCGGGTCAATCCGCCGCGGATGCAGAACGGCACGTCCGCTCCCAGCGTCAAGCCGACATCTTCCAGCTCCGCCCGCGTCAGCCCGGTTTCCCATAGGCGATTCAGCCCCACCAGCACGCCTGCCGCGTCGCTGCTGCCGCCGCCCATGCCCGCCCCAACGGGAATGTGTTTCACAACGTGGATGCGCGCCCCAAGCGGACAGCTTGTTGCCTTTTGCAGCGCCCGTGCCGCCCGCAGCGCCAGATGATGCTCGTCCGCCGGGAGCAGCGGCGTGCCGCCCGTCGTCAGCGTGATTTCGCCGCCTAACGTTTTCTCCAGCGTGATTTCGTCGGCAAGCGTCACGCTCTGCATCAGCATGTCCATCAGGTGGTAGCCGTCCGCCCGCCGCCCGGTAATATCCAGCGTCCAGTTGATTTTTGCCCGTGCTCCAATCCGCAGCATAGCTTTTGCCCTCCACAAAAGTGTCTTTCCTCTATCATACGCCAAACGCGGTGATTGTGCAAGGCGAAAAAATGTGCTATACTATAAGCGCCGCCGACAAAAGGCGGCAAACCACACGTTCGGATACAGTCCGAGAGGAGCAGAAGTGAAGAAACAGGATAAAACGCCCGTGCTGATTAACCTGGTCAGCACCATCCGCGACGAAGAGGGCGAGCAGGAAGCGCCGATGCAGCTGTTCTGCCGCGGAGAACTTAAGAAAACCGCCAGCGGCTATCTCATCCGCTATCAGGAGTCCATGCCGACGGAGGATGACAGCGAGATGGTGACGAGCGACGTGATTCTGTCGCTGTCCGAGCACCGCGTGACCATGAGCCGTCCCGGCGAATACGGCACGACGATGGTGTTCGTAAAGGATCAGCGCTTTGAGGGCGCGTATCACACGCCGTTCGGGGATATGGCGATGGCGGTGTTCCCGACGCAGGTCAAGTGCCGCGCGGCGGACGACGCCGGGATGGTGCACCTCGAATATCAGCTGGATGTGCAGGGGCGCTTCACGGCGATGCACACCATCCACATTGACTATTGCGCGACGGGGGCGCAGTAAGGATGCTGTCGGCGCTTCGGCAGGAGCTGCAGGAGATGCTGGCAACCGTGCCGACGCTTCGCCGTCCGGCGCTGCGGCGGTCGGAGGACGCGAACGCGCTCTTCGCGACGGATTTGCCGCTTTTGGCGGATGCGGCGGATTTCTGCCGACTGGCAGAGAAGCACGGCTGGCAGACGTGGATGCAAGGCGGCTGGCTGCTGCTGGACAAGCTGCCGAATCCGCCGGATATGCCGCTGCAAATCCCCGGTGCGCCGGGTGAACTCGGCTGCTGTCTGTCGCTGCTTGCGCGCCATCCGGATGATACGGTGGACGACACGCTGCTTCGGGCGCTGCTGAAATCGGCGGATGCGGGCGGTCAGGCGATGGAGAAATACTGCCGTATGCTGCATCGGGATTTAGCGGCGCGCTTGCGGACGCACAATCCGCTGCCGGGACGCTTGCTGCCGTACCTTTGCCGCGCGGCAGAAGAAAGGACGGGAAATCCATGATTATCAGCTGTATGGGGCACGCAAAATTTGTCATTGAGCTGGACAACGGCCTCCGCATCGTCACTGATCCGTATGATGCGTCGTGCGGCTATCCTGTGACGGCGAATCCGGCGGATGTGGTGCTGGTGTCGCATCAGCATCATGACCACAACGCGGTCGAGACGATTCCGGGGAATCCGCGCGTGATTGACCGGGCGGGGGATTTTGACCTCGGCGGCGGCGCGGCGGTGCGGGCGATTGAGGCGTACCACGATGAGCAGCAGGGGAAGCTGCGCGGCAAGACGCTGCTGTTCTGCCTGAAGGCGGAAGGGCTGACGGTGATGCACCTTGGCGATTTGGGGCACATGCTGACGACGGAACAGCGGTTGCTTTTGGGCAGTGCGGATATCGTGATGCTGCCCGTCGGCGGGTACTACACGATGGACGCGAATATGGCGAAGCAGGTGGCGGATGTGCTGCACGCGCGGGTGATTCTGCCGATGCACTACAAGACGGAAGCGAATGCGTCGTGGCCGATTGCGCCGGTGACGGACTTCCTGCGCCTGTATCCGGAGAAAGCGGAGGAGCTGCCGCTGCTGCGGGTGTCGGCGGGGGATTTGTCGTGCCAGCCGCACTTGATGGTGCTGATGCCGCTGAGTTTGGGGAATGTCAAAGCGTAATGAAAATGCCATCGGGAGCGAATTGCTTGCCCGATGGCGATTTTTTGCTTTTGGGGAATATGATTGGGGATTATTGCGGTTGATTTATGCCGTGATTTGGGAAAATAAAGGTACAGTAACGATGAGTAGTTTCAATACAATTCAAGAAACATGGGTGCGAACCGAAGGGGTCGAGGGGGCGATCGCAGACTTCGTCTGTTTTCACTGCCCCCTCGTCGCCTCTGCGGAGGCGAACCCCCTGCCGCTCATGGCGCAGTCAATTCCTCCTCAATCCCATTCGCGCTGATTGTCAGCGGGCGGCGCAGCATCCACACGGCGATAATCAGCACCGCCGCGTAGACCGCGCTGCCGGTCAGCCGCGTCATCAGCAGACGGAAAGAACCCTGCGCCGTGCCGAAGCGGTCAATCAGCGCCGATTGCAGCGTCAGCAGCGACAACAGCGCCGCGACGAGCGAAAGCACCTTCGCTGCCGAGAGAATCGGACTGCCGAGCTTGCGGAAGCGAATCAGGTTCGAGATGGCAAGAAACATCATGACGAAGGTGTAGAGCGCGGAGAGGTAAATCAGGTGGCCGGGCAGCGCGGAGACGGATTGCCCCGACACCATCAGCAGCGTTAAGCCGCCAATCGGCACATTCAGCGCCAGCAACGACCACGCGACGCGCCGATAGCAGCGGGATTCGTGGCGCGGCAGGGCGTCCGGCGGCAGCTTCCGCCCGCGGTGGTGCGAGAGCGTCAGGTCGGTGCGGACGATGGCGAGCATCAGCGTGTAGATGCCCAGCGACAGCAGCCACATCGACCCGCTTTGCAGACCAATCAGCAGGTTATAAGCCGCGTAAAGGTAGTTAAGCACCATCACCAGCTGCAAATTTACGCTGGCGCGGAAGATTCGGTCTTGCTTGTACTGCACCGCCAGCGCGCTGCCCAGCAACAGCCCCAGCGTACGGCGGAGGCGCTTGCTGCCCGGATTTTCTTTGGGAGAAGCAGATGATTTGAAAAGCATCGTCGTTTCCTCATGAGAAAGCAGATTGCCAAAGCGCTTTCCCTTGGGCAAGTTCAACACGGAGCGGGCAAAATCCTGCTTGATACCGCAAAAAAGTGCAAACGAAAACAGGACACCGCCGAAGCAATGCCCTGTTATCTCTCGTGATAGCTCGTGAGAAGCAGCTGTCTCGAAAATTAGTTGAGACCGAAGCGCTTCTTGAAACGATCGACACGTCCGCCGGTATCCACCAGCTTCTGCTTGCCGGTGTAGAAGGGATGGCACTTAGAGCAGATATCCACTCGAAGTTCCTTCTTGGTCGAGCCGGTTTCAAACGTCTCACCGCACACGCAGCGAACGATGCACTTGCCGTAGTTGGGATGGATCTTTTCCTTCATTGCGATTTCACCTCTTTCGCGTATGCAATGATCAGCTTATTCAGCCGCAGAAATCATTGTATCATATTTGCCGGGGGATTGCAAGCCTTTTTTCTCTGAATCCGAAACTTTTTTCTGCTTTTTTGGGAAGCAAGGCGGATTACTGCTTCATCAGCGCCGCCCAGTCCTTGATGCGGACAAGCAAATCCTCATTGTTGGTCGTCTTTTCCAGCATCGACAGCAGCTGCGGAATCATGTCCACCGCGCGCAGGCTGCCCAGCATCTCGTGGATGAGCTTGATGCCGTCCAGCTGCTCCTTGCTGGCGATGAGTTCGGCGCGCTTTGTGCCGGAGAGCAGCAGATTGACCGGGGGATAAATGCCCGCGCGCGCCGCCGCCGTGTCCAGCACCAGCTCCATATTCGCCGTGCCCTTCAGGTCTTCCGCGATGGAGTCATCCACGCGGCTGCCCGTTTCGATGTTCATGACGGCGAAAATCGTCAGCGAACCGCCTTCACGCAGGCAGCGCGCCGCGCCGAAGAGCTTCTTCGCTTTTTGCAGGCTTACCGGATTCACCATGCCGATGGTCTGCCGCCCCTGCTGAACAGCCGCGGTTGTGTAAACCTTGGAGAGGTAGGTCAGGCTGTCCACCAGCAGAATCACGTTTTTCTTCATTTCCACCAGCCGCTCGGCGCGCTCCAGCACCATGTCGGTGATGCGCAGATGATTTTCCGGCGTCTGATCGAAGGTGGAGGCAATCACCTCGCCGTGCGTGTGGTCACGGTAGAGCGTCGCGTCCTCCGGCGTGCCGCCCAGCAGCAGCGTCATCACCACCGCATCCGGATGGCAGATGCTGGCTGCGTTGGCAATGGAGGACAGCAGATGCGCCTTGTCCACGGCAGGCGGGCAGTGAATCAGCGCGCGCTGACCAAAGCCAATCGGCGCAACGAGGTCAATCAGGCGCATGTCAAGGAACTCATTGCTGCCGCCTTCCACTTCGAGGGTGATGTGCTCGTGCGGATAGCAGGGCGTCAGGGCGTCAAACGCGGGGCGGTTCGCCACCGAATCAGCGGGGCAGCCGTTGACCTCGGTGATGTAGAGCATGGCGGAGTACTTGTCGCCGTCGCGCTGGGGACGTACCTTGCCGGTTACGAAGTCGCCCGTGCGGAGATAGAAGCGGCGAACCTGCGCCATCGAGACGTAAATATCGCGATTGCTGGGGGTGAGCGACGCGCCGCGCAGGAAGCCGTAGCCGTCCGGGTGCAGCTCCAGAATGCCCGAACCATCCTGACATTCCGCCGGGGAGAGCATGTCGCTCGGCGAACACGCCCACATGCTCTGCAAGTCTGACGGCACGTCGCGCTGGGGACTGTTGAAGCTGGGCTGACGGGCGCGGCCGCTGTCAAAGGCGCTCGGCGCATCGTAGGAACGGGAATAGCGGGGAGCGTCCGTGCCGAAGGCGGAACGCGGCGCATCCGTGCCATAGGCAGGGCGGCGGTCGGGCAGGTCACTGCCGTACGCGGGACGGCGATCAGGCACATCCGAGCCATAGGCAGAGCGGCGATCGGGCAGGTCATTGCCGTACGTCGGGCGGCGGTCAGCCCAGCTGCTGGCCGTGCGGGGCGCGTCATACGAGCGGTCATTCGTAGAATCCGCCTGCGCCGCCGGGCCGAAGCGCGTGTAGTTTACCGGACGCGCCGGGCGGGCAAAGTCGTTCCCCTGCGGACGTGCCGGGCGATTGCCAAACGAATTGCTGGATGCCTGATATGCAGGCTTGCTGCCGAAGCGCGGCGGTGTCGCGGGCGCCTGATACGCCGGGCGGAAGCCACTTATGGCGGGACGCGCATCCGATGCGGGCTGTGCGGGCGCAGCGGTTTTTTCTGCTTCCGGCTTGGACGCGGCGACCGCAGATGCGGCGCCCGCGGGTGCGGCGACCGCGGGTGCGGAAGTTTCCGGTTTGGCGGCGGCAGGTACGGGCTGCTTGTTGGCAGGCGCGGGGGATTCCGACGGCTTCTCATCCTTCACGGCAGCGGGAACCTCGGCTTTTTCCACGGGGGATTCCTGTTTGTCGTCAGACTTTGGAATGGGGGTGAAATCCATCGGCACAGCGGGGATGTCGCTGTATTTCGCGTTGCGCGCGCGGTCGAGTTTCTCGACGATACCTGCCTTGGAAATGCCCGCGCCGAGCTGCACGCCCATGGCCTTGGCAACCTTGCGCAGCTCCAGCACCGTCAGCTGACTAAAATCTTGATTCTTCCATTCGGACATAGCTTGAAAAAGCCTCCTTGCTCTCCCAAATCTCTGTAATCTATATTATCCGTTACGGCTGTTCATTGCGGGCGACGATGAAGTCGCGGTGCACTGCCTGCTCGACGAAATGCGAAAAGTCATCATACGGCGGCTCGGTCAGCGGCGTGAAGCCTGCGTTTTGCAGCAGCGTCAGCAGCGTATCCTTGCGCAGCGTCAGCGTGTTGAAGGAAATCGCCGCCGCGCCGCCGGGTTTGAGCGCCCAACGCCACGCGGGGAGGATACGCTCCAGCAGCTTGGGGAAGCTCTCCGCCTTTTTCCCGTTCTGCGGCGCGTGCTGCACGCCGTAGGGAAGGTCGCAGACGAGCAAATCCGCCGGACGCTTCTTCAGCAGGTCGCCGACAAGCCCGCTGTCCCCCTCCGCCAGCATCAGCGTGCGCACATCATCCGCCGCGAAATGCTCCTTCGTGTCGCTGAAGGTGTATTCGGCAATCGGCACGGCGGTCTTTTGCAGCGTGCGGCTGCTCTGTGCGAGGCGGTGCTTCAGGCGGTGGAATTGCAGATAATTGCTGAAATAATCCGCCGCTTCCTTCAAATCCTTGCGGTCTATGTCGAGGCAGACGGCGTTCATGCCGTTTTGCAGGGCGACGAAGCCGGTTGTGCACTTGCCGCACATGGGGTCAAGCACGGTCAGCGGCTGTTCTGCAAGGGCAAAATCACTCGCGGCACGGGCGCAGTTCATCATCATATGGGTGAACGCGGCGCTCGTTTTGCCCTTGTACTTCAAAATCTCCGAGAGGTCGTCGGGCAGATAGGCAGTGCGTTCCCAATCCAGCGGGCGCAGCAGACCGCCATCCACGCACTCGAAGAGCATCAGACGTGTGCTGTGCGTGCCAAGCAGCGCAAGGGCTTCAGGAGGCAGCGCCTTTGCAGAGAAAGTCAGGCATGATACGCCGCCGATGGTCGTCACCTGCGTTTCAGCGGGCAGGGAAAGCGCACACAGCAAACAGGTCAACTCGGCTTGACCAAGTTTGACCTGCGCGTCACGGTAGCGGATATTCGCGTGTGGGGCTAACTGCAAGCAAAATTGCATAGAAGAAACATACTCCTTAGCGCAGTAAAATCAGGGTATCAAAAAAGGCACACAAAAAAAGAATAATGATGTAAAAAATCAGCCAGCAGGGACGTAAAGTGCAAAATCACCATATAGAAAGGCATGAGAAACCTGCTGTTGCCAATAGTATAGCAAAATACACGCGATTATGCAAGGGGCGATAGGAAAGATTTTTCTTATTGCGTAATGCGAAATTAAAAAGAAAACCCCTTCCGAGGAAAAACCTCGAAAGGGGAATGCCATTGCGCACAATCAGCACATTCGTGGCGAAGGGCAAAGAACCCTTACAGCCGGACCATTGAGAAATGCCGCGGGGCAATGATGACAAAAGTCATCAATACTTGCGCTTGCGGGCAGCTTCGGCCTTCTTCTTGCGCTTGACGCTGGGCTTTTCGTAATGCTCACGCTTACGAACTTCCTGAATCACACCACTGCGGGCGCACTGACGCTTGAAGCGCTTCAGAGCACTCTCCAGGGATTCATTCTCACGGACGCGTACCTCGGACACTGTTATCCCTCCTTTCGCTCATCTCGCCTTGACATCAGCCACATAGACAGACGGATGGCGAACCGTATAGCTATTATAGCAAAAGATGATGCGCACGTCAATGCCTAATTGCAAATTTCCGAAAAAAATCTCCTGAAAATTGCGGATTTAGGCGTTGCGGACGATGCTTTCCAGCACATTGACCATTGCTTCCATCGCCTCGACGGTAATCATTTCCTTTCTGCCGTGGAAATTATAACCGCCGGTGGAGAGATTCGGGCAGGGCAGCCCCATGTAGGACAGGCGCGCGCCGTCCGTGCCGCCGCGGATGGGGGAGATGACGGGGGTCACGCCGTTTTCCTCAAATGCCGCTTTCGCCTTCTCCACCACGTCCATGTGCTGCTCCATGATTTCGCGCATGTTGCGATAGCTGTCGCGGATGACGCACTCGAACGTCCCCGCGCCCCACTTCTGGTTCAAGTAGTCGGTAATCTGCTGCACGGTCGCCTTGCGCGCGTCGAACTTCTGCGCGTCGTGGTCGCGGATGATGTACTGCAGCGTCGCCAGTTCCTCGTCGCCCTCCATGTGCATCAGGTGGTAGAAGCCCTCGTAGCCGCAGGTGTGCGCGGGCGTTTCCGCCGGGGGCAGCATGCTGTTCCACTCAATGGCCATCAGCAGGGCGTTGCGCATCTGGTTCTTCGCGCTGCCGGGGTGGATGTTCACGCCGTGTACCTTGATGGCGCACGACGCGGCGTTGAAATTCTCGTACTCCAGTTCGCCCAGCGCGCCGCCATCCACCGTGTAGGCGTAATCCGCGCCGAAGCCAGCTACATCGAAGTGATCCGCGCCGCTGCCGATTTCCTCGTCCGGCGTAAAGCCGATGCACACCGTGCAGTGCTCCGGCGCATCGGGGGCGGTCAGCCGCTTGCACAGCGCCATAATTTCCGCCACGCCCGCCTTATCATCCGCGCCCAGCACGCTGTCGCCGCTGGTGACAATCAGCTCCTGCCCCTGCAAGTCCTTCAGGAACGGGAAGCCGTCGATGACCACGCCGTTTTTGAGCGTGATGGCGCGGCCGTCGTAGTGTTCGATGATGACGGGGTGCGTCGGGCCCTTCACGCCGTCGGATGTATCCATATGCGAAATCAGCCCGACTTTCGCCGGATGATTGCCCTTGGCGGGAATCGTCGCGTACACATAGCAGTGGTCGTCTACGCGGGCGTTGTCGATGCCCATTGCGTGCAGCTCGTCCACCAGCATTTTTGCCAGCACCCACTGGTTCGGCGTGGACGGGCAGGTGCCGCTCGTCTCGCTGGAGGTCGTTTCAATCTGGACATACCGCAGGAAATTTTCTTTGACGTTGGACATGGGAAACCCTCCTTATATAATGTAGATTTTGTGGATGATGTGGATTTTTGCCGTCGCTGACCGGGCTTGGCGTTTCACAAAGGCGAAAGCGTTTTATTCCGCGTGATGATGCAGCGCCGCGATTGCGGTCTGAATCCCATCCACCGCCGCGGATACGATGCCGCCCGCGAACCCCGCGCCTTCGCCCGCCGGGTACAGCCCATCCACCCGCTCCGCCATCAGCGTCTCCCGATTTCGGGGCAAACGCACCGGCGACGACGAGCGCGTCTCCACGCCTGTCAGCAGCGCATCCGGATGCGCAAAGCCATGCAGCTGCCCATCCATCCGCCGAATGCCGAACTTCAAGTCCTCGATGATGAAATCAGGCAGGCACGCGCGCAAATCCGCCGGCACAGCGCCCGGACGGTAGGTCGGCTGCACGTCGCCAAGGCGCGTCGTGGCGCGGTCGTGCAGCAAATCCTCCACACGCTGCACCGGCGCTTTGTACCCGCCGCCGCCAAGCCGGAACGCCGCCTGCTCAATGCTCCGCTGCCACACGAAGCCCGCCAGCGGGTGATCGTCGCCAAAGTCCTCCGGACGCACGCCCACCAGCAGCGCACTGTTCGCGTTTTCGCCCGCGCGCGCGTGGTAGCTCATGCCGTTGACGCACAGACCATCCGGCTGACTTGCCGCCGCAATCACCTCGCCGCCCGGACACATGCAGAAGGTGTATGTTCCGCGACCGTCGGGCGTATGGACGGCGAGCTTGTAGTCTGCCGCCTTCAGCGCGGGGTGCGTCCAGCATTTGCCGTATTGGCTCTGGCTGATGAGCGCTTGCGGATGCTCAATGCGCACACCCATGGCGAATGGCTTCTGCTCCATGCGCACGCCCTGCCGGAACAGCGTCTGCATGGTGTCGCGCGCGCTGTGACCGATGGCGAGAATCACTGTGTCGGTGCGAATTTCCTGTGTTTCGCCGCCGCAGAGCACCGTGATGCCCTCCATGCTTTCGCCGCGCATCATCAGCCCGGTCAGGCGCGTGTCAAACCGCACTTGACCGCCCAGCTGGATGATTTCCTGCCGCATCGAGCGCACAACGCCCTTGAGCAAATCCGTGCCGACGTGCGGTTTTGCGATGTACAGGATGTCCTCCGGCGCGCCATGGTCGACGAAGGTTTGCAGCACCGTGCGAATCAACGGTGATTTCGTGCCGGTGGTCAGCTTGCCGTCGGAAAACGCGCCCGCGCCGCCCTCGCCGAACTGCACGTTGCTTTCCGGGTCGAGGATGCCCTGCTCCTGCATCATCTGCACGGATTTTGTGCGCTCCTCGACGGGTTTGCCGCGCTCGATGAGAATCGGCTGAACGCCCGCGCGTGCCAACGTCAGCGCAGCAAACAGCCCCGCCGGGCCAGCCCCGACAACCACGGGTGGATGCTCGAACCGCGCTTTCGGCAGCGTCGGCGCCTTGGGGAAGGTGAACGGCGCCGCACCCCCCGGCTTGAGCCGTGCGAGTACCTTCGCTTCATCCTTCAGCGTCACCGCGACGCTCAGGACGAAGTGCACATCCGCCTTGTCGCGCGCATCGACCGCCTTTTTGAGCGGTACGACGCTTTTGAGCTGCTCCGGCGCACATTTCAGCTTGCGGAGAATCAGCGCATTCAGCGTTTCAGGGGTGAAATCGAGGGGGAGGGAGAGCGAATCGAGACGAAGCATGGGGAACTCCCTTCGTTTAATGCGGAATTAGGCACGCCGTCCCCCGGATCAACACGCGGGCACAGCATGAAGATGTGACCAACTCAATCGCGCGAAAGGGTCAAGGGACGAAGTCCCTTGCAGGGTGCAGGGACAGCGTCCCTGCTGGGGTTTAAGGGGCAACGCCCCTTGGTCTCCCCCAATCAACACGCGGGCAAAGCATGAAGATGTGACCAACTGAATCGCGCGAAAGGGTCAAGGGACGAAGTCCCTTGTGGAGTCCAGAGGCAAAGCCTCTGGCGGGGGTTAGGGGCAACGCCCCTCGTCTCTCCCTTTACATCGCTTCCGTCCGCTGCACAACGCCGCCGTGACCGGGGAAAATCAGGTAGCCTTTGCCGTCCAGCATGGCGAGGACGGCGCGGAGAATCGCGTGGTAGCGCGGAGAGTCGACGTTCACGCTGCGGGCGAGGTAGGGGGCAAGGCGGTCGAACTCCTTCTGCGGCGGGGTCATGTTGTGCGGGTTGATGTAGTCGTCGCCCGTGAATGCCACGCGGTGCACGGGGTCAATCAGCATCGTTTCGCCCGGCACATGCCCGCCGTTCCCTTGTAGGACGTTAAAGCGCATGTCGCCGAAGAGAAATGCGCCAATCGGGCTGATGGGCTGCTCGTCATCGCCGTGGGACGTGTTCAGGATGCGCAGGCGGTTCAGCGGCGGCACGGCGTATTCCGTAATCAGCTTGTTCAGCCGATAGTAGGGCAGCCCCGTCGCGCTGGCTTCCCGCGGGGATGGCAGCCCCAGCGATTCGTTCGCGAAGCAGTCCGCCGTCCGCTGGCTGCACCAGATGACCGGCATACTCTCCGCCAGTCCCGTGTGGTCGGAATCCGAGTGGGTCAGCAGCATTTCGCGCTTCCGCTCGTCAAAATCAGGAAAAATCGTCCGCAGCTGCCGCAAGGTGTAGCGCGCACAGCACCGGAAGCCGCTGTCAATCACCAGCAGCGCCCGCGTTTTCGCGTCCTCCAGCACGGTGATGTTGCTCCCGAACGGCGGCTCCAGCACAACTGCCCGAACTTGCTCCGTCAGCGGCACATGCGTTACGCGGCACTCGTACGCCGCGCCGTTGTGCTCCGCCACGAAGCGCGCAAAGCGGTTGATGTACTCAAACGTCTTGCTCGGCGGCTCGTTCCGCTCGTCCAGCTCCTGCATGATGAGGTTCGCGTAGTAGGTGAACTCGTTCGTCTGCTCCTGCGTCAGGCGCAAAAGCCGGCGGATTTCCGCCGCAAAGCGCAGGTAAAACACGGTCGTATCCAGCTTCTTTTCGCCGGAATCGTACGAGAGAATCTGCACCGGGCACAGCGCCGACAACTCCCGCAGCAGCGTATCCATCACGCCCGGCTCTTCGATGTACAGCCCCATTTTCAGCGACGCATGACCGTTGTCATTCGACTGGCTGGAAATATAGGAGATGTTGACGTGATGGCGGTTCAGCACTTCCAGAATCGGCACGACCGCGCCCGGATGATCCGGCACGTCGAACTGCGCCAGAATAATCTTCGCGTGCGGCACGGATTTGAGGAATCCCGCCTGATTCAGTTCGCCCTCGATGGCACTGAGCACCGCGTCGTCCGCCTCAACATCCAGAAACAGTGCGTGCGCATCCACTGCTTTGTTGTAGCTCACGCGCACGATGTTCCCTTGATGGCGCTCGATAATCCGGCTTGCCGCCAGAAACGCGCCGCACTGGTCGGGCATGTTCGTCATGAATGATTTTACCATGGGTCAACAGCTCCTGTGGGGTAAAAATGGTTATTCCTCGTGCCAGCGGACGGCTTCGGGCATCCGAAACGCTTCCTCCGGGTAGTAGACTTTCGTCAGCTCCAAGCCGTGCGGCGGCGCGGTCACGCCCAGCGACAGGCGGTCAAGCGTCCGGAACGCCTCGGTGAAGGCGTCCGCACTGCGCCGGTGCAAGCCGATTTCGATGAGCGTCCCGGCAATGATGCGCACCATATTATATAGGAAAGCATCCCCCTCGACAAGGAGGATAATCTCGTCGCCCTGCACGGTCATCTCCGCCATGCGGATGGTTCGGATGGTCGTTTTCGCCGTGCCGCCGGACGCCTGATACGCGGCGAAATCGTGCGTACCAAGCAGTGTCGGCAAAGCCTGACGCATCGCGTCCACATCCAGCGGAACGGGTACATGCGCGAATGTATTCCGGCGGATGGCGCTGCCATGGCGGCTGTTCAGGATGCGGTAGGTGTAGCGCTTGCCGCAGGTCATGAAGCGCGCATGGAAGCCGTCCGGCACTTCGCGCCCCGCCTGCACGCGAATGTCGCGCGGGAGCATGGTGTTCAGCACGAACGGGTACTTTCCCGGCGGAATGCGGGAGGAGGTGTCGAAATGCGCGCACTGCCCCAAAGCGTGTACGCCCGCGTCCGTCCGGCTTGCGCCTGTGATAGCGATTGCCTCGCCCGTCGCGCGGGTGAGCGCTTCCTCAATCAGCTGCTGCACCGCCAAGCCGTTATACTGCCGCTGCCAGCCGGAATACGCCGTGCCGTCGTACTCGATCGTCAGCAGAATGCGCCGCGCCATCAGAGGATTCCCCCGATGTGCGACACGACGACGCCTTCCAGCACAATCAGGAGCATCAGCGCAAGCACCGCGCCATAGGCAAGGTAGTCGTTTTTCGTGATTTCCAGCTTGCGCAGGCGCGTGCGGTTCTCGCCGCCGTGGTAGCAGCGGGCTTCCATCGCCATTGCCAATTCACCCGCGCGGCGGAACGCGCTGACGAACAGCGGCACCAGCAGGGGAATCATCGCCTTCGCACGGGCGAAAAGGTTGCCCGTCTCAAAATCCGCACCGCGCGCCATCTGCGCCTTCATAATCTTGTCCGCTTCCTCCATCAGCGTGGGGATGAAGCGGAGCGCAATGGACATCATCATCGCCAGCTCGTGCGCGGGAAAGTGGAAGCGCTTGAGCGGCGATAAAAGCAGCTCAATGCCGTCGGAGAGCGCGATGGGGGAGGTCGTCAGCGTCATCAGCGAGGTCGCGAGGACGAGGAACACAAGGCGCAGGGAGTAATGCACCGCCTGCGTCAGCCCTTCGCGGGTGATGTGGATAATCCACCAGTCGATGAGCGGGGTCGTGCCATTGGAGAAGAACAGGTTCAGCACGAACGTCAGAATCAGGATGATGCGCAGGGGCTTGATGCCCTTCATCAGCATCTTGAAGGGGACATTCGAGCACTTCGCCGCCCAGTAGAGGAACGCCAGCACCAGCGCGTACCCGACGAGCGAATGCACCATGAACACCGCGACAATCATCAGGATGGTTAGAAGGATTTTCGTGCGCGGGTCAAGGCGGTGGACGAAGCTGTCAACGGGGTAATACTGCCCCATGGTGATGTTCAGATTCATTTCGTCGCCTCCTTTTCCTGCTTTTCTTTCCACAAACGAAGCAGATGGTCGTGCAGCTCCTCCTGTGTGAACAGGTCGTCGGGCAGTTGAAGCCCAGCGGCACGCAGGCGACCGCACAGTTCCGCCGCTTCCGGCACACCCAGCCCGATGGAGCGCATCAGGTCAGCTTGGCGGAAGACATTGCGCGGCGTGTCAGTCAGCACCAGTTCGCCCTTGCTCATCACAATCATGCGCGTCGCCAGCCGGGCGCAGTCATCCATGCTGTGGCTGACCATGACGATGGTCACGCCGCCCTCGCGGTGCAATTCCTGCAGCATTCCCAGAATGCGCTCGCGGCCGCGCGGGTCAAGCCCGGCGGCGGGTTCGTCCAGAATCAGCACCTTCGGCTCCATCGCCAGCACGCCCGCAATCGCCACGCGGCGCATCTGTCCGCCGGAGAGGTCGAACGGGCTGCGCTCGGCGTACTTGTCGTAGTCCAAATGCACATGCGCCATGGCGCGGCGTACGCGCTGGTCGATTTCTTCCTCCGACAGCCCTTGGTTCTTCGGGCCGAACGCAATGTCCTTGGCAATCGTCTCTTCAAACAGCTGATATTCCGGGTACTGGAACACCAGCCCGACTTTCTGCCGGATGCGGCGGCGGTCGACGTTCTCGCCGTTCATGTCCTCGCCGTCGACGAGCACCTGCCCGCTGGTGGGCTTGAGCAGTCCGTTCAAATGCTGCACCAGCGTCGATTTGCCGCTGCCCGTGTGCCCGACGATGCACACAAATTCGCCGTCCTCAATCGTCAGCGACACGTCATGCACGGCGGTTGCCTGAAAAGCGCTGCCGGCGCTGTATGTGTGGGTCAAGTGCTTTACTTCGAGGGACATAGCAGCGTCAGCACCTCCTTGGTCATTTCGTCAACGGTCAGGATGTTCCCCGGCAGGGGCATCCCGTCCCGGCGGAGCGAATCCGCCAATGCGGTCATGTGCGGCACGTCAAGGTGCAATTCGCGCAGGGTATCCACCTGCGGGAACACCTCGCGCGGCGTGCCGGACAGCGCCACCTCGCCCTGATTCATCACGATGATGCGGTCCGCCTGCGCCGCTTCTTCCATGAAGTGGGTAATCCACACGACGGTGATGCCCTTTTCGCGGTTGAGACGGCGGATGGTGGACAGCACCTCCCGCCGCCCGGACGGGTCGAGCATGGCGGTGGATTCATCCGCGATAATGACGGACGGCTGCATGGCCAGAATGCCCGCGATGGCGATCCGCTGCTTCTGTCCGCCGGAGAGCATATGCGGCGCGGCTTCGGCGAACTGGCTCATGCCAACCGCTTGAAGCGCCGCGTCGATGCGCGGAATCATCTCTTCGCGGGGAACGCCAAGGTTCTCCAGCCCAAACGCGACATCCTCCCGAACGACGGTCGCGACAAGCTGATTATCGGGATTCTGGAAAATCATCCCTGCCTTTTGGCGGATTTTCCAGAGATCCTCGTCGCTTTGGGTATCCATGCCGCAGACGGTGATATGCCCTTCCGTGGGCAGATAGAGGGCATTGAGGAGCTTTGCGAGGGTGGATTTGCCGGAGCCGTTATGGCCGAGGACGGCGAGAAATTCGCCCTCGTGGACTTGCAGGGAGACATGGTGGAGAGCGGGTTCAGGGGCATCCTCATAGGTGAAGGAAACGTTCTGAACGTCGATGCATACATTCATGGTGATAACTCCTTTTCGGGGTGGAAAGTGAAACCGGGTTTTATTTTAGCACTAATAAGGTAAAAAAGCAATTAGAAATGCGGAAATCGGAATGCGGAATGCGGAATAAAGCCGCGTACAGAATACCAAAAAGCACAGCAGCTAAAAAATTTCGCCAAAATCCAAGCCGCATCCGGAGGGGAGCGCGAAGGAGTCCAGAGGGCGACCGCAGACTTCGTCTGTTCTCATTGCCCTCTGGAACTTGCAAGTATGACCAGTTGCGGAGAAGTAGCCAATTCCGCCAGCCACACAAAGTCCTCCGCAAAGGCGGAAAAATGCCTTCCTCAGGGCATTCCATTTTTCCGCAAATGGTGATATACTGATTTTTGAGAAAGTGTTAAGGGGGATGCCGAGATGGATCAGCTCGAAGCAACGGTGGAGGGGACGGTATACCGCAATGCCGAAAACGGGTATTCCGTCGTGACGGTGAAGCCGGAGCAGAAAATAGGGCTGAGAACCGTGACGGTCGTCGGTACACTGCCGATGCTGTCCGGCGGCGAAATGGGCATCTTCTCCGGCGAGTGGATGGAGCATCCGCAGTACGGGCGGCAGTTCAAGTGCCAGAAGGTGGACCTGCAGCGCCCGACGACCCTGCAGGGCATCCTGAAGTACCTCTCCAGCGGCATCATCCACGGGGTTGGCACAAAAACCGCGCGCGATATTGTCAACTGCTTCGGCGAAGATACGCTGAAAATCCTCGATGAGCACCCCGAACGACTGCAGGAAGTGCCCAACATGGGCAAAAAACGCTGGAAGCAGATTATTGAGGACTATCAGCAGCAGCAGAGCACGCGCGCGGCAATGGTGTTTTTGCAGACGTACGGCGTGAGCGCGTCGCTGGCGCTGAAAATCAGCAAAGTGTACGGCGAGCGGACGCAGGCGGTCATCCGGGCAAATCCGTATCAGCTGTGCGACGATATTGACGGCGTGGGCTTCAAAACGGCGGACGCTATCGGCACGGCCATCGGCATCCCCCCGGACAGCGACGGGCGAATCAGCGCCGCGCTCAAGTACGTCCTGCGCGATCAGGCAGTGAGCATGGGGCATGTCTATCTGCCGATGGATGAGCTGCTGAACCGGTGCACGGCGCTTTTGCGGGTTTCGCGGGAGATGGTGGCGCATCAGCTGAAAACGATGCAGCTGCTGCGTGAACTGGTGATTTCCGGCGACGACGGCGATGAGCATGTGTACCTGCCCGCGTATGACAGCGCCGAACGCGAGGTGGCGACGCGCCTGTGCGAATTGATGGCGTCCACCGTGCCGTCGTGCGCCACAGATGCCGAGGACAGCATCGACGCGTTTGAAGCACGGTATCATATCGAGTTCAGCCAGCGCCAAAGGGAAGCCATTTTGATGGCGCTCCGGCGCGGCCTGCTGGTGATTACCGGCGGCCCCGGCACGGGCAAAACGACTATCATCAAGTGCATTATTTCCCTCCTGTCCGAGTTCGGGGAGGTGGTGCTGTGCGCGCCGACGGGCCGCGCTGCCAAGCGCATGACCGAAACCACCGGGCATGAGGCGAAAACCATCCACCGCCTGCTGGAGTACGGCGGCGAAGAGGGGCAGTTCGGCCGCAATCAGGATACGCCCATTGAGGGCGACTGCATCATTGCCGACGAAACGTCCATGGTGGATATGATGCTCATGCGCTCCTTCCTGCGCGCGGTTGCGCCGGGTACACGCCTGATTCTCGTCGGCGACGCTGATCAGCTGCCGTCCGTCGGGGCGGGCAACGTACTGGGCGACATTCTGCAAAGCGGCGTGATTCCGTCGATTCACCTGACCGACATCTTCCGCCAGTCCGAAACGAGCCGCATCGTCACCAACGCGCACCGCATCAACGAGGGAAAGATGCCGCTGCTGAACGAGAAGAACACTGACTTCTTCTTCGAGCGGCAGATGAGCTTGCAGCAGGCGGCGGACACCATCGTCGCCCTGACGACGCAGCGCCTGCCGAGGTTCCTGAAGTTCGGCGACGACTGGCGTAGCCGCTCCGTGCGTGAAATTCAGGTGCTCGCGCCGATGAAAAAGGGCGAATGCGGCGTACAGGCGCTGAATATTCGTTTGCAGGAGGCGCTCAATCCGCCCGCGTCCGGCAAGCCGAGCATCACTTACGGGGAAACCGTCTTCCGCGTTGGCGATAAGGTGATGCAGACGCGCAACGATTACGACATGGAATGGCGTAGGCGCGTGAATCTGGGCTGGGAGGACGGCAAGGGCGTTTTCAACGGCGACGTGGGCTTTGTGACGGCGGTGGATACGGAGAATCACGCGCTGACCGTCCGCTTCGACGACGAAAAGGACGCGGAATACACGGGTCAGCAGCTGGAAGACCTTGATTTAGCGTACTGCCTGTCCGTGCACAAAAGTCAGGGCAGCGAGTTCCCGGTGGTGATTCTGCCGGTGGTATACGGCCCGATGATGCTGCTGACAAGGAATCTGTTCTACACGGCGTTGACCCGCGCGAGAAAGCTGGTGGTGCTGGTCGGCAGGGAAGAGATTATCCGGCAGATGGTGGAGAATGACCACATCATGAAGCGGTATACGACGCTGAGTGACCGACTGCGGCAGGTGGCGACGATGCTGCCGAAGGTGGATGTGTTCGGCGCACCCATAGAGGAGTAAAAAAAGAAAAAAGCAACACGCGGAAGCAGCATGAAAGCGCGACCAACTCAATCGCGCGAAGGGGTCAAGGGGGGACTTCGTCCCTTTTCGTCTGCCCCTTGCAGGGTCAAGGGACAGCGTCCCTTGTGGGGTTTGGGGCAACGCCCCAACTGTTCCTCGGACGCTCAATTTCAAGGACGCAGTCAACAAAGGAGCAGGCAGCGAAGCGTCCCTGCCAGTAACTTTGCGCTTCCTCAGAAGCGCCCCCCAAGCTGCTCTCTCCAACACCTGCGCTGTGTCGCGCCAAATGGGCGCGACCGAAGGGCATGGAAACAGACGAAGTCTGCGATTGCCCGCTGGAAGCCGCTAATATGTCCAGCTTGAAAGAAAAGTCAACGCAATTCACCCCGAAAAAAACACCGATTTCCCAATGCTTTCACGAACAACGAAAGGAGCCACCCGCACAATGCCTATCCTGCGAGGAAAAAACGTCCTGCTGCGCCCGTACCGCCGCAGCGACCTCCCCGGCATTCTGTCGTGGACAAACGACACCGAAGCCACCCGCTACCTGACCGAAATTTTCGACCAGCCGTATACCGAGAAAAACGGCGAGGATTTCCTGAATTACGCGCTTTCCGGCGGCAGCGACCACATGATGTTCGTCATGGCTGACCCCGTGACCGAGGAATACTGGGGGCAGATTTCGCTGGAGCGCATCAGCCGCCGCGACGGCACGGCGGAAGTTGGCGTCGTGCTGGCGAAGGAGGAGCACCGCGGCAAGGGCATCGGGCGCGAGGCGCTTTCGCTGCTGCTGCGCTATGCGTTCGATGCGCTGGGGCTGCGCCGCGTGGAATTGACCGTGTTCGCGGAAAACAGCCGCGCAAGGCTCTGCTACTTGAAAGCGGGCTTCACCGAGGAAGGCGTGGCGCGTCAGAAAACGTGGAAGAACGGCAAGTTCCATGACATTGTGTCCATGGCAGTGCTGCGCGACGAGTGGGCGAAACGGGAGGAACAGGCATGATAGAGGGCAAGCGAATCCGCCTGCGTGCGTTTGAAGGCACGGACGCGGCGGCAAACCACGAGTTCGTCAACGACCCGGAAACCTTGCGCGGGATGATGAGCGGCATCCCGTTCCCGTCCTCCTACGCGGATGAACAGCAGTGGCTGTCCCAGCAGTCCAGCTACACGCGCGGGGAGTACCAGTTCGCCGTGGAGACGGTCGATGGCGACGAGCTTGCGGGGCGCTGCGGCATCATCCGCGTGGACTGGAAGAACCGCATGGCAAAGCTCGCCATCATGATTGGCAAGCCCTACCGCGGCAAGGGATACGGCAAGGAAGCGATGGAACTGCTGTGCGACTTCTGCTTCCGGGAGATGAACCTGCACAAGCTGCGCGTGTCGGTGTTCGCGTTCAACGAAGCGGCTGTGCGGTGCTACCTGTCCTGCGGCTTCCGTGAGGAGGGGCGGCTGGAAAAGGAGCTGTGGCGCGACGGCGCGTACCGCGATGTGCTGATTCTGTCGCGCTTTGCCGACGCGTGACAGGGAAAAAGCAGGCGTATCGCCCCCTTTTTCGTTCGGAATCTGTATTTTTGCGGCGGAATTGTTGACAATCGCGCTGGAAAACGGTATGATGAGAGGCGCATCGCAAAAAATATTCGGATGTCATGCCGCAAAGAAGCGGGATGATGCCTTGGAGGATTGGGCGCATGAAAAAGATTGTAACGAAGTTTGGCGGCAGCTCACTGGCGGATGCCGGACAGTTCCGCAAAGTAAAGGATATTCTGCTGCTGGACGAAGCGCGGCAGTATGTGATTCCCTCTGCGCCGGGCCGCCGCTTCAAGGACGACGACAAGGTGACGGATTTGCTCTACCGCTGCCACAAGCAGAAGTCGGCGGGCGAGGACTATCAGGATACGTTTGACCTGATCGCCGCGCGCTACATGGACATTGCGGAGGAACTCGGTCTGCATGTGGATTTGGGCGCGGCGCTGGACGAGGTGAACGAAAAGATTGACGCGGGCGCGAACGCGGATTACTGCGCCTCCCGCGGCGAGTACCTGAACGGCTTGCTGCTGGCGGACTTCATGGGCTGGCGGTTCATGGACGCGGCGGAAGCGGTCAAGTTCACGGCGGATGGCGCGTTTGACGCGGAGACGACGAACACGCTGATGGCGGAGAAGCTGTCCGACGGCGTGCCGACGGTCGTGCCGGGCTTCTATGGCAGCTATCCGGATGGTACGATTAAGACGTTCTCGCGCGGCGGATCGGATATCACGGGCGCGATTGTCGCCCGCGCGGTCGAAGCCAGCGTGTACGAAAACTGGACGGACGTGTCGGGCTTCCTGATGGCTGACCCGCGCATTGTGCCGCATCCGCGCGAAATCAGCTCCATCACTTACAAGGAGCTGCGTGAACTGTCCTATATGGGTGCGTCCGTCCTGCATGAGGACGCCATGTTCCCCGTGCACAAGGCGGGTATTCCCACCAACATCCGCAACACCAACGACCCGTCGCATCCGGGTACGATTATCAGCCTGAACGCGCCGCATGATGATTTGCACCCCACCATCACCGGCATTGCGGGGCGCAGGGGCTTCTCGGTCATCAGCATTGAAAAGGCGATGATGAACAGCGAGCTGGGCTTCGGGCGCAAGGTTTTGCAGGCGTTTGAGGAGAACTGCGTCTCCTTCGAGCACCTGCCTACGGGCATTGATACGCTGTGCGTCGTGGTGTCGGGCGAAGTGTTTGCGCCCAAGCGCGATATCATCCTCTCCCGCATCGTGCATGAAACGAACCCGGACACCATCACGGTCTACGACAACATGTCGATTATCGCGACGGTCGGCCGCGGCATGGTGCACAACTGCGGCACGGCGGCGCGCCTGTTCGCGGCGATGAGCAAGGCGGGCATCAACGTCCGCATGATTGATCAGGGGTCGAGCGAACTGTCGATTATCGTCGGCGTGAACGACGCGGACTATGAAAGCACGATTCAGGCGATTTACAACGCCTTCGTGAAGTAAATCCGCATCCTGAAAATGAAAATTTGATGAAAACCCGCTGGAAACGGCGCGAAAGGGTGTCTTTTGCTTGCAAAAAGGCACCTTTTTGTGTTATGATAAGAGAATCGCGGAAAGGCATCAGTATGCCCTGACGTGATGGAAAAAATCGGGAGGTGTGCAAGTGTCAGAGCCAGAAGTTCTGCTGCGCGTGCCGGGAGACAGGCAGTATGCGCTGGCGATTCGCACCGCGCTGGGCGGTGTGGCGATTTTGAAGGATTTGGACGCGGATACCCTCGATGACCTGCGCATGGCGGCGGACGAAATGTGCGACTGCCTGCTGCATCAAGGAAGAACGGTTGACCATCTGGAAGTCGCCGTCTATGATGAGGGCGACTACTTGAAAGTGGCGATTTCCGCGTGCTATGGTGAGAAAAAATGCCCCTGCGAGGACGAAACGGAGATCACCCGCGCCGTTTTGCAGACCCTCGCCAGCGACGTGGAGATGACCCGCTGCGGCGACTGCGTGCAGTGCATTACGCTGCTGCTGCACAAGGCGACTGCGCCGCTGAAAAAGCAATGACACGCCCGGAAGCGGACGACCTTTTCCGGGAGTATGCCCGAAGCCGCGACCATGCGGTGATGGCGCGGCTGGTGGAGGAGAATCTGCCGCTGAGTCAGGCGGTAGCACGGAAATTTCAGGGGCAGGGCGTGGAGAAGGACGACCTCGAACAGGTGGCGGCAATGGCGCTCATGCAGGCAATTGAGCGCTTCGACCCCGGACGCGGTCTGCAATTCTCCACCTTTGCGCTGCCGACGATTGCGGGCAGCGTCCGCAACTACCTGCGCGACCGGGGCGGCACGATTCGCCTGACACGCTCCCTTCGCGAGCAGTTGACGAAGCTGCGCCGCGTGAGCGACGAGCTGACGCGCAAATTGCAGCGTGAACCGTCCATGCGCGAGCTGGCGGAGGCAATGGAACTGCCGCCGGAAGAGCTGCTGACGCTGCTGGACGCGCGCCGCGCGGCACAGACCGTGTCGCTGGACGCGGAAACGTCGGACGACGCGGAAGCGCCGCGGCTGGAGACGTTTCTGGGGCGGCTGGATGAAGGCTATGAGCAGGTGGAACAGGCGCAGTGGCTGAACTGGGTGTACGGGCAGGTGACGCCGACGGAAAAGCTGCTGCTGCAAAAGCGGTTTGAGGAACGATTGGGACAGCGGGAGACGGCGCGCGCCCTCGGCGTGAGCCAGATGCAGGTCAGCCGGATGGAACGGCGCCTGCTGACGCGGCTGCGGGAGAAAATGACGGCGGCAGTGCAGTAATCCCGCGCCATTGGTGATAGAGGAAAGGAAAATGCAAGCATCATGAACGACCAGAATCAGCGCGTGTACATGGGCAACGACGATGCCGGAAATCCGATTTATGGGGAGTACGTCGGCAGTGATGCGGTCGGGAATCCGATTTTCGGCGTGTTTCAGGGCTATGATGCTTACAAGCAGCCGGTGTTCAGCGGCATCTGCGGACAGGATGAGCAGGGCCGCCCGATTTGGGACACCATGGGCTTCAACGAGCAGGGGCAGCTGGTGTACGGCATTCCGGCAGTGTATGATGTGAACGGCAATCCGCTGCCGCAGCCCGCGGAGCAGACCCCCGGCGGTTTCACCGAAGCGGGCAAAGAGCCCGGCAAGGTGCGCCCGCGGCTGCATATCACCCCATTGATGGTGATGATTATGCTCGCCGTCATCGGCCTGACCGCGTGGTTCTGCTACGAGCAGTTTGCCCCGCAGGCGGCGCGCTACGGCGCGATTGAGCTGGCCAGCATCAACGCCACCCACACCGGCGACGCGCTGATTGCCCGCAACGAAGCGCCCTACACCGCCGACGGCGTGACCTCCATCACCTACATTGCGGAGGAGGGCAGCGAAGTCGCGCAGGAAACGCGCATCTGTCAGGTTTACTCGGCAGGTTTCTCTACGCGCGAGGTGACGACGCTGCAAAGCTATCAGGAGGAAATCCGCGATTATCAGAAAGACCTTATCACCAGCGCCATCAGCGACGCGCGCATGGATCGCCTGATGAGCGAAGTGACGGGGCATTTGCGCGAGCTGCGCGAGATGATTTGGAGCAACACGGGGTCGCTTGACAATCAGGAGACGCTGCTGAAAGCCTCCATCAAGACGCGGCAGGAGCAGATTAAGACCACCTATGCGGATGACCAGCGCTTCTCCCGCAAGCTGGATGACGAACTCTCCCAGCAGCAGCGCATCAACAGCTGGACGAAGGACTTCACGAGCAACTACGTCGGCATCGTGTCGTTCTACCTGGATGGCTACGAATATGCGCTCACCTCCCAGACCTACCAGAGCTTCACGCCCACGCAGGTGCGGCAGATGGTTCGCGGGCAGGTGCCGGATCAGGACGACGCCCTCCGCGGCAAAACGACGCTCTACCGCATCGTGCAGAACGGCTCGTGGAACGTGCTGTTCCTCTCGGCGGATAAAGACTGGAACCCGGTCAACGGACAGACCTATCAGCTGAAACTTGGGCGCTTTGACAGCACGCAGGTCTCCGCAACGGTGGAATCCTTCAGCCGCTCCGGCGGCGAACTGCTGGTGCGTTTGCGGGTCGAAAGCGACGTGCATCCCGTGCTGTACATGCGCTCGACCGAAGCGACGCTGGGCGAGAACATGGACACCTTCCGCGTCCCGGAGCGCGCGCTGTATGTGCAGAACGAGACGCAGGGCATCGTCGTCGTCGAAGGGCAGACGGAATCCTTCCACCCCATCAGCGTGCTGACGAAGGCGGATGGCTACATCTACTTCCAGCCCGTCCAGCAGGGGCTGCTCTACGAGGGGCTGACGGTCAAGCTGTTCTGATAGGGGATTATCACGGGCGCAAACGCTCTGCAACGATAAAAAGCAATCCGCAGGAGCGAAATCCTGCAAACAAGGCAAGTAATTTCTGGAAGATAGGAAGCATTCGCATGGAAAACTTGCAAGCCAACCTGACGCTGATTCAGCAGCGCCTTGCCGCTGCATCGGACGGCAAGTACCCCGTCCCGAAGCTCATCGCCGTCACCAAAACGCACCCGGCAGAGGACATTCTGCCGCTGCAAAATCTCGGCGTTACGGACATCGGGGAAAATAAAGTGCAGGAAATCATGGAAAAACTGCCTGCGCTGGATAAGAATTTTCGGATTCACCTCATCGGAAGGTTGCAATCCAATAAAGTAAAGTATATAATAGACCATGTATGCCTGATTCACTCGGTGGACAGGCTGTCCCTCGCGCAGGAAATCGACCGTCAGGCGCAGAAGCACAATCGCGTGATGCCTGTGCTGATTCAGGTGTCCCCCTGCGGCGAGGCGCAGAAGGGCGGATTGCCCCCTGAAGAGCTAATCCCCTTCCTGCACACGGTTTCGCAGCTGCCGGGGCTTTCCGTGCAGGGGCTGATGGCGGTGATGCCCAACACGCCGGATACGGCGCTGCTGGACAAGCTGTTCGCTGATATGCGCACCCTCTTTGAGCGGGCGCGGGCGGAGGCGATTCCCAGCATTGAGATGAAGGAGCTTTCCATGGGCATGTCCCATGATTACGAATTGGCGGCGCGGCACGGCGCAACGATGGTACGCATCGGCAGTGCGCTGATGGGTGCGCGCGACTACGGCCCGCAAGGGCAACATTGATGGCGGCTGTTCTGATTCGTCGGAACATGCCCGAAGCTGGAGGAGCAGAGAAGCAGCATGGCGATTTTCGATAAAGCCAAGGAGAAATTTCAGGGATTCATGCAGGGCGGCGAGCAGGCGAACCGCAACCGGCGCAGCAACGGCGGCACGAGCGGCTATCGCCCGGTGCGCAATCAAAATACCCCCCAGCCGCAGCAGGAAGTTCCGGCGGGCGCGTTCGGCGGCGGCGTGATGCCGGACACCATGTTCGGCGGGAATGCCGGCTTTGAGAGCGTCGCGGCGACGGGACGGCAGAATCCCAGCGGGGCGGCTCCTCAGCAGACGGCGAAGCACCGCCCCTTCCAAGACCTGCTCAACCGCGCGCTCGGCAAGCAGGACAAGCAGAGCGGCACGCAGCGGCAGCAGCCCGTGCAGCCGCCGCAGCAGACGGGCAATGTGCCGTACGGGCAGGGGCAGCGCTTCCCGAACAACGGGCAGAATGCGCAGGGCGGCGGAAACGCCATGAACAGCCAGAATCCCTACAACAATCCGCAGTACGGCATGGGCCAGCGCTTCCCGAACGCGCAGAACACGCAGAGCACGAACGCGCAGTACAACAATCCGCAGTACGGCACGAGCCAGCGCTTCCAGAGTGCACAGTTCGCTCCGCAGGGGCAGCCGATGGGCGCAAGCCAGCGGTACAATACTGGGTATAATCAACAGCCGAACGGACAGCTGGGGTACACAGGGTATCAACCGCAGGGCAGCATGGGCGGGCAGACGGGCTATCATAATCCGCCGCAGAACTATGCGAATCCGCCGCGGGGCAACACGATGAGCGGTCAGCCCGTGCAGGGCACGCCTGTGGGCGGGCAGACGGGCTATCAGCAGCCATACGGGACGAATCAGCCGTATCAGCAGCCCACCGGGCAGATGAACCGGACGCAGCAGAACGCGCCGGAGCAGGTGAGAGGCAATGTGAGCTACTTCCCCGGCTCGTTTGTGGAGGAGGACGGCACCAGCTACCGCGCGGTGCTCAACGTCGTGCAGGTGACGAGCGTGTCGTCGTGCTATCGGCTGATTGAGTTCCTTCAAAATAACGAGATTCTGCTGGTGAACGCCGAGGATATCTCCGACCGCATGGAAGCGCGCCGCTGCCTGGACATCCTCTACGGCGCATGCGTGGTATCGAAATGCCGCCTGACGCGTGTCTCGCGCGATACGCTCTACATCATCGCCCCCGCCGACGTGAAGCTGGCAGCATTCGACGGCCTCCGCCGGATGGGCGAACAGGATATTCAGCTCAACTGGCCCTACCCGGACAACGGCGGATTCACGTCGTCTTTCGGCGGCGTACAGGCCAATTACCGCACCGTCGGGGGCTATCAGAACGCTCGCTAAGGGAGGTACATAGCATGATTGCCTTGAAGATTTTGGATATGCTGCTCCGCCTGTACATGCTCATCGTGCTGGCGGTGGTTATCATCCGCGTGCTGCAGGTGACGCCGAACAAGTGGACGAACCTGCTTGACCGCATGACGGAGCCGCTGCTCTCGCCGATTCGGGCGCAGCTGAACAAGCACCTGCCGGAAAGCTGGAACGCGGTTGACTTGTCGCCGCTGGTGCTGCTGCTGCTGGTGTGGCTGGTGCGCGCGATTCTGCTATGAGGGCGGACGCGGAAGGGCAAACCGCGCTTCGGCTTCGGCAGGGCGCACAGCGTGCGGAGAAACTTGACCGCGCGGTTCCGGGGCGCTTTGTGACCGGCATGGAGCGGCAGGAGGCGCAGCGGGAGGCGAAGGCCTGCGGCGTTTTGGCTTCCTTTGACGGCGGCTGGGACGACGCGGAACGTGTGCAGGTGTGTTTTCACCCGGACGGGGTGGACGCGGAATTTACGGCGGTTTGGCTGGAAATCAGCTGGGCGGCGAAATTTGCCCGCGTTGGGCACAGTGATCTGCTTGGCAGCCTGATGGCGCTGGGCATGGACAGAAGCCTGTTCGGGGATTTGATGGTGGAGGATGGCACGGCGTACCTGCTGGCAATGCCTGAAGCGGCGAAGTCACTTCAGGACGAGTGGCACGAGGCGGGGCACACGGCGATTCGCGTGCGCCTGCTGGACGCGCCGCCGCAGTTCACGCCGCCGCAAGGGGCGCAAATGCGCGATACGGTGGCGTCCCTGCGGCTGGACTGCGTGCTGGCGGCGGGTATGTCGCTTTCGCGGGCGCGCGCGGCGGAAATCATCCGGCAAGGCCTTGTGCAGCGGAATCACACGCCGGAGGAGCGCGTTGATACCCTGCTGGAAGCGGGCGATTTGCTCTCCATCCGCGGGTTTGGGCGCATTCGACTGACGGAAATCGGCGGTCGGACGCGCAAAGATAGAATCAGCATCCAATTGGAAGTATTCAAACGGGAAAGGTCATCATAAAACATAAGGAAGCAATTAGAAAGGAGCAGCGACAATGGAACAGCGGATTACGGTGGACAGCATTCTGGACAAGAAATTCAGCACGGTGGCGAAGGGCTTCAATCAGCAGGAGGTTGATGAATACCTCGACCAGATTTGCGACGAGTTTGACCGCCGCGACGCGGAAATGAACACCCTGCGGCAGGAAATTGCGCAGCTGAAGGCGGCGCAGGCGAACGGCAGCAATACCGTGCCCCAGCAGACCCGCCCGGAAGCGGCGACGGACGACAGCTTCCGCGAGATTCTCGAAATGGCGAAGCGCGTCAAGGATCAGACGATTGCGGATGCGCAGACGAAGGCATCCCAGATTCTGGCGAACGCAGAGAACGAGGCCCGTCAGCAGCTGAGCGACCTGACGAAGCAGAAGGAAGACCTGACCGCGCAGGTGAACAGCCTGAAAGCGTCGGCAAAGTCTTACTATGAGCAGGCGCAGAATGCCCTGAACGGTCTGAGCAAGCTGCTGTAAGGTTCACGCAAAACACTTTCGGTGAAAGACTACTGCAAAAGTGGTAGCTGAAGGGGTGTCGGGGCGACCGGAAAGCCCCCGACTCGCTCCCGCGGGAGCGAAATCCCTGTACGCGCTATGCAGAAATAGCGCAAAATAGGCAGTCAGAGCGGCAGATGGCGAAGCAGCTGTCTGCCGCTTTTTGTCGGAAAGGAGCGCGCCGTGGAGGAACTTCGCGTCTCGGTTCGGGAACTTGTCGAATTTACCCTGCACGGCGCGGATATCCGCCTCATCTCCGGGCGGATGCAGGACATGCTGGATGGCACGCTGGGTCATCAGGCGCGGCAGAAGCTGCTGGGCGACGGCTGGCAGGCGGAAGTTCCCCTGAATCTGCCGATTTTGGTGGAGGAGGAGGAACTGACGCTCGTCCTCGGCGGGCGGATGGACGCCTTCCGTGACGCAGCCGACGTCCCGTGCGTGGAGGAAATCAAGCTCTGGCAGGGGGAGCATCCGCCGGAAGCGCCGATTCCCGCACATCGGATGCAGGCGGTCTGCTATGGGCATATGCTCTGCGTGACGCGCGGGCTTCCGGCAGTGGACGTGCGCGTGGTATATGTGACGCGGCGCGGGAAGGTGCAGGGGGAATTTCCGGAGCGGCTGACGGCGGAAGAATGCCGGGCGGAATTCCAGTCGGTGCTCCTGCCGTATCTGCGGCGGATTCGGGCGGTTCGGCGGCACACGCGGGCGCGGAACGCGTCGCTCGCCGCGCTGAAATTCCCATATGCCAATTACCGACCGGGTCAGCGGGAGATGGCGGTGCAGGTGTACACCGCTATCAAGCGGAAAAAGCGGCTCTTCGCCTGTATGCCCACGGGCACGGGCAAATCCTCCGCGACACTCTTTCCGGCGCTCAAAGCGCTTGGCGAGGGGCTGACGGGACAGGTTTACTACCTCACCGCGCGCACGACGCAGCGGCAGGGGGCGCTCGACGCACTGGCGCGCCTGCATCAGCAGACGCTGCACCTTTGGGCGCTGGTGATTGACGCGAAGGACAGGCAATGCCCGACACACACGCTCTGCCACCCGGATTACTGCGAGCGGGCGAAGGGGCACTTCCTGCGCGACACGGACGTCATCGAGGAAATGATGAACATTGACGACTGGTCGGCGGAGAACGTGCGGGCGGTGGCGGACAAATACTGCCTGTGCCCGTTTGAATTCGCCATGTCGCTGTGCGAAATCGCGGACGTGGTCATCTGCGACTACAACTACGCGCTTGACCCGGCAGTGCACATCCGGCGGATTTTCGACGCAACACGCGACGTGACGCTGCTCATCGACGAGGCGCACCACCTGCCGGAGCGGATTCGCGATATGCTGTCCGGGTCGGTGGACTCCGCCGGGCTGCGGAAGCTGCGGACGGTCGTCGGCAAGGCGGCGGGGAAGAAGCATCCGCTGTACAAGGCGATGACAGACGTGATTCGCGCGGTGGACAGCCTGCTGCTGCCGGAGGATGGCTCGACGGAGGGGACACTGCCGACACTGCCGGATGATTTCGACCGTGTATGCTTGTCACTGGCGGATGCGTTCATGGACGCGCGGCAGGAGCATTTTCCGTGGGAGGATGCGGGCGGACGGCTCGGCGACACGCTGATGCCGCTGCTGTCTTTCAACCGCGCCCGTCAGCGGGATTCGGCGGACTACGCGATACTCTGGGAGGGGCGCAGGCATCCGAAGATTACCGCGTTTGCACTCGACAGCGCGGGGTACTTCCAGCAGGCGACGCAGGGGCTTTCGGGCGTAACGTGCTTTTCCGCGACGCTGCATCCGCTGCCGGAAATGCGGCTTCTTTTGGGCGGTGCGGAGGATGACGCGTGTTTCGCCATGCCGTCGCCGTTTCCGCCGGAGCACCTGCAAATCCGCCAAGTGGACGTGAACACACGCTATGCGCACCGCACATCGGCGTGCATGGAAATTGCGCGGCAGATTACAGCGCTTGTGACGCAAAAACCCGGCAAGTACCTTGTGTTTTTCCCCAGTTTTGCATTTCTGCGGATGACGGCGGAGCGGCTGATGCTGCCGTGTCAGGTGCAGGAGAAGCAGATGGACGAGGCGGCGCGCGCGGCGTTTCTGGATGCTTATCGGCAGGAGGGCGGAAATGTGCTGAGCCTGTGCGTCCTCGGCGGCGTGTTCTCGGAGGGGATTGACCTGCCGGGGCGGCAGCTGGACGGCGTGGTGGTCGTCGGGGTCGGGTTGCCGCAGGTGAATCTGTATCAGGAAGTGCTTCGGGCGCACTTCGAGCGGACGCTGGGCGACGGCTTCCTGTATGCGTACATGCTGCCGGGAATGCAGAAGGTGACGCAAGCGGTCGGGCGGGTGATTCGCACGGAGACGGACACGGGGGTCGCGCTGCTGCTGGATGACCGGTACAGCTATCCGGCGTATCGGCGGCTGATGCCGGAGCATTGGCGGGTGACCCGATGAGCGCGGGTTGCGCGCTTGGCGGCGCTCTGTGCCGGATGGTTTTCTTCTAATTATTTATAATGGTCTTATTTGCCGCAGGGGTTTCGCCACTGCGGTGGCGACAAGGGGGCTTTGCGCTCGCCCCCTTGACCCCTTCGCAGTGCACACTCCTGTTACTATATGGTAGTATTTATTGGGATAACCAAAAGTACACTAACTAAATAACTTTCGATAAAAATCAAGTAACATGGGAGTGCACCGAAGGTTTCCAAAGGGCGATCGGAAAGCCCTTTGGTCGCCTCCGCAGAGGCGAAATTCCTGCATCAACACAAAAAATCAGTATGCAAATGCGCGCAACACAATCGCGCAAAATCGCCAAGGGGGGCAACACACCCCTTGCGGGAGGTGTTATCTTATGCCGATGGATGGCTTGACACTGGGGTTTGCGACGCGGGAGATGAACGCGATTCTGCCGGGCGGGAGAATCGACCGCATCACGCAGCCGGAAAAGGATACCATTGTGCTGCTGGTTCGCGCGGGAGCGGCGAATCATCGGCTGCTGCTGTGCGCGTCGCCGAACAATGCGCGCTGCCACTTCACGAACTTGAATTTCCCGAATCCGCTTGAACCGCCGATGTTCTGTATGCTCCTGCGCAAGCAAATCCTCAGCGGGCGCATTTTGAGCATCCAGCAAATGCACGGCGACCGCGTGATTCATGTCGATATTGACACGGTGAATGAACTGGGCGACCACGTCCTGCGCCGGCTGGTGCTGGAAATCATGGGGCGGCACAGCAATTTGATGCTGCTGGACGAGGACGGGCGAATCCTTGAAGCGGCGCGGCACGTCAGCGCGGACATGAGCCGCGTGCGCCAGATTCAGCCGGGGCTGCCGTACCTGCCGCCGCCCGCGCAGGACAAAATCGCCCCGGAAGACGCCGACGCGGAAAACCTGCTTGCCAAGCTCGAAGCGCAGGGGGATGTGCCGCTGCAAAAGGCGCTTGCCGCCAGCGTGTCGGGACTGTCGAACCCGGCGGCGAAGGAACTTGCGTATCGTGTGCTGCCCGCCGGGTCCGACCGCACGGACAATCTGCCCGAAACGGCGGCGCGCCTTGCGGAACTGCTGCGCCGTCTGCCGCAGATGGCTGATCCGCGCGTGCTGGAGGATGAGCAGGGCGAACCGGCGGACATCTTCCCGTTCCCGTATTTGAGCCGCGATTTGGATCGGCAGAAGCCGTACCCGACTGTGTCGCAGGCGCTCGAACGCTATTTCGGCGCGCGTGACCAGCAGGATCGCATCAACCAGAAGAGCGCGTCCATGGTCAAGCTGCTCAAGGGGCAGATTGAGCGCTGCGAAAAGAAACTCGCCCAGCAGGAGGAGGACTTGTCCAGCGCCGCGCGGATGGATGAATACCGCATCATGGGCGAGATTATCAACGCGAACCTGTGGCAGCTGAAAAAGGGGCAGACTGAAGCGACGCTGCCGAATTTCTACGACGAAAACGGCGGCAGCATGACGATTCCGCTGGATAATCAGCTGACCCCCGTGCAAAACGCCCAGCGGTACTTCAAGAAGTACCAAAAGGCGCGGACGACGCGGGAGATTGCCGCCGAGCAGAAGGAAAAGACGCTCAAGGAGCTGGATTATCTGGAAGGCACGCTGCTGGACGTGGGCAAGTGCATCGGCGAAAGCGAACTGGAGGAAATCCGGCAGGATTTGATGCGCACGGGCTACATCCGCAAGGGCGTCAACCGTCGCCAGCAGAAGGCGCTGCCGAAATCCAAGCCGTACCACTACCGCTCGACGGACGGCATCGACATCTACGTCGGCAAAAATGCCGCACAGAACGACCGCCTGACCGGGGACGCGCGCCCGAACGAAACGTGGCTGCACGCCAAGGACATGCCCGGCAGCCACGTCATCATCCGCCAAGAAGGAGAGATTCCGCGCCAGACGCTTTTGGAAGCCGCGATTCTTGCCGCGTGGTACTCCAAGGGGCAGAATTCCTCCGGCGTGCCGATTGACTACACGCTCCGCCGCTACGTCAAGAAGCCCGGCGGCGCCGCTCCCGGCATGGTCATTTACACCAACCAGCGGACGCTTTTCATGACGGTCAGCGAAAGCGACGTGCGGAAAATTCAGCTGGTGGAAGAGTAACGGTCACCTGCGCCATCTGCTTGCGCTTTGGCGCATTCTCACTTTGGAAATAGCATAAAGAAACACGGGCGAATGCGCGGAAAAAACAGCGCGTTCGCCCGTTTCAATTATGGTTCTTCACGGAAATTTTGGGGGAAGAGCGGCTTGAGGGCGCGTCTGCGGACGCGCAAAGTTACTGGCAGGGACGCTTCGCTGCCTGCACCTTTGTTGAGCGCGTTTGGCATACTGGTCGCCCGTGGAACTGTTGGGGCGTTGCCCCAAACCCCACAAGGGACGCTGTCCCTTGACCCTGCAAGGGGCAGACGAAAAGGGACGAAGTCCCCCCTTGACCCCTTTTCGCGATTGAGTTGGTCGCACTTTCATGCTCCTTCCGCGTGCAGCTTTTTGGTGCTTCGCCTAAGCCCTTGTTTGCTCCTCAAACTTTCCGTGAAGAACCTAAATTATTGCTCATTGTAGAAATCAAGGTCATAGTGGATGACGCACCGATAACGTGGGTCAAGCGCTTTGGCGGCGCGCGAAAGCTGCTCTGTCAGCGGCGCGGTGTCCTTGCACTCCGGCGGCACGGCGACGTCAAACACCAGATTCACCACGTTTTCCCCCGGCACCATCCGCAGGTCGTGGATGTGCGTACCTGGATACTGCTGGCTCAGAATGTGGTTGAAATGCGCCGTAATGCTGTCAAAAATCGGGTCTCCGACGACAATTGGGTCAATGTGGATGCAAATCGGAATGTGCAGCGCACGGCTGATGTCGCTCTCCGCGCGGTCGATAACCTCGTGAATCGCGACGAGATTCGCGTCGGCGGGTACTTCCGCGTGAATCGACGCGACGCAGCGCCCCGGCCCGTAGTCGTGAATCATCAGGTCGTGCGTGCCGAGAATCTCATCATACTGATTCAGCATCGCGATAATCTGCCGCCCAAGCTCCGGGTTCGTTTTTGCGCCCATCAGCGTATCCATCTGATCGCGCACGACGTCAAAGCCCGTTTTGAGGACGAGCAGCGCAACGATGATGCTCATCACGCCATCGACCGGAAACGCCGTGAACTGCCCGATGACCATCGAAAGCGCGACGGCGGAGGTCGCCAGCACGTCGGAGAGGGAATCGCGGGAGGCGGCTTTGAGCGAATCCGCGTCAATCAGCCTGCCTACATCGCGATAGAAGAAGAACAGCGCGCCCTTGACGGCGATAGAGAAGAGCAGAATCAGGAACGGCACCCAGGCAAAGTGCATGGCTTGCGGGGTGATGATGCCGCTGACGCCGCTTTTGAGCAGTTCAAGCCCCATGACGAGAATCAGCGCGCCGACGCCAAGCGCGCCGAGGTACTCGATGCGCCCGTGCCCGAAGGGATGCTCACGGTCAATGGGCTTTTGGGCAACGCGGACGCTGATGAGCGACACAATGCTGCCTGCCGCGTCGGACAGGTTGTTGACCGCGTCCGCCGTGACTGCCAGCGAGCCAGTCAGCGTGCCGATAATGACTTTCGTCAGCGAAAGCAGGATGTTCGTCCCGACGCCAACAGCGGACGCGAACGTCCCCAACCGCTTGCGGACGGGCTGGTCGGACGGGTTTTCGCCGGGGCGAATCAGGCGCTGGGCAAGGCGCATCATGACATCCCTCCAAATTGGCGGATGGCAGCGTCAAGCAGCGCATCCCGCGCGTTCGGCAAGCGCTCCGCCATTACTTCATCGAGAAGATATGCCAGCGCCTGCCCGACAATGTGTCCTTTGGGCAGACCCGCCGCCATTAAATCGCGCCCGGATACCGCCAGCGATTTCAGCGTGAAGCAGGGCGACGTTGCCATCAGCGCATCCAGCGCGGCGACAACTGTGCGGTACTCCGCCTCGATTTCCTCCGGCGAAATCGTGCCCTTGCCCAGCTGGTCGGCACGCTGGAGCAGCAGCAATTGCCGCAGGGCTTCTTCGCCAAGCTGATTCAGGCGGCGGCGCAGCAGCTTTGGATCGGGCGAAACGGACAGGGAGTGGCTGCGCACCAGCAGCGTCACGCGCTCGCGGGTCGCGTTGTCCACACGCAGGGAGGAAAGCACCTCGTCCGCAATCTCGGCGGAACGCTCCGCGTGCCCGTGCATATGCCCGATGCCCGCCTCATCCAGCGTGAAGCAGTCCGGCTTGCCGCTGTCATGCAGCAGAATCGCCAGCCGCAGCGTCTCCGTCGGCGGAATATGGGGCAGCGCGCGCAGGGTGTGCTCCCACACATCATAGCGGTGGTGCGGATTATGCTGGTCGAAGCCGTGCATTGCGCGCAGCTGGGGAAGCAGGACGAACACCACGTCCGGATACGCGCGCAGGATGTCCGCCGCGCCCTGCCCGCACAGCAGCTTCGCCAATTCAACGCGGATGCGCTCGGCGGCGACGTCCGTCAGCGTATGGCGCAGGTCGTGCGCCGCCTGACTGGTGGCGTCATCAATCCGGAAACCGTACACGGACGCGAACCGCAGCGCGCGCAGAATCCGCAGCGCATCCTCGGTGAAGCGCGTTTTGGGGTCGCCGACGGCGCGGATAATGCCCGCGCGCAAATCCTCCTGCCCGTGAAAGGCGTCCACCAGCCCGGTTTGCGGATTCCATGCCATGGCGTTGACGGTGAAATCGCGCCGGGCAAGGTCGTCCACCACATTAGAGACAAACGACACGCTGTCCGGGTGACGATGGTCAGTGTAGCCGCCATCGACGCGGAAGGTCGTCACTTCATAGGGAATGCGGTCGTGCAGGACGGTCAGCGTGCCGTGCTTCAGGCCGGTTTCGATGACGCGGCAGTCCGCAAAAACAGCCTGCATCTGCTCCGGGCGCGCGCTGGTGCAAATATCCCAGTCATGCGGGAACAGCCCAAGCAGACTGTCGCGTACGCATCCGCCAACGACATAGGCGTCAAAGCCGTTTTCCGTCAGCCTGCGCAGGATAAAATCCGCTCCAGCAGGGATTGTCAGCAAGAAAATCCTCCTCCTTTTGGGAACAACTCTATTATAATCGAAGAAACAGCGGGATGCAAGGGATTTATGTTTGATAATTGATGCAATGTGCACAAAAATCGGATAAAAATTTCTATACCGAGGAAGCGGAAAAAGAAGCTGGAAAGTTCGTGCAACCTCTTGATTTTCCGATGGGTTTCGTGGTACAATAACAGACGGTTAGCAACTGGTCGCACTGGTGGGCGGCTGCATGGGCTTCTTCTAAACATAAGCCTGTGTTCCACCAGCGCACCGATACGTCTTCTGACATGATTACGCTTTCTCTTCGCAGCCTTCCAAATTGCGAAGGGACGGCGTTGCTTTGCGCTTGCATCACCAGGCGCAGGCACAGCAAGGGTGGCGGACGGCACTGACAGCTCCGGGGTGGGTTGCCTCTGAGAGGTTGGTGGACGAACCGCGTCTTTGATGGCGGACGGACAGTTCGTCATAAAATTACGGAGGTGCATTTAACACATGGCACGCATTGCAGGTGTGGACCTGCCCAGAGAAAAGCGCGTTGAGATCGGACTGACCTACATTTACGGTATTGGCCTGACGACCTCTCAGAAGATGCTTGCGGAAGTCGGCATTAACCCCGACACCCGCGTCAAGGATCTCTCCGAAAACGACATCAGCAAGCTGCGCGACTACATCGAGCACCACCTGAAGGTGGAAGGCGATCTGCGCCGCGAAGTCTCCCTGAACATCAAGCGTCTGGTGGAAATCGGCTGCTATCGCGGTGTGCGTCATCGCCGTGGTCTGCCCGTTCGCGGTCAGAACACCAAGCAGAACGCGCGTACCCGCAAGGGCCCGAAGAAGACCATCGCTGGCAAGAAGAAGGCTACCAAGTAATTCACAGGAATTACGCGGTGAGAGCCGTTTCGTGAAATAACGGAGGGAAAAACAATGGCACCCAAGCAGCAGAGCAAGCTCAAGAAGGTCGTGCGCAAGCGCAAGGAGCGCAAGCTCGTCGAGCGCGGTGCGGCGCACATCAGCTCTTCTTTCAATAACACCATCGTCACCATCACCGATACGCAGGGCAACGCCCTGTCCTGGGCCTCCTCCGGCGGCCTGGGCTTCCGCGGCAGCAAGAAGTCTACTCCTTTTGCTGCACAGACCGCCGCTGAGACCGCTGCCAAGGCCGCAATGGAATATGGCCTGAAGACGGTTGAAGTGTATGTCAAGGGTCCGGGTTCTGGCCGTGAAGCCGCCATCCGCTCCCTGCAGGCCGCTGGTCTGGACGTGAGCATGATTAAGGACGTGACGCCGATTCCGCATAACGGCTGCCGTCCGCCCAAGCGCCGTCGCGTGTAAGCAAACGAAGGAGGACTGTAAAACATGGCTATCAATAAGCAGCCCGTCGCCCGGAAGTGCCGTGCACTCGGCGTCAGCCCGGCGGAAATGGGTTATGGCAAAAAGCAATCTAAGCGCAATCCCGGCGGCACCCGTCGTAAGAAGGTTTCTGAATACGGCGCGCAGCTGAAGGAAAAGCAGAAGGTTAAGTTCGTCTACGGTGTGCTGGAAAAGCAGTTCCACAAGTACTACCTGAAGGCGAGCAACATGAAGGGCATCACCGGCGACAACATGCTCCAGCTGCTCGAACTGCGCCTGGACAACGTTGTGTACCGTCTGGGTCTGGGCAAGACCCGCCGTGCCGCCCGTCAGATCGTTGTGCATGGTCACATCCGCGTCAACGGCCAGAAGGTGGACATTCCGTCCTACTCCGTGAAGGTTGGCGACGTGATCACCCTGCGCCAGAAGAGCACCGAGTCCGAGCTCTTCAAGCCGCTGCGCGAAGGCACCAGCGTCGTCACCCCCAAGTGGCTGACCTTTGATGCCCCCAACCTGACCGGCAAAGTCGTTGCGCTGCCGACCCGTGAGGACGTCAGCCTCGAAGCCGAAATGAGCATGATCGTCGAATTCTACTCCCGTTAAGGAAGGGAAACGGGATGCGGATGACGGGATGCATGAAGCTCGCTTTCGCATTCCTCCCTTCGTCACTCCGAACCTGAGCAAGGAGGGTAAAAATAATGGCCGTAGAAATCGCAAAAGTCGAATGCGTCGAAGTCGGGGACAATGGCAAGTACGGACGCTTTGTGGTCGAACCGCTCGAACGCGGGTTTGGTCACACGCTGGGCAACAGCCTGCGCCGTGTCCTGCTATCCTCTCTGCCCGGAGCGGCGGCGTCTGCTGTTCACATCGAAGGTGTGCAGCATGAATTTTCCACCATTCCCGGCGTGAAAGAGGATGTCACCGAAATCATCCTGAACCTGAAGGGCTTGGCTGTCAAAATGTACAGCGACGGCCCGAAGTCTGTAATCGTGGACAAAATGGGCCCGTGCGAACTGACCGCGGCGGATATCAAGGTTGATGATGAAATTGAAATCATCAACCCCGATATGCACATCGCAACGCTCAACGAGGACGCGCATCTTCAGATGACGCTCCGCCTTGAACGCGGCGTGGGCTACGTCAGCGCGGACAAGAACAAGGCCCGCAATGCCGGCTCGATGCCCATCGGCGATATCGCCATGGACAGCATCTTCACCCCCATCGTGAAGGTCAACTACACGGTGGAGGACAAGCGCGTCGGCCAGTCCAACGACTTTGACCGTCTGACCCTTGAGGTGTGGACGAATGGCACCCTGAAGCCTGAAGAGGCCATCAGTTGCGCGGCGAAGATTCTCACCGAACACCTGATGCAGTTCGTCAGTCTGACGGATCAGGTGCTGCCGGTCAGCATGACGCAGCCTGAGGACGACAAGAAGGAAAAAGTCCTCGAAATGACCATTGAAGAGCTGGAGCTCTCTGTCCGTGCCTACAACTGCTTGAAGCGCGCTGGCATCAACAGCGTCGCCGAGCTGGTGCAGCGCAACCAGGAGGACATGATGAAGGTGCGCAACCTTGGTCGCAAGTCCTTGGAAGAAGTGGAACAGAAGCTACAGGATCTGGGTCTGAGTCTGCGCCAGAACGAAGAATAAGACGGGGCACAACGATGGCAGCCTGATTTTACCCGATCGCACGTCGGTTAGAATCGCTGCTTGCCCGTGATAGGAGGAAATAATCCCATGGCACACCAGCGCAAACTGGGTCGCACGGCCGGTCAGCGCAAAGCGCTGCTCCGCGGTCTGGTGACGAACCTGTTTCAGAATGGCAAGATCGTGACGACCGAAGCCAAGGCCAAGGAAGTCCGCCGCATTGCCGAACATTACATCACTCTGGCAGTCAACGAGTGCGACAACACCGTGACCACTACCAAGATCACCCACAACGACAAGGATCAGAAGGTCGAACTGCAGGTGGTCAACGATGCGCCGTCCAAGCTGCACGCTCGCCGTCAGATGACTGCGTATCTGTACAACGTACCGCAGCAGAAGCTGGCGGACGAGAACAAGAAGGAGTACAAGGAGCGCACCAAGGACGTGAAGTATCCCGTCGTTGAGAAGCTGTTCCGTGAGTACGGCCCGATGTTCAAGAAGCGCAACGCCGAGAAGAACGTGGCTGGCGGCTACACCCGTATGTACAAGCTGGGACCGCGCCGCGGCGATGCTGCTGAGTTGGTCATGCTGGAGATCATCAACATCCCCGGCACCGATGCGACCGCTGAAGCGAAGTAAGATTGCGTGACGCTTGTCACGTTTGAACGTTTTGTTTTCTTTACGCACACATCAAGCAAGCACAAGCCGTTCCCTCCGCACAAGGGAACGGTTTTTTTTCGTGAGGATGATGATTTTGCGCACGAAAAATCCCCCTCTTTGCACAGAGGGGGACGCAGTTTTACGCCATTTTCAGCTTATAACCCGTTTTATAAACCGTTTCGATGCACGATTTGCCCAGTTTCCGCCGCAAACGCTGAATGTGCACGTCCACCGTGCGTGTTTCGCCTAAATCCTGATACCCCCACGCCGTCCGCAGGAGCGTTTCGCGGGAGACGGCTGCCCCCGGCGTTTTCACCAGCACTTCCAGCAGGGCAAATTCCTGCGCGGTGAGCGTCAAGTGTTCGCCTGCCATCGTCACGCGGTGGTGCAGCGTGTCCAGCCGCAGCGGCCCGGCACGCAGGAGCGATTGGGCAAGCAGCAGCAGGTTTTCCACCGCGTTCATCAGCTGCTTGGGGGAGAAGGGGTGCACCAGCGCGTCGCACGGCAGGTCGAACAGCGACTGCAGGTGCGCAACGTTTGCCGCTTCCGCCGTCAGAAACAGCACAGGCCAGTCGTTTTCCTGCGCCCGGCTGAGCAGCTCAACGCTCTCGCACCACGGCAGGCGCGCGTTGAGAATCGTCAGCATACACGCCGAATTTTGCCTGTCCTGATAGAAGGGGAGCGCGTCGTGCACCGAATCCGCCATAAAGCAGCGGAAACCGGACTGCATCAGCGTTTGGGCGAGCATCTGTCGGCGTTCGGCATCTGGCTCAAGCACCATTACGCGCTCCGGACGCGCCTGTGTTCCCTCCGTCATCGTAAATCACCTCGTTATTGCGTGGAATCGGCGGCGTTAATAACATAACCGCCTTCATGATATAAGACGAATGAAAAGGCGATTTCGTTGCATCGAATCGTCATTTTTTTGTGATTTTTTTGATTTTAGAGGGGAAAAGCTGCTTTTCTGCGCGGTGCACACCCCATGTTTCTTGGCCTTTTTTGTTGCGCAGGGGTTTCGCTCCTGCGGGAGCGACGAGGGGGCTTTGCGGTCGCCCCCTCGACCCCTTCGCGGTGCACACTCCCATGCTTTTGGGGTGATGAGGTCGAATCAACACGCGGGCATAGTCTGAAAGTGCGCTCAACTCAATCGCGCGAAAGGGTCAAGGGAGGAACTCCCTTGCGGAGTCCAGAGGCAGCGCCTCTGGTGGGGTTAGGGGCAATGCCCCTTGGTTCTCCTACAATACAAAAGAAGCCGGACTTCTCATCCGGCTTCTCGGTTGCGATGAACTTACGAGTTCTCCATAATCATCATCTGCACAATGCGGGTCAGCTCACGGACAAACTGGTCGACGGTGATGTTGCCGTCCATGTAGCGGTTCACGAGCGTGGACGCTTCGTTGTCGTCGCCGTAGAACACGGTCGATTCAATGATGCGCACATTCTCCATCTGCGAATCGTAGAGGAGGATGTCCTCGGTCGTGTACTGGTAGGGGGAGAGGCGGGTCAAAGCGTCCGTCAGGTTCTGAATCGCTTCCTGATAGTCGCGCTTTTCGCTGTCGTCGGCGGTCGCCATTGCTTTCGTCAGTTCGTCAATGTAGCTCTCGTGGTTCGCCTTGTTCTCCTCGTAGTACAGGTCTTCAATGTTGTCCGTGTAGGCAGGGGAGAGAAGCGACTTCTGATAATCGCTGCGGTTGACGGCGAGGTACGTCAGCAGCTTCATGGCGGCATCCGCATTCTTGCTGGAGCGGTTGACCGCCATCACGCGGAGGTTGCCGATGACGCTGCTGTCGTGGTTCGGCTGGATGGACAGCATCAGCGGGACAGCCGTGCTTTCGGGGTTGCTGGCATAGTGAATGTCGATGCTGGCGTAGCTGCTCAGGAGGGGAACTTCGCTGCTGCTGGCGTCATACGAGCCGCCAATCATTGTGTTGCTGCTATAGACAATATTGCCGCTGTTGTTGTCGTCGTTCCACTGATCCTCGTACGCCTTCAGCTTCTCGCGCATACTGTCCAGCTTGTTCAGCGTGGCGATGAAATCCGCGTCGGTGAAGGTCAGCGTGCGGCCGTCCGCCTCGCATTCGGCAATCTGCGCCAGCATAATCTGGCTGAACAGCTGCATTGACAGGCTGTACGGGTAGTCCATCAGCGCGTGCTCCGGGTAATCCTCAACGTAGGAGGTAATCCATTCGTCGATGAGGTTCAGCAGCTCCAGATACGTCGTTGGCACATCCTCCGCCGTCAGCCCGACATCCTCCAGTACGGCGGTGTCAATCGACCAGCAGGAGGTGCTCACTTCGACGGGCAGGGCGTAAAGGTGGCCATCCACCAGCACCTGCTTGGTCAGATTCGGGAACATCTCGGAGACAGCCGCGAGCAGGTCACTGCTGCCGGACAGCTCCGCCAGATACCCCTTGTTGCGCAGGGCAGCGAAGGCGTCGCCCGGCAGATAGAAGGCGTAGAGGTCAAGCGCCTCACCGCTCTGCATGTGCTGGGTGTAGTCCGGCGCAGTGGCTGCGGTAGTGGATGCGTACACGATGCCGACTTCCGGGTGCTCCTTGGCGTACTGGCGCACCAGTTCGCCCGCGTCGCCCCAGCTGATGGAGGAGTCGATGCGCAGGACGGTCGCGGGCAGCGGCGCAGTCAGGTCAACCGAGGTCAAACCGGCGTCGTAGTTGTAAGTATAGTAGGAATTGCCGGACACGCAGCCGGGCAGATTGGTGTACACATACGCCGGGGGCAGGTAGCCAACCGTCTCCACGGTGTCATACGGCGCGGCGACGCGCAGCACCTGCGAGCCATCGTTGAAGACGACGGACGTACCGGACATGGTGAAGCCGGAGAAAGAGGAGTCGGACTCCATTTCGCACAGCGTGTCGATCAGACCGGTCTGACGGTTGATGCGCACGAGCGCGGTCAGCGGGTCGTCCGCGCCGGTGTAGCGGTTGTCATAGTAGCCGATGAGCGACGTGTCATCCAGCGGCAGGATGATGCCGATGTAATCCTCCGTCACCTTGCGGACGCTGCCGTCCTTGAGATTCAGCTCAAACAGCTGATTCAGCCCGTACATCGCTTCGGGATTCAGCCCGTAGGCGGTCACATAGGCGTAATCGCTCGTCAGCGCCGCGCCTTGCAGGGAGAAGTAGAGGCTGCCGTCCTCGTCGCCGCTATCCTCCGCCAGGCGGAAGGAGTGCACGCGGGTGACGTCGCTGCCGTCGAGCGGGACGCGCAGCAGGTCAATCACGCCGTCGGAGTAGGGGTAGAGCAGCAGCAGCGTGCCGTCCTCATCTACAGACAGCACGGCGGACGTTTCGTCGCTGTAAAAGGAGCCGTCCTCGGAGAAGCGCAGAACGTCCGAAAAGCTGCTCGCCACCACCGCGATGCGCCAGTTTTCGCCGTCGTATTCGCAGATGGTCGGGCCGTAGGAGATGGTGTAGAGCTTGCCGTTTGCTTCCACCATGCTGCCGACTTGGTACATATCGAAAATGTCGCCGACCTTCTCGACCTCATCTTCTTCGATGCCGCTGTCGATCTGCTCGACTGCCTCCGCAAGCGCGCCGGGCAGCAGCAGCGCCAGCATCAGCAGCAGGCACAGGAAACGGGAAAGATGCTTCATGATGTTACCCTCCATTCATAGGATGATTCTTCTTGGAAAAGGGGAGGTATCCCCTAAATATGAAACGCTTGAAAGGGGTGTTTTGTTGCAGGACGTGCGGGAAAAATTCACGAAGACACGCCGTTTTCAAGCGTCATCATCTGCACGATGCGGGTCAATTCCTGCACGAACGTCTCCACGGTGCATTCGCCGTCCAGAAGGCGCTGCCGCAGGGCGGATACATGCTGGTCGCCGCTGACCCAGAACGACGATTCCAGTAGATACGCGTGATTCAGGCGCGCATGATACGTTGCGATTTCCGCCGCGCTGTATACGTTCGGCGGAATCTGATGGAGCGCAGCGCGTGCGTCCGCCAGTATATCCTCCGCCTGCTTCTGCTCCAAGGGGGACAGGGTGGCGCGGTACTGCATGTAAAGCGCTTCGTCGTCCAGAATCTTCTGCGCCGCCTCTGTGTATGCCGGATTCGGCTGAAGCGCCGCGTAATCCGGCAGAAGCGCCAGTTTCGCATCATACGGCTGATTGTCCAGCAGGTAGGACAGCAGCGGCGCGGCATCATCCGGGTATGCCGAGCGGCGATTGACTGCCAGCACCGGGTACGTCATCGGAATGAGCAACGCGCCGCCTTCGCTGAACGACAGCAGCAGCGGAACTTCGTCCGTTTTGCTCGGCGTAAGCGACGTGTTCAGGTGCAGCAGCGAGGGCTGACTGCTGGACACGGAGAGAACCGTGACGATGCCGCCCGTGTCGCCCAGGTCGCCCAGCGAAGAAGACCGTTCTGCCAGCCAGCGGGTTTCGTAGTCCACCAGCGCCGGGCGGAGCGCGATGTACTGCCGGAGCGCCGCAACGAAATCCGCATCGGTGAACGTCGGCAGGACGCCGGACGCTTCACAGCGCGCGAGCTGCGCCCAGAAAAGCTGCTGGAAGAGGGAATCCGCCATGCCGCCCGGATTGTCGGCTAAGGCAACGTCGGAATCAGACGCGAAGTCGGTGAGGTAGGTGGAAATCAGCGTCATCAGGTCGGCATACGTCGCGGGAACGTCCGTCAGCCCCAAGGATTCCAGCGACGATTGGTCGAGAAACCAGCACGAGACGCTCGGCGCGCCGCAGGGAATCGCGAACAGCCCGCCCGCCTTTTCCAGCGGCGCAAGCACCTGCGGCAGGAGCGAATCAGGGGTGTCCGCGCCCATCAGCGGGCGCAAGTCCAGCAGGTCGCCCTTGTCGCGCAGGGGGATGAACGATTCGTTTGGCAGCGTGAAGGCGTAAATATCCAGCGCGTCGCCGCTCTCCATGTGCTGGCGGTATTCCGGAGCGGTCGATGCATTGTGCGGCGCATAAACAACGGCAACGTCCGGGTGCGCACGGAGGTACTGCGACACCAGCGCCCGATTCACATTGGACAGGCGGGCATCCACGCGCAGGGTGCAGCGCGGCGCGGTATGGAGCTGCGCTGCGAAGAAACCCAATTCGGCATTGCACACGTAGTAGCAATTATCGACCATCAGCGCGGGCAGGCGGGCGCTCGTGTCCAGCGACGGCAGATAGCCGACGGATTCCACAGCATCATAGGGCGGCGCGGCGCAGTAAATCGTCTCGCCGTCGGTGAAATAGAGGGAATCGCCGTCCAGCGCGAAGCCCGCGTATGACTTGTGGGCGGGCAGGGCGCAAAGGCGGCTGGATTCGCCGGAATCCGCATCCAGCAGGGCGAAGCAGGTTTCGTCGATGCTGCTTATGGGCGGATTGACACACGCCAGCAGCTGCCCGTCCGCCAAGGGCATCAAGAAGCGAATCGGCGCATCCGAAAGCAGAAAAGGCAACCCGTCCGCCAGCGAAAGCGCATAGGTGCTGTATGTCGCGAAATTGCTTGAAAAGGCAGCGTACAGCGTGTTTCCGGCGCGCGCGGCAGAAAGAAGCGCCCACTGCGCGGTCATTTCGCTGTCCGTCGGCAGAAAATCCGCGAACACCCGCGTCAGCTCGCACGTCGCTCCGGTCAGGGACAGCACGGCGATTTGCCCGCTCGTGTCTGGCAGGAGCAGCAGCGCATATGCACCATTTTCGCCCGGCAGGAGCAGCGCATTCGCCGCATCCGGTATGAATCGGGGCGGGCAGGCGGCGGAAATCTGCTCGGCGGAAAGGATAAGCGCCCAGCCGCCCGCAGTGTCCCGACGAAGGACACGCAAATCCAGCGAAACGGCAAGCACTGTGCCATCCGCGCAGGAGAGCAGGGAGGCGGCATCGGGGGCGTCAAGGGCATCCTCCGCCAGTGCGGGGTGAATCAGCAGCAAGGTCAGCAGGAGACAAAGCAGCTTCTTCATGGGGCAAAATCCTCCGGAATTACACCCGCACCACGTCCGACACGTCCAGCTCGTGGTGCACGACGCGCACGGTTTCGCCCGCCGCGATGGCGGGGAAGGGCTTCTCCGCGTCGAAGTAGAACAGGCGGTCATACGGGCGGCCCTTCGCGTCGAGGTCGGTGCAGGTCATGGCGCGGTACGGCACGCCGTCCACCAGGCTGATATCGTCCGAAATCGCCAGAAACGGCAAATCCACCGCGCGGCGGCGTCCCGAAATCACGTTGTTCAAATGGCGCTGATAGCACCGCAGCGGCTTCAGGAAGAGGTCATAGCAGAAAATCAGCACGGCCAGACTGACAATCGTCAGCACATCGGTTACGACTTCGTTGCGCTGGATGGCGAAATAAATGGCGGCGCCCAGCAGCACAAGCACCGGAATCAGCACCAGAATCAGCCGCTTTTTCAGCTGTGCGCGAATCGCCGCCTGATCCTGCGCGGAAAAGAGAGAAGACGGCTCGGTCGTCACCTGTTCATCAGCAATCATGAAAAAAGCCTCCTCGTCATATCGTTTGCCACCTGTCCCTATTTTACAGGAAAGCACGGGTAGTTGCAAGTGTTTCGGGCGGCAGGATTGGAAATAAACCGTGAATATTCTCTTTTGCGCCTGAAACCCTTGCCAATTTAGGCTTCTCATGGTACAATACGGGCAAAGAGAATGCGAAAGGAGGGTCGATGGCTTTGCGGAAAAAACCGCCGACGACCCTGCTGCTGACGGATATGTCCAGCCTGTACGGATATATCTACTGTATGCTGATTTCCGAGGGCTTATCCGGGATGCCGCTGTATGGCGGCGCGCTGTATATGATTGGCCGCGTGACAACGGTTTTCGCCCAGACGTTCAGCCCCGAGGAAGCCATTTATCTGCCCAAGGCGCTGCGATGGATGCGCGTTCCGCTGATGATTCTGCTGCTGCTGCTCTCGCTGTGCCTTGTCGTGCTGTACCCCATGTCGTTCGGCAGCACGCAAATGTGGCTGATTTTCTCCGTTGTGCTGTCCATGCAGCTGCGGGACAGCCTGTGCCAGCGCATGGGGCGGCTGTGCCTTGACGGGCGGATGGAGCAGACGACCTTCCTGTGCCTGAGCGGGGCGCTGCATGGGTGCATGATGGCGCTGCAAGCCCTGATTCTGGCGGTCAACCTGCCGGTGCAGCTCTCCGTGCCGATGATGATAGGGTATCTCCTGTGCGGAATGGCGGCGTTTTACTCGACATACGCGGCGTATGAGGATCGCGCCGTGCTGCCGCGCCCGAACTCGGAGGAAGCGCACTTCACGCTGGAGACGATTCACCGCGCGAACGCCTTGAGCGCCTTTGAGCGGCTGAGCATGGTGCTGCTGACGGCAATGGAAATGACGCTCATCGTCATGTACACCTTCCTCGCGACGACGGCGGAGCAAATGCTGATTCGCATGGCGATAGCGGTGCTGACGACGCTATTGTGCGAGGAACTGGCGACGCTGCTGCTGAAAAAGCGCGAGAAGAAAAACAAGAATGAACCGATTTCGCTGCTGCTGATGGGCATGTTCCTCTGGCTCTACGGGCTGTGGATTTTTTCGCGGATGCTGCGGCACCACACGACGGATATCAGCATCACCTACTTCTGTCTGGCGCTCTGCTCCGTCGGCTGCGCGGTGTGCAAGGTCTGCTTGAGCAAGATGGAAAGCCCGATGGGCGCGGTCGCGAAATTCACCTCCGGGCAGGAAATTCCCGGCTATCGGCTGATGCGGCGCGTGTCGCGCGAAGTGGCTTCGCTGCTGGGGCAGATGCTTGCGCTTGTGGCGCTGACGGTGTTGTGCTTCCTTGCTGGGCAGCGGCTGCCGCACACGGCGGAGGAAATTGCTGCAAGTTTCCAGCCGGTAATGGTCGTTCCGGCGCTGATTACGGCGTTCATCGCCCTGCTGTGCGTGCTGCGCTTCCCGCTGTCGAACCGATACATGCAGAAAGTGCTGCGGTTTTTGCACATCCGTGAATCCGGCGAGGAAAACAAGGCGCTGGAGCAGCAGCTGGAGGAGGTCGTCATCAAGCGGCACGTTCAGCCGCTGGGCATCCGCTTTTTGATGGCGGTGATGCGCCCGTTCTTCCACCACACGGTCAAGGGCGCGGAGAACATTCACCCCGATGACAGCAACCCGCTGGTGTTCCTCTGCAATCACGGTGAAATTTACGGCCCCGTCGCGGGGATGCTGTTCTGCCCCGTGCCTGTGCGCCCGTGGACAATCAGCGACATTTCCATTGACCCGGACGAGGTTGCGCAATACGTCTACAAATATACATTTTCGCAAATGAAGTGGCTTGGCCCGCTGCGCTGGCCTATCTCGAAGCTGTGCGGCCCGCTCAGCGTATGGGCAATGAAGTCCGTGGAGTGCGTGCCGGTCTACCGCCACAAGCCCCGCGAGCTGACGACAACCTTCCGAAAGTCGGTGGAGGCCATGCAGGCGGGCGATAATCTGCTGATTTTCCCCGAAAACCCCGATGCTGACCCGAATCGCCCCGGCTATGAGCACGGCCGCCCCGGCGAATTGTTCCGCGGATTCACGATGCTGGCGCAGGTGTACTACGCGCGGACGGGCAAGTGCTGCCGATTTGTGCCGATGCTGGCGCATAAGGGGATGCGGACGCTGTCATTCGGGACGGAGATTGATTACGACCCGGAGAAGCACCCGATTGAGGAGCGCGACCGGGTGGTGGAGGAAGCACAAAGGCAGATGTGGGAGATGTTTGACAGGGAAGAAAAACTATATCAGGAGAAAAAAGCGAAGGAAAAGAAGAAGTAAGGAAGCGCGCCCAAGCCGGGCAGCCAAAAAGGGTCAAGGGACAATGTCCCTTGCAGGGTCAAGGGGCGGCGCCCCTTGTGGGGTTTGGGGCAACGCCCCAACTGTTTCACGTGCGACCATTCCAAAGGAAAAATCAACAAAGGTGCAGGCAGCGAAGCGTCCCTGCCAGTAACTTCGCGCTCCCGCAGGAGCGCCCCCAAGCCGCTCTATCCAACTTGCCGCATATTGTCGCGCCAAATGGGCGCGACCACATAGTTGATCTTGCGACCATAGTAGCTCTTTTCCGCAAGCAGGGGATTTCGCGCCTGCGGGCGCGACCAAAGGGCATGAAAACAGGTGAAACCTGCGATCGCCCTTTGGAAACCTTCGGTGCGCACTCCCATGTTTCTTGACTTGTATTGAAAGTTTTTAGTTAGTGTATCATTCGTTCTTTACTGTAACATGAAAAAGCATCCCCGACAGGCATTGCCGTCCTGCCGGGGATGCTCTTATATTCCCTTACTTGCTCGAAAGCGTGTCCAGCTTCACCCAGCCGCGGCGGGTGACATCCTTCGCATAGGAGTAGTACTCCACCTGCGCCCAGCTGCCCTCAATCTGGCAGATAATCGCGGTGTCGCCCTCGTAAATCCACGACCAGCCGTACTTGCGGTATGTCGTCGACGGCCCGAAGTAGACCGCGCCGGAGGTAATCACGGTTCGCGTGTCGTTCAAATTCGTTTCCGTCGGGATGCTGTCGCTGCTCACATCCACGCGATTCGCGGGCGTGTAGGCGCGCATCCAGCCATCCGACGTGTTGAACTCAATCTGATACCACCAAATGTCGTTCTCGCTGTCCCACGCCTTGCTGATGACGTTGACGATATCGCCCGCGTTGTAGAAAGAGCCGGGCTCGTCGAAGCGGTTGCTGGGGCCGGAGCGGGTCGCCGCCCGCTTCGTCAGCGCCGCCGCAACGCCCTTGGACGGGAATACAGGCTCTGCCGTGGGAGTCGGGGTTGGATCAACGTCCTTCGTGACCGTCGGGGCTGCCGTCGCGCCAGTCGGCGTGGGGGTAATCCACTCCACCGTCGAGGTCGGCGTGGTGGACGGGCGCGGGGTCACATAGGCGATGTAGGGCTTCGGGGTCGCGGTGGTGTAGGCGCGCGGAGTCGCCGTGGCGTGCACATCCGCCGCAAGGGCAATGTCTGAAATTGCCACGCCCGCGTTCCCTCTGCCCGCGTAAACCGTCTCGATGGTCAGGTCAATCTGCGTCACGCCGGTGTATTCCTCCGGCAGCAGCAGGCGCTGGTAGCCGTTTGACCAGTCGGCGCTGCTTGTCGTGGGCAGGAAAGCATCCGACAATGTGTAGCGGTAAGTCACGCTCTGCTGCCCGTAGGCATACCAGATTGTCACGGCGACGGTCGCGGGCCGGTCATAGCTGTTGTAGTAGTTCTGGTTGTAGCAGTAGCCGCTGCGAATCCAGATTTCGCCGACGCTGGCGCCGCTGAGCGCGAGGGACAAGTCCGGCGTGGCGGCGCTGGTGCGAACCCACGCGGTGGCAGTGTTGCCATCGAGCAGATCAGCGGTCACATCGGTTTCACCGCTGTGTTCGGTGGCGGAGAGAATCGCGCTGGTCGCGACAAGCCCGCTGCTCGTCGCGGGAACGTCCGCCAGCACGGGAATGCAGATCGCTGCCGTCAGCGCGGCACAGAGCAGAATCTTCAAGGTGCGCTTCATGTTCATCATCCTTTCCGGATAGGGGGGCGTTATCCTCCTGTCACTCATATAACGAACGACAGTGGGTAATTCTTCATCTGTTGCAAAATTTCCTCCAATTTTTTTGTTTTTGATGAAAAAAAGCATCAAAATCATCCATGCCCCCCTTTTCAAAAAGCAAAAAACGTTGTACAATATGGAATGAAAGGTACTGCGTTCAGACAGTGCGTTTCTTTATCCTGATTTGTAAGCACTTACACAACGAAGGAGGACTTCTTCATGGAACTTCGGACGGCATCCTCTCCGCGCGACGTAAAGACGTACGACACGCAGCGGCTCCGCGAGGAATTTCTGATTGACGACCTGTTCCGCGCGGATGATATCAAGCTGGTGTACAGCCACATCGACCGCATCATCACGGGCAGTGCCGTGCCGGTGAAGGGTACGCTGGCGCTGACGGCGGGCGAGGAGCTGCGCGCGCAGTATTTTCTGGAGCGGCGCGAGCTGGGCGTCATCAACATCGGCGGCGAAGGCACGGTGACGGTGGATGGCACGGTGTACACGCTGCGCCACCGCGACGGGCTGTACGTCGGGCGCGGCAGCAAGGACATTGTGTTTGCATCCAAGGATGCGGCGAATCCGGCGAAGTTCTACCTCAATTCCTGCCCGGCGCACACGGCATACCCGACGGTGTACATCCGCCCGGAGGACTGCGTGCGACAGGAACTGGGCAGCCTGGAAACGGCGAATCACCGCACGATTTGCAAGTACATTCTGCCGGGGCAGGTGCAGTCCTGCCAGCTGGTGATGGGCATGACGAAGCTGGAACCCGGCTCTGTGTGGAACACGATGCCCTGCCATACCCACGACCGCCGCATGGAGGTCTACCTCTATTTCGACATGCCGGAGGACGCGTTCGTGATGCACTTCATGGGTGAAGGGCAGGAGACGCGCCACATCATCATGCGCAACGAACAGGCGGTCATCAGCCCGTCGTGGAGCATCCACAGCGGCTGCGGCACGCAGGCATACACCTTCATCTGGGGCATGTGCGGCGAAAACCAGGACTTCGACGACATGGACGGCATCGCCATGAAGGACTTGAAGTGAGGGAGACCCAAGGGGCTTTGCCCCTTGACCCCAGCAGGGCGCTGCCCTGCACCTGCCAAAGGGTCTTCGACCCTCTGGACTCTCTTTTCGCGATTGAGTTGAGCGCACTTTCAGGCAGTTTCCGCGTGTTTATCCGCGATAAGTGAAAGGAGATTTCCCATGAGCAATATGTTCTCTCTGGAGGGCAAAATCGCCCTCGTCACCGGTGCGTCCTACGGCATCGGCTTCGCCATCGCATGCGCCATGAGCGACGCTGGCGCGACCATCGTCTTCAACGACATTAAGCAGGAATTGGTGGATAAGGGCATTGCTGCCTATGCCGAAAAGGGCATCAAGGCGCACGGCTATGTCTGCGACGTGACCGACGAAGCCGCCGTCAACGCCCTCGTCGCCAAGATTGAGGAAGAAGTCGGCGTGATTGACATCCTTGTCAACAACGCGGGCATCATCAAGCGCATCCCGATGTGCGAAATGACCGCCGAACAGTTCCGTCAGGTGATTGATGTTGACCTGAACGCGCCGTTCATCGTCTCCAAGGCGGTCATTCCGTCGATGATTAAGAAGGGTCACGGCAAAATTATCAACATCTGCTCCATGATGAGCGAACTTGGCCGCGAGACGGTGTCCGCCTACGCCGCGGCGAAGGGCGGCTTGAAGATGCTGACCCGCAACATCTGCTCCGAGTACGGCAAGTACAACATCCAGTGCAACGGCATCGGCCCGGGCTACATCGCCACGCCTCAAACTGCGCCCCTGCGCGAGATTCAGCCGGACGGCTCCCGTCACCCGTTTGACAAGTTCATCATCGCCAAGACGCCTGCCGAGCGCTGGGGCGACGCGGCGGATTTGGGCGGCCCGGCGGTGTTCCTTGCGTCGGACGCGTCTAACTTCGTCAATGGCCACATCCTTTATGTGGATGGCGGCATTCTGGCGTACATTGGCAAGCAGCCCTGACGAATGCGCAGGCATAGGGGAGAAAATGCCGCCCGCAAGGGGAGTTTTGCGGAAGAAATGCGCGCAAAAACCGCTTTTTCTGCAAAAGCCCCTTGCGTTCCAGCGAAAAATGTGATAGACTGTAAAGCGTTGATTTCTCCCCAAGGAGGTTTGAAGCATGAGTGCATTTGGTGTGGTTCTGACGGTCATCATCACGATTTCCGCTCTGTTCATGATTTTTACGGTTCTGATGCAGAGCAGCAACGTGAAGGGTCTGGGCGCAATTGCCGGCACGTTCGACAGCTATTTTGACAAGCACAAGGCCAAGAGCGCGGAAGCGAAGCTGGCGCTGGGCACCAAGATTGCTGCGGCGATTTTCGTGGCCTGCTCCCTGCTGATGCTGCTGGTCAAGTAATCAGCGGTTTCGCATGACAAAATAGGGCTGACAGGAGACTGTTTAGCCCTTTTTGTCGTTGATGGAAATGTACGTTCTTCGCGAACAATGCGATTGTGTTGCAGAAATTTCGCCTCTGCGGAGGCGAGGAGGGGGCTTTGCGGTCGCCCCCTCCACCCCTTCGCAGTGCACACCCCTATTTCTTGGATTTTTATGTTGCTTGAAAGAACGAAAAGTACACTAACGAAAAAACTTCCGATTAAAATCAAGTAACATCCGGAGGGGCAGGCGAAGCAGTCCAGAGGGCGACCGCAAAGCCCTCTGGTCGCTCCCGCAGGAGCGAAACCCCTGCGACAATCAAAATCAGCATAATACTATTTCCAGATTCAACTGCGCCATCTGCTTGCGCCTTTTCCCTTCTGGCGTCCGCTCATTCCACTTAGCGTAGCGCTGCTACGCTGCGTTTCATTCACGTTAGCCAGAATGAAAAATTCGCGGCGCATCTTGGCGCATTCTTATCTGGAAATAGTATAAAATCATCAGCATACGAAAAAAGAGCAGGGGAGTCGCCTCCAACTGCTCTTTTCCCATTACTTAACCAGCTCGCAGAACTTGTCAATGTTCCCCTTGACAACCTCCAGACTGGAGCGCCAGAAGTCGGGATTCCGTACATCAATCCCCACGCTGGCGGCGACGTTGGCAATCGTGCCCGAACCGCAGGAGCGCAGCAGACGGCAGTAATCCGGCACAAACGCCGCGCCCTTTTGCAGATACTGCGCGAACACGCCCTTGGCGAACAGCTCGCCGAACGCATAGGGGAAGTTGTAGAAGTTGTAGCCGGACGAATAATAATGGCTCTTGCACGCCCACATGTACGGGTGGCGAATCTCCGGGTCAAGCCCGTCACCGTAGGACGCTTCCTGCGCGCGCAGCATGGCGTCCTTCAGCTCATCGACGTTCATGGCATGGTCGGCGCGCGTGTCGATGACTTCCGTCTCAAACAGGTAGCGGCTGTAAATGTCCACAATCGTCTGGTTCGTTTCCATCAGGTTGCCTTCCAGCAGGGACAGCTGCTCATCGGGGCTTGCGTCCTTGAGCACCATGTGCGCCAGCAGCTGCTCGTTGAAGATGGACGCGGTTTCCGCCAGCGGCATGGGCGTGTCAATCATCGAGTACGGCAGCCCTGCCAAGCAGCGGTTGTGCCACGCGTGACCCAGCTCATGCGCGATGGTCGACACATCGGAGAAGCTGCCGGTGAAGTTCGTCATCACCAGCGAACGGTCAGCAAAATGCACGGGGGAGCAGAACGCGCCGCCGGTCTTGCCCTCGCGCGGGTAGATGTCAATCCAGCGCTGCTCAAAGGCGTTGTCGATGAACTTGCCCATTTCCGGCGTGAACTGCCCCATCAGGCGGACGAGCATCTCGCGCGCTTCCTCCACCGTGTAGGTGTGCACGTTCTGCCCGACCGGCGCAAACAAATCGTAGAACGGCAGGCCATTTTGATGCCCCAGCAGCTTCGCCTTCGCCTTCATGTAGCGGCGGAAGTGCGGCAGATATTCGCGGATGGCGGTCAGCATGGCGTCCAGCGTCGCGCGGTCCATGCGGGAGTCACTTAGCGTCATGTCCAGCACGGAAGGATACCCCTTCGCCTTGCTCAGCGTGCGCGCCTCCATTTTGACGGCGTTCAGGCAGTAGGACATGGGCAGCTCCATCTTCTTGTAGGACGCAATTTCTGCCTCGTAGGCATCCTTGCGGACGGAGGCATCCGCGTCGTACGCAAGCCCGCGCACGGCGGACAGCGGAATCTCCTGCCCACGGTAATTCGCCGTGTGGGTGGAATCCAGCTTGTCGCGCAGCTGGCTGAACGCGCTGCCGCCGGACAGACTCATCTCCAGAATCCACGGCTCAACCGCTTCGGGGATGGTGTGGTGCGCGTTCTCGGCGGATTCACGCAGGTGGAACGCGACCTTCTGCAATTTGGGGGACGCGGCAATCAGGTCTTCGAGGTTCGGAAGGCTGCCGATATAGCGCGTAATGGCGCTGCTGACGATGCGGCTGTCGTTGAAAATCACGTCCAGCACGTTCAGGTACTTTGTCGCGTCGGCATTGTTCGCGTCCACCGCCTGCGTCAGGCTGCAGAACGACGAGAGCCGGTCGGACAGCGCACCAAGAACCTCCTGCTGGTCGGTGAGCTTCTCCAGCTTCGTCCGCGGATCGTCGCCGCCGTCCAGAATCGCCTGCTCGACCTTGATTTCCTCCGGAAAACGCTTCAAATCAGCCAGAAAAGCCGGGTCATCAAAGCCCTTGTAGAGATAGGACAAATCCCAATTCGGGTTCATGGGGGTTACGCCTCCTTAAAAGATATAGTCATTAACAAGATGATACCCCAAAGCGCGAACGTTGTCAATGCCCGCTTGCCATACGCGGTGATTTTTCAGGTGCTCCGGGTCATGCGCGTCCACACCGAGGATGACGTCATTGTGCCATTTTCGGGCGTATTCCCAGAATGGCGCGGACGGATACCCCCGCGTGTGCCCCTCCATCTGGCTGTTCAGCCCCAGCAGATTGTACTCGATGGGCATGTGCTGTTCCTTTGCGCACTGGCAGAGCATGTCCGCAGCTTCCTCGCACGCGTGATTGAACTGGTCGTCCGTGCGGTGGCGCATGAACAAATCCGGGTGGGCGATGTAGCAGAACAGCCCGGTGCGCATGGCGGCGACTGCGGATTGGGCATAGCGCAGCACACCCTCGTCCGTCTGGCACTCAAAGCCGATATACGGATTGTCCTCCTCGCTGTCGGCGTAGTGCTGACCGAGGATGTAGTAGCCGATGCCCTGCTCGCGCATCCGCAGCAGATGGTCGTGATAGCGCGGGAAGTACTCGCTCTCCAGGCCAAGGCGGATTTCGAGCTGCCCGGCGTAGCGCTGCTGGAGCGCATGGACGGAATGGATGTAGTCCGTCAACTGGTCAAGCGGCATCCGAATCCCGCTGACGAAGCCGTTTGCGAACGGGAAGGGTGCGTGGTCAGCGAAGCCGAGCACATCAAACCCGGCGTCCAGCGCGGCTTCGACATAGGCTTCATCCGTGCCGACGGCGTGCTGGCAGCGGGATGTGTGCGTGTGAAAATTATGCTTCATAATTGCTCCTTGCAAAAAGATGCACCGGCGCATGTGGACGGTGCATCTTTTGCCTGATTACGGCACCACCGCACAATTCGGCGGCGCGTCTGGCGATGTCTTTTCCGCCATCTGCGTCATGCAAATTTCTCGATTTACCGCCAGTAAACCTTCGAAATTTGCATTTGCATCTGACGAAAAATCCATTCGCCAGCCGACCACCTCATTTGTGCGGTGTTGCCTTACATTTTTTGCAGATAGCGCTGGGTTTTCAGCGCTTCGAGGCATTTCTCCTTGCTGCGCTCAATGTGGCGGTGCATCAGCTTCTGGAAATGCTCCAAATCGCGCTGCTCGATATAGTCCACCAGCTTGTAATGCTCCTCGTGCGCCTGCAGCAGGCGGTTCTCCTGCGAAATCGCCATGGACGAGAAGCGCGTGATGTACTGGTCCTGCCCCTCAATGACGCGCAGAATGCGGTTCTGCCCGCAGATTTCGGTCATCTGGCGGTGGAAGGCGCGCGCCATGGGGGAAAGCGTCTCGAAATCGCGGCTTGCCATCACGTTGTCCATCTCGTGCAGCCGGTCGCGCAGGGCGGCGATATCATCCGCCGTCGCTTTCTGGATAATTGCAGGCAGCGTCAGCATTTCCAGCGCGTTGCGGATGGTGTAGATTTCCTCCACGTCGGCAATCGTGAACGCGCGGACGATCACGCCGCGCCGCTGCACATACTCTACCAGCCCGTCGCGCTCCAGCTTCCGCAGGGCTTCACGCAGCGGCGTGCGGCTGATGTGCAGGCGGTCGGCGTATTCTGTCTCAACGATGCGCTCGCCAGCGGGAATTTCCCCGGTGATAATAGCGTGCTTGAGCACTTCGTAGGCGATTTCACGAATCGGGCGGCTTTCCATCATGGGCTGAAAGGGGATGGCTGCCATAGCGAACAACTCCTTGTGGGTGGCTTAGAATCCGCCGCGTTTGTGTCCTTTCTGGTCAACACGTCCGCGGACGCAAAGTGCATTTTGTTTGCACTTTGTATACAAGAATAATACAAAAAGCAGCCCTTGTCAAGGGAAAAATCCATTTTTTCCGCAAAAAATGGCGAAAATCAAGGATGATTTTTCATTACCCCTTTTGTGTGCGGCGCAGGGTTTCGCCACTGCGGTGGCGACCAGAGGGCTTTGCGCTCGCCCTCTGGACTCCTTCGCCTTCCGCATCTAAGTATATTGGCAGTTATTGCGGCTTTTTTAGTTAGTACACCTTTCGTTCTCCTAAGCAACGATAAAAACCAAGAAACATGGGAGTGCAGTGCGAAGGTTTCCAAAGGGCGACCGCAAACTTCGTTTGTTTTCATGCCCTTTGGTCGCGTCCGCAGACGCGAAGCCCTCTGCAATAAGAAAAATCAAGTCACATCGAAAGCGAAAATCACGAAAAAAGCGCAAAGAAAGCCGCCTGCCTTCGCGCATTTGCGAAAACAGACGGCTTCCAAAGTCAAATCAGGCGAATGCAATTATTCCAGAATCTCACGCCGCAGCGCATTGACATAATCCAGCTGCTCCCACGGCATGTCCGCCTTGCCGAAATGACCGTAGTTGCAGTTCGCGCGGTAAATCGGGCGGCGCAGGTTCAGCCGCTGAATGATGGCGTTCGGGCGCAGGTCGAACAGCTTGTCCACCGCTGCTGCCAGCTGGTCGTCCGAAACAACGCCCGTGCCCATCGTGTCGATGAACAGGCTCACCGGGCGCGCGACGCCAATGGCATACGCCAGCTGAATTTCGCAGCGCTTCGCCAGCCCCGCCGCGACGATGTTCTTCGCGATGTGGCGCGCCGCATAGGCAGCAGAGCGGTCAACCTTCGTCGGGTCTTTGCCGGAGAACGCGCCGCCGCCGTGCGGGGCATAGCCGCCGTAGGTATCAACGATAATCTTGCGCCCGGTCAGACCGGAGTCGCCCGCAGGCCCGCCGATGACAAAACGCCCGGTCGGGTTGATGAGATAGCGGGTGTCCGCCGTCAGCATTTCCGCCGGAATCACCGGGCGGATGACGTGCTCCATCATCGCCGCGTAAATGTCCGCGTGGGTGATTTCGGGGTTGTGCTGGGTGGAGATGACGATGGTATCCACCGCCACGGGCTGACCGTCCTCGTAGGCAATGGTCACCTGCGCCTTGCCGTCGGGCCGCAGCCACGGCAGCGTGCCATTCTTGCGCACTTCGGTCAGGCGGCGGGTCAGGCGGTGCGCGAAGGCAATCGCAGTCGGCATATATTCCGGTGTCTCGTCGCACGCGAAGCCGAACATCATGCCCTGATCGCCCGCGCCGATTTCGTTGGCATCCTGCGTGCGGGTTTCCAGCGCGTCATCAACGCCCATGGCGATATCGGGGCTTTGCGCGTGGATGCTCGTCAGCACGGCGCAGGTGTTGCCGTCAAAGCAGAGGGAGGAATCATTGTAGCCGATGTCCAGCACAACGTCGCGCACGATGGCGGGAATATCCACCTTCGCCGTCGTGGTGATTTCGCCCATCACCATCACCATGCCGGTGGTGGCGCAGGTTTCGCAGGCGACGCGGCTCATGGGGTCTTGGGCGAGCAGCGCGTCCAGCACCGCGTCAGACACCTGATCGCACAGCTTGTCCGGATGACCTTCCGTGACCGATTCCGAGGTAAAGAGTTTCCGCATTTTTGTAGCTCCTTTCAGCTAAGCCAATAGGGGGATGGTTGAGAGCTGCAAAAAACCCGGCGTCCTTGCACACAAGGCAGCCGGGAATCAATCAGAAGCGATTGTCCTTATCTGTCAGTGCTGCTCTGGATAGAGCCTGTGTGCGCACTGTGGGAATTGGCACCACGCACCTGCGTGCCGGTTGCCGTGGCTTCATTGGGCCCGTCCCTCTGCCACTCGTGATAAGGGGTATTACTTTTGCATCCGATATGCTACCACAATTCTGCCCGTCCGTCAAGAGCTTTTGCATCTTTTCTGTATTTTTTCGGGAAAAATCACGATAAGAACGAATGTTCTCTTGCATTTGCGGCAAAAATCCGCTATACTACATAAGCCGTTGCAATGACGACCGGGTCCTGTGCGATCTGTCGGTGTGAACCTTGTCAGGGCCGAGAGGCAGCAGCAATAAGCGCTGGGCGGATGTGCTGCGGGGTTGCTCAGTCTGAGCGACGGTATCTTCTACTTGAATATCAATGGACAGGCTGCATGGGAAAGTGACTTCTCATGGCAGCCTGCTTTTTTATCGGCGCGTGATTGTGAAATGGTGGATGGCGAACAAAGCAAAAAACGCCGCGAAACTATTGTTTCTGTGCGGTATGTGTGCTATACTGACCATCGCGCAGAAGCGCAAAAAAGTTGGGAGGTATAACAATTATGCGGAAGTTCCTGTCCTTGTTTCTGGCTCTTGCAATGAGCATCGCCTGCTGCACGCTGGCAGCGGCGGAGGATACGGCAGAAGCAATGCAGTATACCGAAGAAAACATCACCATCGACGCGGGTGATCACCAGATTCCCGCAACGCTGACCGTGCCTGTTGGCGCGGAAGGGGAAAAGTTCCCGGCTGTTGTTATGCTGCATGGCAATGGCTCTACCCGCCACGAAGCGGGCAATGCCTATGATTATGCCGCGCTGGCAATGGCGAAGGCAGGCATCGCGACGATTCGTTTCGACTACATCGGCAATGGCGACAGCACCAGCGATTACATCGACTTCACCTATGACAAGGGTGTGGAAGACGCGATGAAGTGCTACGAATACCTCAAGACGCTGGGCACCATCGACATGGATCATGTGGGTGTGATGGGCTGGAGCCAGGGCGGCCGTCTGGCGCTGCTGACGGCTGCGCGCAACGAGGTGTTCACCTCTGTGCTGACGTGGGCAGGCGCTTACGATCAGAAGGGCAATGAGGAAGAACAGTACGCAATTGCCAAGGAAAACGGCTATTACGAAGTGACCTATGACTGGCGTGAACCGCTGAAGCAGTCTCCTGCCTACTATGAATGCGCGATGAGCATTGATTATCCGGCGGAAGTTGCTAAGATCAAGGTGCCGCTTCTGGCGATTAACGGCAAGGCGGACACGACCGTGGTGCCGGAAACCGCGCAGAAGATTGTGGATGCGGCGGTGAATTCCCCGGATGCGGAAGTGCTGCTGCTGGACGGCGCGGATCACACCTTCTGCGTCTTCAGCAATGACGACACGGTGCTGAAGACCTTGGTGCAGGATACCATCGACTGGTTCAAGAAGACGCTGTAAGCGCAAAAAGTCAGCAAAGGCTGCGAAGGAGTGGAGAACATTCCTTCGCAGCTTTTTTGCGTGTGTTTTGTACAAATTGTGTATTCCGACTGTACAAAAAACGGAAAGCACGGTATAATAATAGGAAAAGCAAGGAGGTCATGCAGACATGGAACTGAACGTGATTCGACAGGCAGACCCGCAGGTGGCGGACGCGATTGAGGCGGAACTGAACCGTCAGCGCTCGCATATTGAACTGATTGCGTCGGAGAACTTCGTATCCCCGGCGGTGATGGCGGCGATGGGCTCGTGCCTGACGAACAAGTACGCGGAAGGGTATCCCGCGCACCGCTACTACGGCGGCTGCGAATGCGTGGATGTGGTGGAAAACCTCGCCCGCGACCGCGCTAAGCAGCTTTTCGGCTGCGAGTACGTCAACGTGCAGCCCCATTCCGGCGCGCAGGCGAACACGGCGGTGTACTTCGCCATGCTCCAGCCGGGCGATACCGTCATGGGCATGAGCCTGTCCAACGGCGGCCATCTCACGCACGGCAGCCCGGTCAACCTGTCCGGCAAGTACTTCCATTTCGTGCCTTACGGCGTGGATGCGCAGGGCTATATTGATTATGACGCCATGCGCGCGCTGGCGCTGGAGTGCAAGCCGAAGATGATTGTCTCCGGCGCATCGGCGTACCCACGCACGATTGATTTCGAGAAGATTCGCGCCATCTGCGATGAGGTCGGCGCGCTGATGATGGTGGATATCGCCCACATTGCGGGGCTTGTTGCGGCGGGGCAGCATCCGTCGCCCGTGCCATACGCTGATTTCGTCACGACGACGACGCACAAGACGCTCCGCGGCCCGCGCGGCGGCATGATTATGTGCCGCGAGCAGTATGGCAAGGCGATTGACAAGGCGATTTTCCCCGGCACGCAGGGTGGCCCGCTGATGCACGTTATTGCGGGCAAGGCGGTCTGCTTCGGCGAGGCGCTGAAGCCGGAATTCAAGGACTATCAGGCGCAGATTATCAAGAACGCGAAGGCGCTGGAAGCCGCGTTCCGGGCGGAAGGCATCAAGATGGTGTCGGACGGCACGGACAACCATCTGCTGCTGCTTGATTTTTCCGGCACGGAGATGACGGGCAAGCTGCTGGAGACGCTGCTGGAAGAAGCGAACATCACGGTGAACAAGAACACCGTGCCGAACGAGACGCGCTCGCCGTTTGTGACCAGCGGCGTTCGCGTAGGCACGCCGGCCGTGACGAGCCGCGGCTTCAAGGAAGCGGACATGGCGAAGGTCGCAAAGTGGATTGCGCGCGTCGTTCGCGAAGGGGAAAATGCTGTTCCGTCGGTGAAGGCGGAGGTGGAAGCGTTCATGAAGGGGTTCCCGCTGTATGTGTGACGGGGTTTCGCTCCTGCGGGAGCGACGAGGGGGCTTTGCGCTCGCCCCCTCGACCCCTTCGCAGTGCACACTCCCATGCTTTGGGGTTTCATATTTCTTTGCTATATAGAGCATCTAACCCGAACCGCAGGTTCGCTGGATAAACACGCGGGCACACTGTGCAGTCGTCACCAACTGAATCGCGCGAAAGGGTCAAGGGAGGAACTCCCTTGCGGGGTCAAGGGGCAGCGCCCCTTGGGTCTCCCCAATAAACACGCGGAAGAAGTATGCAGTCGTCACCAACTCAATCGCGCGAAAGGGAGTCCAGAGGGTCGAAGACCCTTTGGCGGGGTCAAGGGGCAGTGCCCCTTGCGTCTCCCTTTGTACACGAAAAATTCATACTTTCCTTGCAAATCCACCAAATTTGAGCCTGAATTTCGGCTAAATTCCGGTGGATTTTTTTTTGAATGTGTGCTATACTATATGAACGAGGGGTCTGTGCGTTGCAAAACAGACCGCAATCAAACGCCGCCATTCCGGAATGATGATGCTGGGGAAGTCGGAATTGTGGAATGAAGAAAAGGAAGTCGCCGGTGGAGGGCTTGCAATGCCCGTCCTGCGGTGATGGAATCGGCAGCGTTTGGCAAACGACGGGGAAATGCTGCGAAAGCGGACACGGGCAGGGCAGTCCTGCGCGGGCAGTTTTCGGCTGCAAAGACGCAACGGATAAAATGCGTTTTTTCCCGGCATGGAAATAATGCTGATGGGGTTCGGCGAAACGCAGGATTGCCGTGTCCAGCAGCAGTTTTCCGCAAAAATGGCTTTTTTACTTCCGTGATGGAAGTATGTGAAAGAGAAGGAACGAAAACGTTTGAAAGAGAGTGATGGTATGACCCCGAGAACGAAAGCAGCGCAGCCGGCAAGCCGCCTGCGGATTGTCAGCCTTGGCGGTGTGGATGAAATCGGCAAGAACATGACAGTTTTTGAATATGAGGATGACATTGTGGTGGTTGACTGCGGCAGCATTTTCCCCAAAGAGGATATGCTGGGCGTCGATCTGGTCATTCCGGATGTGTCCTATCTGGTGGAGAAGAAGCGCAACGTGCGCGGATACCTCTTTACCCACGGACACGAGGACCACATCGGCGCGACGCCGTACATCCTGCGCCAAGTGCCCGCGCCGCTCTACGGAACGAAATTGACGCTGGCGCTGGTGGACTTGAAGCTGAAGGAGCACCGCATTCAGGGCATCCCGATGCAGGTGGTGCAGCCGCGCGACGAGGTGCGGCTGGGCAAGAACTTCACGGCGAAGTTCATCCACGTCAGCCACTCCATCGCGGGGGCGTGCGCCATTGCGCTCACCTGCCCGGCGGGTACGGTCGTCGTCACTGGCGACTTCAAAATTGACTACACGCCCGTCGATGGGCATATCACCGACCTTGCGTCCTTCGCCGAGCTGGGCGAGCGCGGCGTGCTGGCGATGCTGTGCGAATCCACCAACGTCGAGCGCCCCGGTCACACCATCTCCGAAAAGAAGATTGGCGTGACGTTCGAGAACATGTTCCGCGACGCGCAGGGGCGTGTGATTGTCGCCATGTTCGCGTCGAACATCCACCGTATGCAGATGGTCATTGACAACGCCATGCGCTACGGCCGCCGTGTCTGCTTCATCGGGCGCAGCATGGTCAACGTCAGCCGCGTGGCGATGCAGATTGGCGAACTGCGGATTCCGCCGGAAGCCATTATTGAGGCGGACGCGCTCGACCAGTACCCGGACAACGAGATTCTGGTGATGACGACGGGCAGTCAGGGCGAGCCGATGGCAGGCTTGACGCGCATGGCGTACAGCGAGCACCGCAAGCTGCAAATCCGCCAAAGCGACACGGTGATTATCTCCGCCACGCCAATTCCCGGCAACGAGAAGAGCATCAGCCGCGTCATCGACCAGCTGTACCGCTGCGGCGCGAACGTCATCTATAAGGCGCTGGCGGAGGTGCACGTCTCCGGCCACGCCTGTCAGGAAGAGCTCAAGCTCATGCACGCGCTGGTGAAGCCGAAGTACTTCATCCCCGTTCACGGCGAATATCGTATGCTGTGGCAGCACGCGGTGCTGGCGGAGTCGATGGGCATGAACTCCACCGACATCGTGCTTCCCGAAACGGGTCAGGTTATCGAGATGAATCAGGAAGGGCTGTATCTGGCGGAACAGATTCCGACCGGCGCGGTGCTGGTGGACGGTCTGGGCATCGGCGACGTGGGCAACGTCGTTCTGCGCGACCGCAAGCACCTCAGTCAGGACGGCTTGATTATCGTCGTCATGGCGATTAACCGCGACGACCAGCGCCTTGTCTCCGGCCCGGATATCATCAGCCGCGGCTTCATCTACGTCCGCGAGAATGAGGATATTATTGAGAACACGCGCGATGTTGTCCGGCAGATTCTGTCGCAGTCGTCGCTGGCGGGCGAGGACTGGCCGGCGCTCAAGAACCGCATCAAGGATGAACTGCACCGCTTCATCTTCGAGAAAATCAAGCGCAACCCGATGATTCTGCCCATTATCCTTGACGTTTGACATGGGGGCGCACATCTGATACAATAGGGAGGAACGCTGCAACATGCGTTTCTCCCTTTTTCGTGGGAAATTGGGATGAATCAAGCGGACAGAAACGTTTCTATTTACGGATAGCGTATCGAAAGGATGGACATGCTGTTATGGAACATGCTACGGCACACCACTTGGCGCAGGAAATCCGCCAGAGCGAGGAATATCAGACGTATCACGCACTGAAAGAGGAGGTTATGGCGGACGAAACGACCGCCGCGCTCCTGAAGGAGTACAAGAAGCTGCAGCTGCGCCTGCAAATGGCGGCTGTCTCCGGCACGCAGCCGGATAACGACGACATGCAGCGCTTTCAGGGCATTTCGGCGCTGCTGTTCGGCAAGCTGGAGGTCAGCCAGTACCTGCTGGCGGAAATGCGTTTGCAGCAGGAAGTGGCGGGCATTCTGCGCATCATCACCGACGCGGCGGACATTGACATGGGGATGGGACAATAATTCCGGATTCTCCAAAGGGGGGCAGGCTTGTTGAGCAAGAAGCATGACAGCTACGAGAGCATCCGCGACGAGCGGCGATATGGCCCGTACTGGTACAGCGCGCTGTGGCGCATCATCCGCCCAATCCTGATTGGCCTGGGCACGGTGCTGGTGGTGGCGGGCATCCTGTTCAGCGTGTGGAACAAGGTGTACGGCGAGTTCATTGCGCCGCCGGATGAAAACAGCACGGCGCAGGTGCCCTTCACCATCGAGAGCGGACAGAGCCTGACCCGCGTGGCGAACCGGCTGGAGGAAGCCGGGCTGATTCGCAATCGCACGGTGTTCAAGTACTACTGCGACTTCGCGGGCTGGGGGCAGAAAATCCAGTCCGGCAGCTACACGCTCAGCCCGTCGATGACCATGCGGCAGATTGCCGACCAGCTCACGCGCGGCGACGGCAACCCGATTGTGCGCAATATCACGCTCATTCCCGGCTGGACGATTGAGCAGTTCGCCGAGCAGCTGGTCAAAGACGGCGTGCTGACGGACAGCGCGGAGTTCTTGGCCCTGTGCAAGAGCGGCACGAGCTTCAGCGAATTCTATTCCGTGCAGGACGTGCTGAACAGCCGGAACGTCAGCCAGCGCCGCTATGTGCTGGAGGGGTATCTCGCGCCCGACACCTACGAAATCTACATCGGCGCGACGGCAAGCGAAATCATCCGCAAGCTGATTACGCAGACCGAGCGGGTGTTCTCCGTCGCCTGTGAGGATCGCGCGGAAGAGATGGGCTACACGATGGACGAGATTCTGACGCTGGCGAGCATGATTGAGAAGGAAGCGTCCAAGGCGGATTTCACGAAGGTGTCCGCCGTATTCCACAACCGCCTGAAAGCGGGCATGAAGCTGCAAAGCGACGTGACGATTCACTACATCACGGGCGTAAGGAAAATGTCGCTGACGGGCAGTGATTTGGCGCTTGACAGCCTCTACAACACCTATCAGGTGACGGGGCTGCCGCTGGGCCCGATTTGCGCGCCGAGCGCGGATGCTATCAACGCGGCGCTCTACCCGGACGAGACGTTTCTGGCGGAAAACTACCTGTATTTCTGCGCGACAAGTCCCGAAAGCACGGAGCTGCACTTCTCCCGCACCTTGCAGGAGCATGAACAGGCGGTCGCCATCTACGCGCCGCTGTGGCAGCAGTACGACAAGGAAAGAGGCATTGAGTAAATGACCAAACGGATGCCGGAGCTGCTGTGCCCGGCGGGGAATCTTGAATCGCTGGAGGCGGCGCTGCATTTCGGCGCGGATGCAGTCTATGGCGGTATGAAGCAGTTCGGCCTGCGCGCCTTCGCGGGCAATTTCGACGAGGATGCGCTGACGCAGGCGGTCGAAAAGATGCACGGCGCGGGCAAGAAGTTCTACCTGACGATGAACATCTTCCCGTTTGACGACCAGATGGATGATTTCATTGCGGCGGCGAAAGCAGCGCGGGACATCGGCGTGGATGCGGCGATTGTCAGCGATTTGGGCGCGATTGCCGCCCTGCGCCGCGAAGTGCCGGAGCTGCCCCTGCACGTCAGCACACAGGCGAGCACCGTCAACGCGGAAGCTGTGCGCGTCTATCGCGATATGGGCTGTGAGCGTGTGATTCTGGCGCGGGAAACGTCCATCGCGCGGGCGAAGGAAATCATCCGCCGCGTGCCGGAGATGGAAATCGAGACGTTCGTGCATGGCGCATCGTGCATGGCGTACAGCGGGCGGTGCCTGCTCAGCGCGGCCATGGCGGGGCGGAGCGGCAATCAGGGCGAATGCGCCCAGCCGTGCCGCTGGCATTACAGCGTGGTGGAGGAGAAGCGCCCCGGCGAGTACATGCCCGTCTGCGAGGACGAAAATGGCACATACATATTTTCCGCGCATGATTTGAACCTGATGCCGCTTTTGCCGGAACTGGTGGATGCGGGCATCAAGAGCCTCAAAATCGAGGGGCGGATGAAAACGGCGTATTACGTCGCAACGGTGACGGCGGCATACCGTCGTGCGCTGGATCTGCTGGCGGATGGCGGCGATTTCGCGGCGGCGCTCCCCGGCTTGATGGCGGAATTATCCTGCGCGAGCCACCGTGACAGCGACACTGGCTTTGCGCTGGGCAAGCCAGCAAATCCCGGCGGCGCGGACGGCTTCCATCAGGAGCGGGAATATCTGGCGCATGTGGTGGAGGGCAGCCGCACCGGGCGCGGCACACGCTTCCTGCTCAAAAATCGCTTCAAGGCGGGCGAGAGAATCGAACTGCTGACGCCATCGGGTGTGCACGCATTCGAGGCGACGCCGTTCCTGCGCGAAAAGACGGGTGAAATCGTCGATACGCTGGGCATCGGCGGCGAAATCATCCGCATGGACGTCCCCTTCGCGACTGAAACAGGCGACTTCCTCCGCGGGGAAACACGGAATCACCGAAAGTAACGCACTTTTCCCGAAACCCGCAAGCAAGTCAACAAAAGCCGGACAAAAGCCAAACTGAAAAATGCGGTCAAGCTGGGCAACAACAGCCGCTCTTTTCCACAATAAACATGGGTGGCGGGGGGAGTCCAGAGGGGGCTGAAGTCCAGACTTGCACGCTCTTCAGCCCCCTCTGGGCGTTCTTTGGTTACTTTCTGGCGCGCCAGAAAGTAACAACATCGCCTCCGCAGAGGCGACTGGAGCAGCAAGAAAAAACTGCCTGCATATCACAGCAATATCGGCTGTCATCCGATAAATCCCCCTTTCACGACAGCTGTGAAGCGCGAAAAAATCCCCGGAATCTTTCCAGCAAGGTTGCACAAAACCAAAAAGTGTGCTACAATCAGATTGATATTCCTTTCACATGAAGGAATTGGGCGGAAATGCCCCAAGATAACAAATGCACTGGAGGAGAATGAGGATGGCAGGGCATGTGTCTGACGCGGTAATCCGTCGGCTGCCGGGATATTATCGGCATCTGCGGGAACTGGAAAGCGCAGGTGTGGAGCAGATTTCGTCGCAGGAGCTGGGCGAGCGGATGCACCTCACGCCGTCGCAGATTCGGCAGGACATCAACTGCTTCGGCGGCTTCGGACGTCAGGGGTACGGGTATAAGGTGTCGGATCTGAAAATGCACATTGGCGAAATTCTGGGACTTGACCGTGAGCATACGGAGATTATCGTGGGCGCGGGCAATATCGGCTGCGCGATTGCGAAATATCCGACGTTCCAGCGCGAGGGCTTCCGGCCGCTGGCGATGTTTGACAACGACCCGGAGAAAATCGGCGTGCCGGTGGGCGATATTCCCGTGTACAGCATGGAGGAAATGCCGAACTTCCTGAAGGAGAACATGCCGGATATTGCGGTGCTGGCACTGCCCCGACGCGTCGCGCAGGAAGCGCTGGACAAGCTCTACGCCTGCGGCATCCGCGCGGTGTGGAACTTCGCGCCGACCGATCTGACCCATCCGGACGACATGCTGGTGGTCAATGTCCACCTGACGGACAGCTTGCAGACGCTGACTTACCACATGGCGCACCGGAACGAGGAAAACAGCAAGTAATACTATTTCCAGATTCACCTGCGCCATCTGCTTGCGCCTTTTCCGTTCTGGCGTCCGGTCGTTCCATTTAGCGTAGCGCTGCTACGCTGCATTCCACTCCCGTTAGCCAGAGCGAAAAATTCGCAGCGCATCTTGGCGCATTCTCATTTGGAAATAGTATAAATCACACACCAGCCCTCCGCAGCAGCCGCTGTGCAAGGGCTGGAATCCATTTTGGAGGAATGACATGAGCAACATTTCGGGCGGAACGCAGCGCCCGCGCCGCAGCCAGCAGACGCGCCTGACGGAAAAATTGACGCCGGAGACGAAGCCGCGACAGCCCGCCATGCGCCAGCCGAAGGGACGCTCACAGCGGCTGATAGATGAGGAAGCGCGCCGGAGCGCACCGCCCAAAACACGCGGCACACCCACGGGCAAGCGTCCATCTGCGCCGAAGCGGAAAACGACACGCAAACCGCGCAAGGGGCGCAAAAAGCGCGGCAGCACCTTCCTATGGCTGCTTGTCATGCTGATTTCGCTGACGGGCACGGCGGGGCTGCTGCTGCTTGCCGCGCCGCAGATGCTGGGCATGGAGCTGGCCGGGCTGCCGACGCTGGCGTTCGTCAACGGCAGCATCATCCGGTATGACGCAGAGCGAATCGCGAATTTCAATGAGGCGGTCGCGCTGGTCAACACCGACCGCATTTTCCCCAGCGTGACGATTGACGGCATCAACGTTGGCGGAATGACCCGCGCGGACGCCGAAAGCGCCTTGGGGCAGGGCGGCGTGGACAATTCCAGCGTGAACCTGCATGTGGTGGCGGATGCGTACACCTACGACATCACGGGTTACGACGTGCCGCTCTACCGCAACGTGAGCGAGATGGCGGCGGTTGCCTATGCCGCTGGGCGCGGGAACACAACCGCCCTGCGCGGTTCGGGGCGGACGCCGCTGAGCGAGCGCGTCGCGACGATTCGTGCGATGCAGCAAAGCCCCGTGACGCTTCAGACGCAAATCACCTACGACCGCGATGCCGTGCGAAAAATCGCGGAGAATATCGCGGCGGATGTGACCTGCACGCCCGTCAACGCGACGGTGGAGTCCTTTGACCCGACGACGAAGCAGTTCACCTTCAACAGCGACATCAGCGGCGCGTATCTGGACGCCAACAGCGTCTATCAGACGCTCACGGGCGTGCTGGATATGGGCAATTACACCGCGTCCCTGCGTTTGCAGTCGGACACGGTGCTGGCGGACGTGACAAAATCGCAGATTGTGGGCAAGTTTGGGCGCATTTCCACCTACACGACGAAAACCACCAGCAATTCCAACCGCAACACGAACATCGACCTGTCCTGCCAAGCCATCAACGGCTATAAGGTTGCGCCGGGGGATACGTTCTCCTTCAATCAGGCGACGGGGCAGCGCACGGCGGCGAAGGGCTACAAGGAAGCAACAGCGATTTCCGGCGGGCAGAGCGTGCCGGAGGTGGGCGGCGGCGTATGCCAGACCAGCTCGACGCTCTTCAACGCCGTCGCGCGCGCAAATCTGGAAATCGTCTACCGCAGCCCGCACGCGTGGCCGAGTTCCTACGTCCAGAAGGGGATGGACGCGACGGTCAACTGGCCGAATCTGGACTTCAAGTTCAAGAACGATACCGAGTGGCCGATTTACATCGTCGCGAATTATTCCAAGCAGAAGTGCACCGTCGAAATTTACGGGATGCTCCTGCCCGATGGCGTGTCGATTGACCTGGAAAGCACCGTCACGCGCACGATTGACCCGCCGAGCGACACCAAGTACGTCCAGAACACGAAACTCGCCGCCGGCACGCAGGAGACGACCATCAAAAAGCGCACCGGCTACGTCGTCGAAACCTACCAAATCTGGTATCAGAACGGCAAGGAAGTTGACCGCAAGCTGCTCTGCACGTCAACGTATAAGGCGTATCAGGAAACAGTCGAGTACAATTAAGGTAACACCGCACAAATGAGGTGGTGCCTTAAAAAACCGCCCGGTTATCTGCCAAACACAGATGTACCGGGCGGTTCTTTTTGCTTTTCGCGGAATCGCGAACAAATCATCGAATTCCGAATTCCCTTCAGTCTGCCGATGTGCTGACGGACTTGTTCCGCACGAACAGAATCAGCGACTGTTCGTCACTGTCGTAGATGGTCGTCGCGCGGAGTGCCGTGCGCAGGAACATGTCGGAGATGTACACTTCGCCGTTGTCCAGCCGGACGGCGCCGGATTCCATCGCAATTGCGCTGCCATCCACCATCACGGACAAACCGCTGTCCGTCTCGCGGATGACGACCGTGTAGCCTGCCGCGGACAGTACCCACACGCCGCTTTCGCTGACATTCAGCTGCCAGTCGTCGATGCAAGCCGCCAGCTCGCGCAGGGCCATGACCGGGCTGCCCACTGTGTTCACCCACAGGCTCGGACGGCGCGTGTAGCCCACGCCATCCTGCGTGACGGTCATCGTCAGCGCCTGTCCATTGCCGCCGCTGCCGAGGAAGATGCTGCCATTCGGGAGCAGCGTCAAGCCATCCGGCGTATACACGGGCGCTTCGGTCGTCACTACGTCCACGGGGAAAGCGTCCGTCACATCGGGCAGGGGCAAATCCTCCGCCGTGGGCGCGGCGCTCGGCGCGGGCGTTTCCGGCGCGGGGGTCGGGGTCGCCGTCGGCGGCACGGTCGGCGGGGAGTAAGGCACAACGTTCGGGTCTTCAAACAGGCGCGTCTGCGTCGCCTGACCCGCAATGCCGTCCACGGACAGCCCGTTCGCCTTCTGGAAGCGGCGGACGGCGGCGGTCGTCTTGCTGCCGTACGCGCCGTCATCCTCGCCCTCTGCCAGATAGCCCAGCTCAATCAGCTTTTTCTGCACCTTCAGCACGCCTGAGCCGCGGTCTTGCCACTGCACGGTCTTGTAGCCCATGTTGGGCGTAATCGTGGGCTCGGGAATGGGCGAGGCCGTCGGCGTGGCGGTGGGCACGTCGGTCGCGGCGGGCGCGTTGGGAATCGGGGATGCCGTCACGTTCGGCGGCAGGGGCGTCGGGGTCGGGACATCCTGCGGCAGCGGCCCCTCCTGAACGGAGAAGGCGACGGTCAGGGCGACATACGCCAGAAGCGTTTTCAAAAAGTCCATGAGGAATGTTCCTCCTTGCATTCTAAATCAGTTTCTATTATACGACAAAATTCTGGTTTGCGCAACCTGATAGCGCGTTTTTTCCGTTTGCAGATTGTAAAAATTGCGGATTCGCGCTATAATGGCGGCAGGAAAAACTCATCAGCAGGAGGAATCAGCCATGAAAGAACCGATTTTGGTGATGATGGCGGCGGGCATGGGCAGCCGCTACGGGGGACTGAAGCAGCTGGATCCGGTCGGCCCGGACGGCGAGGTCATCCTCGATTACAGCCTGTACGATGCGTACCAGGCGGGCTTCCGCCGCGTCGTGTTCCTGATTAAGCACGAGATCGAGGATGCCTTCAAGGCGATGGTCGGTTCGCGCGTGCCGGCAGGGATGGAAGCAAACTACGCTTTCCAGCAATTGGATAAGCTGCCGGAGGGCTTTTCCGTCCCGGAAGGGCGCGTGAAGCCGTGGGGCACGGGGCACGCGGTGCTGTGCTGCCGCGAATTCCTCGATGCGCCGTTCCTCGTCATCAACGCGGACGATTACTACGGCGCGGGCGCGTTCAAGCTGGCGTATGAGTACCTGCGGACGCTGCGGGGCAAGCGCGGCGAGTACTTCATGGTTGGCTACGCGCTGAAGAATACGCTGACGGAGAACGGCTATGTGTCGCGCGGCGTGTGCACGGTCAACGAGTTCGGCTTCCTGAAGGAGGTGCGCGAGCGCACGCACATTATCGCCAGCTGCGACGGCCCGCTGTTCACGGAGGATGGCGAAATGTACCGCCGCCTGCCGGACGATACGACCGTCAGCATGAACTGCTGGGGCTTTACGCCGGATTTCCTCGATGCGCTGGCGGAGGGCTTCGTGCCCTTCCTGAACGAGGCAATGGAGAACAACCCGATGAAGGCGGAGTATTACCTGCCGACCGCCGTCAGCCGCCAGCTTGACCGCCACCGGGCGACGGCGCGCGTGCTGACCTGCCCCGACCGCTGGTACGGCGTGACGTACCACGAGGACAGGGCAGTCGTCGCCAAGGCGATGCTGCGCAAGGCAGAGGAAGGCGAGTATCCGCGGCCGCTGTGGGGGAAGAAATAATTCGGAATGAGTGTGCTGGTGCGGAAATAATTTGCGCGGAGTGCTTGCATTTGCGGCGGGCGTGGTGTATAATCATAGCAGAGCAATGAACGGTTCTGACGCGGGAATTGCCCCCGGAAAGCGAGTGCGCGGCGGTGGAAGGCGCATGGGGAGCGGGCGCGTCATCCCGACCGGGAGCTGCGGCTAATCCCCGCCGGTTCGTCTCCGAGAGCGGACGCAAGAGAGAGGACAAGGGGGAACATCCGCCTTTGCCCTAAGCCGGGTGGTACCGCGAAGCAATGCAAGTCAGCAATGCCTTCGTCCCTGCAAGCATAGCAGAGGCGGAGGCTTTTTCTTTCGCCTCGGATTCATCAATATGGAGGGAAAAAATCATGGCCAAGGAAAAGAAACAGGAATTTGTCACCCACATCACCCCCCGCGACGAGGATTTCTCCCAGTGGTACACCGACGTTATCCTCAAGACGGAATTGTGCGACTACGCGCCCGTGCGCGGCTGCATGATCGTGCGCCCCTACGGCTACGCGATTTGGGAGCGCATTCAGGCGGAAATGGACAAGCGCTTCAAGGAAACGGGTCATCAAAATGTGTATTTCCCGATGCTGATTCCGGAATCGCTGCTGCTGAAGGAGGCGGAGCATGTGGAAGGCTTCGCGCCGGAAGTGGCGTGGGTGACGCAGGGTGGCACGGAAAAACTGCAGGAGCGTCTGGCAGTGCGCCCGACCTCCGAAACCATCTTCTGCACGATGTACGCCAAGTGGGTGCAGACGTGGCGTGACCTGCCGATGAAGTACAACCAGTGGTGCTCCGTCATGCGCTGGGAGAAGGCGACCCGCCCGTTCCTGCGCACGAGCGAATTCCTCTGGCAGGAGGGTCACACCATCCACGCGACCGCCGAGGAAGCGCAGGAAGAAACGATGCAGATGCTGCACGTCTATCAGGAAGTGGCGGAAAACGTGATGGCGCTGCCGGTGTATGTCGGGCAGAAGTCGGAGAAGGAAAAGTTCGCCGGTGCGCGCGCGACGTACTCCATGGAAGCCATGATGCAGGACGGCAAGGCGCTGCAGGCAGGCACGAGCCACAACTTCGGCACGAATTTCGCCGAGGCGTACGGCATTCAGTTCCAAAACAAGGAAGGCAAGCTGACTTACGCCGAGGAAACGAGCTGGGGCGTATCGACCCGCCTGATTGGCGCGATTATCATGACCCACGGCGACGAGCGCGGCCTGCGCCTGCCTCCGCGCGTTGCCCCGATTCAGGCGGTCATCCTGCCGATTGCGGCGCACAAGCCGGGCGTGATGGAGGCGTGCGAGAAGCTGTTTGAGGAATTGAAGGCGGCGGATATCCGCGTCAAGCTCGACGACCGCGACACGGTCTCCGCAGGCTACAAGTTCAACGACTGGGAGATGAAGGGCGTGCCGGTGCGGCTGGAAGTCGGCCCGCGCGACCTCGAAAACGGCGTCGTGACCGTGTTCCGCCGCGACCTGTGCGAAAAGGTGACGCTGCCGCTGGAAAATCTGGCGGACGAATTGAAGGCGCTGCTGGACGACATTCAGCAGACGCTCTTTGACCAGGCGAAGAAGTTCCGCGACGAAAAGACCCACGTCGTCCACAACATGGAGGAACTGGGCGCGGCCGTCGAAAATGGCTTCGCGAAGGCCATGTGGTGCGGCGAACGCGCGTGCGAGGACGAAATCAAGGAGAAATTCAACGCCTCCTCCCGCAATATGCCCTTTGACCAGGAAAAGGAATGGTTCGGCGACACCTGTGTCTGCTGCGGCAAAAAGGCGAAGAAGGTCATGTATTTCGCGAAAGCGTACTAATTTTCCCAGCAAATTGCCTGAAATTTTCCCGAAAGGCGCGAATTAACCATTTACAAACGGGAAAAAATCTGATACAATAATGGATGGGTCTGCGAACCGTTTGCGCGGACGACCGAAGACTCCGACGGCGCACTGCGTGAACAGGCGATTGCCCACGGGCATTGCCCGAAATAAAAATTTGGAGGATGAAATTCCATGACCAAGAGCGAAATCATTGCCACCTACGCCCAGCATGAAGGCGACACCGGTTCTCCCGAAGTGCAGATTGCCCTGCTGACCGACCGCATCAACCACCTGAACGAGCACCTGAAGACCAACCGCAACGACCACCACTCCAACCGTGGTCTGCTGCTGATGGTCGGCCGTCGCCGTGGTCTGCTGGAGTACCTGAAGAAGACCGACATCGAGCGTTATCGTGCGCTGATCGCTAAGCTGAACCTGCGTAAGTAATTATCGCAGAACTCGGCGGCTTTGCGCGCAAGAGCCGCCGTCTGGAGACACGCGGCAGGGGAGAATCCCCCTGTGCATTCCTCCTCACGGCGGCTTTTTGCGGCAAGGCGGCGCAGAACATGGGCAGGGTCTGGAGATGTTATCCCTTGAAAATCCCGAATCGCCTGATTCAGGGGGTTTTCATATGATAGCATCTCCGGGCGGTTCAGGAAGGCAGCCATCCGCCTTCCTACGACTGAGTATAAGGAGATTCTCAATGGAAAGCAAAAAGTACAGCATGGATCTGGCGGGCCGCGAGCTGACGCTGGAATTCGGCAAATACTGCGAACAGGCGGCTGGCTCCGTCTGGGTGCATCTGGGCGATACCGTCGTGATGGTGAACGCGACGATGGCGCCGACCCCCCGTCCCGGCGTGGACTTCTTCCCGCTGGCTGTGGACGTGGAGGAAAAGCAGTACTCCGTGGGCAAGATTCCCGGCGGCTTCATCAAGCGTGAAGGCCGTCCGACCGAAAAGGCGACCCTGACCTGCCGCCTGATCGACCGCCCGCTGCGCCCCCTGTTCAACAAGGGAATGCGCAACGATGTGCAGGTTGTTGTGACCGTGCTGAGCGTTGAGCAGGATGTGCCGCCGGAAATCCCCGCGATGATCGGTTCGTCCATCGCGCTGGCGGTCAGCGAAATTCCGTGGAACGGCCCGACGGGCGCGGTGGTTGTCGGCCGCGTGGACGGGCAGTACGTCATCAACCCCGATGAAGAGCAGCGCGCAAAGAGCGATATGCACGTTTACCTCGCCGGCACGAAGGACGCCATCATGATGGTGGAAGCGGGCGCAAACGAGGTCAGCGAAACGGCGATGCTCGATGCCATCATGTTCGGCCACGAGTACATCAAGAAGCTCGTCGAGTTCCAGGACAAGATTGTGGCGGAAATCGGCAAGGAAAAGGTCGAGGTGCCGCTGAACGTGACTGGTGACGACGTGAAGCAGGCCGTGCGTGAATTCGCCTACGACAAGTGCGTGTGGGTGTTCGACACCTTCAACCGTCAGGAGCGTCAGGCGCGTGAAGCGCAGGTCAAGCAGGAAACCATCGAAGCGCTGGCGGAGCAGTTCCCGGAGCGCGAAGCCGAAATCGCTGATGCGCTGTACTACCTGAACAAGGAAGTCATGCGCAAGAAGATTATCGAGCAGGGCATTCGTCCCGACGGCCGCGGCGTGACGGAAATCCGCCCGATTTGGTGCGAAGTGGGCGTGCTGCCGCGCGTGCATGGCTCTGCCGTGTTCACCCGTGGTCAGACGCAGGCGCTGACCGTGACCACGCTGGGCTCTACCAGCGAGGGTCAGGTGCTGGATGGCCTGTCCAGCGAGGACTTCAAGCGCTACATCCACCACTACAACATGCCGCCGTACGCCACGGGCGAAGCGGGGCGCCTCAAGAGCCCCGGTCGCCGCGAAATCGGCCACGGCGCACTGGCGGAGCGCGCACTGCTGCCCGTCATCCCCTCTGAGGAAGAGTTCCCCTACGCAATGCGCCTGGTGAGCGAAATCCTGTCCTCCAACGGCTCGTCCTCCATGGCGTCCGTGTGCGGTTCCACCCTGTCCCTGATGGACGCGGGCGTGCCGATTCACGCGCCGGTCGCGGGCGTCGCGATGGGCTTGATTAAGGACGTGGAGTCCGGCAAGGTGGCTGTCCTGACCGACATTCAGGGCCTGGAAGACTTCCTGGGCGACATGGACTTCAAGGTCGCTGGTTCCATGAACGGCATCACCGCCATCCAGATGGACATCAAGATTGCGGGCATTGACCGCACGATTCTCGAAACCGCGCTGGCGCAGGCGCTCAAGGGCCGCCTGTTCATCCTCGAAAAGATGCTCAGCTGCATCGGCGAGCCGCGCAAGGAACTGAGCAAGTACGCGCCCAAGATTGTCCGCTTCACCATCAATCCGGAGAAGATTCGCGAGGTTATCGGACCCGGCGGCAAGATGATCAACAAGATTATTGCCGAAACCGGCGTGAAGATTGACATCGAGGACGACGGCCGCGTGTTCATTTCCACCCCCGACGCGGAAGCTGCCGACAAGGCGCGCCGCATCATCGGGGGCATCGCGAAGGACATCGAGGTTGGTGAGGTGTACACGGGCAAGGTCGTGCGCATCATGAACTTCGGTGCGTTTGTCGAGCTGCTGCCCGGCAAGGACGGCATGATTCACATCTCCAAGCTGGCGAACCACCGCGTGGAGAAGGTCGAGGACGTCGTGAAGATTGGCGACACGCTGGAAGTGAAGGTCGCGGAAATCGACGCGCAGGGTCGTGTGAACCTCGTGCGCAACGACATCACCTACGACAACACCGCCGCGGCTGCCCCGCGTCGTGCGGAAGGCTTCCGCGCGCGTCCTCCGCGTCGGGATGGTCGGAACTAATCGCGTTTCCGACAACCTTTCAGTGGTTGATTGCTGATTTGGTTGAATTTTCTGCATAAAAGGTCGCTTTTGTTGCAGGGAGACGCGCCTGCGGGCACGCAAGGGGGCTTTCCGATCGCCCCCTTGACCCCTTCGGCGATCGCCACTTGCATAGTAGGTCGTAACTGGAACATTAGAAAACTGGATTATCATAGAAATTCGCAAAAGTCCCTGCGATTGCACCGGGCTTTTGCGAATTTTCTGCTTTTTCGGGGGAATCGTACGAAACGATGCAATTGTGCATCAGAAAGGAATCAAATGGATAGCATACTGAAAAACGTAGCGGGAGCTGATGAATGTATGCGTGATGAATGGGTGCTGCCCAATGGCCTGCGTGTGCTGGGGGAACGCCTGCCGCATCTGCGGTCGGTGTCTATCGGCGCGTGGATGCATGTGGGTTCGATGATGGAAACGCCGGAAGAAAACGGCCTGTCCCACTTCATTGAGCACATGATTTTCAAGGGAACGACGAAGCGCACCGTCCGGCAGATTGCCGAGGAAATGGACGCGGTCGGCGGGCAGCTGAACGCTTTCACGGGCAAGGACTGCACCTGCTGCTACGCCAAGGTCATCGACGAGGACATCGAGCTCGCCATCGACATCATCGCCGACATGGTGATGAACGCGACGATGGACGAGAAGGAGCTGGACAAGGAACGCGGCGTTGTGCTGGAAGAAATCTCGATGGACGAGGATTCGCCCGAAGATTTGGTGCATGACCTGCTGGCGAAGGCGCAGTTTGGCACGCAGTCGCTGGGGCAGCCGATTCTGGGGCCGGCGGAACAGGTCGCGGCGTACACCCGCAAGAACCTCATGGACTACAAGAACAAGCACTACCTGCCGAGAGAAACGGTGGTGGCGCTGGCGGGCAACTATGAGCCCGCGCAGGTGCAGGCGCTGATGGAAAAATACTTCGGCACTTGGCAGGGCGGCGAAAGCGCACTCGTTGTGCCGAAACAGCAGGTTTTGACCGGACGGCACGTTGTGAAGGAAAAGGACACCGAGCAGCTGCACATCTGCCTTGGCTATCCGGGATTCGCGTACGGCACGGACGACGTGTATGCCGTCGCGGTGATGAACAACGTGCTGGGCGGCGCGATGTCCTCCCGGCTGTTCCAGCGCATCCGCGAAGAGCTGGGCATGGCGTACTCCATCTACACCTACCCGAACTCGTATCAGGGCATCGGCACATACGGCATTTACGCCGGCATCAGCCCGAAGAACGGCGATAAGGTGCTGGAGGAAATCGACAGCGAACTCAAGCGTTTCCTGAAGGACGGCATGACGGACAAGGAGTTCCGCGACAGCAAAACGCAGCTTCGGTCGGGCTATTTGATGGGGTTGGAAAGCTCCGGCAGCCGGATGCAGGCGATGGGGCGCTCAACGCTGCTCAACGGCCATCCGACTGACCACCAAAAGACGATTGCCGCCATCGAAGCCGTGACGCCGGAAATGGTGATGGACGTGGCGCACAAGGTGCTGACTGCCGAGCCGTGCCTGGCGGTGGCGGGCAAGGGTGCAGAAAAGTACGCGGAGTAAAGAAACATGAACGAACGGATTATCGCGCTGGACATCGGCGACGCGCGCATCGGCGTGGCGGTTTCGGACGCGTCGCGCCTGATTGCCACGCCCATCGACACCATCTACCGCGTCGGTTACGGGCCGGACGTGCGCAAGGTGGTGGAAATCTGCCAGCGCTACGACACGACGCAGGTGCTTTCCGGCTGGCCGCTGAATATGGACGGTACGGCGGGCTTCCAGTCCGAAAAGGTCAAAGCGTTTTGCGAACAACTGGAAAAAGCGGGGCTTTCGGTCGTCTATCAGGATGAACGCCTGACGACCGTGACCGCGACGAACGCGCTCATCGAGGGCAACATGCACCGGGCGGAGCGCAAGCACAATGTGGACAAGGTAGCGGCGGCGGTGATTTTGCAGCAGTATCTGGACACCTGCCGCAACCAGCAGCAACAGGAGGCAGCGAAAATGGAAGAACAGGACAACATCATTGAACTGATTGACGACGAGACGGGTGAGCCGGTTCGCTTCCAGCATCTGGCGACGATTGAGCACGATGGCGAACTGTACATTGCGCTCTCCGAGGCGGATGCGCCGGAGGACGGGCAGTGCGAGGTGTTCATCATGCAGGTCGCGCAGGAAGAAGACGGCACGGAAAGCTACATTCAGGTGGAAGATGAGGCCGTTCAGCAGGCGGTGTTCGACAAATTTCTCCAGCTGGTGAACGAGGGCAGCGGCGATGGCGAATAACGACGAGGGCAGCAAACTGGAAGCAATGGGCGAACCGCTGATTGAGCTGACCGCCCCTGACGGCACGGTGATGCGCTTCCGCTTCGGCGCGGTGATTCCGCTGGACGACATCGAATATGCCGTGCTGCTGGAGATGGAGGACAACCCCGACGGCGAGGAGCAGGTGCTGGTGACGCGCATCGAGCCGACGGACGACGGCGGCATGACGTTCGTGGTCGAGGAGAATCCGCAGAAGGTGGAGCAGGTGTTTAACAGCTACGTCAACCTGCGCACGCAGGAGGGCTTGACGGGGCTGACGGACGCGGAGGGATAATACGATTTCCAGATTCACCTGCGCCATCTGCTTGCGCCTTTTCCATTCTGGCGTCCGTTCATTCCACTTAGCGTAGCGCTGCTACGCTGCGTTTCATTCACGTTAGCCAGAATGAAAAATTCGCGGCGCATCTTGGCGCATTCTTATCTGGAAATAGTATAACACTGCGCGAAAGGAGGGCATCCGCCCATGAAAAAAGGAAAAAAGCGACTGCTTCTGGGATGGATTTGCCTGCTTCTTTCGTTGTGTATGGTGACGGTCGCATCCGCCGAAACGGACGGCACGCCGATTCAGCCCTGCCATCGGGTGACGATGGCCGAGCGGAAATCCACCGCGCAAAGCGGCGCGTCCATCAGCGTGTGGCACATCACAACCGCGCTGGCCACGGTGGATGCCGAGCTGAACGCGCTGGCGGATGACTACGCGGCGGAACTGTCGCCCCTGCTCCAAAAGCCGGGCAGGGAACGCACGCTGAACAGCAGCCTGACCGTGCGCATCCTCCACAGCCGGACGGGAATGAGCTGGATGAGCTTCATGGTGCAGGCGCGGCAGGAGTACCATCGGCAGATTCAGCAGGTGCGGTTCACCACGCGCACCTACGATATGCTGACCGGGCAGCGAATCACGCTTGCCGACATTTTCCCGGCGGATTCGCCCGCGTGGACGCTGATTTCGCAGACCGTGCGCGACGCGGCAAACGCCTATTATTCGGACGAAACGCCCGATGCGGCGGCGGTCGAGGCGCTCTGCGAAAATCTCGCTCAGGCGGATTTCATGCTCTATGGCATGTCGCTGGTCATTCCGCTGCCGTCGGTCTACGAAAATCATCCGCAGCTGATGCAGGCGACGCTGTACTATCCGCAGATTCGCGCGTACATGACCGAAGAAGCGCAGCGGCAAACGGACAACGCGAGCCTGTACCGCTTCTGCGCGCTGACGTATGACGACGGCCCGAACCAATGGATTACGCCGCATGTGCTGGATGCGCTGATGAAAACCGGCGCGCGCGCGACGTTCTTTCTTGTCGGCAGCCGCGTCAGCGACTTCGCCTATCTGGCGCGGCAGGAGCACGACGAGGGGCACGCGATTGCGACGCACTTCTACGAGCACCTGTACGCGAATCAGGAGCAGGGCGGCAAGTTCCGCGCCATGTACGACAAGGTCAACCGCGCGCATATCGCCGCCATCGGCATTGCCCCGGCGTACGCCCGCGCACCCGGTGGACAGTGGCAGCGCATGGGCAGCTACGGCGTCGGCTGGCCGCTGATTCAGTGGACGGCGGAGGCGCAGGACTGGAGCGGCGGCGATCAGGGCCCCGATGCCTACCGCACCGCCAATACCATTGCTGCCAGCACCAAGGACGGCGGCATCATCCTCATGCACGACATGAAAATCAACTCCGCCAAGGCGACGGAGATGTTCATCCCGAAGCTGGAGGAGCGTGGCTTCATGCTGCTGACGGTGGACGAGCTGTTCGCCAAGGACGGCGTGACGCTGGAAGCGAATCAGGCGTACTGGCGCTGCCTGGACGGGGTCACAACGCAGTATTGATGCGCGTTTGCCCCTTTTTTCGCACGAAAATGCGCGAAATTTGCAGTTTCTACGGGAAAAATCCCCCGCATCCCATTGGAAAGGAGCATTCCGATGATGAAGAAGTACATTGCCTGCCTGCTTGTAGCTATCCTTCTGCTGACGATGCTGCCCGCATCCGCATCGGCGGAGGGCGGAATGCAGGCGTGCCACCGCGTGACGGCGAAGTATACCGATTCCAAGCAGAGCAACAAGAGCGGCATCCGGCTGTGGTCGGTCAAAACCGCATTGACGAGCGTCGATGACGAAATCAATGGGCTGGCGCAGGCGTACGCGGACAAAATCGCCCCGACGCTCCAAGCAGGGAAAGCAAACGGCGATAAAAACAGCCGGCTGGACGTCGAAATCCGCCATAGCAAAACGGGGCTGACGTGGATGAGCTTCCTCGTGCAGGCGCGCACGACCTACCACCGCGACCTGATTGCGCAGGAGTTCACCAGCCGCACGTTCGACATGACGACCGGCGAAAGAATCCTGCTGACGGACATTTTCCCCGAAGGCAGCGAGGGCTGGACGATTCTGCGCGAGAAGCTCAAAGCCCAAATCAACTACTATTTCCCGGATGAAACGCCTGACCCGGATGCCGTTGCGCAGGTGCTGTCGGACGAGGGGCTGCGAAATCTCGACTTCACGCTGCACGGCATGTCGCTGGTCATTCACCTCTCGGCGGACGCGTTCTATCCGGAGCATCACACGCTGATTGAGACGACGCTGTTCTACCCCGATATTCGCCCGTACATGACCGAAAAGGCGCAAATCGAGACGGACAATCTTTCCTATTATAAGACCGTCGCGCTGACGTTTGACGACGGCCCGACGCGCACCAACTCCACCAAAGTCCTCAACAGCCTGATGGAGGTCGGCGCGCCCGCCACTTTCTTCATGATTGGCAAAAACATGAAGCCCTACGCCGATTTGGTGCAGCGCGCGCACGACGAGGGTCACGCCGTCGCCAGCCACAACTGGACGCACGGCGACGCGCGGAAAATCAGCGCCGCTACCCTCCGCGCGATGCCGGGGAAGGTCAACAATGCGCTGATTTCCATCATCGGCATCCCGACGCGCTATGACCGCGTGCCCTACGGCGTGTATCCGGCGATGATCAAGGCGAAAGTCGGCTGGGCGTACATCCAGTGGTCTGTGGATACCTACGACTGGCGCGGGCGCAGTACGTCGCTGATTATGAGCAAGACGAAGAAGCAGTTCACCGACGGCGATATTGTGCTGATGCACGACATCAAGGACAACACGCCAAACACCGCGAAAGTGATGGCGGAATGGCTCTACGAGCAGGGGTACATTCTGCTGACGGTGGATGAGCTGTTCGCCAAGGACGGCGTGACGCTGGAGCCGGACACGGTGTATTTCCGCTGCGACGACGGCGTGACGACGATTAAGAAGTAACGGGGGTGCAAAGGATGAAGCGAATCGCCGCATTGTTGACGGCGCTGTGCCTTCTGCTGGTGCAGGCGCTGGCAGAAACGACCATCGACCCGAAGGAAGCGCGAAACATCCCCCTGACGGAAGCGGGGGAGAATGAAACGCCCGACGGCATCAGCCCGACGACCGGGCGGACGCTGAGCAAGCTCTATGTGCCGGAGGGGTACGCGGGGCTGGCGGCGACGGGGCGCTATCTGCCCATGCTGGTGCAAATCGGCAATGACGGCGGCGGCGTGGGCAACCGTGCGCCGTGGGGCGTGGCGTGTGCGGATATCCTCTACGAAACGCCGCTGACAAGGAGCCACGAAACGCGCATCACCGCCGTTTTTTCCGATATGATCCCGGATTCGGTCGGCTTCGTGCGCTCGGCGCGCATTGGGCATGTGTGGCTGAGCGAGGAGTGGGGCGGCGGCTTCCTGTTCTACGGTCAGCAGGAGGTGGAAGGAAGCGACGTGAAGGCGGAAATCAAGCGGCTCGGCGCGGACTTGAGGAGCGTTATCTTCAGCGGCATTACGGGCGGCACGAACTTCAAGCGCTACTTTACCAGCCGCGCGGGCGCGAAATCCCCTTATGATGTGGATGCAAACGTCGCCGCGATGAGCCGCCTCGTGCCGGAAGACCACGTCGCGCCGAACCACGCCTTCCGCTTCACCGACGATGCGCCCGATGGCGACAGCGCCACCCGCGTCTACATCAAATGGGGGGACAGCGCGAAGCTCTACAACTCGCGCCTTGTCTACCGCAAGGAGTGGAACGGCTACCTGCGCTACATGGGCACGAGCAAGACGAACTGGTACGCCGACCGTGATTCGGACGACAGCGCCGTTGCCTTCCAGAACGTGATTGTGCAGTTCACGCGCGTGGACTACAACCACAACAACAAGAATGAGCCGATTATGTACGTCATCGGCGAAAACGGCGAAACGGCGGAGGGCAATGCGGATTTCTTCCTGGGCGGCAAGCATATTTCCGGCTATTGGAAGCGCGACGGCATGACCTCCCGCACGGTCTACTACGATGCAAGCGGCGAGGAAATCGCCCTCCTGCGCGGACGCACGCTGATTGTCATTTTCCCCGATGACGCGGCGTCGAAACGCTCGGTGTCTTACGAGTGAGCAAATGCATATCCCGCAGGGCGGGAGAATTTGTGCCGCGCCAAAACAATTGGAAACGACATGAAAAGCTGTCATTTCTTTCTCCGGGCATTGCGTCCCGGAGTTTTTTGTTGCCGAAAAAAATAGGAAAATGATAGCCAAATATGGAAAAAACACTTGACAATCCTTGCCGAAAATCGCTATAATTAAACAGGTAAATTCATACGATTTCTGAATCAACAGGAGCCATCAGCCTGCATGTTTTTCCCTTTGACGTCCGCGCATTCCACTTCGCGGCAGCCAGATGAAAAAAATACGCAGCGTATTTTGGCTTGTTTTCATTCGGAAATCGCATCAGGTTGAGGGAGTGGAATTGGAAAATGGAAAGCGGTGCAAACACAAAGGAAGTACTGACCCCGAAAAACGTCTATCGCTTTTTGACGGACAATCTGCCGGGGCTGTATCCGCATGGGGTGATTCCCGCGGCGGAACGCAAGGGCTTGACGCTGGTGAAGTTCTGGGCGCAAGTGCTCGACGGAATCATTCCGCCGGAATGGCACGCGTCGCTCTTTGGAGGCACGCAGCGCTCGCGGCGGCTGAGCGACATGATGAACCGCACGGGCGTGCAGCCGCTTCCGCCCAAATTGCAGCAGGAGATGAACGCGCTGCTGTCCGGGGAGACGCTGATTCGCCTGAGCCAGCAGGTGCAGGATTTCCTGCGCAGCGCGCACTATGACCCGGATGCCCTCACGCGCGCCCTGCCCGACTTCGTGCGCATGATGATGGAAAACGAGGAGTGCATGAAGCCGGAGCACGAGCAGGTGTTTGAGAACCTGCAGCAATCGAGGGAGACGCTGCCGCGCACGTTTGTGGACATGCTGACGCTCTCGTGGCTGGTGCTGCTGGCGTTCTACGGGCCGGAAATGGGCAGCCGCGAGCTGCTGGACTTCTGCCATGCGCAGGAGCACTCGGCGCAGGCGCTGTATCTGCTTTCGTCGCACGTCACGTTCGGGCGGCGCGTGCCGCTGTCGATGACGGGGCGCAACTGCGAATTGTGCCGTCAGGGGCTATCAAAGGATGAATACGTCATGGATGCGGCTTCGTGCCTGCCGCAATTGACGGACGCGATTCGGCAGGGCGGCAAAATCGCCGTGACGGGCATGGGCGGCATCGGCAAAACGGAAATGACCCGGCAGGCGCTGGCGGTGCTGGCAAAGGAGGAACTGTTCAGCCGCATGGCGTGGGTGCAGTACGAAAAAAGTCTGACGGCGAGCCTGCGCATGGCGTTTGATGGCTTGGACGGCGTGGCGGAGGAGAACGTGCTCTCAACAGTGCGCGAGAAGCTGGAAGCGCCCTATCAGGGGCGGACGCTGCTGCTGATTGACAGCGTCGATATGCCGCCGGAAGCGGACGAGGGGCTGCGCGAGATAGAGCATTGGGGCTGCGATGTGCTGGTGACGACGCGCTTCCCGCTGGGCGAGGGCTTCCGGAATATCGCCGTGCCGCTGCTGTCGGAGGAAGCGAGCAGGGCGCTGTTTGTCCAGCACGACCCGTACTTGAAAGGCATGGGCAGCGCGGAAACGGAGGCGCTGCATCAGGTGCTTTCGCGCGTGGCGGGGCATCCGCTGGCGATCATCCTGCTGGCGCATCTGGCGAAGATGAAGCGCTGGACGATGGCGCAGCTGCTGGATGAGCTTGACCGCATCAGCCCGGAGGGACTGCGGCTGGCGGGCGGCAAATTCAGCGCGATTGCGCAGAGAATCGCCCAGATGGTGTCCACCGACGCGCTGACCGACCGCGAAAGGCAGGTGCTGGCGGTCTTCGCCACGTTTCCGGCGTGGACAATCCCGGTGCGGGACGCGTTGACCCTCCTGCGCGACTTCGGCACGGAGGATGAGCTGCTCTCCGCGCTCGAAACCGCGGCGGATTACGGGCTGCTGACATCGAACTGGCGCGGATACGCCATGCACCCCGTGCTGGCGGAGAGCTTCCGGCCGCTGCTGCCGCCGATGGAGAAAGTGCCGAGGCTGGCGGAGGTGTTCGAGGAGTGCAAAGAGCATTACCGCGAGACAGATTATCGGACGGTGCCGCTGATGTCGCTGGCGCTGTACGCAATTTCAGACTTCGATGATGCGCCTGTGGAAACCATGGGCGGCATGACAGTGGCGATTTTTTACCTTTTGAATCTTCGTGGGGGAGAAATTCCTGCCGCACGACTGGAATTGTGGCGACAAAAGAAGCAAGGTGAACTTCAAAAGACAGAACATGGACGCTTCTTGGACGGATGTTTCAGTTTAGCACTTGATTCCATTCTGGGCGGCGATTTGGTGAAAGATGGCGAAAAAGTGATTGCGAATCTTTCCAGCACTTGTGAAGATGATATAGAGTTTATGCTGCTGACCTGCGGCAATCAGGCGCAGCAGATGGAGCGTGAAAATACCAGCAAATTCCTTGCCCGAATTGGCGAACTGATTCCGCTGAACCATCCGAATGCAGCGGCAATGAGAGCGGAGAAAACAGCTATTGCACTGCTGAACAAGGAAAATGTGCCGCAAGAAGATTTGGATGCAGCCATTTCCTGCTTTATGGAAGCGTTGGATGAACCAAAGCGCGTGGTTGATGCGGCTGGGCAGCTTGCGCAGGTGCTTTGTGCAATGGGACTGGCAGGTATGCCCAGAGAGCGAATCAAAGCACTGGCGGAGCTACTGGAAGAAAAAACGAAGGATGTTGACAATTTGCCGTTTACCTTCTATGAAGGGTGCGAATTGGTTTTTCATATTCTGGAGGAATATGAAAAGGCACTTTCTTACGCGAAGGCTGCTGTTGAGCATACGCCGAAAAACACAAAAACGTATTTTACGGCACTGTACAATTATGTGACGATTATGCAGGAAATGGGGAGAAGGTTGGAAACACAGGAGACTGTAGTTGATGCGCTTAAAAAAGTGCAGAAACTATTTGGCGAAAACAACTCACTGTACTGCATTTTCAAAATGGCGTATATCTCTAATTTGCTCGAATTAAAACAAGGAGAGGAAGCAAATGAAGCCCTAAATCAGGTGCTGCCGATTGTGCGCCAGCAGATGGGGGAAATTGATGCAAAGGTGGTCGAGTCGGCGCGTGTTCGTGCACTTGCACTGCTGGGACGTGAGGAAGAAGCAATCGAATTGGGCAAACAGGTGCGTGCATTCTTTGTTCAAATCGGCGGTGAAGAATGGACACAGGTGAAAGCACTCGACAGAATCATCAGCAAAGTAAAAAAAGGGGGCTATCGGCAGGAAACGTAATATTGCAGCACAATTCCTGCAAGTTCGGCTGCAATGAATGTAACCCGCTTGACAATCCCCATTGTCGCCGTATAATGGAAAGTGGAATCCTGCATTCGGATAACCATTTTCTATTATACGGCATTTTTTGCTGCCGGACGCAAAAGAAAGGAAAAATCCATGACGCTCAAGGAGTTTTATGCCGCAGTTGGCGGCGATTATGACGCAACCCTGAACAGAATCCCCAAGGAGTCGATGGTGCTGCGCTTTGTGAAGAAGTATGCCGACGACAAAACCTACGCCCAGCTGACCGAAGCGGTGAAAGCGCAGGACTGGGAAACGGCGTTCCGCGCGTCGCACACGCTCAAGGGCGTGGCGCAGAACCTCGGCTTTGACGGGCTGTACCGCGCCGCGTTCGCGCTGACGGAAGAAATGCGCGGGGGAAAGCCGCTGACGGAGACTGCCCTCTACGACGCCGTGGCGCAGCAGCAGCAGATTGTGCTGGACGCCGTGCGGCAGCTGGCATAAGGACAAAAAACATGCGTGAACAGAAATGGAATCTTGGGCGGTTTATCGGGAGGAGCGGTGCGCTGCTTCTCCTGTTTGCGCTGCTCTTCCTGCCGTCGGCGTGGGCGGAGGAAGGGGAGAATCTGCCGAAAATAATCATCGGCAGCGACGAATATCAGCCGTACAGCTACTACAACGTGGATGGCTCGCCGCAGGGCGTGGATGTTGAAATGGCGCGCGAAGCCTTCCGGCGCATGGGCTACGAGCCTGTCTTCCGCCATGTGGCGTGGGAGGATAAGGACGAAGCGCTGGCAGACGGCACGGTGGATTGCCTGTGGAGCGGGTTCATGATGAACAATTGCGAGGACAAGTACACATGGGCGCGACTCAACCTGTTCAGCCGTCTGGTGGCGGTGGTGCGCGCGGACAGCGCCTATGCGGATTTGGCTGATTTGGCGGGCTGCCGCGCGGCGGTTCAGGCGACGAGCTGGGCGGAATATCTGCTGATTCGGCAGGATCAGCCGGGCATCCCGAAGGTCAAAACGGTGTACAGCTTCTCGTCGATGGAGGAGGTGTTCGCCGTCATGCGCAAGGGCTACGCGGACACGATTGTCGGGCATGAGTGTGTGCTGAACATCTTCCTTGCGGAGAATGAAGGGCGCTACCGGAAGCTGGAAACCCTGCTGGGCACGGCGGAACTCGGCGTCGCGTTCCAGAAGGGGACGCACGAGGAACTGGCGCGGCAGCTGGAGCAGACGCTGGCTGAAATGGCGGCGGACGGCACGATGGCGGAGATTTTGACGGCATACGGCATCAACGGCACCGTCCGCATGGGAGGAATCGAAAGCAAATGAAACAGGAAACCTCTCATAAGCGGCGAGGCTTCATCAGCATGCTCTGGATGCCGCTGACACTGTATCTGGTAATGCTTGTCACATCCTTTGTTGTGCTGACGTGGCATGATACACGCAATGTCTGGAATGCAATGGATGCAACGCTTGACTTTGCGGTGGCGCGGCTCGAACAGTATTTCAACGCCATGTCGAACGAACGCGCCAAGAGCGAAATCCGCCTGCTGGACAAAACGGCGGAGCTTGCCGCCCGCATCGCGGAAACGAGGATGATAACGAACGAACAGCTTGACCGGTATGCCTATGCGCAGCGGCTGACGGGCATCGTCATCCTTGATGCGGACATGAATGCCGTCATCCAAACGACGATTGACGGCGACGCAGCGGCGGCGCTGCATTCAATGCTGCAAAAGCCGACGGTGCGGGAGATTGTGGATTACCCCGTGAAGGCATACATGACGCGGATGCAGGTGGGCGACCGCACGGTGGATTTCGCCGCCGTCGCGCGCGAGGACGCGCCGGGCCTTGTGGTGGCATACGCCGAGCGCGAGGAAGAGGACGCGAGCGACATGAAGCTGGAGACACTCTTCAGCGGCTTCACGTTTGCAATGAACGGCACGGTCACCGTGTCGGACGGCAAAACCATCATTGCTTCCAGCAGCGCTGAAATCGTCGGGCGCAACGTAAAAAAAATCGAGGAAGACAGCATCCCCCATGCGCAGTGGGACGAATCGGGGCGGCTGCACATTGTTGACGGTATGACGGCGTGGTCGGGCAAGCGCACGGCGTTTGAGAACTACTCGGTGTACGCCATGTTCCCGGATCTTGCCGTCTACAATTCCCGCAACACCATTCTCCTTTACGGCACGCTGATTTACATGGGAATCTGGCTTTGCTTCGCGTGGCTGCGCGCCCAGCAGTCCCGCCGCGCACTGGAGAGGAACAGCGAGCAGGCGCGGATTATCAGCGCCATCAGCGAAATCTACTGCTTCACGTTCCTTGTTAACGTCCAGCGCGGCACGGTGCGCATCATCAAGCACCCGGTGGAGCAGCTGATGAAAATGGACAGCACATGGAGCATGAACGAAGTGGTGCAGATGCAGGCGGCTCAAAACGTTGCGCCGGATTTCCGCGAGGCGTTCATCAGCTACTGCGACCTGACGACCTTGCCGCAGCGCTTGAAGGAAAACCCGAACCTGACGCTGGAGTTCCGCGACCCGAAGGAAAAGGTGTACCTGATGACGACGCTGCCGCAGAACTACGACCGCCGCGGCAGGCTCGAATCGGTGCTGATGGTGACGCAGGACGTGACGGCGGAGAAGGAACGCGAACGCGACTATCAGCTGCAATTGAAAAAGACGGCGGAGGACGCCGAACGCGCCAACATCGTCAAAACGGACTTCCTGCGCCGCATGAGCCACGATATCCGCACGCCGATTAACGGCATCCGCGGCATGGTGGAAATCAGCCGCCGATATGTGGGCGACGAAGCAAAGCAGGAAGAGTGCCGCGAGAAAATTATGACCGCATCGGGCTTCCTGCTGGATTTGGTCAACGATGTGCTGAACATGAACAAGCTCGAATCCGGCGCGGTGACGCTGGAAGAGAAGCCGTTCAACCTGCGCCAGATGGTCAACGAAATTGTGACGATGGTGGAGGGGCAGGCGTGGCACGAAAACGTGCAGGTGTCCTGCAAGACGCTGGCGTGGAATCACGAAAACCTGATTGGCTCGCCGATGCACCTGCATCAGGTGCTGCAAAACGTTGTCGGCAATGCGGTCAAGTACAACTGCCCCGGCGGCAGCGTGACCATCTCCTGCGAGGAGAAAGGCTTTGACGGCACGACGGCGACGTTCCTTTTCACCTGTGCCGACACGGGACGCGGCATGAGTGCGGCGTTCCAGCAGCACGCGTTTGAGGCGTTCGCGCAGGAGGAATCCGGCGCGCGCACGGCCTACAAGGGCACGGGGCTGGGGCTGCCGATTGCCAAGGAACTTGTCGAGCAGATGGGCGGCAAAATCCACTTTGAGAGTGAACTGGGCGTCGGCACAACGTTCTACATCACCCTGCCGTTCCGCGTAGATCCGAATCCGCCGAAAGCGGAATCCGCCAAGCCGGAGCAGGCGGCGTCCATCAAGGGCGCGCACATACTGCTGGTGGAGGATAACGAGCTGAACATGGAAATCAGCCAGTACATACTGGAGGGCGCGGGCGCGATTGTCGCTCAGGCGTGGAACGGGCAGGAGGCGGTTCGCCGCTTTTCCGAAAGCGAACCGGGTACGTTTGACTGCATCCTGATGGACGTGATGATGCCGCTAATGGACGGACTGGAAGCAACGCGGACGATTCGCGCGATGCAGCGCCCGGATGCGGCGACCATCCCGATTGTGGCAATGACCGCGAATACCTTCTCCGAGGACGAACAGCGCAGCCGCGAGGCGGGCATGAACCTGTTTCTGAACAAGCCGGTGGATTCGGGAAAGATGCTGCAAACGGTGCTGGAGTGCCTAAAAATGGGCGGGGAAAATGCTTTGTGAAAACCTTGACAAGAACGCAGGTAGGGTGTAAAATAGAACTATCACAGGCGCGATTCCGGGGAAAAATCTGGACGCGCGAAAGGAAGGTTCTATTTATGAAGAAGCTGCTTGCGCTGGTGTGCGCGCTTGTCCTGTCGCTGTCGATGACGGCGGTGCTGGCGGAAGAAACCGATGCGTTCACCTCCGCGTCCGTCGCGAGCTACTACGCGGATTCCGCCCTGACCGGGGATGACCTGATGAACGCCATCAACTCCTTCTCCGGCACGTACCTCGTGTGCACCACCAACCCCGACGGCACGGCGAACGCGGGCGTGTTCATCTTCGCGTGCGTGAAGAACGAGGACAAGTACTACATCCAGATGGGTCTGGCGGAGAACCAGACGAAGCAGAACCTGCTCCGCACGGGCGAAGCGCTGGCGGTCTACGCCGCGAACCCCTCCACCGAGGAAGGCGCAAAGCCCTACATCACCGCCGGTGCGCGCATGGTGCTCCAGCAGGTGACGGACGAAGAACTGCTGAAGGTGCTCAACGTCAAGGGCAGCGAAACCGCGCTGTTCTTTGAAATCACCGAAATCAAGCCGCTGGGCTGATTGACAAACGGGGCGCACTCTCTTCCCAATGCGAAGGGGGTGCGCTTTTTTTTTCGGGGGATTTGCGGCGGAGCGGGCGTTCCCTGCGCGCTATTCCAAAACACTCAAAATCCATAGGAATTTGCATATTCCTCTTGACAAGCATGGGAATCGGGAGTAAAATCCTATTGCGGAAGTAGGTTATAAGCCGCCGCACAAGAATGATTCATCAATCAGCCAGAGAAAGGGCTTTTGCAATATGAAACACGCTGAATTGCTGTCCGTCCGCGACCTGCACGTTCAGGTGGGCGAAAAGGAAATCCTCCACGGGGTCAACCTCTCCGTCGGCACGGATGAAACCCATGTCCTCCTTGGCCCGAACGGCACGGGCAAATCCACCCTCGGCTATGCCATCACCGGCAACCCTGCCTATCAGGTGACGCGGGGGAGCATCACGTTTGACGGCGAGGATATCACTTCTATGCCCGTCAATGAGCGCGCAAAGAAGGGCGTTTTCCTGTCCTTCCAGAATCCGCTGGAAGTGCCGGGCGTGACGCTGAGCGCCTTTATCCGCACGGCGCTGGAGCAGAAGAGCGGCAGCCGCATCCGCCTGTGGGACTTCAAGAAGAAGCTGAAGGAAACGATGACGCTTTTGTCGATGGATGAAAGCTACGCCGAGCGCGATTTGAACGTCGGCTTCTCCGGCGGCGAAAAGAAGAAGGCGGAAATCCTGCAAATGCTGATGCTCGAACCCAAGCTCGCCATTCTGGATGAAACCGACTCCGGCTTGGACGTGGACGCGGTGCGCACGGTGTCCGAGGGCGTCCGCCTGTTCCGCGAAAAGACGCACGGTTCGCTGCTGATTATCACCCACAGCACGCGCATTCTGGAGGCGCTGCGTGTTGACCGCACGCATGTGATGGAAAACGGCGTCATTGTGCGCGAGGGCGACGCGGCGCTGGTGGAAGAAATCAACGAAAAGGGCTTCAAGGGCTGATGGGGGAGCGGCATGACAGAGAAGAGCCAAGTTGCGGACATTGACCGCAGCATTTATGATATTCGCGACGCGGAGCATGACGCGTACCGCATGGAAGCCGGCTTGACCCCCGCCATCGTCGAGAAGCTGTCCAAGGAGAAGAACGACCCGGCGTGGATGGAGCAGTTCCGGCTGGAAGCGCTGCAAATCTACAATAATATGCGTGTGCCGGACTGGGGGCCGTCGCTGGACGGGCTGGATATCGACCACATCGCGACGTATGTCCGCCCGAACACGAAGATGCAGAACAACTGGGAGAACGTGCCGCAGGACATTAAGGACACGTTTGAGCGGCTGGGCATTCCGCAGGCGGAGCGCAAGTCGCTGGCGGGCGTGGGCGCGCAGTACGACTCGGAGCTGGTGTACCACAACGTGCGCGCGGAAGTGGCGGCGCAGGGCGTGGTGTACACCGACATGGAGAGCGCGCTGCACGGCGAATATGCCGACATGGTGCGCAAGTACTTCATGAAGCTCGTCACCCCGCGTGACCACAAGTTTGCGGCGCTGCACGGCGCGGTTTGGTCGGGCGGCTCGTTTGTGTACGTTCCCAAGGGCGTGCAGGTGTCCATTCCGCTGCAATCGTATTTCCGCCTGAACGCCAAGGGCGCGGGGCAGTTTGAGCATACGCTGATTATTGTGGACGAGGGCGCAAGCCTGCACTTTATTGAGGGCTGCTCTGCCCCGAAGTACAACGTGGCGAACCTCCATGCCGGCTGCGTGGAGCTGTACGTCAAAAAGGGCGCGAAGCTGCGCTATTCGACGATTGAAAACTGGTCGAAGAACATGTACAACCTCAACACCAAGCGCGCGCTGGTGGAGGAGGATGGCACGATTGAGTGGATTTCCGGCTCGTTCGGGTCGCATGTGGGCTGCCTGTATCCAATGAGCATCTTGAAGGGCGACCGCGCCCGCATGGAGTTCACGGGCGTGACGTTCGCAGGCGCGGGGCAGAATCTCGACACGGGCGCGAAAGTCGTGCACGTTGGCAAAAATACCAGTTCGTACATGAACACGCGCTCCATCAGCAAGAGCGGCGGCATCAGCACGTTCCGCTCCAGCGTGGTGGTGGAGAAGAGCGCGAAGCACGCCAAGAGCGCGGTATCCTGCCAGTCGCTGATGCTCGACAGCGAGAGCCGCTCGGACACGATTCCCGCGATGGACATCCGCACGCGCGACGCCGCCATCGGGCATGAGGCGAAAATCGGCAGCATCAGCAATGACGCGGTGTTCTACCTGATGAGCCGCGGCATGAGCGAAGAGGACGCGCGCGCGCTGATTGTCAGCGGCTTTGCGGACAACGTGTCCAAGGAATTGCCGGTGGAATACGCGGTGGAGATGAACAACCTCATCCGCCTTGAAATGAAGGGCAGCATCGGCTGAGCGGAAAGGAACATTCATCAATGGAAAAAATGACCATCAATCAGCTGCCCAGCCGGACGTGGAATCGTCTGGGCGTGAATGAAGCGAGTATTGACTGGGACGAAAGCGCGACGGTCGTGCTGCCGGAAGAATCCGCAGAAAAGGCGGATATGCTGATTGCATCGGACGCGGCGTATGCCCGCAAGCGCGTGACCGTTCAGGCGGAGAAGGGCGCGAAAAAGTCGCTTTTCCAGACCCTTCGCACGGCGGGCAAGCTGCATGTGCAGACGGAGCTGACCGCCGAGGACGGCGCGGAAATTGAGCTGATTCAGCTGGTCGCGCCGGGCGAAAACGCGCTGGTGTATGATGAAGTCATCGGGCACTGCCACGGCAGCGGGCGGATTGTGCTGCAGCAAGTGACGCTGGGTCACGGCGATGTGTACGCGCAGACGGGCATCGGGCTGGACGGCGAGAACGCGTCGTTTGCGGCGAATATCGGCTATCTGGCGCGGACAAATCAGACGCTGGACATGAACCTCGTCGTCAACCACTGGGGGAAAAAGACAAAGTGCGAAATCAACGCGTCCGGCGCGCTGAATGACGCAGCGAAGAAGATTTTCCGCGGCACGATTGACTTCAAGCGCGGGTCGTCCGGGTCGGTCGGCAGCGAACAGGAAACGGTGCTGATGCTGGGCGAGGACGCGGTGAACAAGACCGTGCCGGTCATCCTCTGCGCGGAGGAGAATGTCGAGGGCACGCACGGCGCGACCATCGGCGAAATGGACGACGACACGCGTTTCTACTTCGGCAGCCGCGGCATCGACCGCGAAACGGCGGAAAAGCTGCTTTCGCGCGCGGCGATTGCCCGCGTGGCGCAGCAGGTGAAAAGCGAAACGGCGCGCGCGGCGATACTGAACGAACTGGATGGGGAAATGGATGAAAACGACGGATTACAGGCGTGATTTTCCGCTGCTGATGCAGGAAACAGCGGCGTATCTGGACAACGCGGCGACGGCGCAGCGCCCGCGGTGCGTGCTGGATGCGGAAAAAACGTTCTATGAGACGCAGAACGCCAATCCCCTGCGCGGGCTGTATCCGCTGAGCATCGCGGCGACGGAGGCGGTGGAGGAAGCGCGCTTGGCGGTTCGCGATTTCCTGCACGCCAAGAGCAGTCAGGAGATTATCTTCACGCGCAACACGACCGAGGCGCTGAACCTCGTGGCGTACAGCTATGGGCTGTCTCACGTCCACGCGGGCGACGAGGTGGTGGTGTCCATCCTGGAGCATCACAGCAACCTGCTGCCGTGGCAGATGGTGTGCCGGCAAACGGGCGCAACGCTCAAATTCATCGACTGCGAAATGGATGGACGACTCGACCTGAACAAGGTATCGGAAATCATCACCGACAAGACGAAAATCGTTGCGGTGACGCACGTTTCCAACGTCATCGGGCGCGTCAACCCGATTCGCGAAATCGCGGATATGGCGCACCGCGTCGGCGCGGTCATCGTGGTGGACGGCGCGCAGTCCACACCGCATATCCCGGTGGATGTGCAGGCACTGGACGCGGATTTCCTTGCGTTTTCGGGGCATAAGGTGTTCGGCCCGATGGGCATTGGCGCGCTGTACGGCAAACGCAGGCTGCTGGAAAAGATGCCGCCCTTCCTCTCCGGCGGGGAGATGATCGAGTCCGTCACGCGCACCGGGGCGACGTATGCCGAGCTGCCCTACAAGTTTGAGGCGGGCACGGGCAATGCCGCCGGCGCGGTCGGGCTGCACGCGGCGATTCGCTATATGCAGTCCGTCGGCTTTGACACCATGCACGAGCGCGAAACGGCGCTGGTTGCCCGCATGATGGCGGGGATGGCGGATATGCCGTTCATCCATGTGCTGGGGTCGGGCAGTCCTGAGGAACACAGCGGCATTGTCACGTTCACGGTCGATGGCGTGCATCCGCATGACGTGAGCGAAATCCTCGCGGCGGACGGCGTGTGCATCCGCGCGGGGCATCACTGCGCACAGCCGCTGCTCAAGCACCTCGGCTATTCCTCGACGGTTCGGGCAAGCTGCGCGTTCTACAACACGCCGGACGAGGTGGATCGGCTGCTGGACAGCCTGAAAACAATCAGGGAGCGGATGGGCTATGGAAAACAGGAGCTTTTATAACGAAATTCTGACGGAACACAACATCCACCCGGAATTCAAGCACGACCTGCCGGACGCGAACATCGAGCTGGAAGGCGTCAACCCCAGCTGCGGCGACGACATCACGCTGAAGCTGAAGGTGGATGGTGACGTGATTACCGACGGCGCGTTTGTCGGCGACGGCTGCGCAATTTCGCAGGCCTCGGCGGACATTATGCTGGGCATGATTGTCGGGCGGAAGAAGGAAGAAGCGCTGCGCTTGGGTGAAATCTTCCGCAAGATGATTCAGGGCGAAGCGACGGCGGAGGAAATCGACGAGCTGGAAGAAGCCGGGGCGCTGAAGGACATTTCGCACATGCCCGCGCGCGTGAAGTGCGCCGTGCTGGGCTGGCGGACGCTGAAGGAAGCCATCGGGGGAGAAGAGGAATAAGAAAACCGGACGGGGCGCAATGGCTCTGTCCGGTTTCCTTTATTTCCAGTGGGAAATCCATGTGTGTTTTGAATATGAAACTTGATTTTGTTTTGTGCAGCCGCATTCGTTCGCTTTCAATAGGTTTGTGATGCGTGAATGCTGGTTCGGGGTAAAAAATCGCTGTCCGCGTCCCGGCAGCGTTTCAGTCGCCAACAGTATTCGCAAACAGAACCCGACCGGGCAGGGGAGAAATCCGCCGTCCGGTCGGCTTTTTGTTGCGGGATGTTTGTAAGCAAAAGAAAAGGTCAAGGCTTTTCAACCTTGACCATCCGTGGAGCATAGGAGATTCGAACTCCTGACCTCGACAATGCGAATGTCGCGCGCTACCAACTGTGCTAATGCCCCAAGCGCTTGTTCTCTTTGTGTCAGGCGGTGAAGCGCTGAGCACAGAAAGTATTATAGCATAGTTCTCGGAAAAATGCAAGGGGTTTTTTGAAATTTTTTCGGGAAAATTGCAAACTTTTTTTCAGGGGGCATTTTGGACAGATTTCAGAATACACGTTCGCTTATCTTGCGCGAAAAACTGCTTTTCTGCCCGGCGACTCTTGTGCATGTGCGCCGATTATGGTATAATGCCCATGATGAAGCAAACGGAGGAGAGAACGGATGGATGCAGAAATGCTGCGGAATGTGCTGACGATGCTGGGCACGGTGCTGGGCGCAATTTTGGTGCTGATGCTGGTGGCGAAAATCACGAGCATGGTGCATGTGGAGGCGGACGATGCGCGCGCGCCGATTGACAGCATGGAAGCGAGCGTCGTCGGCAAGCGCACGCTGGTGACGCAGGAGGACGGCGCGCCGAAAACCATCTACTATATGACCTTCCAGAAGGTGAACGGAATGCGGATGGAGCTGGAAGTGCCGGGCGAGGACTACGGCTTGGCGGCGGAAGGCGATCAGGGCGTGCTGGTCGCGCGCGGGGAAGAATTTATCGTCTTTAAGCGAATGATTTGAAATTATTGGAGCTTCCCAAACAAGTGGCGGCGCCGAAGGGGTGGAGGGGGCGAGCGGAAAGCCCCCTCCTCGCGTCCGCAGACGCGAAATCCTCTGCAATAATCGCATACTGTAAGGAGTAAAAATAGAAATTATGGCATATCAGGCACTCTACCGCCAGTGGCGACCCAAAGACTTTTCCAGCATGGTGGCGCAGGAGGCGGTCATCTCCACGCTGCGCAATCAGGTGATGAGCGGGCGCGTCGCCCATGCGTACCTCTTCTGCGGCAGCCGCGGCACGGGCAAGACGTCCACCGCGAAAATCCTCGCGCGCGCCATCAACTGTGAGCATCCCGTGGGCGGCGACCCGTGCGGGCAGTGCGAATCCTGCCGCCGCCTGCTGGCGGACGAGTCGATGGACGTGATGGAAATCGACGCGGCGAGCAACAATGGCGTCGAGGAAATCCGCAATCTGCGCGAGACGGTCAAATATCCGCCGCAGCAGGGGAAATACAAGGTCTACATCATCGACGAAGTGCACATGCTGTCCACTTCCGCGTTTAATGCTTTGCTGAAAACGCTGGAGGAGCCGCCGGCGTACGTCGTTTTCATCCTCGCGACGACCGAGCCGCAGAAGCTGCCCGCGACGATTCTCAGCCGCTGCCAGCGCTTCGACTTCGGGCGGATTCCGGCGCACCAAATCGCGGGGCGGCTGCGTCAGGCGGCGGAGGGCGCGAAGGCGGAAGCGTCGGAGAACGCGCTGATGCTCATCGCCCGCGCCGCAGAGGGCGGAATGCGTGACGCGCTGTCGATACTGGACATGTGCCTGGGCTATTCCAATCAGGTGACGGAAGACCTCGTGCGCAATGTGCTGGGCACGAGCGACCGCAGCTTCCTGTTCCGCTTCGCCGATGCGCTGGAAAAAGAGGACGCGTCCGCCGTCATGCGGATGATTGATGAATTGATGCGCGCCGGGCGCGAACCGATGGTGTTCGCCAAGGACGTCAGCCAGCACCTGCGCGCGCTGCTGATTGCCAAGTGCAGCCCGGACGACCTGAGCGCCCTGCTTGACCTGACGCAGGAGGACGCGCAGGAGTACGCGCAGCAGGCGGAAAAATTCACCACGACGCGGCTGATGAACATGCTGGAATTGTTTATGCGCGTGGAAACGGATTTGCGCTGGGCGTCGTCGCCGCGAATCGTACTGGAAAACGCCGCGCTGAAAAGCTGCCTGCGGACGAGCGAGGCGGATACGGCGGCGCTCAACGACCGCATCAGCGAACTGGAAAAGCAGCTGACCGCCTTGCAGGAGAAGCTGCAAAGCGGCGCGTTTACCCCTGCGCAGCCCGCGAAAAAGGCGGCAAAGCCTGCATCCGAGCCGAAGCAGGAAGCGCCCAAACCCGCCGCGCCCGCCGTGATGACCCCGACCGGCAAGACCGACGCGGACGCGTGGAAGGAAGCCATGAACATCCTGAAGCGCTCCGACCCCGGCACGTTCGCCATGCTGACGATGGGCAAATACGCCGGGTGCGACGGCGACACCTACCGTTGGCAGGCGCCGATGGGGCAGGAGCTGTACGTCGGGCTAATGAATCAGGAGAAGAAGCGCACGGCGATTGCCTCGGCGCTGACGCAGGCATCGGGGATGCAATGCCGCTTTGAGGCCATCGGCGCGGTGAAGGAGAAGAAAGCTGACCAGAGCGACGAATCCTTCCTCGCGGCGCTGGAAACGACATTCGGCAAGGCGAACACGATGGTGCAGGAGGACGTGAAGGGGTGAGCTGCGCAGTTTCCAGAAGATACCGGAAATCAGAACAATTGCCCCTAAACAAGTTTCTTCAATAATTGATGCTTTTTTCAGCAAAGTGGGCGCAGGGGAGTGAAGACGAGCTGGGCAGTCCGCCGCTGCTCTTTCCCGCAAGAAATTGCAGAGGCGGGGGGAGTCCAGAGGGGGCTGAAATCCCCGCTCTTTCACTTTTCAGCCCCCTCTGGGCGCTCTTTGGAACCTTTCTGGCGCGCCAGAAAGTAACAGAATCGCCTCCGCAGAGGCGACGGGAGCAGCGGGAGAATCCAGCCTGATAACCATCCGAAATCAGCATGTAACAATACGGCAAAAATCCACAAAATCAATGTAACCTCTGATGTACCCGAACGCAGTGTCGACTTTCTGTCAACACCGCCGGGTGCATTTTTTGACGAAATTTCATCGGTTCGGACGATTTTCACAAAAATCCTGCTGGATTCCTCAGAAAAACCACAAAATTTTTCCGGGCAGCAGGAAATAGGGGGGACATGTAGAATTAGAAAAGTCGGGCTAAATTGTAACCTCAACTTTTCCCGCCCCGAAAGGGGCATGACATGGAGGGAGTTTTGAACATGAGTGAGCAGAACCTGAAGCAGGTGCTGGCGAAAAAGCAGAGCATCCTGCAGGGAGACGCGGAACGAATCGCAAAGCAGCGCGCGGCTGGCAAGCTGACCGCCCGTGAACGGGTGGCGAAGCTGCTGGACGCCGGCTCTTTCGTGGAGACGGACGCGCTGGTATCCCGCAATGGGGATTACGCCGGGGTCGTGACCGGCAGCGGCACGGTGCAGGATCGCCCTGTGTACGTGTTCGCGCAGGATTTCACGGTGCATGGCGGCGCGATGGGGCAGATGCAGGCGCAGAAGATTGTCAAGGTGCTGGATCTGGCACAGAAGACGGGCGCGCCCGTGATTGCCCTGTGCGACAGCGCTGGTGTGCGCATTGACGAGGGCGCGGCGGCGATGAACGCCTACGCTTCCGTTTTCACCCGTCTGGCAAAGCTCAGCGGCGTGGTGCCGGTCATCGCGCTGGTGCTGGGCCCGGTGGTCGGCGGCGCGGCAATGATCGCCCAGCTGGCTGACATCACCATTGAAGCCGAAAACGTTGGTCAGCTGATGGTCTATGGCCCGCAGGTCATGAGCGCCATTTCCGGCAAGACGGTGGATGCCAAGGCGGTCGGCGGCGCGAAGACGATGGCTGCGCAGGGCGGCGTCGCGCTGACGGCGAAGGACGAGGACGAAGCCATCTCTCTGGCGGTGCAGGTGCTGGACTATCTGCCCGGCTGCAACGCGGAGGATGCCGCGATTGTGGACACCGACGACATGAACCGCATTCTGCCCGTGCTGGACGCGGCGGACGCGGAGAGCCAGCTGGCTGCCATGGCGGACGGCGCGGCGTATGTGGAGCTTTTCAAGGATTACGGTAAGGAAATCCGCGTTGCGCTGACCCGCGTGGGCGGCCGTCCGGTCGGTCTGGTGGTTGGCAACGGCAAGGAGAACGACGGCGTGCTGACGGCGCAGTCCGCAAGCAAGGCCGCGCGCTTCATCCGCCTGTGCGACTGCTACAGCCTGCCGGTCGTCTCCCTGATCAACAGCAAGGGCGTTGCCGTTCCGGCGGTTGACGAGCAGGCGGCGACCATCAAGGCGACCACCCAGCTGCTTTACGCCTACGCGGAAGCGACGACGGCGAAGGTGTCCATCGTCACCGGCAATGCCATCGGTCAGGCGTATGTCGCCATGGGCGGCAAGAGCAACGCTGACGTCACCTACGCGTGGCCGGGCGCGGTGATTTCCGCCCTGACCCCCGAAGCGGCGGTGCAGGTGCTCTACACCGACGACCTGAAGGCGGACAAGAAGCCGGCGCTCCAGTCCCGTGCGGAATTGGAAGCGAAGTTCGCTGCGGATGTGGCGGACGGCGTGGCGGCTGCCGCGGCTGGCATGGTCGATGACGTGATTGATCCCGCCGAAACGCGCAAGTATGTCATTGCGGCGCTGGAGATGCTCTCCTCCAAGCGCGAATCCAATCCCCCGAAGAAGCACGGCAACCTGCCGCTGTGATTGAGGAAAGGATCGTGTAAAAAATGGGCTTTTTGAATAATCTGGGCTTCGGCTTGATCGTCACACTCATCGGCATGCTGACCGTTTTCTTCGGTCTGGTGCTGCTGATTGGCCTGATCAAGCTGATGGAAAATGCCACCGCGAACCTCGGCAAGGGCGGCAAGAAGGCAAAGAAGCAGGCGGAAGCGCCCGCTCCCGCGCCGGTCGCCGCGCCCGTGGTGGAGGAAGTGCCCGTGGCGGATGACAGCGAGCTGATTGCGGTCATTTCCGCCGCTGTGGCGATGATGATGGAGGATGGCAGCGCCTTCACGGTGCGCCGCGTCCGCCGCGTGCAGAATGCGCCCGCCTGGCAGAAGGCTGGCCGCGAAGAACAGGTGTACAGCCGCTTCTAATATACTATTTCCTGCATTCACCTGTGCCATCTGCTTGCGCCTTTTCCTTTCTGGCGTCCGTTCATTCCACTTAGCGTAGCGCTGCTACGCTGCGTTTCATTCACGTTAGCCAGAAAGAAAAATTCGCGGCGCATCTTG
>ENA-ORLW01000035-ORLW01000035.1-human-gut-metagenome-genome-assembly--contig:-NODE-35-length-174903-cov-10.196367_pt1 | contig 174903 bp, 192 predicted proteins | sample MGYA00243017_ERZ508829 | MGnify/ENA primary metagenome ERZ508829 (study PRJEB26277, sample SAMN04329776) | human gut metagenome | biome: human-associated habitat | host: Homo sapiens | place: USA...
CTGGGGTACTGTGATTCGAACACAGGAATGTCGGAGTCAGAGTCCGATGCCTTACCGCTTGGCGATACCCCAATATAAAAGATAAATTATATACCTTTTATATTATAACAGTATAATTTAAAAATTCAAGACTTTTTCGTATTTTTCATAATTTGGACAATATTTTTCTAACATTTTATAAAAACCCTTTGCATGTGTTTTATATTTTAAATGACAATATTGATGTAAAACTATATAATCAATTATCTCTCTTTTATACATTACAACTGTTGGATCTATTATAATATTTTTACCATCGCATTTTCCAAAATCATTTTTTAATTTTTCTATTTTATAATCTTCAGGAGCAAATCCTAACATTATTCTTGTTTTTTCCATAGCTCTTTCTATTTCAACTTTGGCTATTGATTCATACATTTTTTCTATTGCTAAATCCAACATTTGTGTATTGTTCATCTTTTTATATTTGTTTTGAAGTGTTAATTTTATTGTGTCATCTTCAACATCTAGCATAGCAATTTTAACATTTTTATATACTATTTTTACTCTATAATCATTTCCAAGAACTTTTACAGGATGTCTTTCTATTACTTTTATATCATTATTTTTTACTCTTACTAAATTCATTTTTAACCCTCCAATAACAAATATTAGTTTTGCGAATTGTTGTTCGTTTTTTACTGTTGTCATTTTATAACTTTATATAAAATTTGTCAAGAGTTTTTTATAATTTTTTCAAATTTTTGTTCGTATATTTTTTTACAAAATTTAAATAAAAAAATATATTCTGTATAAGGCATGTGCAGAGCCTTTATAAGAATATATTTTTATAATCTTAAATTTTAATTACCTGTTCCCATGGCAATTCTTTTTTTCCAAAATGACCATAATTGGTTGTTTGTTTATATATAGGATTTTGCAATTGTAAATAATTTATAATTCCTCTTGGAGTTAAATCAAATTTATTGTTTATTTTATTTACAATCTCTTCTTCTGGTAATGTTGAAGTTCCAAATGTATCAACATAAACAGACACTGGTTTTGCTACTCCAATTGCATAAGCTAACTGAATTTCGCATTTTTTAGCATACCCATTTGCAACTACATTTTTAGCAATTAACCTTGCCATATAAGATGCTGACCTATCTACTTTTGTTGCATCTTTTCCAGAAAATGCACCACCACCATGTCTTGCATAGCCACCATAAGTATCTACTATTATTTTTCTTCCTGTCAAACCGCTATCTCCTAATGGTCCACCTATTACAAATCTTCCTGTGGGATTTATAAAATATTTGGTTTTATCATCTAAAAGTTCTTTAGGAACAACTGCATTTATAACATATTCTTTTATGTCTTTTTTTAATTGATCTAAATTTGCATCTTCTTTGTGCTGGGTTGATACTACTATTGTATCTATTCTTTTTGGAACACTTCCTTCATATTCTACTGTTACTTGTACTTTTCCATCTGGTCTTAAATATTCTATTATATTTTGCTTTCTAACATCTGTTAGTCTTTTGGATAATTTATGTGCTAAAGAAATTGGAAGAGGCATTAATTCTTCTGTTTCATCACATGCAAAACCGAAACATTAACCCTTGGTCACCTGCACCTTCTGACAAAATATGTTTTCCCTCTTTATCTTCTAATGACTTGTCCACACCAAGTGCAATGTCTTGAGACTGTTTTGACATATTTATTATTACTTTGCATGTTTTATAATCTATATCTGTTTTTTCATTATCATAGCCCACTTCTTTTATTGTGTCTCTTACTATTTGCTCAATATTTATATTAGCATTTGAGGTTATTTCACCTGTTATATAAATTTCACCTTTTCCTGCTACTGTTTCACATGCTACCCTTGAATTTTTATCTTGCTCTAAACATGCATCTAAAATACTATCTGATATATAATCACATAATTTGTCTGGATGCCCTTCTGTTACACTTTCTGATGTAAATAATTTTTTCATATATTTTCTTCCTTTCATTTTTTATTTTTATACTAAAAAAACCTTTATACTTATAACAAGTACAAAGGTTTTTTAATCATCATCCAAAGCGTACTTGCTTTGTCGGTATTAGCACCTAATTTAATAGGTTGCTGTGGAGTCATAAAGCCGATTCTCTCGTCCACTCTTGATAATATATATTTTTTTATTTCATTGCTTCTTCTACTGCTACTGCAACTGCAACTGTTGCACCAACCATAGGGTTATTTCCCATACCAATTAATCCCATCATTTCTACGTGTGCTGGAACTGATGAACTTCCTGCAAATTGAGCATCTGAGTGCATTCTTCCCATAGTATCTGTCATACCATATGATGCAGGTCCTGCGGCCATGTTATCTGGATGTAATGTTCTTCCTGTTCCTCCACCTGAAGCTACAGAGAAGTATTTTTTACCAGCTTCAATTCTTTCTTTTTTATATGTACCAGCAACTGGATGTTGGAATCTTGTAGGGTTTGTTGAGTTACCTGTAATAGATACATCAACATCTTCTAACCACATTATAGCTACACCTTCTCTAACATCATTTGCTCCATAACATTTTACTTTTGCTCTTTCTCCATCTGAGTATGGTATTTCTTCAACTACTTTTACTTCGTTTTTAAAGAAATCAAATTCTGTTTTTACATATGTAAATCCATTAATTCTTGATATTATTTGTGCAGCATCTTTTCCAAGTCCATTTAATATAACTCTTAATGGTTCTTTTCTTACTTTGTTTGCAGATTTTGCAATTCCTATAGCTCCTTCTGCTGCTGCAAAACTTTCATGTCCTGCTAAAAATGCAAAACATTTTGTTTCTTCTGATAATAACATTGCTCCTAAATTTCCATGTCCAAGTCCAACTTTTCTAACATCTGCAACAGAACCAGGTATACAAAAAGCTTGTAATCCTTCTCCAATTGCTCTAGCAGCATCTGCAGCTTTTGTGCAACCTTTTTTTATTGCTATTGCAGCTCCTAATGTATATGCCCATGCTGCATTTTCAAAACATATTGGTTGTACTCCTTTTACTATTTCATATGGATTAAATCCTTTATCTGTACAGATTTTTAATGCCTCTTCAAAATCTTTTATTCCGTATTTTTCCATTACTGGTTTAATTTGTTCAATTCTTCTTTCATAACTTTCAAATGTTACTGCCATTTTTTATTCCTCCTTGATTTTTTTAATTATTTTATAATTTGAAAATCTGCTTTTATATCTTATTAAAATTGATTAAAATTAGTAAAATAAGCAGATTACTGATTTTTATCAATTTTTTATGCTTCTCTTGGGTCTATTTTTTTAACTGCTTCATCAAATCTTCCGTATTTTCCTGATGCTTTTTCAATTGCTTCTTTTGGATCTATTCCGGCTTTAATATTATCCATCATTTTTCCTAAATGAACATATTTATAACCAATAATTTGATCATCTTTGTCTAATCCTAATTCTACTATGTAACCTTCTGCTAAATTTAAGTATCTTGGTCCTTTTAATGAACTTGAATAAATTGTTCCAACTTGTGACGTATGACCTTTTCCTAAGTCTTCAAGTCCTGCTCCTACTGGAAGACCTCCTTCTGAAAATGCTGTTTGTGTTCTTCCATATACTATTTGTAAGAATAATTCTCTCATAGCTGTATTTATAGCATCACAAACTAAGTCTGTATTTAATGCTTCTAATATTGTTTTTCCTGTTAATATTTCTCCTGCCATAGCTGCTGAGTGTGTCATTCCAGAACATCCAATTGTTTCTATTAATGCTTCTTGAATAATTCCGTCTTTTACATTTAATGTTAATTTACATGCTCCTTGTTGTGGTGCACACCAACCAATTCCGTGTGTTAAACCTGATATATCTTTAATTTCTTTTGCTTGAACCCATTTTCCTTCTTCTGGTATTGGTGCTGGACCATGGTCTACACCTTTTGCTACTTTACACATTCCTTCTAATTCTTTTGAATAAATCATTTTTAATTGCTCCTTCCAAATTTATATTATATATTAATCATCTTCCGACATTAGAATCTGATTTTTACTTTTTTTAGTATTTTTGCTTGCTACGTATTCTACATTTTGTATACTTTCATAATCTTCGGTGTCAAAATCAACTATATTTTTTACATCTTTAATATATATTTGTTCTTCATACTCTTCTGTTCTTATTAAACTTTTTTGTCCATTATAGTATTTTTTTAAAATTTCCTTGTCTTCTTTATTTACCTTTTCAATCCCTTGATTTAAGTATTTGCTCCTCCAAATTATATGTCTTTGGTAACTGTCATATTCACAGTTTTGTAGATCTTCATAATCATATTTAATATGAAATCTCATATTTTTTATTGAAATTGTAAGGTTACTCCATGTTCTTCCTTTTTCAATTTTTTTAAATTCTTCTCTAAGTTCTTTTATTTTACTGTATAGAAGATCTACAAGCCTTAAATATTCTGCTTCTTCTAGATTGAATTTTGCAGGTATTTCATATACATTTATAGGATTTTTTCTAAGTATTCCTTTTGGTATATAGTAGAAAAATAATTCCCCTGTTTCTATACTTCCAAATCTTTCTATTACTGATGCATATAAATATAGTTCATCCCATTTTTCTGGAATCATATAAAATATCTTTTTTTGAATATCTTCATATATTTCCTTTATCTTTTTTGTGGTTTTTAACATTTTTTCCTCTTATTTTCTTATTAATAAACTTTCTCCAGTCATTTCTTCTGGTTTTTTAAGATTCATTAAATCAAGCATTGTTGGTGCTAAATCTGCTAATTTACCATTTTCTTTTAAGTTTAATGTTTCATCTGGTGTTACAAGTATTATTGGAACAGGATTTGTTGTGTGTGCTGTATGTGGTTCTCCTGTTTTATAATCTATCATTTGCTCTGCATTTCCATGGTCTGCTGTTATAATTAAATTTCCTTGTTTTTCTTCTACTAGTTTTACAATTTTACCAACACATTCGTCTACTGCTTCTACTGCTTTTATTGCTGCTGGTAAACTTCCTGTATGTCCTACCATGTCTGTATTTGCAAAGTTTAATATTATACAATCATATTTATCGTTTGATATTGCTTCTATCACTTTGTCAGTTACTTCATATGCACTCATTTCTGGTTTTTGGTCATATGTTTCTACCTTTGGAGATGGTACTAATATTCTGTCTTCTCCCTCATATTGTTTTTCTTCCCCTCCATTAAAGAAAAATGTAACATGTGCATATTTTTCTGTTTCAGCTATTCTTAATTGTGTATATCCTAATTTACTTACATATTCTCCAAATGTATTAACTAATGGTTCTTTTTTGAATGCTATTTTTACATTTGGCATTGTTTCATCATAACTTGTGAAACAAACATAATATAAATCTAGTCCTTTTTTAGTTTCAAATCCGTCAAAGTTGTCATCTACTAAAGCTCTTGTAATTTCTCTTGCTCTATCTGGTCTAAAGTTAAAGAATATTACAGAGTCATTTTTACTTATTGTTGCAATTGGTTCATTTCCATTGCATATTAATGTTGGTTCTACAAATTCATCAAATGTTTCTTTTTGGTATGAATCTTCTATTGCTTTTACACTACTTGATTCTTTATTTCCTTCTCCAAGTACTAATGCATCATAGCATTTTTTAACTCTTTCCCATCTTTTGTCTCTGTCCATTGCATAAAATCTTCCTGATATACTTGCAATTTTTCCTACACCTTTTTCTTTCATTTTGTCTTGTAATTTTAAAATATAATTTTCTGCTGATGCTGGTGGTGTATCTCTTCCATCTAAAAAGCAATGTACATACACATCTTCAAAGTCTCTTCTTTTAGCAAGTTCTAAAAGTGCATATAAATGTCTTATATGACTATGAACTCCACCATCTGAAACTAATCCTAAAATATGAAGTTTTGTATGATTTTTCTTACAATTATCAATTGCTCCTATTAATTCTGCATTTGAAAAGAAATCACCATCTTCTATTGATTTTGTTATTCTTGTTAATTCTTGGTATACTATTCTTCCAGCTCCGATATTTGTGTGCCCTACTTCAGAATTTCCCATTTGTCCTTCTGGTAATCCAACATGTAGTCCACTTGTAAATATGTCTGTATTTGGATATTTTTTCATTAGTCTATCAATATTAGGTGTTTTGGCAAGTTGTATTGCATTACCATCCTTATTTTTATTATCTCCAAAACCATCTAATATCATTAGCATTGTTAATTTGTCTTTCATATTTCTACCTTCCTTTTTTTGCTATTTATTATAATTTACTATTTTTGAAAATTCATCTGGCTTTAGACTTGCTCCTCCAACTAGGCCTCCATCTATGTCTGACATTTCAAATAGTTCTTTTGCATTTGATGATTTAACACTTCCGCCATATTGTATTATAACTCTATCAGACACGTTTTGTCCATAGATTTGACAAATTTTGTCACGAATTGACTTTATAGCTTTTTGTGCATCTTCACTTGTCGCTGTTTTTCCTGTTCCTATTGCCCATATTGGTTCATAAGCTATTATTGTATTTGCAACTTGTTCATCTGTTAAACCTTCTAAAGCAAGTTTTGTTTGATTTGTTATTATATCTATTGTTGTTCCTTCATCTCTTTGTTCCAATGTTTCCCCAACACATACTATTGGTTTTAATCCATTTTCAAATGCTGCTTTTATTTTTTTATTTACTGTTTCATCTGTTTCATTAAAATATTGTCTTCTTTCTGAATGTCCAATTATTACATATTCTACATTAATTGATTTTAACATTTTGGCAGATATTTCTCCTGTATATGCACCTTTTTCTTCAAAATGCATATTTTGTGCACCTATTTTTATATTTGTACCTTGTACTGTTAGTAGTGCATAAAATAGATCTGTATATGGAACACATAGTATTACTTCATTTTGAGTGTCTTTAACAAGTGGTGCTAAATCTTCTATAAATTTCATAGCTTCATTTGGAAGCATATTCATTTTCCAGTTTCCAGCAATTACTTTTTTTCTCATTTTTATCTCTCCCTTGCATTTAATGTTTTTTTATAGATATAATTATTTATCTAATAAGCATTCTATTCCTGGTAATTTTTTTCCTTCTAAGAATTCTAATGATGCTCCACCACCTGTTGATATATGAGTCATTTTGTCAGCTAATCCTGCTTTTTCAACTGCTGCTGCTGAATCTCCTCCACCTATTATAGTTGTTGCATCAATTTTTGATAATGCTTTTGCAATTTCGTTTGTTCCAATTGCAAATTGATCAAATTCAAATAAACCTAAAGGTCCATTCCATACTACAGTTTTTGCAGTTTGTAATTCATCTACAAACATTTTTATTGTTTTTTCTCCAATATCAAAGCCTTCCCATCCTTCTGGAATTTCTGTCCAAGCTACTGTTTTACTTTCTGTGTCTGGTTTAAATTCTTTTCCTATTTTAGTATCTACTGGAAGCATTAATTTAACACCTTTTTCTTTTGCTTTTTCCATTGCTTGTTTTGCTAAGTCTAGTTTATCTAATTCACATATTGAATTTCCTACTTCATAACCTTGTGCTTTAAAGAATGTATATGCCATTCCTCCACCAATCATTAATGTATCTACTTTATCTAATAAACTATCTATAACTCCTATTTTGTCAGACACCTTTGCACCACCTAATATTGCTACAAATGGTCTTTGTGGATTGTTTATTGCATTTCCTAAAAATTTTAATTCTTTTTCTATTAAAAATCCAGAAACAGCTGGTAAATATGCTGCAACTCCTGCTGTTGAACTATGTGCTCTATGAGCTGTTCCAAATGCATCATTTACATATATTTGTGCCATACTTGCTAATTCTTTTGCAAATTCTGGTGAATTGTCTGTTTCTTCTTTGTGGAATCTAACATTTTCTAATAACATTATTTGACCTTGTTTTAAATTAGCAGCTTTTTGTTTTGCATCTTCTCCTATTACATCTTTTGCCATTATTACTTCTTTTCCTAATAATTTAGATAATTCTTCTGCAACTGGTGCTAGTGAATATTCTGGTTTAAATTCCCCCTTTGGTCTTCCTAAATGTGAACATAGAATTATTGCACAATTATTTTCTAATAAATATTTTATTGTTGGAATAGCTGCAACTATTCTTGTATTGTCTGTGATTTTTTTATTTTCGTCCATTGGTACGTTAAAATCGCATCTTACTAATACCTTCTTATCTTTTAAATCAATATCTCTTACTGTCTTTTTACTCATTTTAAATTCCCCCTTAAACTTTGGTAACTTTTATTAGTTTTACCATTTTTTTGTTTTTTATAAGACATTCCTATTGTATATTAAAAAAGAACACTTTTCAAGTGTTCTTTTAATATTTCTATCCTAATTCTGCAAAGTATTTTATTGTTCTAACCATTTGACTTGTATATGAATTTTCATTATCATACCATGAAACAACTTGAACTTGGTATAATCCTTCTTCTATTTTTGTTACCATTGTTTGTGTAGCATCAAATAATGAACCATATCTCATTCCTATTACATCTGAAGAAACTAATAATTCTTCTGTGTAACCAAAAGATTCATTTGATGCAGCTTTCATTGCTTCATTTATTTTTTCTGGTGTTATGTCATTTCCTTTAACAACTGCAACTAATATTGTTGTTGATCCTGTTGGAACTGGAACTCTTTGTGCTGAACCAATTAATTTTCCATTTAATTCTGGAATAACTAAACCTATAGCTTTTGCTGCTCCTGTTGAATTTGGAACAATATTTACAGCAGCTGCTCTTGCTCTTCTTAAATCACCTTTTCTGTGTGGTCCATCTAGTAACATTTGGTCTCCTGTATAAGCATGAACTGTTGTCATAATTCCTGATTGAATTGGTGCAAAATCATTTAATGCTTTTGCCATTGGTGCTAAACAGTTTGTTGTACATGAAGCTGCTGATATAACTGTATCTTCTGGTGTTAATACATTTTCGTTTACTCCAAATACTATTGTTGGTAAGTCTTTTCCAGCTGGTGCAGATATAACTACTTTTTTAGCTCCTGCATTTATATGTGCTTTTGCTTTTTCTTTAGATGTATAGAAACCTGTACATTCTAATACTACATCTACTCCAATTTCTCCCCATGGTAATTTTGTTGCATCCTGTTGTGCATATATTTTTATTGTTTTTCCATCTACTGTTATAGAATCTTCTCCTGCTTCTACTGTTTCAGCTTTTTCATATCTTCCTTGTGCTGAATCATATTTTAATAATTGAGCTAACATTTTAGGACTTGTTAAGTCGTTTATTGCAACAACTTCATATCCTTCTGCTCCAAACATTTGTCTAAATGCTAGACGTCCTATACGTCCAAAACCGTTAATGGCTACTTTTACTGACATATAATTTTCCTCCTTTTGATTTTAAGCTTTTATTATATTGCTTTTTATAGTATTGCCACTATTTTTTATGGCAATACCATTCTATATCAAAAAAGAATACTTTGCAAGTATTCTTTTTAATTTTTGTGTAGTTTATTTTTTCTTTCCTATGTAATAATTTTTCTTTCCTCTTTTTACAACAATATATGTATTTTCTATAAATTTGCTTTCATCTATAATTTCACTAATATCGTTTATTTTTTCGCCATTTACACTTATTGCCCCATTTGTAACAAACTCTTTTGCTTCTCTTTTGCTAGATACTGCTTTCATTTCTACTAACATATCTACTATAGTTTGATTTGGAGTAACTTCTTTTATATCTTCACTTCCAAATAATTCTTCAATATCACTTTTTGATAGGTCATTAAATTTGTTATTAAATAAATGGTCTGCAAGATTTACTGCTTTTTCATATTCTTCTTTTCCATGTAAAAATGTAATTATCTCTCTTGCCAAAGCTTTATGTGCTGCTCTTAATTCTGGATGTTCATTATTTTCTTTTTCATATTCTTCTATTTGTTCTTTTGATAAAAATGTATATATTTTTAAATAATCTATAACCATTGAATCTTCTACATTTATAAAGAATTGATATAATTTATAACTTGATGTTTTATTTTTATCTAACCATATAGCATTTCCTTCGCTTTTTCCAAATTTTTTGCCTTGTGAATCTGTAACAAGTGGCATTGTAAATCCATAAACTTCATCTTTACTTGATTTTCTAATTAAATCTATTCCAGATGTTATATTTCCCCATTGGTCTGAACCTGCGCATTGTAAATTTACATTTTTGTGGTCATGTAAATACTTAAAGTCTAGCGCTTGTAAAATTGTATATGAAAATTCAGTATATGTTATTCCTGTTTCTAATCTTCTTCTAATTATATCTTTATCAAGCATATAATTTATATTGAAAAATTTTCCGTAATCTCTTAAAAAGTCTAATGTATTTATGTTTTTTATCCAGTCATAATTATTTACAACTTCAAATCCAAAAATTTCTTCTACTTGTTTTTTTAGGCATTGGTAATTATGCTCAACTTCCTCTTTTGAAATCATTGCTCTTTCTGTTGTTGGTCTTGGATCTCCAATCATTCCAGTTGCCCCACCTATTAATAATATTGGGTGATGTCCTGCATCTTGTAGTCTTTTTGATATTAAAAAACTTGATAAGTGACCTACATGTAAACTGTCTGCTGTTGGGTCTGTTCCTATATAAAATGTCATTCCCCCTTGATTTAGTTTTTCTTCTAACTCTGGGCTTGATATGTCTTTTATTAGCCCTCTCCATTTTAGTTCTTCAAATAGTGTCATATTTTTTCCTCCTTTTTTATTTTATTTCTTTGGAATTTTTGGTTTTTTAATTCAAAAAGAGCCAAATCTTCCATGTTAAAGGACGATTTGACTCGTGGTACCACCTTTATTTACATATATATGCTATATGCCTCATTTATAGCTGTTCGTAGCTATTTACGTAATTACTGTAAGAATTGTATTTCGTAATTTTATATTCTAGTAGTTTTCACCTTCCACTACCTCTCTTGTTTTTGTAACTATAATTTACTACTTTGTTTCTTTTTATAGCGCAATTAATTTTTTATATTATACTATATTTATTTTTAAATTGCAAGTAATATTTACACACTAGACTCGACAAATTCATGTCCATCTATTTATTTAGTTATTTTATATAAAGTACAGTACGAAAACCAACATGGACCCCCTCATAGCGAGCCCCAGTGCTACCGTCACGATAAACAACCGGTGAAAAAGACCCGCTGTATTTGAAACTTCCTCCACGCATAACAGCAAATGTATAATTGGTGTTATTACCATTCTTTCTTATCTTTGTTTCAGTTGTCCATTCCCACATATTTCCTGCTAAATCATATATATTATTTGTTCTTGTATTATCACTTGATCCTGTTGCTATTTCTATTCTTCCATCTGCAGTATAATTGCTTGCTGCATCTTCCGCACCTTCTGGCTTTGTTGCATTTTCTGGCACCGTCTCATCTTTCTTTTCTCCTACTTTCATTCCATCTTCATCATTTACAATGTCATAACTATATTTTCCTGTTCCTCCCTTCCTAAAATACCAATCTGTTGATACTCCATCTTTTTGTTTCGCTAAGTAAAGATGTTTTACATACAATGTTCCCTTTGGTATTGAAAATGCTGAATTAATGTAATTTCCATAATCTGTACTATTTATTCTTCCTGCACTATCTTCTTTTATTACTCCACTATTTTTTAGCCATTTACATGTTGTATCCCATGCATAACTATCTACTAATTTACTTTTTACTTTTGAATCAGCTGTATTGTACATACTTTCTGATGCTGCTTTTGCAATTTCCTGATCTACTAAATTCCATGCTGCAACTCCTGCTTTACTTACTGGAACTTTTTCTGTAGCTGAATTTTTAAAATTAACTATTGTTCCTTCTTTTATTTCATCTGGATAACCTGCTTCATATCTTCCTATAAAAAATCATCCATAGTTTTTTACACTTGTTGATTCACCTGAATCATCACTCCAGTCACTTTGACTTGTATAACCTGAAAGCTCTGTTGTATATGCATATTCATATTTTCCATCATATTTGTGGTCTTGCTCATATTTTAAATCTATTCCATTTACTGGTATAAATACAAATTGATTTCCACTTAAATTAGTTCCTACCACTTCTTGTCCTTTATATTTTTCTTTATCTGCTAAATTATCTGATATTACAGTTCCACTTTTGGCTGTTCCACCTACATAATAAAATCCACTTGGTATCGGTACTATGCCTCCTGCTCCATCTGATACCTTTTCTCCTATTACTTCTCCTTCTGTTCCATCGCTTTTTATAGATTTTAAATCTTGCACAACAACTCCTGCTTCTGCACTTTTTCCATTTATATAATTTTCAATTTCATTTAATCCTGTTTCTTCTGTTTCTTTTGCTTCCTCTGTCCTAATTTTGGCTTGCATTGCTTTACTTATTATTCCATTGTCCCCTGTTAACATTGCAATTGTTACTCCTGCTAATATTAAAAGTACTATTATAGTTATTACTAACGCCATCAAAGTAATACCCTTTTCTTGTTTTTTTCTCATCATTTCACCAATCCTTTTCATTTGTTTTGATATTAATTATGGTACCAAAAAACATATTTTTTTGCAATACATTAGTTTTAAAAAAAATTATCTTTTTTTATTTTCCTGAATACAATAATATATAGGAGGATTAAATATGAAAGATATTATTTTTAAAGGATGTGGTACTGCTATTGCCACACCATTTGCCAATGATGAAATAGATTATTTAGAATTTAAAAAACTTTTAAAATTTCAAATAAAAAATAAAGCAGATAGCATTATTGTATGTGGTACAACAGGCGAAAGTGCTACAATGACAACAAAAGAAAAAACAGAACTTATTAAGCTTTCAGTTAAAACATGTAAAGGAAAAATTCCAGTTATTGCAGGAACAGGTTCTAATAATACAAGTAAGGCAGTTGAAATGTCAAAAATTGCAGAAAGTTTAGGAGTAGATGGATTGTTAATTGTAACACCATATTATAATAAAACTACCCAAAAAGGATTAATAAAACATTATAAAGAAATTGCATCATCTGTAAATATTCCAATTATATTATATAATGTCCCTAGCAGAACTGGGGTAAACATAGAACCAAAAACTTGCTTAGAATTATCTAAAATAAAAAATATTGTAGCAATTAAAGAAGCTAGTGGCAATATATCTCAAGTTGCAGAAATTGCAAGTTTATGTGGAGATAATTTAAATATTTACTCTGGAAATGATGATCAAATTGTTCCAACTTTATCACTTGGAGGAATTGGTGTCATATCTGTTTTATCAAATGTTTTACCAGAATATACACATAATATTGTACAATATTATTTAGATGGTGACCAAGAAACATCTAAAAAAATGCAATTAGAAGCAATACCACTTATAAAAGCTTTATTTTCTGAAGTAAACCCTATACCTATAAAATATGCCTTAAATTTAAAAGGCTTTAATTTTGGTAAGCCTCGTCTTCCATTAGTTGAATTAAGCCCTAAAAATAAAAAAATTCTAGAAGGTGAACTTAAAAATTTCAATATTTAGTAACTTTACTTGCACTTCACAAAATATATAATAAAAAATATTATAACTGTAAACTATTAAATTTTATTGCATTGTTTAATAATACTATGATATAATAATAAGGTATACATATAATATTATTTTAAAGGGGATTAAAATGAACGAACTTCTCGAAAAAATATATAATGATAAAGAATTTATTAATGTAATAGATGATATGATAAATAATAAAACTGTTCAAGAAATGAAAAAATACAGACAACATTATGAAACTTCATGTTTTGACCATTGTTTAGAAGCTTCTTATTTTTGTTATAAAATATGCAAAAAATTACATTTAGACTATATTTCTTGTGCAAGAGCCGCAATGGTGCATGACTTATTTTTATATGATTGGCGTGTTCGTCAACCTGGTAGAAAAGGTCTACATGCTTTTACACATCCAAAATATGCATATGAAAATGCTAGCAAAATTTTTGATTTAAATAAAAAGCAAAAAGATATTATTGTAAAACATATGTGGCCTGTCACATTTTTTAGTATTCCTAGATATGCAGAAAGTTTTATTTTAACTTTAGTTGATAAATATTGTGCACTTTCAGAATCATATAATGAAGTATATTCTTGCTTTAATAAAAAAAGAGCATTTAGATTTGCTTATGTTATTTTAAGTTTATTAATAATAAGATTTTAAAAAAAATATAGATTTTATAATTAATTATAAAATCTATATTTTTTATTTATTATTCTTCAGTTGTTTTAGCTTCTTCTTTAACTTCTTCTACTACTGGTGCAGTTTCTGTAACTGTTTCTTCTACAGCTGTAGTTTCTTTAGCTACTGGTTCTTCTACTAATTCTTCTTTAACAACTATTTCTCTGTCTTCAATTCTTGCTCCAACTAATTCTTTAGTTTTAGCAGCTTTTCCAACTCTGTCTCTTAAGTAGTATAATTTAGCACGTCTTGCTTTACCAACTCTTACTACTTCTACTTTTTCAACTAATGGAGAATGAACTAAGAATGTTTTTTCAACTCCAACACCATAAGATGTTTTTCTTACTGTAAATGTACTATTTACTCCTCCACCTTGTTTTTTAATTATGATTCCTTCGAAAACTTGGATTCTTTCTTTGTTTCCTTCTTTAATTCTTACGTGTACTCTTACTGTATTACCAACTCTTAATTCTGGTATTTTGTTTTTTAGTTGTTCATGTTCAATAGATTTTATAATATCCATTTTAGAATTTCCTCCTTCTTTCTATTCATGAGCGGTGCATTTGTTTTGCACTTCACTTAATAATTTTACGTCCATTTCAGACAAGTTTTTATTTTTTAAAAGATCTGGTCGTTTTTTATATGTAATTTCAATTGCTTTTTTTCTTCTCCATTTTTCTATATTTTCATGGTGCCCTGTAAGCAATATTTCTGGTACCTTCTCGTTTTCAAAAACTTCTGGTCTTGTATATTGTGGGTATTCTAGCATTCCATTTGAAAATGACTCTTCTTTTGTAGAATCTTTGCTTAAAACACCTTCTATATATCTACTTACACTATCTATTAACACCATTGCTGGAATTTCGCCGCCTGTTAATACATAATCTCCTATTGATATTTCTTCATCAACAATTTTATCTATTACCCTTTGGTCTATTCCTTCATAATGACCACAAAGAAGAATTAAGTGACTTTCTTTTGATAATTCTTCTACTTTTTTTTGGTTTAATGTTTTTCCTTGTGGAGTAAGGTATATAACTTTAGCATTATCTTGTTTTATTGATTTAAATGCATCATAAACAACATCTGCTTTCATTACCATTCCTGCTCCACCGCCATATGGAGTATCATCTACTTTTTTGTGTTTATCTTTTGAAAAATCTCTAATATTTATTAAGTTTATATCTATTAGATTTTTTTCTTTTGCTTTTCCTATAATGCTTTCTTCTAATGATTTAAACATTTCAGGAAAAAGTGTTAAAACATCAAATTTCATTTTTTCCTCCATTTTAAATTAAACCTTTTAGTATATGAACTATTATTTTTTTATTTTCTAAGTCAACTTGTTTTATTACCTCTTTTATTGCTGGTAATAATACTTGTTTTCCTAAATTGTCTTTTACTACATATATATCATTACTTCCAGTATTATATATGTCATCTATTTTCCCAAGAAGCTTCCCTTCTTCTGTATATACTTCAAGTCCTAGCAAATCTACAATATAGTAAACCCCTTCTTCTAAAGGCTTTGCATCTTTTCTATCTATTTCTAAATAAGAATTTCGCAAATTTTGTGCTTCTTCAACTTTTTCTATACCTTTAAATTTTATCAATACCATATTTTTATGATATTTTACTTCTTGTATTTCATATTCTCTTCTTGTTTTTTTGTTTACAACATATACTTTTTTTAAATCGTCAAATCTTTCTATGTCATCTGTATAAGGAACAACTTTTACCATCCCTTTTATTCCAAATGTATTTACTATTTGACCTATTTCTAAATATTGCATAATGTTTTACTCCAATTATCCAATAAATTCTACTGTAACTCTTTTTTGTTCTTTGTTTGCTACAGCTTTTACTACAGTTCTTATTGATTTTGCAAGTCTTCCTTGTTTACCAATAATTTTTCCCATGTCTCCATCTGCTACCTTAACTTCAAAAACTACTGATTTTTCACCATTTAGTTCTTTTATTTCAACAGCATCTTTATCATCTACTAAGTTTAATATTATTGTTTCTAGTATTTCTTTCATTTTTTCCTCCTAATTTATTACCTTAAGTTGCCAACTTATTTTCTTTAGTTTATTACTTTTATTAAAATAAAAATTTATATTTTAATTATTTTTCTTTTTCAATTAGGAATTTTACTGTATCAGTTGGTTTTGCACCATTTTTGATCCATTTTTCTACTTTTTCTTTATCTAAAACTATTGTAGCTGGTTCTGTCATTGGGTTATATGTTCCTAATTGTTCAATTATTTTTCCATCTCTTGGTGATTTAGAATCTGCAACTACTATGTGATAAAATGGAGCTTTTTTCTTTCCTTGTCTTTGTAATCTTATTTTTACCATTTTTGTTTCACCTCCCAAATTTATGTTTAAATATTTATAATTTATTTTAAGCTTAGAAATTATTTCTAAAGCGTAAAAGATTAATAACTTATTTAAAATTTCATATTTTTTAATGTGTCTTCATCTATGTTTTTCATTAACTTTCTCATGCCACCTTTATTTGATTGCATTTGTTTCATCATTTTTTGTGTCATTTCAAATGATTTTATAAATTTGTTAATATCTTGTACTGTTGTTCCACTACCTTTTGCTATACGCTGTCTTCTACTTGCATTTAAAAGTTTTGTATTTTGCTTTTCTTTTTTTGTCATTGAACATATTATTGCTTCTATTTTTCCAAATTCTTTGTCATCTACTTTTAGGTCTTTAAATTTGTTCATTCCTGGAATCATTTTTAATATTGAAGAAAATGAACCTAATTTTTTCATTTGCCTAATTTGCATTAAATAGTCATCTAAATCTAATTCCTTTTTCTTTAATTGTTTTTCTAATTTTTCTGCTTGCTCTAAATCAAAACTTTCTTCTGCCTTTTCAATTACAGATAGTATATCTCCCATTCCTAGTATTCTTGATGCCATTCTGTCTGGATGGAATACTTCTATGTCACTTAATTTTTCTCCTGTCGCTGCAAATTTTATTGGTTTTCCTGTAACTTTTTTTACTGAAAGCGCTGCACCACCACGCGTATCACCATCTAATTTTGTTAAAATTATTCCATCAATTCCAACTTTTTCATTAAATGTTTGTGCAACATTTACAGCTTCTTGTCCTGTCATACTATCCACTACAAGTAATGTTTCGTGTGGATGTACTCCATTTTTTACATTTTGTAGTTCTTGCATTAGTGCTTCATCAATTTGTAAACGTCCTGCTGTATCTAATATTATTACATCATTTAATTTTGACATTGCAACATTTATTGCTTGTTTGCTTATTTGTACTACATCTTTTGAGTTTTCATTACTGTATACTGGAATGTTTAGCTGTGCTCCCACAACTTGTAATTGTTTTATAGCTGCTGGTCTATAGATATCACATGCAACTAATAATGGTTTTTTTCCTTGTTTTCTAAAAAGATTTGCAAGTTTTCCTGCTGTTGTTGTTTTACCTGATCCTTGTAGTCCTACAAGCATTACTATTGTAGGAGGATTTGGTGTAAAGTTTACTTTGCTTTCTTTTTCTCCAAGTAAATTTACTAGTTCGTCTTTTACTATTTTTACAACTTGTTGTCCTGGGGTTAATGATTTCATAACATCTTGGCCTAATGCTTTTTCTTGTATTGTGCTTATAAATTCTTTTACTATTTTATAGTTAACATCTGCTTCTAGTAATGCAAGTTTTACTTCTCTTAGCATTTCTTTTAAGTCAGATTCTGTTATTCTTGCTTTTCCTCTTATTTTTCTTGTAATTTCTTGTAATCTAGATGATAATCCTTCAAAAGCCATTTTGTTCCCCCTATTTCTTTGCTTAGATTATACTAAACAATTTAATTCTTTTTTTATGGTCTCTAATACATTTGCTATTTGTTTGTCGGAATAGTCTTTTTGTATTTTCGTTAGTTCTGATAAAACTTTTTCTATTTTCTTTTCTGTATTTAACGTCCTTTTCATAAATAATAGCTTTTCTTCGTACTCGAAAAGTTTTTTCTCTCCTTTCTTTATGATATCTCTAACAGCTTGTCTTGTAATGTTATGATTTTGTGCTATTTCTGATAAAGATAAATCGTTATTGTAGTAGTCATCCATAATTTGATATTGCTTTTCAGTTAGAAGTTTGCCATATGTTTGTATTAACATACTTAGTATAACTTTTTCTTCCATTTTTTACTACCTCTTTTTTGTAATGCTAATATACTTTACACCTTTTTTGGTGATTTGTCAAGTAAAATACTAAAAAAAGTTGAAATTCTAAGTTTATTATATATTCTGTGAAGGGCAAGTGGGGACCGTTTTAGAAAATGTATGAGGTACGAATTACATTTTCTTATAATGGGGAGCCCTGGGAAGAATATATAATTAAACTTAGAATTTCAACTTTTTTATTTTGCTTTATGTGTCATTCTTTCTTCCATACTTTCAAAAAGTACTGGTTCAAAAACTTTAACATAATATGGTTTTATATCTTTATATAAATTATTTACATATATAACAGCGCCATTTTTAGTTGTTACTCTAAGATTTGGAAATGTTTTTATCATTTTTTGATCATTCCATAAAGTATTTACTATACTTTTTATGGTTTCATTTTTGTATAGATTTCTTGCTGCCTCTTGTGCTTTTTCTTCTCCTTGTATTTCTATATGATGTGTATCTACAAGTCTTACATAAAACATTTGCAAAGCAAAGCTTGATACAAGCCAATCTACAAGCATAAATATCATTATAATTGATATTGCAATTTTTAAAGTTTTTATTGGAATTTTATTTATAAATTTATCAATTCTTGGGTTTATTACTTTTAACAATACCACTCCTAAAGCTCCCCATGCTATTGTAAATGTAGCACATATTCTTCCATGTATGTTAAATGCCATTTCTGAGTAGTCCCACCATTTAACATTAAAAACTAGTTCTCCAATTAGACTTACTAAATACTCGGTAATAGCACCTAATACCATACCACCTAGCATTAATTTCCATCTTTTACTTTTAAATTTTTGAAGTCCAACTATCATTACAACTGCGCCTAATCCATATATTGCACAAAATGGTCCATATAAAAAGCTTTGTCTGCTTTCTATTACACCTTCTGAAAGAAATGCAAATACAGTTTCTATTATAAAACCTAAAAAACTATAAATTATAAAATATGCAAATATTTGAAAAATTGTAATTCCAAATATATTAAACCCTTTTTTTGTTAATTTATTTGCATTTTCTACATCTTCTTCTACTTTTTCTATGCTCTGTTTTACTTCTTTTAATTCTTTTGAAATTGATGTTATTTTTTCTTTTTCTTCTATTTCTATTCCATCTTTGTCTATTATGTCTATAATTTCGTCAACAGAAGTTTCTATTTTTTCTAGTTTTGATGCTATTTTTACTTTCTTTTTTCTAAGTTTATCTTGTTTTTCTTCTTCATTTAGTTCTTTTTTACTTTTCTTTTGTTTTGTATCTTCTATTCCCCTTTTATTCATATATTTTCTCCATATTTTATATATTTATTTTCTTAAAGAAACATCATTTAATTTTTCTACATTAGCTATAATATTTTCAAATATTTTTGTTATTTCTTCTTCTGTTAAGGTCTTTTTGCTATCATTAAATGTTAATGAATAAGCAACAGATTTTTCATCTTTTCCTATATTTTCTCCTGTGTATACATCAAAAACTTCTATATTTGTTAGTAATTTTCCTCCTGCCTTTTTTATTACTTTTTCTACTTCTACAGATGGTATATCTTTTTTCATTACAAATGCTACATCTTTTTTTACATTTGGGAATTTAGAAATTTCCTTATATTTCATTTTTCCTACTCTTTTTGAAAGTAATTCATCTAAATTAATTTCCATTACATATACATCATCTTTTGTAACTTCTGGGTGTAATTTTCCAACAATTCCAACTATTTGTCCATTTACATTTATATTTGCTGTTTGTCCTTTATGAAATTCATTTGGTATTTGGTCTGGCATTTCTATAGTATATCTATTTTCATAACCTAAAAAGTTTAGTAATTCTTCTACTACTCCTTTTATAACATAAAAATCAACATTTGCACTGTTTCCAACTCCTAAATAATATTTTCCAGTCATTAATGCAACTATTTTTTGATTTTCTCCATATTCTTCTTGTTTTTTATAAAATCCTTTTCCTATTTCAAATATACATACATCCTTGTTTTCTCTTGCTTTATTGTATTCATATATTTTAACCATTGATGGAATTAAGCTATATCTTAGTGCATTTCTTTCTTCTGCTAATGGGTCTAATAATTTTACTACTTCAAAGTCATCTGTTGTATATTTTTTTGCTTCTTTATCACTTGTAAATATCATTGATAATGTTTCATTTAAACCAAGTGATACCATTTTGTTTCTTATTTCTCTTGTTTGTTTGTCATAGCTTCCTTGCTTTACTGGTAATACTGGCAACTTTCCTTCTATATTGTCTACTCCATATATACGTCCAACTTCTTCTATTAAATCTTCTTTTATTGATATGTCTAACCTTCTTCTTGGAACTGATACTATTGCTTTTTTGTCATCTGCTTCATAGCTAAATCCTAATTTGGTAAATACGTCTAAGATATCATTGTTAGAAATATTTGTTCCTAAAACATCTGTAATATTTTTAAATGTTATTTCTATTTTTTTATCTTCTTTTTGGCTTTGATCATATGTACACATTCCTTCTATTACTGTACCATTTGCATATTTTTCTAATAAATGGCAAGCTCTATTTATTGCCATATATGTTCTGTTTGAATCTAATCCTTTTTCAAACCTGTTACTTGCTTCACTTCTTAATATTTTTTTTGCTGTTTTTCTTACTCTAACTCCATCAAATATTGCAGATTCTATTATTATATTTTTTGTTTGTGGTACAACTTCTGTTTCTAGTCCTCCCATAACTCCTGCTAATCCTATAGATTTTTCTTTAGTTGAAATTACTATGTCATTTTCATCTAATGTTCTTTCTATATTATCTAATGTAGTTAGTTTTTCTCCATTTTTTGCCATTCTAACTATTATTTCATTGTTTAGTTTATCTGCATCATAAAAATGCAATGGTTGGCCTAGTTCTAGCATTACATAATTGCTAATATCTACAACATTATTTATTGGTCTTATTCCACAAGCCATTAATCTATTTTTTATAAATGCTGGACTTTCTTTTATTTCTACATTTTCTACTTTTTTTGCTAAAAATACAGAGCAATTATTTGTTTGTATGTCTATATTAAATGTTTGATTTATATCTTTTCCAGTTTCTTTATAATTTATATCTACATCTTTTACTTTTTTATTATATATTGCCCCTAATTCATATGCCATTCCAAGCATGCTTAACAAGTCTCCACGATTTGCTGTTAATTCAAAGTCTATTACTTCATCATCAAATCCTAAGTATTTTATTGGATCTTCTCCAACAATTGCATCTTGACCTAATTCGCAAATTCCTTTTTTGTCTTCTTCTGTTAAAAATTTGTTATCTAGCCCTAATTCCGCAATTGAACACATCATTCCATTTGATTCTACCCCACGTATTGTTCCTTTTTTTATTGTTACATCATTTGGTAAATTTGCTCCAACTAATGCTACTATTACTTTTATTCCAGCTCTTGCATTTGGTGCACCACAAACAATTTGAAGTGTTTTATCTCCTACATCTACCATACATACATGTAAATGGTCTGAATCTGGATGTTCTTCACATGTTTTTATTTGTCCTATTACTAAATTTGTTGCATTTATAAACTTTTCTGCACTATCATATTCATTTCCTACTCTTGTCATATCTTGTGCTATCTTTTCTATACTTAAATTATCATCTAAATCTATATAATCTTTTACAAAATTTCTACTTAATATCATTTGTTTTTACACATCCTTTCTATCGAATTGTTTTAAAAATCTTACATCATTTGTGTATAAATAACGTACATCTGGAATTGCATATTTAAACATTGTTATTCTGTCTAGTCCAGGTCCAAAGGCAAATCCTCCCCACTCTTCTGGGGCATAGCCTCCCATTTTTAGTACATTTGGGTGCACCATTCCTGCTGCAAATACTTCTATCCATCCTGTTTTTTTACATAGTGAGCAACCTTTTCCTCCACATTTAAAGCATGTTACGTCTACTTCGTATGATGGTTCTGTAAATGGGAAATAACTTGGTCTAAAACGTAATTTTGAGTTTTCTCCTAACATTTTTTTCGCAAATATTTCTAATGTTCCTTTTAAATCTGCAAGTGATACATTTTTATCTTTTTTATCTATTACTAAACCTTCTACTTGCGCAAATTGTGGTGAATGTGTTGCGTCATCTTCCCTTCTATATGTTTTCCCTGGGCATATTATTCTTATTGGCTCTTTACCACCTTTTTGTTCCATTACTCTTGCTTGTGCTGATGAAGTTTGTGTTCTTAATAAATATTCGTTTGTTATGTAGAAACTATCTTGCATATCTCTTGCTGGGTGACCTTCTGGTAAATTTAGCTTTTTAAAACAGTATTCATCTGTTTCTAATTCTGGACCAGATACTACATCATACCCCATAGATACAAATAAGTCTTCTACTTCTTCTATTACCAAATTCATTGGATGTTTACTTCCTCTTACCATTTTTTTGCTTGGTAATGTTATGTCTATTCTTTCATTTTCTATTTTTTTATTTAGTTCTATTTTTTTAAATTCCTCTTCTTTTCTAGAAATTAGGTTTTCTATTTTTCCTCTTACTTCATTTACCAAGCTTCCTATTACTGGTCTTTCTTCTTCGGCCAATGTTCCCATTGTTCTTAATACTTGTGTTAGCTCACCTTTTTTTCCTAGGTATTTTACTTTTAAGTCTTGTAATTGTTTTAAATCTTTTGCATTTTCAATTTCATTAATTGAATTTTCTTTAATTTGTTCAATTTGCTCTTTCATTAAATTCCTCTCCTTGTAATAATTTTGGATTTTAAGTTTCCATTAACTTTTTTACTTTGTTTAAATTTGCAATAAAACAAGCCAATTCTTCCATTACATAGGACGAATTGGCTTATTTCGTGGTACCACCTAATTTTATTAATTATTTTAATTAACCTCATTATAGTTTTAACGGTTCAACCGCTTCTTTCTACTTTGCTTTTCAAAAGAAGACCTAAAAAGTGAAATTTCTATATATTTGTATTTAAATAGCTCTCAGCTTTGCTATTTTCTCTGTAAAATACTTTTACTATATATACTTTGCTTTTTAATTGGCTTTTCTTATTATGTTTTATATGTTATCATATTTTATTTATTTTTTCAAGTTTTTTTACATACTTCCAAAAATAATTTCAATATTTTTTAATTGTTTTAAAATATAAGTTTGGTTAAATTTCATATCTAAGACTATTCTTCCTTTAGAATCTGTATTTTGTGTAACAACTGGCTCAAAAATATAAGAATAATCACTTGTATTTATTATATTAAAATCTGAATCATATCTATTAATACGCATTGTATAGTAATTTTTTTCTAATTTACTAATACCACTTTTTAAAGTAATTTGAAGTCCTGAACTATATATTTTATAACTTTCTATTTTATCATAATTTTCTTGGTCAGATTTTGCTGGTATAAAGTTATTTGATGTTTTATCATACACAAAACATATTTTAAATTTATCTAAATTTTCTGCTGTATTATTTTGTAATTTTAGATTATTTTCAAATACAAATGTGCTGCTTTGGCTATCTACGTTTTGGGATTTTACATTTTCTACTATGCTATTATCTAGTGTTGTATTTACTTCAAATTTTATATTTTCATTTTTTTCGGTATTTGTTATTTGAGTTTTTCCGCCTATTCTTTGTATTGTTACTTTTTCTATTTTATAGTCATTTCCATAATCATATTTTATTTTAAAATAATCTCCCTCTATTTTTTCTTTTATTTTATCTTTCCAATCTTGGTCTTTTGTATCTACTATGGTTTCTACATTTTCCCCATCTATGTATTTTACCTCTATATCACCTATTTGTTTATACATATTTATTGATGGCAATATATTATTAATAATTTCACTTTTTAAAATATAGCCTCTTTTTTCTTGTATATTTATGTGATTTAATAAATTTTCTTTTGCATCTTGTGCTATATTTTCTTTTTTTGTTTTATCAGAATTTGTAAAAAATCCTGCTTTATTGTTTAAAGACATTACTGCTTTTATATTTTCTATACTTACAGGAATTTCTTGCCATGTTGTTATTGCACATAATATTATAAATGCTCCTGAAAGTATTATTGCAGTGATTTTTTGGGCTTTTTTCTTATTTTTAGTATTAAATATCATTATTAATAAAAGTATTATTGGAATTAATGTTATTTGAATTATTAACAATATATTAAATATCGTTGCTTTTAATATGCTATTTGAATACCTCAAACAATAATAAAATCCAATGCCTACTGTTAGTGCAATTATTGCAAGTATAATTGCTCTTTTTATTTTCTTTTTATAAATTGACTGTATAAATAATTTTATATATTTAAAGATAATATATATATCTATTGCTAAAAGAATTATGTATATATAATCTACAATTTGTATTGATGATACTATTAATGGTACTTGTAAAATTTCTTTCCAAAATACTGCCAATAATATAGCTAAAGTTATAATAATGCTTATTATATTTATTATTATATTTTTCTTTTTAATCTCCAAATGCTCTTCCTCCTATTACTTTTCCTGTTTTTACATCAATATATACCGATACCCCATTTAGCATGTCATCTTCTCTTGTATACACATAACATTTTATCTTTTTAGTATTGTAAACTTTGTCTGTTTCATTTGCCTTTCTTGTAAAAAAGTTATTTGCATATACTTCTTGTGTTTCTATTGTTTGGCTATCTTTGCTATATTGTCCAACTATATTTTCAGCTTGTTTAAATGCTTTATTTGCTATTTCGTCTGCCTCATTTTGAGTTATGTTTTTATTTTCACTACTTGTATTTAAATATGTATTAAAATCTTTTACAAATATTTCTTCATCAATATTTGCTACGGTTTGATTATATTGGTTATTATCATCTTGAATTTGTGCTTTACTTTCTATGCTTGTATTATCTACATTATATATGCAGTTTGTGTTTACTATTTTACTTACAATTAATAAATGTGCTGTATATTCATAATTATTCTTTTTATTATCATAATAATATCTTAAATTTCCTATATTTATTTTTACCGTAATATCTTTTGGAATTGCTAATGTTAATACTATAACATTGTTGTTAAATACATCGTTTGGTATTTCCTCATCAAATTCTAGGTTGCACATTGCTGTATATAGTTCTAATGATTCGTTGTCTTTTATAACTGTTTGATATATTTGATTATTTATATTTTTAAATTGCTGTAAATATTTATATTCTACTGAGACCAATGTGTTTTTTGATATATATTCTTTATTGTCCATTGTGTAATATTTTGTGTTGTTTATTTTACCATCTATTTCCTTTTTTATTGAATTTGTGTCTATATTACTTTTTATTAATTCAGCTCCTGAGTCCATCATTTTAGCAAATTTTCCTTTATTATTTAATATTAATATGTAATTTTTACTTACTGTATTATAATCAAATTCTATAAAACTTTCTTGATTATGCATATCATCTAATTCTTCTTGTGATATTATTGTTTCTTTTTTGCTTGTGTCTATTTTTTTTGACATTTGTTCTATTATTATTTTATATATTTCGTTTTCTGGTTTTATTTCATAGTACTTTTCCTGATTCTTGTATATTATTCTATCTGGATTTATTATATTTTTTGAAAATTCTTCTTTGTTTTTTTCTTCTTGTTCTTTTTGGTTATTTGTTATATATATTGATACTAGTGCCGTTAGTGCTACTAATATTATTATTGCTATGCTCAATATTATTTTTTTCTTCATTTTCTATTCCTCTTTTCTTTGTTTTTTCTTTGTTATTATATCATAGCATTTGATTATTTGAAATATTTTTTTATCTTTGTATTAACTTTTTATGGCATATTATAATATCAATTGTCGTTAAGATAAGCCTGTTTTATTTATATAGATGTAGCAAAATTTGTAGACACGCAGGACTTAAAATCCTGCGTCTCAATAAGACGTGCCAGTTCAATTCCTTTCCCATCTGCTATTAATTTTTTAATAGCCTGAAATAGCTATTTACATAGAATAAAATTCAATTATACACGATTTATTAAAACCCAAAATTAAAAAGTTTGTATTTTAAATAAAAAACGATTAAAAAATTAAATTCTTAATCTTTTTTATGTTATAAAATGCAAAAAGGAAATGATAAAATCATTTCCCTTGCATACCATTTTAAAACTATTCATTTACCATTTCAACAACTTCCAATATTAATACCATTATCATTAAAGGGTATAATATAAATATAAGTCCCATTACAATGCTGTCCAATATCGCTGAGCCAATTTCCCTATCTTGTGTCATTTCAAGTTCACCTTTTTGTACCTTTGCAATAACTTTGCCTCGATAATTAGCTAATCTAACATTTATAGTTGTTGAATCTATACTAACAGAATAATCTTCTGGCACTTCAAATATACTAGTGCCCTTTTGAGCTTGAGCATAAACATCACGTGCTACCTGCTCACATGCTTCAAACTGATTAGTACTTAACGGCTTATGAAAAAGTTTCCAACTAACAAGAAAACTAGCAATAAACAACACAATTACCACTAATATAATAGCTTCAATAGTATTCATATGTTGCTCGTTCACTTGCTTTACTTTGCAAATAAATGTTCTCCGTTCTTTCATGGTATGGTCCTCCTTTTAATAAAAAAAATTAATAATGTCTGGTGTCCTCTTGATAGAGGATAAATTCTACTTACCTTATATAAGGTAACTATTAATGATTATATACCATTTTACATAAAATAGCAAGTATTTGCAAACTTTTAATATGTTATTTAATATCTTGATAAGTGAAAAAGTAAATACAATTAATAATATAAAAATTTTTTTATTTTTTTTCATTTTTGTATTGACTTTTTTTTTATGACATATTATAATATCAATTGTCGTTAAGATAAGCCAGTTTAATTTATGCAGATGTGGCGGAACTGGTAGACGCACAGGACTTAAAATCCTGCGGTTGAATAAACCGTGCCGGTTCGATTCCGGCCATCTGCACCATTAAAACCTCAAGTAGTTCGTAAGATATGCTTGAGGTTTTAATTATAAAAAATTTTGTAGTTCTACAAAATTCACAACATTTCATTTTTATAAAATCTTTATTTAGTGGCTTAAATAAGGATTTTTTATTTTCTAATATTTCTAACAATTTTTATTTTGCTTCTACATCTATATGAGTGTATATGTTTGCTATAGTATTATAACTAGAATGACCTAACTATATTGTAATATCTTTCATCTCATTACCTTATTTGCTTTATTATAGATATTATTGTACTATTTATTATATATATCGATAGAATCAAGATTTGATTTTTATGTAAAATTGTATTATAATTAAATTATAATATTCGTGGGTACAGCGAAATATAATAAATGTACCATTTTAGTATAGAATGCTGATATTTCAGTATTCTGCTAAGAGGATAAGGAGAATATATGAAACGGTATTTAGCATTAATATTAGTGGTTGTGCTTGCATTTAGTCTAACTGGATGCATGAATGTGGAAACTGTTCCAGAAGAGAAGAACTTGGAGGTTCTTAATACTCTTAAGGGAAGCACTTTGGAGAAAACACATGAAATTGAAGGGCTTGAATTCATAACTACCTACAATACAGGCGATTATGATTTAAGTAGATGGAGAATAACAGACTCCAAAGTAATCAATATGACGGCTGAAGTTATAAATGTTCCAGAAGGTGCAACAGTATTGATTGAGCATGTTCACATAGACATGTCTCTAAAATCTACAGATCCACAACTTGACGGCCTTTCACAAGATAACATGGATGATTCCTACCATGGGATATCGCAGGATGGCTTTTTTATAAGCGACAAGTACCAGTATCAGAATAAATTTGCTGTAGAAGGTTTCAGCAAAGATTTAATTGATGGATGGACGTTTGTATGCGGTTCTTATGGTTCTGGCTCTATAACTGAGGAAAGACTTACTGAAAAAAACTTAGTTAAGTATGGTAATGTATATGCTAATAAAATGCAAGTAGTTTATGATGTACTTGTTAAATATGCTGATGAAGACTTTTACCATGTTGTATCAGTTTTGGATGAATTTCTGATACCTGTAGAATATGAAGACAAGTAAATACCATGATTTCGATGTTTCAATGCCCAGTCAACAGCTAGTTGGCTGGGCATTATCCATAAAATTTAATATTTATTTTCGTATTCTATCAAAATGTTCAAAAAAATCTGCCCCAGTGGTGTATTTATGTAGTGAAATCTGAACAGTTGCTGAAAAAAATCTATGGCATCGCCAAGGCTCATGGACTCTACGTCACATGGTATGGAAAAGGATCTATTTCGTGTGAGCCTGACAGGTTTCTTGTATCCGGTAGAGGATATGATAGATTGGCATTCATTCAGTGCTAGTTGTTCACAAGCCATAAAAAAGAAAATATACTTTTCTTTTACCCTTATGGGTTTTCTTTTTTTTATTAAATTTATTACAAATATCCAAAAGTTATGTATGGTAAAAAATAAGAATTAAGTAATCACAACTGGCAATTGGCGGCGAGTTCTCTCTTCGCCATTTTTCTAAAACTAAAGCAAAAACGGAAGATAACTATATTGAGTTTGCTTGACAATGAAACAGCAGATATAGATTTTCTTTGCTTTTTATTTCTTCTTAATGTATAATACAGTAAATATTATAAAAAGAAGGAATAATTAATGGAAGAAATAAAATTAAAAATATTTGAAGAACAAGATTTAAAAAAGATAAAAGAGTGGTACACAGATATAACAGAATGGAAATCATGGGATGCACCATGGGAAGAAATCGAATACAACGAAGAAAAGCAAAGAATGTATAGAAAACATAGAGCAGAAAATTTTCCATGCTTTGAGTATGAAATAATATATAATAAAAAACATATCGGATGGATATCTGCATATTATATGACAGATGATTTTAAATATAATGGACTAAAAAAAACAAATAATATTGCAATTGGAATTGATATACCTGATAAAAGTATGAGAGGAAAAGGTATTGGCGTAAAAGCCATAAAAGAATACTTAAAATATTTCAAAAAGTTAGGATATTTTAAAATTTATACTCAAACCTGGAGCGGAAATACTAGAATGATACATGTTGCTGAAAAAATAGGTTTTAAAGAAATTAATAGATATAAAGAAATTCGAAATGTTAACGGAAAGAAATATGATGCTTTAACATTTGTAATAGATTTGTAAAAAAGCGGAAACGCAATTAAGCGTTTCCTCTAATAATCTAATTCTTCTTTTCTTAGGACTTCCACTTGAATTAATTCAAAATTTTAGGAAAGAATTTTTCCCATTTTTATTGTATATTTAACAATACCTATATTACAATCTATTACTTGTAACGTTTCTTTTATAAATTTCAAATAAAATATAGACATTTTTCTTAGTTTGTGTTAATATATTATTTGCAAATGCCGATGTGGCGGAATTGGTAGACGCACATGACTCAAAATCATGCGGGAAACCATGTGGGTTCGAGTCCCACCATCGGTACCAATTAAATATAAATTATTTGTCCTGGGTATATAAGTCCGGGATTTTTTATATTATTTAAATTAACTAAATAATCAATGCTTACTCCATACCATCTAGCAATTCTCCATAAAGAATCACCTCTTCTAACTACATATTTTTTATACTCATTATATTCTTTTTTACTATAAATAGGCATTGAAATAGACGTTATCCTTAAATGTTCTCCTGGATAAATTAAATTTGGATTTTGTATATTATTTAAATCTACTATTTGATTAACAGTAACTCCATACATAACTGCAATTTTACTTAAAGTATCACCTCTTTTTACTGTATAAATTATACTGCCAGTTCCCATTGTTTCGTTTCCTTCAACTTTAGTATTTGTTACAATTCTTAAAATTTGTCCTGGATATATTAAATTAGGATTTTCTATATTATTTACACTTGTAATTTCTCCTACACTTGTTCCATATTTTCTGGCAATAGCCCATAATGTATCTCCTCTTTCAACTCTATAAGCTATACTTTTAGTATTAATGTTATCTAAATTATTTTGAGTGTTTGGTATTTTACTTGTATCACTTAAAAAAATCTCTCTTGTAAATTTATCTCTATCCACATAGCCATTTATTCCGTTTATATAGCCCCTATCTTCATATTGAACACCAATCCAATAATTCCAATTAGAATTTACATTATATAATCCATTATAATTTCCATAATATGCAAGCCATAATTGATAATTACTTGCAAGTTCAGTTCCAAAAGTATTTTTAGCATTAGATAAATCACTGTATATTATTACCTCTTTTTGTGTTAACATTTTTACATTTTCTAAAAATACTTTTGAGATATTATTTATTTCTTCTACTCCAGAACCATTAAATTGTTCATAATCCATTGCAAGTTTACAGTCTGGTTCCTTTCCTGATATAACTGACGCAAAAAAATTAGCTTCTTGTTTGGCTTCTTCTGTGTTTGTAGCTTCTAAGAAATGATAAAAGCCTACTTTTAGTCCATTTGCCTTTGCATTTTCATAATTTATATCAAAATAAGGATCTTTTATTGATGTCCCCTGACTTGCTTTTATATATACAATTTGTATTCCGCTATTTTTTACTTCACTATAATTTATGTACCCTTGCCAATCACTAACATCTATTCCATCATATATTTCGTTTGAATCTGGCGTTAATGCATATGTATGATATTTTCCTAAAAATATTGTAACAAATAAAATTGAAAAAATCACAATCATTTTTTGTATTTTTTTATACATAAAAAACCTCCTTTGCATATTTTTAATATATTATGCAAAAAAGGTTTGTTTTGATATTTACTTTTCTTTAGCAGTTTTTATATTATACTCTATCAATTTTATATGTTTTATATAAACTTTTGAAAATTCATCTTTTTCATTTTCAAAATATGCAATATTAAATGAATTTGTATTTACCTCTTCTAATTCTAATTTATTTAAGTCAATTAATATTTTTGTTGATAAATCCATACCAATTGGCAATGTTTTGTTTTGATTATCATAAAAAATAATATTGGTAAATGGTATTGCATTTATTATACCATTTATATTTATTTTATATAAATTAATACTATTTACAGTATCTTTTAGTTTTTCTTCTATTTCTATTTCTGGATTAATATTAAAAATGTTTATATTTTCTTTATTTATATCTCCATCTGCTATCGCTTTATATATTGCCATATCTTCTTCTACTTTGCTTTTTTCTAATGAATTTTTTATATTATCTATAATTTGCTCTAATATCAATTTAAATCCAATTTGTTTTGTATTTTTGTTGATATCTAAAATTTTGAATTTGTCTTTTGGAAGTTCTCTATGCTTTTTATCTTTTATTTTCTTTATTTTTGTACTGTCATCAGCTATACCACCAAATATATCAAATTCTTCATTGTCTAATAAGGACTTTTGCTCTATTGCCTCTTTTTTTAGCATTTTTAAATAGTTTTCTAATTCTTTTGGTTCTAGTGTGTTTGTTTTTATTTGATTTAATAAATCTATTACATTTGTATTTGTAATAAATAGTGCATCAGATTCATCTTGAGTTAATTCTTTTCTAAGTAATCTGTCATATTTTTTTCCAAAATATTCTATATCTTCGTCATAATCAAACACCTTTGTTATTTTCTTTACTACATTTATTTCTTCTGCTTCTCCTTCTGGAAGCTGAGACACTTCATCTTTATTACTGTATTTCCAAAATTCGAATATGCTTTTCTTATGGCTGTCTATATCTTTTATGTATATACTTGCATTTTCTATTTTCTTTTCTAGATTTTTATTTTTTAGTTTTAATGCATTTATATCCATTATTATATTTTTTAAGTTGTTTTCTTTCAATTCATATTCTTTATAATTTTGCATTAACTCTTCTATGGTATAATGGTCTTTTATTTTATCTTGTATGTTGTCATTTTCTATTTCTTTAATTTCGTCTTCTTGATTTTTTATTTCTTCTTTTACTTCATTTTCTACTTTTTTATTTTTCTTAGCTTTACTGTATTTAAAATAGTATTTTACTCTTCCAAAAAATGTTTTTCTACATTCTAAAAATGTTGATATTTGTTTTTCTTTTTCAACATATTCCATTTCTAATAAGACAGATTGTGTTTTTAAGTCTTCTAATTTTTGTGAATTTGTTTCAATTTGCTCATTTTTTTGTTTTTTCTTTTCATTACATAAAATATACTCTTCTTTAAGCCATTTTGGTATATCTTTATATTCTATTTTTCTATTTTCTGTATAAAATTCTATTCCGCCTTCTTTTGATATATTTGTTTGAAAGTTATAGTAATTTGGCAAATCAGTTTGTAATATAAACATTGCTTTTATTAATTTATAAAAATTGCACGCTTCTTCTTTACTTTCTAATTTAATATTATATTTACTTTTTATTTTTTCATATACTCTAGTTTCACCAACGATTTCTATACTTAAGTTATCTTTTTTATCAAACACTTCATATACTAATGGCCAATCTTTTGTAAATAGCCACATGTAGTTTTCTATGTCCTGAAATTCAGATTTTTTTAAATATGTTGTTGTATATTCTACTCCATTTATTGGTACAAATATTTTAGCTGTTCTTCCTTTTTCTAATTTCTTTTTTAATATATAGAAAAATGCTGCATACTGTGCATCTTCTGTTGGAACTAACATAAAATATTTATCTGTATTTTTCGAATAATATATTTGCCATAAATAGTTTGATGCAAATTTAACTTTAAATGGAATTTGTTTATTTAATTTTTTTTGCTCTTCTTCTATTTGTTCTATATCTTCTATTTTTACATTTTTTAGCATTTCTAAAAATTTTGCATGTTTTGCATAATTTTCTTCTGTTTTATTATCTAAATAGTCAAAAATGGGACTTGCTTTTTTATATTTTTCTTCTAACTCATCTAATCTATTTGTAGGTGTAATTAAAATTTGTATATCTTTTACATCCACATACCTATACTGCCTATATTTATTTTCTTCATAAAATTTTGGAATTCTGTATTCTAGTTCTTCAAAGTTAGTTATAGCTTTGGGTAATTTGTCCAAATCTAAACCTAAATACTCTAATTTATTTAATATTTCATCATTTTTGTTTTCTACTTTTTTTGGCAAATTACTCTCTCCTCTCATTTTTTACTTACTTTATAATGTCATAAAAACTTTTAAATTCATACCCTTGTTCTTTTAAATATGATATTATTTCTGGCAATGTATCTGCTGTAACTTTTTTTGCTTGTGCATCATGCATTAATATTACTAAGCTACTTTTATCTTGAGACGTACTTTTTATTCTTTCCATTAAATATTCTGGTGTTGGATTTTGCTTTTCTGCATCACCAGATAATGAATTCCAATCTACACTTAATATGTCATTATCACTTAGTAATTGTTTAGCTCCTTGTTTTAAGTCATTGTATTTTCCACCATTTGACCCTCCTGGGAACCTAAATAAGTGTGAATTGTACTCTGGCTCCCCTATTGCATTTCTAACAGCATTGTTGCATTTATTAAATTCTTCTAAAACTGCTTCTTGTGAAGAATATATTGTTGAATATTCATGTGAATAGCCATGGTTTGCAATATAGTGCCCTTGTTCGTACACTTTTTTTACCGTTTCTGGCATTGCTTCAACTCGTGTTCCCAACATAAAAAATGTTGCTTTTATGTTTTGACTATTTAATATATCCAATATTGTAGAAGTATTAGTTGATGGTCCATCATCAAATGTTAAAAATGCTCTTTTTGTTTCTGAATGATAGATATTTTTCATATTTTCTCTACCTTCATCAGTTAATTTGGGTAATTTTTCTTCTTTTTTCTTCTGTTCTTCTTGCTGTTTTTGTTTTTCTTCTTCTAATTTTGCTTTTTCTTCATCAAGTCTTGTGGTTTTGTTTGACACTGCATTTAAATTTTCTGCAATCTCCTTTTGTGACTTGCTTATATCTATAGTTTGTTTTACATTCATAGCAATTAGTATTAAACCTATAAATAAAATTAAAATTACAACTATTATAAATATTTTTATTTTATTTTTACTGTCATGCTCATTATTGGTTTCTTCTATATAGTTGCTAAATTCGTAATATTGCTTATTGCCCTTTCCCATATTACATCCTTCTTTTATTTTTTCTTTTATTAGTTCATTAATGATTTTATATATTCTACCTCTTCATTTGCATTTAACCTCATAAATATTGGTTCCCCTTTTTCTATTACATGAGTATTTTCTAAGATTTCCATATTTTCTAAATCATTCCATGAAATATTTTTACTATCTACTCCAATTTGTCTTAATATGTTATTTGATGTTTCTTGCATAAATGGTCTTATTAGTATTGCGATTTTTCTTAAATTTTCTATTAAATGATACATACATGACTCTAATTTTTCCTTTTGCTCTTCTTTTGCAAGTGCCCATGGCATTGTTTCATCTATATATTTGTTTGTTCTTGATACAATATTCCATATTTCTTGTATACTTGATGCTATTTCATAATTGTTCCATAATTCTTCAAATTTTTCTATTTGTTTTGAAGTATATTCTTCAAATTCTTTATCTATCTCATTTGGTGTTCCATTATATTTTGGAACTTGTCCTTCAAAATATTTATTAACCATTGATACAGTTCTATTTAATAAATTGCTTAAATCATTACATAAGTCAAAATTGTATCTGTCAACAAAATTTTCTGGTGTAAATAGCCCATCTTGTGATACTGGCATTTCTCTTAACAAGAAATATTTTGTAGCATCTAAACCATACTTTTCTATTAAGCTTTCTGGGTATATTACATTTCCTTTTGATTTTGACATTTTTCCATCTTTCATCATTATCCAGTTATGAACAAGTATTGTTTTTGGTAATGGTAAATCTAGTGCCATTAAAAATATTGGCCAATATATTAAATGGAATCTTGCTATATCTTTTCCTACAATGTGTAAGTCTGCTGGCCAGTATTTCTTAAATAGTGTGTCATCTTTAGACATATATCCTAGTGCTGTTATATAGTTTGTTAATGCGTCTAACCATACATATACAACATGTTTTGGATCTTTTAATACTTTTATTCCCCAGTCAAATGTAGTTCTACTTACACATAAGTCTTCAAGTCCTGGTTTTATAAAATTATTTATCATTTCTGTTTTTCTATAACCAGGTTTTATGAAGTCAGGGTGTTCATCATAATATTTTAATAATCTGTCTGCATATTTTTTCATGTTAAAAAAATATGCTTCTTCTTTTTCATATCTTACTTCTCTTCCACAATCTGGGCATTTTCCATCTACTAATTGTGTTTTAGTAAAAAATGTCTCACATGGTACACAATAAAGACCTTCATATTGGCCTTTATATATATCTCCTTTTTCCATAAAATAGTCAAATATTTTTTGTACTACTTTTTCATGTCTTTCTTCAGTTGTTTGAATAAAGTCATCATATTCTATTCCCATTTTCGCCCATAATTTTTTTGCTTTTGCTGCCATTTCATCTACATATTGTTTTGGTGTTTTTCCTAAACTTTGGGCTTTTTCTTGTATTTTTTGTCCATGTTCATCTGTTCCTGTTAGTAAATATGTGTCTTCTCCTTTTAATTTATGGTATCTTTTTATTGCATCAGCAAGTACTGTTGTATATGCTGTTCCTATATGAAATCTTCCACTTGGATAATATATTGGTGTTGTTAAATAAAATTTGTTATTCAATTTTATACATCTCCTTTATTTTTGCTTTTTATATATTATCATAAAACAGATTAAATGTCCATTTAATCTGTTTAAAATTTTAAATCTTATTCATCTTTTATTGTGTTAATTTTTAATAATTTAAATATTTCAACTATTACTATTGGTGCAAATATTAAGCAAACTAATTCTAATATGTTTTGTGTTGGTAATATTGGTATGCTAAATATGTTTCTTAATGGTTCTATTTAATATTACAAACATTAATGCTGCTGATGCAATTATTGCCCATACTAGTTTTTTGTTGTTAAATACTTTTGTTTTAAATATTGATTTTTTGTTATCTCTAACGTTAAATACATGTACAAGTTCTGATAAAGCAAGTGTTACAAATGCCATTGTTTGCCCTACTTCTATTTTGGATTGTTCAAGTGTTAACCCATTTATTGGTTCATTTGTTGTAGCAAGTCCTATTGCATATGCTGCAAGTGTAAGTAATCCTATCATTATACCTTGATATATTATTCTCCATGTCATCGCCTTTGTAAATATGCCTTTACCTGGTTTTGCAGGTTTTCTTGTCATTATGTCAGAATTTGCTGGATCAAATGCTAGTGCAAGTGCAGGAAGTGAGTCTGTTACTAAATTTATCCATAATATGTGTATTGGAAGTAATATTTCTAAATGTGTAATGTCTGTAATTCCAAACCAATTAGCAAATAATGGTGTTAATAATGTTGCTAAAAATAAAACTACTATTTCTCCAATATTACTTGATAATAAGAATTGTATTACTTTTAGTATATTGTCATATATTCTTCTTCCTTCTTCTACAGCAGATACTATTGTTGCAAAATTATCGTCTGTAAGAATAACATCTGCTGCTTCTTTTGCAACGTCTGTTCCTACAACTCCCATTGCACATCCTATGTCTGATGTTTTTAATGCTGGTGAATCATTTACTCCATCCCCTGTCATTGCAACTATTTCACCATTTTTTTGCCATGCTTTTACAATTCTTACTTTATGTTCTGGTGAAACTCTTGCATATACACTATAATGTCTTACGTTTTTTTCTAGTTCTTCATCTGTCATATTTTCTAAATCCTGCCCTGTAATTGCCTCATCATCATTTTCTAATATTCCAAGTTCTCTTGCTATTGCTGTTGCTGTAATCTTATGGTCTCCTGTTATCATTACTGTTTTTATTCCTGCTGTTTTACACTTTTCTACCGCAACTTTTGCTTCTTGTCTTGGTGGATCTATCATTCCTACCATTCCAATAAATGTTAAATTATTTTCTATGTTTTTCATTTCTTCTTTTGATGGAAAATGGTCTATTACTTTATATGCACATCCTAATACTCTTAAGGCTTCTTTTGCCATCTTTTCGTTTTCCTGTCTTATTTTATTTATATATGCGCCTAAATCATTGTTTACATTATTGTTAATTTCATATGAATTACATCTTTTTAATAATTCATCAATTCCACCTTTTGTGTACACAACATAATCATCATCTACTTTGTTTACAGTTGTCATTAATTTTCTTTCTGAGTCAAAAGGCACTTCTTCTATTCTTGGTGTTCTATCATATATACTTGGATCAAAATCTAATTTAAAAGCCATATCTACTAATGCAGTTTCTGTTGGATCTCCTGTAAGTTCACCTTCATTAGATATTTTTGTATCATTGCAAAGCATATTGGCATATACTAATTTTTTTAATTCCTCATCTATTTCATTTTCACCAATATTGTCTAAATCACGTATTGCATCATTCCAAAATATTTTCTTTACTGTCATTTTATTTTGTGTAAGTGTTCCTGTTTTGTCAGAACATATAACTGTTGCACTTCCTAATGTTTCTACAGCAGGCAATCTTTTTACTATTGCATTTTTCTTTACCATTTTTTGTACGCCAATTGCAAGTACTATTGTTGAAACTGCTGCTAAACCTTCTGGTATAGCTGCAACTGCTAAACTTACTGCTGTCATAAACATTCCAATTGGTTCTTTTCCTTGAATTAACCCTACTATAAATATAAATACACAAATTGCAAGTGCTACAATTCCAAGTGTTTTTCCTAATTTGTTTAATTTGGTTTGAAGTGGAGTTTCTTGTTTTTCTACATCATTTATCATTCCCGCTATTTTTCCAACTTCTGTTGTCATTCCCGTTTCTACAACAATTCCTTTTCCCCTTCCATATGTTACCAAACTTGAAGAAAATAGCATATTTACTCTATCTCCAATTCCTACCTCATTGTTTTCAATTTTTTCTATATTCTTCTCTACCGGTACAGACTCTCCTGTTAGTGAACTTTCTTGTGCCTTTAAATTCACAGCTTCTATTACTCTTAAATCTGCCGGAATATAATCTCCTGTATCTAACACAACTATATCTCCTGGCACTAATTCTTTTGCTGAAATAACTGTAATATTTTCATTTCTTATAACCTTTGCAGCATGATCAGTCAACTTTTGAAGAGCCTCCAATGACTTTTCTGCCTTTGCCTCTTGTGATACTCCTATTATTGCATTTACAATTACAACAATCATAATTATTATTGTATCTGTAACACCCTCTCCATTTGCAATTCCAACTGCTCCAGAAACTATTGCGGCAATAATTAATACGATTATTGAAAAATCTTTAAATTGATCTAAAAATCTTTGAAGCAACGTTTTTTTCTTTGCCGCCTTTAATTCATTAAATCCATATTTTTCTTGTCTTTTTACAACCTCATCACTACTTAATCCTTTTTTCAAATCTGTTCCTAATTTTTGTTCAACTTCATTTACATCCTTTGCAAACCATTTTTCTTTTTCCAACTCAATCACTCCTTTACTTATTTAGACAATGGGACGGGGTTTTTGTCTTAAGCTTTTAAGGCATTTTTATAAATAAATTAGAATTTTATGTCAAAGGCCAAGAAAAGTCTAAGACAAAAACCCCGTCCCATTGTCTATTGTATATCAAAAAAAGACTTTTAAAAGGAAAACATTTTTATTATTGGTATATGTTCTTCCTTTTAAAAGTCTCGCTTGACTGTTTTGTAAGCCTTACTAACCAGATACTTACCTGTATCGCGACTGTTGATTAGTAATAAAAAGCTACTCCCTTTTAATTTTTATAGAATTGGTGACCCGTACGGGAATCGAACCCATGATTAATTTTTAACTCTTTTCACTTTTTTATACTCCTGTTCAAGCACCGTATTTTCAACGTTTCTACGTTAAAATTCTTTATAGTTGTTCTTAGTTATAAAAAACTAAAGTGTTAAAAAAGTGTTAATTATTACAAGACGTATTATATATATATTAATGCTGATTGTCAAGCTTTATTTTTAAATATTTTTCATACTCTTCTCTTGTTATCCATTTTCTTTTGTTGAAATACTTTTCAAAATCTTCATTACTTATAATTAATTCTTTCATTACTTCATTTTCTATTACATTCATTACTCCATATCTCCTTCTTTATTTTTTAGAGCTCTGATGTATAAATATAATGAATTAAGTTGCATTTGGGCAACATTTTATAGAACTGCCATTTTCCTTTATGAAAAATAAAAACGACACTATTAAAGTGTCATTTTACTATTTTGTATAATTCTTCTATGTCTACTTTTAATGCTTTAGCTATCATTATCATTGTTGACAATTTGGGGGCTCTTTCTTGCCTTTCTATTTTACTTAAATGTCCTTTGCTAATGCCAGATAGTTCTGCTAAAGTTTCTAATGTCATATTCTGTTTTAATCTTATTTCTCTAACCAGAATTTCTATTTTCATAAAACCACCAATTTTAATATGTCCAATTTATTTTCTTTTATGAAACTATATTTTTCTTATTAAATCTTTAAAACTGTATGCATCTTTATGACATGCTATTGTAAACGCACTAAACAAGCAATTATTATGAGCATATTCATCCCATTCTTCCCTTGTAATTTTCTTATTTTTTCTTACATATTCTTTTAATTCTTTTAAGCTTTTTTTATAATAATTGATCATAAAAACACCTCAATGTTAGCATCTACATTTTTAATATTTTTATGCAAAAGTAAAAGAAGCCTTTTAGACTTCTTTTGCTTTCTTTATTACTTTGCTAAATCTTTTCGTTCTTGACATTACTTTCATACTTTCTGCTGATAGTATTAAAAAGTATTTTAATAACTTTCTGTATTCTTTTTCACTTTTTATATTTAATACTTTAATCATTTGTAGAGATTGTGTATATGCTTCTTTCATATTCATTCCCCTTTACTATTATAACATATTATGTTAAATTGTTGTGTCGAAAGTAGTCGAAAATCTATTTTTATGTTTATCACTTCAAAACATTTATTATCTTATTTTTTACTAGAAACTAGCCAAAAAGTGACGTCTCAAAATCGTTTTTAAGCCCTTTTTATTTTTTGGTCAAGTACTTATATACCTTGATTTTAAGCTATAAAACGAAAAAAAGAGGTAAATTGAAATTAATCAACTTACCTCTACTTTTTTGACGAATACTGTCAAAAAATGTAATTTTAGTTTGCAAAATTTATTGACTTTTATATTTTATTTTGATATTATATTTTTATCGTTTGAGCACTCACCACGACAGCTTAGTTGTATTAAGTAACAACTAGTTGTTATGCAAATAATAGTTAGTTGCTACTATCATGCAACTAGGTTTCGACTTATTTGCAACACGAGGAGGTGAGTGAATTGGAAACACTTTTGGTAATTACAATAATATTCTTTTCTTTAGGCTTCGCTATTGAAAAAGCCACAAACTTTTTCAAGGAAATAAAATCTGGTTCAGCTAAATTAGCTAAAGGTTTTGAAGCCAAACTATCAATTGTTCCAGTTGATAGCAAAAAAAGTGAAGTAAGTGCCACTAACACAAACTCCACAGACGATAACTTAGATTAGTTTACTAATCTGTAAGGAGCTTTGCTCCTTATTTTTTATTATATTCATTATTTATATTTTTATCACATGTATTTTTTATAGTCAATATTTTTTCTTTAATGTAATATAATCTTAATTTTTGTGTAACAGAATTGTAACATTTCTTTTTCTATCTGTCAATATTATATCACAACTTTTATGTTATTTCAATACTATTTTACTCCACCAGTCCATTTAGCAAATCCTATCTTGTAATTACCTGTTCCAGAAACATTATATCTTACCATTGGCCTTCCATTAAATATTCCAAAACAATCGCACTCTTCATATGGACTTAAACTTCCTATCACTTTTGTTAAACTTGTATCTGCATATATAATTTCTTTTGTTGAACCGTTTTTATATCTTCTCACTGGTTCGTCACTCCTTTCAACTTTTGGTACTGCTACACTTGTTGTAGCTTGTCCTATTTTATTTGCTACATCATTTTTGAATTTAATCCACTCTTGTTCATTTTTTACATAATAACGAGGACATTCTTTTCCTGTTACATCATAATGTCTTATAATTGCATCTATACCCAGATTATATCTTTTACATATATCTGCACATAATTCTACTAAACTGTTATATGTATTGTAATTGAACTTTCCTTCCCAATCTGGGTGGCAATCTTCTATTCCAATTGATTTCCTGTTTATAGAATAACTACCGCTATGGAAAGCAACTTCATTTTCTGGTATACATCTTATTATTTCGCCATTTAAACCGATTATATAATGAGATGAAGCATATGTTTTATGTGATGTTGCTAAGCTTTCAAAATAGTTTCTATTGCCAATAGCTGAACTTCCTGCATTACCAACCCAATGAACTACAATTTTTTCTATTTTATTCTGTTTTTCTCCACTTCTTGAATATGGATTTATTGTTAATAGTCTATCTTCTATATTCATCATTCATTTGCCTCCCCTCTTGTATCTTCTTCAGCTAATTCCATTGTTTCTACAATTTCTTCATCCATAATTATTCCTCCTTATTATTTATTGCTTTTTGCCCTAACAAATATGTTCCTATAACTCCTTGTACTACTGCAATAACTTGTACTATTTGTATTGCATATGGTATTGTTATTCCATCAACAGCATTTATTCCTGCTACTAAAGCACTTACTATTGCCAATATATTTGTTAAGTATTTTGCTATTTTTTTTACTTTTTCCATATTCCCACTTCCTTTTACATAAATTTACTTAATCCTAAGATAAACGCTATTGCTGTTAATATAATTCCAACAAAAAAAGAAACTACTTTGCTTTTTATTTGCTTTTTAGTTTCTTCATATTCTTTTGCTGGTTTTTCTTCAATTATTTTTAGGCGTTCATTCATTTTGTTTTGGTCTTCTCTCATTGCCTTCATTTCTGTTGCTATTTCTCGCACACTTAGCGTTAAATCATATATGTTTTCAACTTTATTTTCAATACTATCTAATCTTTTAGAATTTGATTTTGAACGTTGCTCATTTTCTACTAATCTTTCAACAACTTCTGTCTCTTGCATTTTCTTCCTCCTTTCGAGAAATTTACATTTTTAGTTTAATGGAATTGATAATATTCCAGTTAACCAATAAGCATTTCCATTAATAATACGAACAGTAACATTGCCATCAGCTACCTGTAAAAAGCCTTGTGATGTTTCTGTTCCAAAGGCTCCTGCTCTTATATAATTTTTTCCTTTCAAAAGAGTTTTTAAATCATATCCTGTAATATTAGGTAAGCTCCCTATAGTTACTTCCTTATCTGCTGCTGCAAAATACCCTGTAGACTTGCTTACTGAAACTCTAACAAATAGTACTCCATTTATTATTCTTGCTTGTATACCATTTCCATATTGAAATCCACTATTAGAAGAAAGTATTATTCCAGTATTTAAAGTTCCATTAATCCAACCAGTATCTTCGTTCTCTATTTGTTCTTTTAAATTGTTTATTTCTTTTTTTACGCCTTTTATTTGAGGTATCATATTAACACCTCTTTTCTTTTTATAAAACTATAAGTGTGTGTGTGTGTGTGTGTGTGTGTGTGTGTACAGCCCCAAGGCTTACATGATTTATTTTAGTCATATATTTTTCTCCTTTATATTTAATTTGCTATAAATGTGCAATTTAAGTTGTACCAAGCAGAAGTATATGCATTATCTGAGACCCATTCTAACATAATTCCTCCAGCCGGAGTTATTATCCACCTACAATATCTAACCCCAGAGCAAAATCCCTCAAAATATATTTGGGTTGCCGGTCTATACCCTTCTGGAAGTTGTGCTATTGTTGTTCCTGCCTTAGTAATTCCTGACACTCCTCCTACAATTGTAACAATTCCATTTTCTTTCTTATAAATAGCTTTTTTAGCAATCTTATCAACTGTTATTCCTGTGGCCAATGGTAAATCCTTCCACTTTTCAATTTTGTATTGTGTACCTGAAGGTAAAGAATCTAAAATTTCACCATTGCCAAATATTATATCTGAATTAAATCTTTGTGCTGATATTATTTGAACATTAGGAGTACGTGAACCACCTGGCAATTTAAAACAAACAGAAAATATACAATTGCTTTCTACTATTATAATATTATCTGAAATGTCAACTCCTTCTGGGTTTAATTGGTTTATTCTTTTAAATTTAACTTTAAAATTGGTAGAATCTTGTCTATTAATTTGCAAACTATATATATCATCAAAATCATACTGTTGAGTTGATGTAATTTTAAAAATTATCGTAGCCGTCTTAAATACAGTTTTCATATTTACATCAAATAATTTAATATATTTATTTGTATACCCTGAAGAAGTATATAAAATATTTTTTCCATCTGGAAAATCTATTTTGTTTTCAATTTTCTTAATTAAGCTTTTAAGTGTTAGCATTATACTCCCCCCTTACTACTAATGTTAAAATATCTCCTGTTTCTAACTGCCAATCTGTTGTTGTCTTTATTTTATTGCTTATACTATCTGCATCTCCTATTTCTCTATAATGTCCATCTGTTCCAGCATCATCACTACTTAATGCTAGTCTTTCGGTGTCTAAGTATACATCTAATACTTCTTGTCCAACTTGATAATAACAAGGTAATGTTACTTCTGCTCCTGCATTTATATTAGATGTTATTTTTAGTTGGTAAATGTGTTGTGTTATACTTATTATTTTATTTCTTACTTCTGTATCATCATATGTTGCACCAGGTTCACCCTTTTCCCCTTGTATTCCTTGTTCTCCTTTTTCACCTTGCTCTCCTCTAGGTAATATCAAATTTAAAATTTGATTTGGAGTTTCTCCTGTTATAGTCGCAGATGCTTCATCGCCTTCCTCAACTATACCTATCTGCAAACAATTTGCTGGCCCAGTTTCTCCTTTTTCCCCAACATCGCCTTTAATTAGCGGAATATTCGATACTCCATCTATATGAATAACTTCAATTTCATTGGTAGACAAATCAGTAATCTGATTAACTTCTTGCTCTACATTATCAAGATCATTAATTTCTATAGACATTATTCATCCCTCCTATGAGTTATCTCTTCAGTTAATGTTATAGTTCCAAATCCAAGTGTTTTAACATAATCACCTGATTTCAGCTCTATATCGTATTGATAAGTTCCGTATGGCATATCAGATGTATCTTCCGAATTTAATGTAAAATAAAAATACCCATTACTATATTTAATATTATCTGGGTATTTTTTATGTATAATTGATTTTAAACTATTTGCACTAGATTTTACAGTAAAATAAATATTATCTTCTGGAGATGGTTCAATTTCTTTACCTAATCCATTTTTTAGTTGAAACTTTAAAACTTGTGTATCTCCTCTTGTAAATTCTAAATCCATGTTATTCCTCCTTCTATTTTAAAAATCCATAAACATTTATCATAGCTCTTACATAACCAGTTCTTGCAGCTCTATTTTTGTCATAATCATCCCATTCAATGTTTTCAGTTGGAACAGCATCAGAAGTTCTTAATTGGAATAATGTTCCCTGACCTGATGTTAAAAAATTTCCAATATTATTACTTATATATGTATTTAATTTTCCTTCTTCACCTGTACAATTAATTGCATTGGTATTATTGGTTATCAATCTATAATCATAATTTTCAGATGCGATTTCCACATTAAATGGTGTTACATTTCCAGTTAATAACTTTTCGTAAAATAAATTAACGTTTCTTGAGTAACCCACTTGTTTATCTTTTTTATAACTATAATTAATTGGGTGTAATTGTAGCACCAAGTATGCACTTGTTACTACAAAATTAGAAGGAATAAATACTCCTATATTTATATATTTATAAGTTGATTGGCTAGGAGTAAATATGCTATAGCCTATTTCTTTCCAATCCATAGAAGAAAATGATAAATTTGATAAAACTCCTCCATTACCTATTATTGTTGTTCCATCATGCAATTCAATACCTTCTTTTCCTATGTTTACAACTTCTTCCCCATTAGCTGATAAAACTTGGAGAGAACCATTTGTATTGTTCTCTCCCCCTAATTTTAAAGTTCCACCTTTAATTCTATTGGCACTTAGCGTACCTGCAGTTATAAAATCAGCATTTATAATTCCATTTAAACTAATAATTGTTTGATACTCTCCATTTATTCCATTATTAGAAATATCTAATGCATTTTTCCCAATTCTTAATACAGTTTTTGCCTCTTCTAAAACATTTGTATCAGCAATATACATGATACCATCTTTCTTAACAACATAACCACTGTTTTGTTCGATAATTTCTTCTACAATTTTCTGTATATTTTCCCACATTGAATCTAATTTATACTTTTTTATTAATTGTTCTATAGTTTGAGGCAACATACCATCTTGCCTACTTGTCTTTGTTGGTTTTATACTAAATTCCATCAATTTCCTCCAAATAAAAACACCTACATTTTTGTAAGTGTCTTTAATTATTTTATTTATTTTTTTTCCAATAACCTATATTATAAAAAACAAGTGCTACAATTACTTGTAATATTAAAATTCCAAGCCAGTTATCATCAGCATTTTCTTTTAAATTTTGTATTTTTGATTCATTATCTTCTATATTTCTGTTTAACTCTTCAATTTTCTCTTCTTTATTCTTTACTTGTTCTTGTAAATCTTCGATTTGTTTTTCATAGTTATCTATTATCTCCTGTCCATCATCTTCAGTTCCCACTATAATCAATCCATCATCTTGACTTGTAAAATCAATGTTACTCTCATATGGACAAATTCCATTTAGATGTTGATGTTCTGAATATCCATGGTGATAATGATACTCTCCTGTGCTATTATCGTAGTGTCCACCATCTGCATCAGTTCTACCTTTATGTGCAATACTAAAATTAGAAATCAACGAAATAATAGCTATTAAAATAAAAAATACCTTTCTTTTCATGACAAATTCCCCCTTTAACAAATTATAGCATCTATTTATTTGTTATTTTGTCGAAATTTGTCATGATATATTTTATTTTACATATTTTGTTATTGGAATCATAGAATATGTTTGTATATATCCATCTTTATTTATTTTAAAACCGATATTTTTTAATAAACTTGTCTTATCTTCTATTGATAATTTTTGTTTATTTACAAAATTAACGACATCATTGTCATAATCACTTATTCCTTCTATCCTGCATATTATTTTTTTATAATCATCCGATAATTTTGATTCTGATATATTATTAAGATAATTATAAACTTTTTTACTTTTAGATCCCTTTATGCTTTCGCCATCCTCATCTTTATCACTAACAAAATCCTGAGATTTATATTTTAAATATTCTGTTATAGGAAAATCTATCTTTTCTAAATCTAAATATTTTTTATCTCTTGAATTAATTGCTGTTTTATATATTATTGATTTCGTAGTATCACTATAATCAGCATTAGCCAATATCTCTTCTTTCTCTTTGTCTTTAGATATCCCCTCAGTTTTGGCAATATAACTTAAATAATCGCTTTGCTCTCCACCATGTTTTTTTAAATCTTCTAAGGTATTATATAAAGTTGAAGTTTTAACTTCCTTATTAACACTCTTAGCATAATTAACTTTATTTTTTTCTTTAACATATGTATATATATTTTCTATTGCTTTTTGTTTTTGATTATCTGTTAATTTTTGATATTGTTTTGTTGAAATTAAGTTGTTAATTAAATTATATGAATTTTTTCCATAATCAGTTTTATATTTAGAATATTCTTCACTTGTCATCCTGTATGTTGTTCCATCTATTGTAAATGTTTTGTCTATTGAGCTAACTGGTAGAATAGACTTTTCACCGTTCTTGCTATATAAATTGTTTATCTCATTATTCACCTTATCTTTAGTTATCTCTTTAACTGTTGATGGATTTATAAAATTATTTAATGCTCTTATCGGTAAATTTTCTTCTTGCTTTTGTTTATTTCCCCATATATCTGTTTTTACTGGTAACGTCTTCCTTAACCCTGGAATTTTGGATGTTATTTGCAATTTGGTTTGATCAATTGCTTTCTGTAACAAATCGGTTTTGGTTGATGTTGTACTTCTTTCATATTCATCAGAAGTTTTTGCAATTTGTCCAATTAAAGTTGGTACGAACTGATTTACATATGATTTTACAGCATTTGTTCCCATTGCTGAAAATTTATCTTCATTGTAACTACTTAATGCACTAGTTAAACCACTAATCATTGTCATCTCGCTCATTGGCGAAATTGATTTTGCCATACCATTAGCCCAATTTTCTAATGAATTTAATAATTGGTTTTCCTTCTTGTTATCATCAGAGCTAATACTGCTTTTTTCATTTTTTTTAGTATTTTTTATCGAATATGCCTCTGCTCCTGTAAATAATGGTATTCCAACTGGTGCCAACCAGTCTAAAGAATATGTCTTTCCTGCTATCTCTATTGAATAAGATTGACTCCCCGTTGCTTCATCGTAATTTTCTTTTTTATCATCGTCTCCACCAGAAGCTTTTAACATTCCCGCATCTGCTAATGCATAGCCTAAAACTGCAATGCCAGTTCCTGTCAATCCTTTTGAAAGATTATCTATATATTTATTAACTGTTATGTCTCCCTTTCTTAATTTCACTGTATCTACTGTAATTGTTTTTAATAATCCAGTTGGATTATACTCTAATCCTGACTTGGCAACATTCAATGGTGTTTTAACAAATGGTAATATTGCATCTTTAAAATTTTTCAAGTATTTAACATTATTTGCTTGATTGATAAAAGTTGCTATTGAATTAGCTTGGTGAAACGTTGCTTCTTTTGCTTGTTCTATTGCATAATTACGAGCTTTGCTTAATTGCTTGTCAGTTATATTATCTACATCTATTTTATTAGATGTAATATAATCTGCTAAAGCTTTTTTGTATGACGACTTTAACCCTAAACCATCTTCAGCTTCTAATAAGTTATCATTTAAATTAAACAACTTTCCTAATGTTTTTTCAAATATATCATGTTTAAATGTTTTTCTTGAGTTCTGCAGCCTTGATTGAGGATTATATTTGTTTTCGTTAAGTTCTAACCTTGATTGAACATCTATATTTTTAAAATCTTCTTTTACAAACTCCTTTGTTTTTTTATTTGCAAATGCAATAGTTTTTGTTCTTTCCATTTCAGGGTTAAACTTATTAACTATACCTTCTATTCCACCAGCTAACTTATCTTTTATTCTTTGAGTTTTCCCCATTGCAACATTTCCAACCATATTTCTTATATGTGTTCTTGGGTTTGCCAACATAGAAAAATATCTCCAACTATCTATCTTTTCAATAGTCGATTTTGGTACTTGTTCTCCTAATTCTTCATAGACACTATCTATATTTTTATACATTGTTTCTTTATCTTTTGAACTAGTTATTTTCTCAATCATTTCTGGGTTTAGATCAAATAAATCGACTTTATCTGTTATATCTTTTCCCAGTTTATTGATAACTTTAATATTTCCTTCGCTATCTTTTGTTATAGTTCCACCCTTTTTCTTTGCTAACTCATTATTCATTTTATCTACTGAACGTTGTATCCATGTTGCTTGTCCTTCTGGTGTTTGATGATTTAACATTGATAAAGCTTGTACTGTTTTACCAGCATTTGTTCCAGCCATAGCTGTTGCCTGTATTGCTTCTTGTAAATTTGTTTTATCTCCAACTTTAGAATAATATTGTATTAGTCTTTCTCCTACTGCTATATCTACAGCTTCTATTTTACCTCCAGTTGTAGCTCTATTCATTAATGATTTTAGTTCTGCTTCAGGGCTAGAATTGTTTATTCTAGCATCTGCTTGAACTAATTGTGATTTATTAGTTTCAGGTACATAAGTATCTGTTCCCATTAGTTCTTTTGCTATAGATTTAGCTTCTTTTGTTGTATTACTACTTTCTATTATGCTTTTATAATGTTTTCTTATTTTTCCTTCTGGTCTTTCTATTTCATTCCAATTAATACTCTCTCCTTGAGTATTAATATTTTCTTTAATTGGAAGATTCAATTCCGTTTTTGTACTTTCTTTAGTTGGCAAATTATATTCTTTTAAATTCTGACCTGTTCCTTGCTTTTGGTAGTTATTTTCTACAAATTGTCTCCAAACATTATTATTTTTTATAGAAAAAGAACCTGAATTATTTTCAGATTCTACATTGTTTTTCTCTATTCCTCCCAATACCAATCCGTTATTTTCACTAGCATTTGATGAATTTTTCTTTTTATTGCTTTCATTAAATTCATTTGATACCTCCTCATTGCTAATATTACTTAAATAATTATACAATCCTATTTTCATTTTTTCAAGTATACTTGTATTAACATTTGCGGATTTTGGCATGATATTACTTAGATCTTTTCCATTATATTTTTCTTCAATCATTCTTTTAGATGTATCTCTAGCTTCTATCTCCCCAGGATTATTTTTATATTTTTCTTTTCCAAATTTTATAGAAGTTCCTCCTGCAAACCCTTCTATCTTCTGAATCGCATGTTGTATCTCATGAATTAATGTGCCTTCTGCATTTGATATATCATTAAATCTATTAATATCTATAGTTAATTCATCTGTAAATCTATTGTATCTTCCATTTAGTCTACCATTATTTTTTGTATTATTAGAGTTCATATCTTCAATTTTTACTTTGTAGTCTCGTAATTGAGGGTACATTTCAAACAAAGTATTATGAATAAGAATATCTTTTAACTTAAATTCTTGACCAACTTTATAATTTTGATTTGCTATTTTCATATCTTTATCAGAAAAATTAAATTTCATTTTTCCTGTAACTTTGTCTTTATACCAACCTGTTTCTTTATAGATTTTTTCATTACTTTCTTTATTTTTTGCCATTTGTTTTGCTTTATTATAACTGTTATATGCTTCTTGGCTTAATTGTGGTTCTTTTATATTTTTTAATGCTTCCTTACCAGCAACAGAATATTTTAAATTGCTATCATATTTACTAAATTCTTGATTATAAGCTGTTTCAAATTTATTTCTTATATCAGTCCAAAATATTTTTTCATTTTTACCACCAGTAAATTTATTTAATTTATCAATTACCCAATTATATATTTTCTTTGCAACAGATTTATTTTGATTAACAAGTCTATTTACATATTCTTGATTTCCAAGTTCTCTCTGCAAAATGCTCATAGTTGCCTCTTCATCAACTATTTTATTAAAATTTTCATCTGATATTTGTATATTATCATTTTCATATGCCTGTTTATATGTATTCTCTAATGACTTTCTTGCATTCTCCCAGTTTTCTTTTTTGCTAGCATCTTTCAATATCATATTTTGTACTTCATTCAAATCTAAATCATGTCCTAACTCATGTATTGCAAGTTCTTGAACCCTTGTGTTAGTATCTTGTGTTTTAGGATTAAAAACTACTTCTCTATCTGCTACATTTCCCTGTTCATCATATATTGGCTTCCATACAGAAAAAGCATCATCATTGTTTTTAAAAGTATTTTCATCAAAATATGCATTAATACCTCTTCTATCAAACATCTGCTTTATTTCTTTCAAATCTTCATTTTTATAATCTATATTATATTGTTTTGCACTTTCGTCAAAATTTTTCATTTTTGCTATTTTAGTATTATTGTTTTCTACAATATCCGATTTTTGAATATTTTGATTTTGAGTTGATATAATTTGTTGCCCCTGAGTTTTAGATTGATTCTGGATTGCATTTTGTTGCATATTTTGATTATTACTTATTACATTTTGTGTTTGATTTGATATGTTGGTATTAATATTGTCTACCACTGTTTCTGTATGATAATTTTTGTATTTGTTTGTTTGTTGAATTACACTATCTTGAATCATTTTTTCAACATCTAATTCTTTAGATGCATCTTTTATTGCCAATTTTATTTCTGTATTTGACGGTGTTTTTCCATTATTTATCTTTTCTACAACAGCTGCACATGATTGTATTCCCATATTACCACCACCAACTATAGCGCCAACTAATCCTCCATTAATTCCCGATTGTAACATTCTTTGACCCATATTATGCCAATCAGATTTTTCTTTTCCTCCTATTGCTCCAGCAACAGTTTCTTGTATTGGTTCCATTATTGCTTCTTGTATAGCATTATCAGCAATTCCTATTCCATAATCTTTCAAAACTTGTTTAATTGACGTTTTAGCAAGTTGCTCTGTACCTTTTTTTGCCGCTTCTTTTCCTGTTTCTTTTATAATACTATTAATTGCTGTACCTGCTTTTTTAAAGTTACCAACTGTTACTCCTTCAGTTATACCTTCCATAATTCCCATCATAGTCCCATAGGAAAACGCTTGTTCATCTGTCATACCTCTTTCTTTGGCATCATCTATATAACTTCCCCCTGATGATGCTGTAAAATAAGTTGCTCCTAAAACTGGATTCACACTACTTGCAACCATTCCAGGTATCATATTTCCCATTGACGGTGCAAGTTCTGCTAATTTTTTAGAAACTGAATTTCCTTGATTTTCTATATTTTTTTGTATTTTTTCTTGGTCTTTATTAATTGATGATTGCAATTTTTTATCCATATTAAATCCAAGCTTGTCTTTTACTTCTTCATTAATATTTTTTAATTTTTTCAACTGTTCCTCTGTTAAATAATTAGGCAAATCAGTTAATTTTATTTCATTTCCGTCTTTATAATATCTTGCTCCTCCGTTTATATTCTCTCCAAATTTAGTTAAATATTTAAGAGATTGTTTCGTTCCTGATGTAGCTCCTAGCCATGTATTTTCTACAGTTCTTCCTGTATCATTCCCAAAATTTCCTATGTTGTTTTTTACTATTCCAACGCTTCGTTCTGCATTTTCTTGTATTTGATTCCATATATTATTTTTCTCATTAAAATTATTCGAAGTTATTGAATTACTCATATTTTCTTTAGAATTTATAATTTTAGAATAATTATCATTAAAATTTGCCTTTGCATTAGATATGAAATCTTCTACATTCTGTTGTACTTTTATTGCATCTTGTTCTTTTTCTTTATCGTTTCTTCCAGCTATATCTTCTATAATCTCCCAAATTTTTTTAAGCATATACTATCACCATCTTCCCATTAAACTATTAAGTATTTTCATGCTACCTATACCAATCTCACTACCTACATCAGCTGCATTTTTTAATATTCGTTGTAGCCTTGGATCAGTTTCTTCTGTTATATTACTATCAGATACCTTTAGTCCACCTGTGCTCTTGGTTGACTTTTTACTACTTTTAGAACTACTAGCCGAACTAGATTTTTTTTTTGACAATTCATATTGCTTTTGCCATTGATTATCAGAAACAGCAGCTCTCTCTTTTTGATAATCAAAATTCTTTTGCCATTGACTATCAGAAATAGCATCTCTTTGTTTTTGATAGTCAAAAGATTTTTGTTTCCATTGATTTTCGATTTCATTTTGCCTTGCCTGTTGGTCAAAGGTTTTTTGCCATTGATTATCAGAAACTCTATCTCTTTCTTGTTGATATAAATATTGTTCTCTATTTTGTCTTAACTCATAATTTTGTGTTAATAATTGAGCTTTTTGTTTGTATAAATCTAATGCTGCTTGTGCTTGTTGCACACTTCCATTTTGCCTTGCTTGTTGAACTTTAAAATCATAATCACTTTTTAAATCTCTGGCATTGTTTAAAGTTTCCGTTACATTTTTCTGGTAAGTATTATATAACGCTGTTTGAGTTGTTTCTGCATAACCACTATGAGCCAAACCTTGTTGTGCTAATTGTTCTGCATTGGCTCCATATTGGTTTGCTTGTTTTTGCCAATTTGAATACAGTCCTTTTGTTGTTTTGGTCGTATCTCGTTCAATTTTATCTTTTTCTCGATTTAATTCATCAACTTGCATTTGAGTTTGTTGATTTATTAACTCATTCTGTTTTCTTTCTTGTTCATTTATTAAATTATTCTGTTGATTAGTTAATCTATCAATATCTTCATATCCAGTAGCCATATATACTCCTTTCTAACTTGTTCTTTTCCACATATAACATGTAATATATGGTTGCAAGTTATTGTGTGCTCCTCCACCTCCTGTTTGGGTTGTCAAATTATAATAATGTCCTTTCCCATAAAAATAATTTCCATAACCATCTCCTAAGCTTGAATAATTTTCATCTTTTATCCATGTTCTATGTGAATGTGGTGGTACTTCTTCTATTGTTAACTTGTGTGTTTTTTCTCCACCAGTCTTTTCAACTGTTTTAAAATCATTATCTGATGCATTTACTCCTACAGGTACTCTTCCTGTTCCCCATGCTACCCATGTTCCTCCAAAAAAAGAACTTGGATTTGTATTTTTTACACTTAAATAAATTGAACCTACTGGATACATTAATTTCCCTACTGTCTTAATATCTGAATTAAATGCTGTATTTAATACTCTATGTTTTATCTTTCCTTCACTTAATACAAGCACCCATGTGTCATTTTCATTATTGGTATTTACATCCCATGTAAAACCATTGATTTTTCCTGTCAAGTTTTGTACAGCTAAATTTCCTGTTATAGTTCCCCCAGTTTTGTCTAACTTTTTATTAAATAATTTATCTAACTCATCTGTTAACACTTCATTTATATATTCTTTTATTTTTATTGAACTTTCATCAAATTTCTTTTTTAATTCTGCAGTTTCTAATGTAGGACTGTCTGGTAAATTTTCTATAGTATTTAAATTTTCTTCTAATTTCGTTAACGCCATATTCCCCTCCTATTTTTTTATATATCCACCAACAAAAGCTTCTATAGTTGAACTAAATATTCCAAATGGTTTGTCTTTTTCATCACTATAAAATTTAAGCGATAATTCATTTAATTTTTTTTCTTTTATTTTATATAAAACATAAGATTTATCTGTTGTAATAAAACTAAAGTTTCTAAAATCTAAACTTTCAAATGAAAATCCATTGGCCGATTTTCTTGTTGTGTATTTATATTCACTTGATTTGTCTGTTCTTCTGGCAATTTTTATAAGCCCATTAGGTATTGTTTTTATTTTAGCTAAACCACCACGTTTATTTGTGGTTTTTAATTGATTATTATAACCAAAATTGTCCATTGGAGTAGTCCAATATGAAATAATTGTTTTTCCATTATCATTAGTACCTTCTAAAATAAAAATAGAACCATTATCGGTTCCAATATATAATTTATCATTATATTCCTTTAATAATATAGGATTTATGTCTGTAAAATCCCAATAAAACCATTCATACCCAAAACTATCTAAATTAGCATACTTTTGTCTACTATCAGCTAAATATATCTTACCATTAACAAGAATCAATAAATAGCCTTGATATTCTGTCATCATAGCATCTTTATAATTATTCTCATTTGTCATTTTTACATCTACCATAAAACTTCTGTGTGCTATAGCCTGTTTGCTATCTATTTTCTCTGTTGATATTCCTTCTAATCCATATCTGCTCAAATAAACAATATCATCTTGAAAATTAGTACTATCCACATAACATCCAACACTAACATTTCCTTGCTTAGTTGGATATATCTTTCCGTGTTCTAAATCCAATGTCGGTTCATGATAAAAAACATTTGCATTATTTTGATCTAAATTCTTAAAAATCCATAACACATTATTTCCAACAGTCATTCCTGTTATTGAAGAATCGCTTGAACCATCTTCATAGTAACTCAAGTCACTTATATAAGCTGGATTGTTTAACTCAGAATGAAATACCGCATTTGGAAAATCTGGATTACCCGTAAAAAACATTCTATTATCAAATAACAATGCCTTAGTGCATTTATTTATTCTATCTTCATAGCCACTTATGGTTTTAGAAAATGTAATAAAAACATTATCTTCGCCACTTAAATTTGGTTTAGATGGTGCTGTATTAAAAGTCACTTTCCCATTTACCCTGTCTACCGTAAAATTTGAATTTTCTGTCTGCTTTTTGTTATCTACAGTTACAGTTACCGTTGTACTATCTATATTTTGTGCATCTAAATAAAATATCTTTGATGTACCATCTCCAACAAAACTATTTATTCTTTTAGGTTGTAACAAATTAACATCTTGTAAGGTTTCTCCACCTCCCATATTCCCCGCTGTTCTACTAATTGTAGTACGTGGTACAAATGCTTCATCTTTTACTTTCTTTAATATTGTACCATCATACACAAGATAATTTTTTCCGTCATTTATATATAATTTTGAATCAAGCTTGTTATACTTGCTTCTTTTATTATTCATATCCGCATATAATTGTTTCAATGTTTCTGAGGTCGGTTCACTTGGGAAATTACTCCATTCATATAATACAGTACCTGAATGTATTAAAGCTTTCGTTAAACTAAATATATAAATACCATTAATTCTATTACCTATTTGTGCTATTTTTCTATAACCTGGCCTAGTTTCTATGCAAGTACCTTGAGCATCTCGATAATTCTTCCATACATTCAAAGCATCAGGACTTCTTGTTATAGAAACCAATGTTGGTTCATTTAAAAAATCTACTCCTGAAAAATCAGCATAAGTTCTTTTTATTCCTGTGGCCATCTGTTTTCCTCCTAAATATCATATTCTGGTTCATTTAATACAACTGTAGGTATATTTTTTCTAGTATCTAACAATTGTAGTTTTCTTTGATATTCTGTTGCAAAGGCTGTATAATCAGCACTTGGATCAGTTTTTAATATATCATCAGCCACTTTATATGGTAATAATGCTTGTGCATCATTATCTAATTCTAAATAAAAATCATCCATTGTTTCTTCATTTATGTCCTGTGGATATTTATAATATTCTAATATCGTTGAACCAGGAATATTGTCATTTAAATATATTTTTTTATTTATTGTATAGTATTCTGCAGTTATTGGCTTATTATTTTTATCTAATGCATACACATTTTTTATTTGGTATAAATCAGCAGGAAGACTATATGAAGTATATTTGTCTTTTTTGTTTTCATCTGGTATTTCATTATATAATTTTGTGGCTATTATCTTTTTAGTCATTGCTAATTCTTGATATGCCAATTGATATAAAAATGGTAATCTTAATGCTATATCGTCATCTTCTGTTTTTTTTACTAAATCAGGTGCATATTCTTCTATTAATGCCAAAGTTAATTTTTTATTTTCACCATATGTCATTCATTTTCCCTCCAAGTTTGACAGATTCGAACTGTCTATTGTCCTTTTCAACTTGATAAAAAGAGGGGAAATCCCCTCCTTAATTATGGTAATTCTACTGCTTGTATTGTAATATCAGCACTTTCTCCTTTTATTATTACTTCTCCCTTATTTTCTCCTGATACATTTACAAATTTACCAGATTCAATAACTATTCCATATGTTTTTCCTGCTGGTATGGATATTTCTAAATCTTCTACTCCTTGCAAAGAATTGCCTTTTATTATAGTTGCTTTTTTAGCAGCACTTGCATTTCCGTTTGTAATCATAAGTAATATTCTACCATCTGATTGATTTGTGTAATCAACGCTTGCCCCTTCAGTAGCATCTACAGCTACAGCGCTTATCACCTCTTTAGCTTCATTTCTTATTAATTCTGTATTAGTTATTTTAGCTATTGCCATATTCTATCACTCCAATCTTATTTTTAATATTTTATTTTTGGTGGCATCTTAATACTGCACACTCTTTTGGTCTTACCATTTTTCCACCATATGTATTTAATCCTTTTACTGCTTCGGCAAAACCTTTTTCTGGTTCATATGGTTTTAATTTGTCAATACCATTGCAATAAGCAAATGCTTTTGATGTTTTAACTATTATATAGTCATCTGTTCCATCATTATATGCATTATTTGTCATTTTTACTTTGGCATTATTGTATAAACCTAAAACTCCTTGTGCTATTAATTCATCGTTATTTGTTTTTAATTCTATTAATTTATTTTGGAACAAACTATAAAACCAAGGTGTTAAGTACATAGTAACCTTGTCTTTTGTACTTACTCCTTGGTTCCATAATTTAACAAATAATTTATCAATAGCTGCTTTAGCTTCTTCAGCTGTTGAAATTTCTGTTGATTCTGTTTTATAACCTGCATTTTTTGCCATTTGTGTTGCACAGAATATATCTTCTTGCTCTGCCATTCCTCTTGTAGTTTCTTCTTGTAATGCTTCCATTACTCCATCCATTGATTGAGCTTTATCTATATCATCAATTCCATAATTAAAATAATCAAATTGATTAATATCTAAATATGTTGAAGCATCTGGTATTTTTTCAGCTGAGTCTATATCTTTATTAGGAATATATTTTTTAATAGTTGGTCTTCCAACATTTAATATTTTTACTCTTTTCCCTTGTCCCGCATCTCCTTCAAATTTAAAATCACAATCTTGTTTAAATACTGTAAATTTTGGTAATTCATGTTGTATGTATTTTGACCATACAACTGGTTTAAAATTTGCATAACTCATTTTATATCTCTCCTTTATTTTTTTATTTGCCCCATTTTTTCATTGAAGCCATAACATTTTTAAATATTGTAGGGTTGTCCAAATCTTTAGAAGTTAGTTTATCAACTTCTTCAGATGTGTAATATTTTTTTACTTTTGATTCTCCTACCGTTGATTTAACACTACCTGTACTAGCAGGTTTTTCTACTTCTTTATGGTTTAATTTTGCATATAAATCATAAATATCAGTAATAGAAGTATCTGAATTAAATTTCTTAGAAAACTCTTTAAATTCTTTGTCTTCTAATATTTTTTCATCAACTCCCTTGTCTTTTAGTTCTTTTAATTTCAACTCACTAGATAAATAACTACCTAATTCCATAAATTCCGCTTCTTCTCTTTTACTTATTTTTTTACTTTGTTTTAAAGAAGCTAATTCATTTGCTCTACTTTGAATTTCATCAAATTCAGCAGAACCAATTAAATCTTGAGCATCTAATTCCCCTAATCTTTCAGAATCTCTATTATTAAATTTTGATTCATATTTAGGAATATCTACTCCTTGTTCTTTATAGAAACTATTGACTTTTTCAAGAATATCTTCATCATCACTAGCACCTAATCCAGCACGAATAGTATTTTCGAGTTGCTTATATCTTTCAATTTCTTTATCTTTTTCTGCTAATTGCCTTTTGGCTTTTCTTTCAACCCTTCCTACTCTTGATTTGACTGCATTGTCAATATCTTCTTGTGTTAACTGCCTTTCTTCTTGAGTTTCTTGTTCTTCTTGAGTTGTTTCAGTTTCAACAACCTCATTATCAATATTTTCTACATCCATATTTTCATCATTTGGCATATGTAACCTCCCATTTAAAGTCCGTCGACTATTAATTCCTAAAAGCTTTTTTCCCGTCTTCATCAGTTTTGGACAATAAAAAAAGAGCTTATTGCGCTCTAATTAACTTGATTATTTAATTGCTGATTATTAAGCATGTCTGCTTCTTCAGGAGTTATTCCTGCTTGCTGTTGATTTTGTATTTCTTGCTGCGTCATTACTTGTTCTATTGCTCCATTTAATGCATTACCTTGTTTCTCTATATCTGTAATTACCTTATTTTTCTCTTCTCTTGTTTTTAATATTTCTTTTAGTTTTGATTTTGGCATTGTAGAATCTTCTGGCAAAGCATTAACATATTCTTCAAATGTTATTTGTCCTGCACTTAATAAATTCTCAAGAGAAACTTCCATAGCATATTTGTCAAATGCAGACTTTGGAGTAATATCAATTTTTAAATCTAGTTCTAATTTATTTAATTCCTCATAATCTAAAATATATTGTGTATCATATGTAGTATCATTAGCATAATCTTTTTCTTCTTTGGTCAGTTTAATTCCGTCTACACTATAAGCTTTTAACATTTCAAACCATATTCTTGCAATATCTTCTATAAATGTTTTATATGCTTCTACCTGAGAATTAATTGGCTGTTGACTTGCTTGCTGAACTGCTAATATAGCTTTCCCACTTGTTTGTGTTGGATCTATATTTCCAGTTACATTATCTCCTGCTCCAGCCAAATTTTGTGTATCATCAATTAACTCTTTTTGTAAATTATATGCATCTGTACTCATCTGAGCGGGTTTTAAGTAATTAACAACCTTATTTACATCATCAGCATTCAATTCATTTAATTCTATTGTTGTTCCCACACTATTTAAAGCTTTTGTATTTTTTATATATTTGGTATTTGCTACCAATTTCGGAAATGCACCCAATTTCACTGCCAAAGCCCTTCTTGTAGCAGTCTTATTTATTTCTATTTGATTTGGTATTAAATATTCAACTTCTCCCTGTCCTCTGCTGCTTCCTTTTACTCTTATCCAATTATAATGTGCTACAGGATAAAGCTTTATTTTTAGATTACTATCATTCATTACATTTGCTAATCTAGTACATTTTTTAGCCCATATTGTTCCATCTTTTTTATATAATTTTAATAATACTAAACACATTGGACTTATTTCATCTACTCTTTTATCTTTTCCTGCTTGCTCGTGGTATTCCTCATCAGGTATAATCTTTTCAAGTTCTTCGTCACTCATTCCATTTTTCTTTGCTTCCTCTTTTACTTCGTCGACTGTTCTTCTAAAGGAAATAATTATATATGGTTGTGTTTGAATATTATCATCATTTTCATTGCCATAATATATATTCGTCTTGTCCACTTGTTCTGGTACTATATTATCATTATCTTCATAAAAATAAACAATTCCTTCTGAGTCAATACATGCATCATCAACACAATTTCTAACAATTTTGTCAACTTGATTCTTTTCCCAAGTTCTATTTGCAAATCTGTTTAAACTATCGCATAAATCCTGTAATTTTCTTCTTTCCGTATCATTCTCATAGGTATCAGAATTAAAATAAATTTGATATGAATTTGTTTTTACTACTCCCACTTTATATTTAACAATGGATTGTATTATATTTAATGTAATAGGCTGTATTCCACCTAATTTTGCATTTTCCCATTGATTTCCCAAATAGAACTTGAAGTTCTTGTCAGTTTTATTGTACAAATCCTGTCTATAATTATAGTCAACTCCTTTTTGATATTCATTCCATACATCTGTTACTATATTTTCTCTTTTCATAAATAAATCTCCTCCTGACTTGTTGGAGTTCCATCATAATTATCTAGATTCCTTAATGCTTTGCTTAATTTTTCTCCTTCTTTTTTCTTTTCATTTTCTTCTTTTACTGTTTTTATTGAATGTTTTATTTTCTCAGGCACCGAAGGTATTTCCTCTGTTTTTCCTATCTTAAAACCAAAATAAAAGCCTGTTATTAAACAGACTATTGGTAATATTGTATATATTAAATTAATCATTTTTTTTACTCCTCTTTTTTGTTTTCTTTTTAATAGTAATTTTCTTTTCTTCTTCTCTTTGCCTTATTTTTTCTCTTAATACATTTTTTTTCATATTTTCCCTCCTAAAATACTTCTATTTTACTTCCATAATCGCTTTTAATATTATCTTCATCTATTCCAAATTCTTTATCTATAAAAGCTTTTATTTCTTCGTTCTGTGATATTATTTTTTTCATTGTCTGTTGTGGTCTTACATAATAAGCTATAGCCAAAGCCATAACTAAGTCATCATGATAGCCATCTTCCGCTTCCGCTCTGCCATTCCTGTTTACTATAAATGTTAGCATTTCTCTTAATGTATCTTTATCATTAATTTTTTCAACTTCGTCTTTTACAATCTCTTGTAAATTTGCTAATATTAATGGCCTTGTTATTGATGTTGTCTTAAATCCAAATGACTTTTCGTGTTTACTTATGTATGTATCTTCTTTTTTTCTAACATACATATTAGGATAATTTAACTCTATTAATTTTTGTATTGGGTATGTACTGAAGTTACATTCGGGTCCAAGCAATGCTTTATTATAAAACATACCTAGACAATATATTTGTTTAACATATTCTATTTCATCATATTGCTGTTTTAATACCGCAACTTGCTCCCCTGTAATATTGTTAATTACATGTGCTGTAAAATAATCTGATCCTTCTCCAGCTGTATCTCCACCAATTACGTATGGAACATTGTTTTCAGGGTATTTATATATCTTTATGCTTCCTTTTTCTTCTTCTTTGAATTTTCTACCTCTTATTCTTATTCCATCATAGAAACAAGAAAAAGAGCCCTGTATAATTGGGTTCTTGCCTCTTAATTCATTTATTCTATTTATTATATTCTGTTTATTAAAATAACATTTACCAGTTGATAAAAACGCTTCTTCAGGACTTATTGGGTATTCTTGTTTAAACTTATCTACATCTCCTCCACAGTTGTTTTTTATACACCATCTTCTCCATTCCAATTGTTCTAAAGAAACATTGTATAACCTTTGTAGTTCTATTTCTTCTTGTGTTAATTGAAATCCAGTATATTGCATTTTATATTCTTCTAATTCATTCCAGCCAACAAATAGTGGATAAAAATCGTTTTCTCCTGCTACTGCTTTGTCCCATAATTCTTTAAAATAATCAAATCCATTCGCTGTACTTTCTATTATCACGATGCTCTCAGGAATATTAGGAACTGCTTGTAATAATCCTAATAGTGTGTCTTGTTTATTCCCTTCCCAAAAAGCTAATTCTGATAAATGTAGTGCTGTAAATGTATCAGAACGTCCAATTCCTTTTCCTCCCGCTGTCATACATTTTATCTTACTATCAAGTCCTGTTCCTTCTTCATTATTAAATACTAATTCTTTAGCATTTGATTTTTTTTGTTCAGGTTTAATAGATTCTGGTAAATATTCTAACATTCTTTTACTCATATTAAACAAGTTTGTCGTGCTATCTTCTTTGTGTGCTACTATACCAGCATTATAATTATGATTTGTAACAACATTTTTGAATATAATTGACTCTGTTTCTGTACTAAATCCCATTTGTCTAGCTTTTAATATTATTATTCTTATAGGCATTTTTTCTTCATATAGTTTTTTAACAACATTATAATATTTTAATTGAGGTTCATTTAGCTTTAATGGAATTACATTGCCTTTTTTATCCCTTATTTTTATATAAGATTCTATGTATTTTTTTGTATTAATACTCATTGCCTTCAACTCTTTTTATATATTCTTCATACGAAGTATCTACATTTATATTCTCTTGTTTATCTTTCCATCCAAAGTTATTCTTTAAATTAAAGATTATTCCTGTTGTTCCGCTATCTGTTATTAAGTGTTTTTCTAAGTAATTTTCTACTCTTAACTTTGCTTTTTTTATTGTGTCGGAAAATTCTTCTTTCTTAGCATATTCACACAACGTATCTCTACAAATATCAAGAGCTATACACAGCCCAGTTATTGTATATGGTTCATTTTTATTATCACACTCTTTAAAGTATTTATCTATTTTTTCTTGTAGTTCTTTTCCCCCTGTTATTTTATTTGGTCTTCCTCTTGGCATTTGTTTTCACATCCTTTCTTGGTCTATATCTAAAACAATAATCATAATTCTTGCATTGCTCACATTTTCTTTTCATGCAATTTGCATAGTTAATCTTGTCGCTCATAATATACACACTTTGTACATATAATGTCATTATTTTTGAATACTCTTATTTCACAGTCAAATTTTTCTTTGTTTTTGCATTTTGAGCAATGCTCTTTTTTGTATTTTTCTATTCTTTCTTGATTAGTCATATGTACTTCTCCTTTTTTATATTTCGACATATTTTGACAGTTTTTTTATTCTTTGTTTGCTATAATCATTTCGATTGGAGGTGATTATATGATAAATAAATGTCCTTATTGTGGTAGCAATAAATTTGGCAAAATTGAAACTGGAAAAGATAATGTAAAATACGTTCTAACTCAAATTGATTTATCCTCTAATAGTTTCTTAGCCACTTGTGGACTACCCGTTGATGCTTATGGTTGTGAAGATTGCAAAGGAATAATGCTTATGCATGATCAACTAACTTTCCATCAATAATATTATTAGCAATTATTGAGTCAGCAGTATTAGCTGACTCTTTTTCTTTGTAAGTAATTTCTATTTTTTCTATTTCTTCTGTTTCAAATAGTTCTAATATTCTTTGCTCTGCTTTTAATTTATTAAGCATTTCACATTGTCCCATTTTTTCAGTTCCACTTATTACTTTTATTGTTTTTCCCATATCTTTTCCTCTTTTCTTTTATTTATAAAACACTATGTAACGATATAAATGTAGCTCAGCTCTACATATGCTCCTAATTTTTTCTTTTAAGCAGGCGGAACATAAACCGTAATTTAATACGTTAAGCCAGATTTCTGATTGTTTTATATATCGCTACATACTATTTTACAAATATTAATTAGAACTCGCTAGGAAAGTTCTGTAAAAGTTTATATAAAAAAATAACTTGAAAGGAGGTCTGCCATATCAAATAAACATAACAAACTTTATATTATCAGTTACCTAGCATATTGGTAATAACATAATAAAAAGAATAGACATTTAAAACATCTATTCTTCTCAACTTAAATAAAAATTATAAGGGGCTTTATTTTTAATTTTTGTTGCATTGGGTTTGATATTTCTATCTGCAACTTTTTATAATTTTTCTATTATAATTATATAATATTAGAAACGAAATTTTAAATACAATTTATGCGAAATTTTAGCGAAATTTTAACGAATTTTATGTGTTTAATACTTCTAACATGTCCTTTAAAGCTACATCTCTTATATTTTGTAATTGTTTTATTGACAAATACTTTGGAAATTCATTTTCATACTCTTTTGCAATTCTTTTCCAATCTCCTTTTTCACTGTCTATATAAAATTTATTAATTACAAAACGTTGTTTTTCACTAAGTATAGTTAATAAATTTTTAACTCTTACTATTTTTTTATTTAATATATTTTCTTCTGCTTCACATTCTATAATTTTTGAATTTATATACTGTCTATCAAATTTATTTATATGGTTTAATTCATTTTTATAATTAGCAACTGTATTTGATACCTTATCAGATATTTTATTTGTATTACTATGTATACTATCATATGCTTGTCCAGCTACTTGCATATTTTCTATTATTTCATTTTCTGTATCTTCATATACTGTTCCTGCATAACATAATTGCTCTTGATATCCTTCCTTTTTTAATTGCACTTCTGTTAATTTTGCCTCATTTTTTTTATGATTTCTTAGCATTATTTCAACATCCTCTTTTATGTATTTACTCATTAGTATACCTCCTCATTAAATAAATAATATATTTTATAATGTTTTCTTACCGTGTTATTTTTCTTTAATGCTCTACTCATTTCTCTTGCTGTTAAATTTAAAAACTTTACCACTTCTTGCAATGTCCCTACTCTCATACATTGCTCATTATTCTTTATATCGTATATTCCATATATATTCATTTGTATTCCTACCTTCTATATTCTTCTTTTAGCCTTTTCTTAATTAGTTTTAATGCTATCTCATAAGCATCATTTTCGTCTTTTAGGTTATTTTCATCTTGCCTTAATACTTTTATTGTCTCTAATAAATTATTGTTTAAATTTATCTTTTTCTCTATTAATTCTTTGGCATTTAATAGTTTCTTTATTGTTTTAGTCATTTGTATCACTCCGCTTCTTTTGCTTTATTTTCAAAATATTGTTTTATACAATTTAAGCACTTTTCACAATGCCCATCTATATAATTATCTGCATAGCAACCTTCCTTTGTACAAAATTCATCTACTGTTAATTCATCTTCAATAAACTCCGCCATTAAATCTATTATTTTATCTTTATTAGGATAATGTATACCTATTCCTAGTGGTTCTTTTACTTTAATACTTATGTTTTTTTCACAATATTTGCACATTTTATTTGTCCTCCTTCAACTTTTTTACTTCTTTGTTTATTTGTTTTACTGCTTGTACTAATTCATTTATTTTATTCATTATGCAAACAGTTCCATCTATATTGTTAGTAACTGCCTTTAATTCTCCTATACTATCTATATCTATTTCATCTTGTTTTTGTACTATTTCAAAATCTTTATTTACTATGCTTAATATATTGAATCCACCAAATCTTCCTAAAAAGCTGCCATGTTCATATCTATATATATTACTGTCTGTATAATACTGCATAGGCTTTTCATTTAAACATTTAAATTTTGTTCCGTCTTTTATCTTTCCATCTGCTATTGCTTTTAGCAGTTCATATCCTTTATATTTCATTTTATTTTCTCCCTTCTAGCAATTCTTGTAATCTCTTTTTTATATCTAAAGATTTTGTATTCATTGCTCTTAATCTTACTATTTGATAATCATTTCTTCGGTCACTTGTATAAATATTCGAATTGTTAGATATTATTTCTTTGGTCTTTTTTATATCGTAATCAATTCTGTCTATTATGTCTTCTACTTTTTGAACTGGAATACAATGCTGCATTATAAAATCCAAATGTTTATTATCTTGTATATGGAATTTTTTTAATTCTTCATTTTCTTTTTCTAATTCTAATATTCTATTATGAGCACTTGTGCTTACTTTTACCTCTAATAATTCTTCATTCTCTTTTAATACTCTTTTATAATCTGATAAAATATGTTCAAGTGCTATTTTATATTTTTCTGAACCTTTACATTTAAAGAATAGTTCTAAAGAGCTTGTTTCATCTTGTAACAATTCTATATCTTCTTCTATACTATTTTTCATTCTTCCTCCATTTCTAATGTGTTTAGTAACATTTGTTTTAAATCATTTAAAACTGGTTTAATATTTTTATGTAACTCATCATTATAATACTTAAATTCTTCACTTTCTATCATATTTGAAAAGCTTGTACCAATATTTAAGATTGGCTCTTTCTCATCATTTATTGTAATATAACATTCTATTTTTAATATATTAACTCTATCTTCTCTACTATTTTCTTTCATTTAAAACACCTCCAAACTCTTTTTCTAGTTTTCTTTTTTCTGTATAATGTAATTTAGTTGTTGTTATTTGGTGAATTATTTCGCATATCGTTCCGTTACTATATGGGAAAGACCATTTATCTCGTCCAAAATATTCAATTCCTCTTTCAGATTTTTCCTTTAATTCATCTATTTGTTCTTTATCTAATTTGCAATAAATTTTATATTCTAATTCTTTATACATTTTTTCCACAACAGTTTTGTATTCATCTAACCAATTCCAATTTATTTCTACTATAAATTTAGGTTCTGAATATCTAATTACTTCTTTTCCACAAAATGGACAATATTTTATGTTTTCTTCAAAATGAAATGGTTGAAATATGTCTTCTTCAAAATATATTTCTTTTTTACAATTTGAACATTCATGATATTTATATATTTCACCTTTATATATCGGTGTTAATATAACTCCATCTGCTGTCTTTTCTTTCACTATGTATCACTCCTCTCTAGTCCTAAATTTTCATATGCATCATCTATTTCTTTGTAACTTATTAAATTTTTTCGTAATTCATAAAAAACATCACTTATATATTCATCATCTTCTAATTCAAATATTTCTTGTATCATTGTAAACATATTCCATGTACATATTACATCTTCCCAAAATTCATTTTCTAATATAATTAAGTCTTCGCCAACTTTGTTTCCAAATTCTAATATTATTTTTTCCAATAATTCTCTATTATTTATTTTTGGATTTTCCATTAATTTATCAACAAAACCTTTATAATTTAATTTATATAAATCTACACTTATACTCATATCTTATTTACTCCTCTCTAATACCTTGATAAAAATTCTTTTAATTCTTTTCTTACTGTCTCCCACTCTTCTGTTTTTTCTAGCAATTTATTTAATTCATCTTTAGTTAATTTTGTGCAATCCCAGTTAGTCTCATCAAAATCATAACAACTACAATGATATCCTTCTACTAAAACAAATTCATTATATTCTGTATCAGGCATATCTTCTAGCAATAATAACCTTTCCATCTCATAATCTCTTTCACTTGTTGTTGCAAATAATACATTGTGCATTTTTATATCTGTTTTATTTTTTAAATTATATTTTTCCATATCTTATTTACTCCTTTTTATATTTTCAATTAATTCCCAACTAGGCAAACCATCTTTTTTTATTGATTTTTTATTTTGTTTTAAATAATCAATAACTATATCTACATCAATTTGCCTTACATAATTATTTTCAAAGCACACAAGAAAATAAGCATTACATCCTGCATTTTTACACTTTTTTAATTCGTTTGTTTGCCTTAAATCTTTCTTTACAATATGCCACGTATCTGTTTTACATTCTTTTGCATCAAAACAGTCATGTCTGTTTGGTAAAAATATTTCATAATCAAAACATTCTCCTTCTAGATAAAGGCCCTCTGATGTTCTTTTTGCATAATTCTTATGCCCATGAAATCCTAATTTTTCAATATAATCTATTACTTTTTCAATTTGTTTTTCAAAACTTCTCCCTTTTTGCATTTTATGCTCCTTTGTACAATAATCTATTTAATATTTGACTTGCTTCGCTTTTTGTTAATTCACTAACATCTAAATCTTTGCACATTCTTTTTATTATTGTTTTTTGTTTTTCACTTGCTTCTGATTTTCCCCATTTTTTTATTTGTTTTATATCCCATATATATTTTTGTTCTGGATAATTCTCACATAAATATGTATAAGCCAAATCAAAAGCTTCTTGCATTTTCATTCTTTTACCACATAATGTTGTTTCTCCTAATTCATCTTGTGCTGGAATTATTAATCTAGAATTTTTTAAAGTACATACAAAATCGCCATTTGGCATTTTAAACCAATTTACATTATGTGTATTATAATCTTGTCCTCTTGCCCAAAGATTCACTATTTCTATGTTTTTTATCCAACTTTCTGGCACATCTGATATATTTTGAATTAACTCTGGTAACTCAAATAAGTCTCCTTGAACCTCATCTTGTTTTGATTTTGGTACATTTTCCATATCTATTCCCAATAGTGTTGGTGCCGTGCAAAGATTTGCTCTACCAGTTGTTCCTACTAAATCTATTAATATTAATTTTTCTTTTCCTGGATAAAGTCTTAATCCTCTACCTACCATTTGTGTATATAAAGAACTGTTGGAAGTTGGTCTTGCAATCATTACAGTTTCAACAAGTGGCATATCTGTACCTTCTGTAAATATCATACAATTTACTAGACACGGGATTTCTCTATTAGTAAATTTCTGTATTAGTTCTGCTCTATTTTTTGTTTCTGCTGTAACGGCTACTGCTCCTGGTATAAGTTTTGCTATATTTTGTGCATGTTCAACTGATGTTGCAAATATTAAAGTTTGTCCTTTTGCATATTTTTGATATGCTTCTGATATTGCTCCATTTAAAATATCTGTGTTCATTGCCTTATCTAATTCTCCTGTTGCAAAATCTCCCATTCTTCTTGCTACTTTTGAAATATCATATCCTATATTTACTCTTAAACACTCAATATCTGTTAAGTATTTATTTTTTATTGCCCATTTTAAATCTTTTTGAAATATTATTTTTTGAAATACATCATCTAATCTAACATTGTCTCCTCTGTTTGGAGTTGCTGTAAATCCTAATAAAAGTCTTGGTCTAAAATAATCTATTATTTTTTTGTAACTTTGTGCTGCCGCATGATGTGCTTCATCTATTATTATCATGTCAAATTCATCTGTCTTGAATTTTTTTAGTCTATGTGTTAAACTCATTATTGAAGCTATTACAACTTCTTCTCCATTGGAATGTTGACTAGCCATCTCTATTCCAACTGGACAGTTGTAATATTTTACTGGTTGTGTTATTAGTTCTTCTCTGTGTGCTAAGACTAATACACGACCTTTTCTTTTTATATTTGTAAATGTTGCTGTTTTACCTAATCCAGTAGCCATTTGAATTAAGTATGAACCTGGTTTTAATTTATCTATTATGTCTAGAACTTCTTTCTGATAATCTCTAAGTTTTAAATCCATTAAGTATCTCCTCCTCTGTTGCTGGTATTTTTTTTAATATTTGGTTTAATGTATCTAATAATTTCATTACTTCTGATAGATACTTGTCCGCTTCTTCTATATGTTCTTCTATGTAATTGCAACCATTGTAATATCTTTGCAATGTCTTATTGTATAATTCTTTTATTTTATCCATTTAATCGTACCTCTTTTATCCATTTTAATGTTTCTAATACTCCTTTTAGATACATTAATACATTTTCTTTGTTATTTTTTTCATATAGTTTAATTAATCTTTCAGTTCTATCAATTTCTGCATCTATTTTATCTTCTATTAATATTATTGTTTTTAATCTTTCTCTCATGTTTTATTTACTCCTTTCAACTTCTTGTTGATTTTTATACTATTAGGGAGAAAAGGGATTTTTTTTGTATTATATATATATATATTTTTTTTTTATATATTATATATAATATTATTTATATATATTAATAATATAAAATACCCTAATTTCCTAATTGTTGATATAACTTACTTTTGTGCAATGGTGTTTAGAATTTTTTATAAAAATCCAAATTAAAAATATATGTCTTTTGATTATTACTTTTCCCAATAGCGCTTATTAATTCACTTTTTTCAATTTCTTTATAAAATTTATTTCTTCCTATTGCTCTATATTGATTGTCTGCACAATATTGTTTATATAAATTATAAATTTCATTAGCAAATCTGGAAGTGCTGGTCTTTTCAATTAATGAAGTAATATATTCTTCATCATTAATAAATGTTAAAATACTATTAGCTCCTACTTTATATTTAGCTATTGCTATTTCATTTTCTTCATGGTTTGAAAAATTCTCCCCCATGTTCAAATATGCTTCTAATGAGATTTTAGCTAAATATTCTAAAGCCTCTTTACTTATTAACTTATTAAAATCAAATGATTTTCTATCTTTATCCGTAAAAGAATATTCAAGTGGTATAATTTGTAATCTTCTATAAAATCCATCTGTTTTATCTGCAACTCTTGGCAACTCATTTGCACTAAAAATAAATTTCGCATAAGGTCTAATTTTTTGTCTAGGTTTAAATTTCTCCTCAATTTCCAAATAATCACCTGTTACGTATTTTTTAAATATTTCAACATCTTCTATGTATTCATCTGTCATTTCAGATCCTGAATTTAGAAGCTTATTCTTTATACCTGAACCAGCAAATCTATTTTGATTCATATCTTTGAATGAAACTGTTCCAACATTGTCATCTCCTAACAAATGTACTATAATATCTATTAATGTCGATTTACCATTTCTCGCCTTATTCCCATACAGAATAAATGCTTTTTGTAATTTTATACTTGTTGTCATTGAATACCCTATCATTTCTAATATTGTTTGTTTTCTTTCATATTTTCCACAACTTAATTTATCTAATACGTCATCTACAGCTTGTACCTTTGGAGCTGTTAAATTAAAATTTGTATTAATTTGGTTTGTTGAAAAATATTTAGGACTATGGTTATACATTTTTCTTTCTTTTACCGAAAATAGTCCATTTTTAAAATTGATAATTCCATTTTCTCTGTCAAACTCTTTTTCTTCTGCTTTTAATAATAAATATTGATAAACTTCATTCCTAAAATGAATTGTCGAATCAGGAACCAATTCAATCACTTTTCTTTCTATATCTTTTTCATTCTTTTTATATACACCATTTTCATAAATACAAATATCATTTTCAAATATATACATATTGTTATCTTGTAATAATTTGTCTCCAATCTCATTGTGTGACTGTTTCATTAACATATTTTGTTTAATTTGTTGTTTTTCTTCTTTTGCAAATTTTCTTTCACATTGTTTCAAAAATTCACAAAAATCTGTTTTTACTCCCAATTCTGTTGCTTTTTTTATTAATTTTCTTTTTTGTTTTTGTTTTTCTCCAACACTTTTAATCGTTATCAACCAATTAAATATATTATCATCAAATATACTTTCCTCATTTAATTCATTTAAATTATATGGTGGATTTTCTTCAAGTAATTTTTGTTCCAACTCTTCGTTCAATTTCTTTACACCACCTTTCTTCTGTTTTCTTAAACCATAACCAATCTTCTTCTGTTCCAAAAATTAGTAAATCTATGTAATATTCAATAACATCTTGTTTTTGATATTTTTCTATTCCATTTAGACTATGTAAATAATTACATAGCATTTGTAACGTTTCATTATGCCATTTTTTAAATCTTTCTTTTGCTTGTTGTATTTGTTTATATCTATTTATTTCATTGCTTGATATTTGCCTTCCAAATTCAATTCCTAAGCCTAATATATTGTTTATTTGTTTAGCACTTTCATAAGCATTTACATTTAATAATTTTGAAACTAATGTTATGCAGTCTCCACCTTCTCCACAACCAAAGCATTTAAAAATTTGCTTTGATTGTGAAAAAGACAAACTAGCAGTATTCTCTTTGTGCCATAAGCATTTACACATATTTGATTTGTTTAGATTTAATCCAAAATATTCTGCAACTTTTACTATGTCAGCTCTTTCCTTTACCTCTTGTATCTTATTCATAATTTACCTCCTAGAATGGCAAATCATCATTATCAGAAGTTACTGAATTTACAAAATCTTCAAATGCCTCTCCTTTTTCTGGTAACTTTTTTAATTCTGGAACTTTAAAATTACCATCTTGTATTGCTTTTACTGTTCTAATAAATTTAATTTTTGTTGTAGTTCCTACACTTCCATCCATTTTTTCATATTCTTCTTCTCCAAATATTGCACCACATTTTAAATTTGCAAGTTTCTTTTCATCCCAATCCCATTTAAAGCCTTCATTACTTGCTTCTAATGATGTCATTAGTCCTTTTAAAAATCCTGCTGCTTTTTCTCCTTCTAACATTTGTCTATAAATTGCTCCTGATGGCCATTTTTTTTCAGTTCTATTATCTTCAATAAATCTATTTCTAAAAAAATCCTTCTTATCCCCTTCTATAATATCTAATGCTAAAACCAACATTCTTTTCCCTGATTTTGATTTTTCTTCTTTCGCACTTACTATTTTGCATATGTATCCTCCTGCATTTAATCTTTCATATTCTCCTGTTATTGCTTGAGCTTCTTCATATCCTTGTACTTTTTCCATAATTATTTTCCTACCTTTCCTAATTCATAATATTCTCTTATAGTTGTATCAACTATTTTTAAGTCATTATCTATTTCTTTATCTTCAAACATTTCAAGTGGTGTTTTACATATATCACTTCCATCACTTTGTGTTTTAAAATAGTGTTTATTATTTTCCGTCATGCATCTTAATGCTATTGTAAACATTCCTTCTATACATACTTTTTCATCTAGTAATTTGCCTATTGTTTTTGGCTTTATGTCTCCAAAGTCGTTTTTATCTTCGTGCATAATAAAATATACTATTTTATCGTCTGACAATTTGTTTTTTACAAATTCTATCAGTCCCCAGAAGTGGTCTCCTATTTCGTTGTATAAATTAAACACTCCATTTCCTCCACCTGTTGCACTATGTTTATTCATAAAATGATTTGTTATTAAGTATCCTGCATCATCTATAACTATAGACTTTTTTTCTGTATTAAATATTGCTTTTAATATAGTTTGATATTCATCTGTACATATTGTACTTTCAAATTTTTTCTTAAATGGTAATGGCTTTTTTAAAACATTTACTAATGCCAATTCTTTTTCATCAAAATTTCTTAAACTTGTTGATTTTCCACTACCACTTTTTCCGAATTAATAATACTGGTATTCCCATTATTTTTTTCCTCCTTTAACATTTTTAATATTTCTTTTAATTTTTCATCATCATTTCTATTTTCCCATATAAATTTACATATATTTATAACTTTTCTATCAAACAAATCTATTTTCGATATTGCTTTTAATTCGAATTTAGTAAATTTTTTATTGCTTTCTGGTTTTCCAAAAATATAATTCATTGAATCTATTTCTTCTTGTTTATAAAGTCTCATAAGATCTCTTACTTTTTTCTTGTCTTTCATTTTATATTCAATATAATCATCATCTACTTGTATATTATTTTTTTGATAAATTTTTCTTATTTTGTCTATCTTATTCGTAATGATTCACCTCTCTCTTCATAATGTGCAAACATTATATTTTCACCTGTGTCCAGTGCTTGTCTTATTTTTATATTATCAGGTTCTACTTTTAAGTATTTTTGAGGTATATTACTATAATCTTCATCCACCCATAATGGCGCTAGTCCACCATTTTTTTGTATTCCAAAACTAAATTTAGATGTTTTAAATTTTGTTTTTCCAGTTTCTATCATAACTTCTTGTAATTTATCTTTTAGTAATTTTGCTCTATTTTCAAAACTTTTTTGTCTTGCTTCTAGTCTTAATTTCTCTTGCTTACAAATTTCTGCATCTCCTAAAAGTTCTTTAATTATTACTGCATAATTGTCTGCTTTTTCTTCGATTTCTCCTTCAATGCTTTCTAATGTATCTAATATACATTGTTCATCAATTTCTTCTTCATACAGCATACTTGCTATTTGCTTATAATTTTCTTTTAATTCATATAATCTACTCATTTCTTGACCTTTCTACCATTTTGCTGTATAATTACAGTAAGATGGATTTATCTAAATTCTTATTTGCTATACATTTTCAATTGGTGTTGGGATGTATAGCATTTTTAATTCAGTATTAGTTCTTTCTAAAAGACTTCTTGCACTTCTTTCTTGTCGTTCAGTTTCTGAATTAAATAACAATTCTTTTGAATAATCTTGAATATTAAATATTTGCATTATTCTATATAAATCTTGCATATTATTTTTCTCCTTTCTATCTACCATTTTTCTTATCTTTTTCTAATGCTAGTTCAATTGATAGTACACAAAATATTGCTAATGCAACACTAAACATATTCATCACTTCATTTCTAATAAAATTTTCTGTAATAATTGTAATGTTGTTTCTGCTTCAATTCTTTTCTTTTTTTCTTCTTCAAATAGTTCTATTGGAACAGAATCACTATCAGTTGCTATTTTGTAGTATCCGCCTTCTGTCATAAAATGTTTTAATTGATTGGTTCTGCATAATCGTTTAACTTCTTCAACCCCTATTCCAGATTGTCTACTATATTCCTCTGCAGAAACATATTTGGGTATATTCATTTTTCGTTCTCCTTCCGTTAATTTTTTTCACATTTTATTTAAAAAAAATATATTTTGTGTAATCCAAATTATTGTCATTACAATATTTTATTATTGCACCACAAATCACTGCTCCTGCTCCTTTGCCATTACATTTAAACATTTTGTTTAAATGAGTACGTTCAACTTTAAAAGCTCTAGCCATTTCTGACTGGTTATTATTAAAATGTGTTTTCAATAACTCTAACAAAGCTTTAATATTAGGTATCATATTTTCACTTCCTTTCCTGTGTGATTTTTTTTTACAGACACATATTATCATCTGTGAAAAAAATTGTCAATAGTTTTTGTGAATTTTTTTCACATTTTTATTTTTGTATTTATTTTGTTGCATTTTTTCACAGTTTGATGTATAATATTGTTAAATTACTTCACATGAAAGGAATGATAATTATGTTTGATAAGAAAAAATTTTCATATATATTACAAAAAATTACAGATACTTATACTTCTATTAGTGATTTTTCTGAAAAATCAGAAGTAAATCGCACCTATCTATCAAAGTATATAAATATGAAACTTGATAATCCTCCTACTCCTAAAATACTAATGAAAATAGCAATTAATTCTAACGATGTAGTGTCCTACGATAATTTAATGAATATTTGTGGATACATTACTAATGGAGATAATTTAGAAAATACAAAAAATGCAGAAAAAACATTATCTTATGATAGTCTTGTTAAAAATATTTCTCTTAACAATAATGAAAAAATTTTTTTAAATAATATTTATGCAGAATATCTTGAATTACGCAAAAAAGGTAATTCAATTAATGATATTGAAAAAAATATATTAAAAAAAATTCAAAGTCTCCCTTCTGAACAATATAATATCCAAAATATGAAGCAAGCTTTTAAATTATATATTTTATCAGATGTGTCAAAAAGAATTATTAATAGAACTTATAATACAAAAGCAGAAATAGATTCTAGAATTAACTATTTTAACTATATAAAACAATTAGAAATTCTTGAATCTGATTTTCCTGAAACAAAACAAAAGGATACTGTTTCTGATAATATAAACAATAATTATTTATTTAACATTCCAGTCCTAGGTAAAATAGCAGCAGGGCAACCACTATTAGCTGAAGAATATTTAGAAGGATACTTACCAGTAGATCCTAATATATATGGTATGACAACACCTGATGATTATTTTTACTTGAAAGTGTCTGGCGAAAGTATGAATTTAAAAGTCCATAATGGAGATTATGCTTTAATTCACAAACAAGAATATGCAGAAAATGGAGATATCATTGTAGCAATTGTTAATGGAGATGATGAAGCAACAATGAAAAGATATAAAAAATTAAGTGATGAACTAGTAATGTTAGAACCAATGAGTACCTACCCAATGGAACCAATAGTAATTAATTTAAAAGAAACTAAATTTCAAATTATAGGTAAAGCAATTGGACAATTCGGGAAATTTTAAACTAAAGATAAGTAGAAATACTTATCTTATTTTTTAAGGAGGAAAACATGGCTAAAAGAACTAATTTTGAATCTAATGGAAAAGAATATTTTAGAATAGTAAAGACCATTGGTCACAAAGCTGATGGAACACCTATAAGAAAACAATTCTATGGAACAGGAAAAAAAGAAGCTGAAGAAAAAGCAGAAGAATATATAAATAAAATAAAAAATGGTATGTCTTTGGATTTTGAAAATGTAACTATTGATGAATTAATATATAAATGGTTATTTCAAATAAAGAAAAACGAAATTAAGCCCTCTTCTTTTCAATCATACGAAGGAACTTACAGAAATTATATTAAAGATACTGATATATCCGGATTAAAAGTCTATAATACAAAATCTATACAAATACAAGAATATTATAATAAGCTTGGTAAAAATAAAACATATTCACAGATAAAAAAACTAAATAAATTATTAAAACAATTCTTTTCATATGCAGAGCGAGAAGGCTTTATATTAAAAAATCCTTGTAACAATATAACCATTCCGAATAAAAGTGTTAAAAAAAGTGTTAAACCTGAAATTGAATATTTTAATGAAGATGAAATAAAACAATTAAAAGAAGCTTTTGCTGGTCATAAGTTTGAAAATCTAATTTTAATGGCTCTTGGAACTGGATTAAGACAAGGAGAATTATTGGCATTAAAATGGAAAAATGTTAATCTTGAGGAAAAATATTTAGAAGTAAAAGAAACCGTAAAAAAAGTATATGTTTTTGATGATAATGGAAATAAACAATTAGAAACTATATATAATACTCCTAAAACGCAAAATTCAATCCGTAGAGTAGATTTACCTGATAGGCTAGTAAATATGTTATCTAATATGAAAAAAGAGTCAGAATTTGTTTTTAACGAGAATGGAGAACCTATTTCTGCTAAAACTTTATTTGGAAATTGGAAAAAAGTATTAAGTGCTAGTAAAATACCATATAAAAAATTTCATAGCTTAAGACACACTTATGCTACTATGCTTTTATCTCACGGTGTAGATTTAAAAACAGTTCAAGACCTAATGGGACATTCTGATATAACAATTACCCAAATATATTTACATGTATTACCTAAGACAAAAATCGATGCTGTAAATAGAATAAATGACCTCTTATAAGAAAACTAAAGTGTTAAAAAAGTGTTAAATCTAAAAACAGAGTATCAAGATTATTTAATATAATCATTGATACTCTAGTATTTTATGTTTTTGGTGACCCGTACGGGAATCGAACCCATGATTCCACCTTGAGAGGGTGGCGTCTTAACCGCTTGACCAACGGGCCTTTTATATGTTATTATTTATATCATTTTTTTTTGAATTAGTCAACATGTTTTGGCTGTTTTTTTAGCTTAATTTGAGCTTGTCAAGTTAACTTGACAAGCTCCTCCTAATTTTTTTACAATTTTCAATCCACGACTTTAGAGTTCAGTCCTACTTTATATAAAGTGTGAGCCTACTGCCACTGCTGGAATTGGTACCGGTCGGATAGCAGATGTTGTTGCGATCGCTTGGTGCATTGCTATTACCGTAAAGGCCACCCCTGTGAACTCGAATATTGGTATTGTTGGCCTCTTGTGTCCATTCAAAACTATTTCCTAATAAATCATAAATATTACTCAACTTATCTTTACTTACTGTTTGTCCATTATTTGCTCCACCAGTCACTCTTGTTGTATTTTTTGACGTAGTTCCTATTGATAAATCTGTTGGTCTACTACTTGTAACATTTATCTTATTACCTTTCATCCATTTTAACATTGCATCATACTGACTTCCCCATATCATACTTGATACTACTTTTTGACTTGCATTTTCTGGTGCATATGTTTTAGCTTTATTATACAATCCATACCATTGATTTGTATCAGTATCACTTGCATTTGCAGATGTTGCTCCATATTTTGACTCTGCATTTTTACTTGTAGCATTTATACTCATTTCATATCTTCCTATATAAAATCCACCATACTCGCTTACACTTTTTACCATTTTATTATATTCTTCTTGATATAATGTTGATGTCCAACTTGAATTTTTACTTGTACTATCATATGAACTACTTAAATTTGCAGGTTCTCTATAACTTGTTGAATCTGCACTCCAATCATATGCTGTATTTCCTGTAGCATCTGTATCCCAGTTATATAAAACTCCCCTGTAATTTGTATTTGCATCGGTTCCACTAGTTGGCACAGCCATATTGCTTAATGTATCTACTGGCACCCATACAAATTCATTTCCTTCTTTTTCTTTTCCACTTGCTGCATCTGTTATTACTGCTCCTCCTATTTTGTCTCCTTTTATATAATTATACCCTTGTGGTATTGGAATATTGCCTTGTCTTACTTCTTTTATATTTGGTTTATTTGCTAAATTTCCTGTTGCTGTTATTGTTGGTACTACTACTTCAGAATGGTCTGATATCTGTTCTTCCTCTTGTCCACCTCCTGATGAACCAGTACTTTCTCCTACACTTGTACTATATTTTCCATTACTGTCTTTTTCTATTGTTACTTCTACACCATCTACTGTTACTTTTAACGGAAAACGACTGTCTGTTATATCTCCTACTTTTGGATTTATTCCATCAATATTATTTAAATTTGTTTTTAACTGCCCTAAATTTATTTTTCCTGTTTCATCTAAACTTGCTGCTATTGCTAAATCCACCTTTTCTTTTGCTGTTGCTTTATCATTTTGTGTTTTTGCATTTTGTGCTTTTGTTAATATTCCATTATCACCTGTTAGTGTTGCAATCGTTACTCCTGCTAGTATTAGAAGCACAATTATTGTTATTACCAATGCTATTAATGTAATACCTTTGGTTCTTTTTAATTGCTCTTTTAACTTAATTTTCACTTATGTTTTTCCTCCTTTTATTTTTTCTTTTGATTTTTTAATAAATTTGTTTTTATTTATCTTTTCTTTATGTTGTGTATTTTATACACTATTATTTATAAGCAAATTTTTATTATTTTTCCTTACAAAGGTATTGAATTTTCAAAGTTCTACTTGCTTATAATTAAATAGTATATTTCTACTTTAAAAGTATATACTAAATATTTTTTATTTACAAGCATTTTATATATTTTTTAGTATTTCTTTTATTCTATTATTTTGTTTTGTTAAGTATAAATAGCCAATTAATCCTTCAAATGCTGTTGAGTACATGTATTCTTGTACATTTGAGTTTTTTGGTAAATGGTGATTTTGTGTGTTTCTGCTTCTTCGTACAATTTCTTGCTCTTCTTCAGTTAAATTTTTATATATTTTTTTTAGCAAGTTTGCCTGTGCTCCTGCTTTAACATATTTTATTGATTCTATATGTAGTTTATGTGGTTTTAAGTTAGTTGTATTAACAAGTTTTGTTCTTATATATAATTCATATACAGCATCTCCAACATATGCCCATGTTAATGGAGAAATTAAATTTACTTCTTCTTTTGCTTTTTTTATTTCTATCCATTCTTCCATATTTAACTATCTTACTCCTTCAATGGTTATTTTTCCTAATTTTCCATTTTTAAATTCATCTAATATTATTTTTGCTGTTTTTTCATCATCAACATTTCCTCCAGATACAATGCATCCTCTTTTTTTACCTATTTGCAGCATTATTTCATATATATTTTCATTTTCTGGAAGATCTCTTGCAAGTATCTCTTTTACATAACTTTCATCTAGTTTATATTTTTCACATAGATTTTGCATATAGTTTTCAATCAAAAATTTTAATAAATAATATGCAACCTCTGTTGTTTCTAAAACGCTTTCTTTTATTGTTCCTGTAAATGCTAAATTTAATGCTACTTCATTGCTTTCAAATTTTGGCCATAATACACCTGGTGTATCTAATAATTCTACCTTTTCGTTTACTCGTATCCATTGTTTTTGCTTTGTTACTCCCGGTTTATTTCCAACTCCTGCTGATGTTTTTTTGGCTATTCTGTTAATAAATGATGACTTTCCTACATTTGGTATTCCTAAAACCATTACTTTTATTTTTCTTCCTATTCTTCCTTTTTGTGCATGTTTTTCTAAGTCTTCTTGCATTATATTTTCTATTTGTTTTAAACAGTTTTCTATTCCTTTTCCTGTATTTGAGTCTACTAGTACTACTGGTATTTGTTTTTTATTAAAATAATTTACCCATTTTTTGTTTTCTTTTTCATCTGATAAGTCACATTTATTTAGTACTATTATTTTTTTCTTTCCGTTTGTTATTTGGGCAATTTCTGGATTTTGGCTTGATATTGGTATTCTTGCATCTAATAGTTCTACTACTACATCTATTAGCTTTAAATCTTCTGTAATTTGTCTTCTGGTTTTGGCCATATGACCTGGAAACCAGTTAATTCCAACCGAAGGAAAACTTTTTTGACTATCATTATTTTTCTTTTCTGCTCTAATTTTTCTTTTTTGATACATATCCATTTAAATCACTTCCTTTATTTCTTATGTTTATTTTTCAAATTAACAAGTCCAATATTAAATGTATTTGATATTACTTCAAACAGTTTGTAATTATTTGTCATATTGTTATATCTCATCTTCATAATATCATCGGTTATTTCATATTCATTATTAGTACATAATACTTCATAATTAATACCAGTATCTTCATAAAATTTATTAGTATCATAAAAACCATTTCTCAAATAAAAATTTTTACGTCTAACACTTATATTATCAACAGGTGAATCAATTGATAAAAATAATACTTTATATTTTTCTTTCAAATCCATTAATATTCTAGAACCATAATTTTGGTTTCTTAAATTCGGTTCTACTGCTAAATACATAAGATAATATGCATTACTACAATTAACAAGATAACACATTCCTATTAATTTATCATTATCAATTATGCCGTATAAATCAGAATTATTTTCTTTAGAACACTCTTCTAGTATCCAAAAAGGAAATCTTTCTTCTTTAGGAAACGAATTTAAATATAATTCTTCTATTTCATTTGCATATTCAATGTTATTTATATATTTTAAAGACATTATTCCTCCTATTTTATTCCTTCAAGTTTCTTTTGCACTTTTATTTCTAATTTTTTCTTTTCTTTTTCTAATTCTTTTAAGCTCTTTTTAGGTGTTGGCATTTCTTCAGGCATCATTCCACCAATATCTGCAATTGCTTTTCTAACTTTTTTCCCACCTCATAATGTACATCTTTTGCTTCTTTCTCACCTTGTACATTATCTTTTAAAAGTTTTTGCTTCGTTTGATTTATTCTAAATAAATTAGCATTTTGCACTATCAAATAACATATGTATCTTGATAGTTTATAATCTTTAATAATCTCTTCTTTTCCTTTACCAGTTTTTATTGGCTTGTTGATCTCAACAATCCAATCTTCTTCGCTTGAAACGCTATTATTTGCTGATAAAACTGCTTTATTTATTACTTTTTGAAAATTTCTCCAATCCTTGTATTCCAATACTTTTTGTAATTCACGTGCATACCAATATTCATTTTCATAATCATCTATATGTTTAATATTTTCAAAAATATTGTTAGTATATCTATCTCCAATTTTCTTCATTACTACCTCCTTATTTATTGATTCATATAAAAGTTTTCCATAAGTCGTTATTCCCCCTATTTTATTTAAAATAATTATCATTTTTCAGTTATAAAATGTAAAAAGAAATAAAATAAAAATATTTATTTATAAGCCTTCATAGGAAGTTTTCCATAAGTCAGTTTATACCAGTTAATTCCAACTTTAGTTAACTTTTCTTCTTGATTGTTATTTTTCTTTTCGGCTCTAATCTTTCTTTTTTGATACATATCCATATTTTTCACTTTCTTTTTTATAAGTTATAATTATTTTTCTGAATATTTTTTAGAAATTCTTCTAATTCTGTTTCATTACTAAAAGCATATTTTCTTTATTTCATTTATTTGCTCTATTGTTATTGGGCCTTCTCTTAATATTTTTATTTCATCATCACTACAATCTATAATTGTACTTCCTTTTGAAAAAATCACATTTCCCTCCATCATTCCATCTAAATTTGGACACATTTTTTCTATTTCATCTAAACTGGTACAAGTAGGCTCTCCACTTTGATTAGCACTTGTCATAAATATTGGACTTTCTAATTCTAAAATTAATTTTTTTATTGTTTCTGATGTCGCCATTCTAACTGCAATTGTATCTTTTCCATTTGTTACATATTCTGGTAAATTCTTGTTTTTCTTTAATACTAATGTAATTGGCCCAGGCATAAATGATTTTATTAATTTTTCCGCTACATCATTTACAATAGCTATACTTTTTATCTGTTCTTTGCTTGCACACATTACAGGAAATGACTTCTTTATTGGACGATTTTTTACAGTTATTAATTTATCATGTGCTATCTTAGAATTTATTCTAGCACATATACCAAAAACCGTATCAGTTGGCACACTAATTACACCATCATTTTTTAGTATTTTAACTAGCTTTTCAATTTCATTCTTTTTATATCTTTTTATCATCTTATTTCCTCTTTTTCATAATACATTTTAACTTTATAATTTTTTCTTATCCAAATGATTGCATAGTGCGTTCCGCCATCTTTAGAAAAAAATTCAATCAATGGATTGCTTTTCTAAAAGAATGATTTTTCAAACTATTTTTCCTAATTTAAAATACAACGTAATTAAATTGCTATTAACCTCTTGCATAGTTTTTATTTATGTATTTATAATTTTCATTATTATTTTTCATATGTTTTATCTATTTTATATTATTTTTTTCTGTAATATATTGTAAGTATTAAAATAAGCAAACAAAAAGAAAATTCTAATACTGTTTCAAATTTTAACATAAATTCATTAGAACATAAAAATGCATATAATAAATAAGAAAAACTACTTACAACCCATATTATCCAAGAAGTTGTACTTAAGTCATTGGATTCTTGGGTTTTTATTAATTTAATTGCTTGTGGTAAATACGAAACTAATGTACATAATGAAACTATCCCTAATAATACATCTCCTAGCACCTTTTATTCCTCCTTATTTTTCTAAACTCAAAAAATCATCAGTCGTGTTTATCCACTCTTTCATTTTCACAACCCATTTTTTCTTCACATTCTTTAACTCTAGTATTTACACCATTAATAATTTTGTATTGTCTTTTAGCGTTTTTTAATACTTTTTTCTGTATTTCATCTTCTAAATTTATACCTAATATTTCTGATAATCCTAATAAGTATATAGTAACATCAGCTAATTCTTCACCTAAATCATCTTTCTTTTTTCTCCAAGCATCATATGCTTCTGCTATTTCTCCATAAGTTAAACAAAACTCTTTATTTACATCTGTCACATTAAATCCTTTATCTACTTTATTTTGATATATCTCCTTTTGTAATTTATTTAAATCTACCATCTTTATTCCTCCATATTCCCACTTAAGTTGCAACTTACTAGTATCTATATTACGTCATCTTTTTTCATTTTTTCTATTATTTTAGCATAAACTCTATCTCTTACCCAAGTTTCAGATGTTAAATCCAAAACATTATCAATTGGAACCCACTTTACTCCACTGTTTTCATCTTCTTTTATATGTATTTTTTCATTTTCATCCGCTTCTAACAGATATGTTACATTAAGATGAACATGTGAACTTATGTATTTTTCACTTTTTTCATGCCCATTTACACTAATTATTTCTATGGAATATATATTTTTAAAAATAGGAATAACATTTTTTATTCCTGTTTCCTCTTTTGCCTCTTTCATAGCCACATTTAAAAGATTGCTATCTCCATCACTATGTCCTCCAGGCCATGCCCATGAATTGTATATTTTGTGATATACCATCAATATTTTTGTTCTTTCTTTATTAAGAACAAATGCTGAACTTGTAAAATGTCCATATTTATTTTTTCTTGTTAAAGTATCATCAAAATTATTAATATAATCTAAAATTATTTTTTTATCAACTTCTTCTTGTTCGTTATATGGTTCAAATTCTTCAAGATTTTCTTTTAGACTATCTACATTAATTTTTATTTTAATTCCTAAAACTCCATATTGCTGTTCTTTTTCTGGTGAATATATTTCATGCATTGCCCTTGTTTTTCTTATTACTTCTTCTTCATTAAAAGATAGTTTTCTAAACAATCTTTCAAATGTATCTTCTTGATATAATTCCAAAACATCTACTAACAACTTTTCTTGTAAATCTGGTAACTTTGAAAATTCTATTTTATCTCCAATTTTTACGCCTTGTCTTTTTTCATCGTACAATCTAAATTCTATTGTTTTAGTTCCATTTTTAATCATTTCAAATGGACTTTCATTTAACTTCATTTTATGCAACATTTATTTTTCTCCTCACTAGATAACATTTAATTTTTATTTAAAATGATACTACTAGTAACATTTTAAACACTTACTAATTCATTTTGAACTAAAGTTTTACTTACTACTTGTCCTTTTTGGTATTCAACTAAATTTTTTAGTTTTAAAATTTTTTTCTTTTCTATATTTTTATACATATAATCCATCTCCTTATAAATAATATTATTTCGTATTTTTCTAATTATATTATAATTATTTTTCCTTAACACTTTTTATATTTTGTAATTCAAATCTATATTTTTGTTTTACATCTGGATATTTTTTGTGATCTACTTCTGAGGCAAACATCTCCAAAGGTCTTATATATAAGCCTGTATTTCCATATAATGCTCTATATACCACATATTTTTCTCTTGTTTCGCTGTGAATAGCAATATCTTCTACTAAATATAAATCTCCCTTAAAATGTTTATAAATAGATTTAACTTTTATTTCATTCATTTTTTTCTCCTATAAACTTATATTATCTTTATTTTCAAATATTATATCATATTTTTCGACAAATCAATATCTTTTTTTATTTAAATCATATAATTATAATAGGGGATGGAATTTTTTATGGTAAGCGTAAAACTAAGTAATATAGCAAATGTAGTCGGAAATATGGAAATACAGCTAATTACACTTATGATGCATCATCAGGTTTATTAACAATTTCATTAGAAACTATAGCTAATACTGAAAATGCTGTAATCACGTTTCAAGTGCAAAAAGCTTAACAATAATTGGAAAGAATTAAAAAATATTGCTTTTATTAATTACAATAATAAAATTTATCAAAGCAATATAGTAACCGTTTATAATAAATCATATAATAAAAAATGCAAAATAAAGACCACTTATTTTTATGAAGATTGTAATAATAAATATAAATTCAAAATTATAAAAATATGTAAAAAAAGATATTATAAAATTAAAAATTTATGTTTATATTTATAATAAAATTTGTAATAAAAAATATAAATTTAAGTTTAAACTTTAATTTAAAAAGTCCAACTTCAAATGAAGTTGAACTTCTTTATAATGTTCTATAATTATTTTTGTCTGATCTTTCATCTAATTTTCTGTCAAATTGTTCATTGTTATAAAACCAATCTGTTTTTTTATCTTTAGGGTTTGCTTTTCTTCCTTTATCTAGTAACAAATCAGCAAGTACTGCAATTGGTAATATTATTCCAATTATTGATATAAATACATTTAACGCAGTTTCCATAGAAGCTCCATTTAGCACTGTTTGAATATTATTTATAACATCTACACCAAAATACATTCCATATGCTAGTAAATATATTAATGCCCCAATTAATTTTCTTCTAACTATTAATACAATACATACCAATACTACAAAAGATAATATAATTTCTAAATTTTGGTTTAATGGTGCAATTCCTCCAAGTGTAGTACCAAATTCTGGCATTACTGCAACTATAACCCTAAATACCCAAAACATAACCATAACCATAACTAACATCCATGTTGAAAATTTTTTCATTTGTTTTTCCCCCTTATTTTTTATAAAAATAATAGAGAAGTATTTAGATTTTTAATCTAACCACTTCCCATTATTATTAGTCTTCATCTACAAAATCAAAGTCATCTTTGAATTTTTCTTTAAAAATCTCAAATACTTTATTTAATACATCTTCATCTTCAACACTTACATAAGATTCTTCTTCTGAATCTTCATCATCGTTGTCCTCTAATTTTAATATTACTACTTCTCCATCTTCTTCTTCTCCTTCTTCTGCAACTGGTAGTAATACAACATATTCTTCATCGTCTAATTCTACTAAGTCTAAAAATTCAAATTTTACTTCATTTCCATCCTCATCATTTAATACTATTATATTGTCTAATTCTTCTCCATCTAAATTATTTTCCATAATTTTCTCCTTCCTTATTTTTATATGTTATATTTTAACATCTAGCTTGAACTTTTTCAATCTAATTTTGAATTATTTTTTAATTTATTTAAATATGTTTCTAAAATATATACTGCAGATATAGTATCTACTATATTTCTTTTTTTATTCTTGTTTACTCCTAAAAAATTCATTGTTTTATGAGCTTCAACTGTTGTTAATCTTTCATCCATTGTTTCAATTTTTAGTTTGTTATATTTACATTTTAATTTATGTATAAATTTTTCTGTTTCTTCTGTTCTTATAGATTTTGTACCTTTTAATGTAATTGGAAGCCCAACTACAATTGTATCTATATCATAAAATTCTAACAATTCATCTATTCTTTTTAATACAACTTTATCAGAGTTATTTCTTTGTATTGTCTCCAACCCCTGTACAGTTATATTTAGTCCATCTGTTATGGCAATTCCAACTCTTGCATCTCCATAATCAATTCCTAATTTTCTCATATTATTCGCCAAGTCCTATATATTCTTGTACAAGTTTTTCAAGTAATTCATCTCTTTCAATTGATCTTATTTTATTTCTAGCATCATTATGGCTTGTTATATATGTTGGATCTCCAGATAATATATAACCAACTATTTGGTTTATTGGGTTGTAACCTTTTTCAACCAAAGCCTCATAAACCTCTTTTAAAATTTCCTTTGTTTTTATATTGTTTTCTCTTTCAACTTTAAAGTTCATAGTTTTGTCAAATTCCATAAGCTTCCTCCTTATTTTTTAAATATTGTTTATGTCACTTTCATTTATGTCTGCATTATCAAGATAATTTTCTAATTTCTTTAATACTTCTTCTAGTCCAGTACCTTTATAATATGTTGAAATTGCAAAATTTAATCTTGGGTATACTTCTTCTTTGTTTTTCTTTTTTGTTTTTTTAGTTTTCTTACCATCTTCTGGTTCATCTATATCAACTTTTTCTTGCAATGATATTGCTGTTTTTTCTATTTTTTCTTTTATATCATTTAAAAATTCTGCTACCCCATTTAATTCAACTCCAGAAAATACAATTGCAAATTTTGGTCCCATATATCTTACAAAAATATACTCTTTTGACATGTTTCGGCTAAAGATTTCGCTAACTTTTGTCAATACTTTATCTCCTAATTTTCTTGAGTTTTGTTCATTTATTTGTGGTAAGTTTGTTATTTTAAACATACATACAGTTGAAATTGTATATTTGTCAATAATTTTCTTTCCTTCTCCATATAAATATTCTTCAGATTTTAGTCCAGTAAATAAATCTGTTCTAACTATTGCTTCTAATGTTTTTTGATGTACAACTGTTTTTAATACTGCTACAATGTTTTCTTTAACAACATCTAATATTGTTATATCCACATTGTCAAAATCATGTGGTGTTCCACTTTCTATAATCCAATAGCCAATATATACATTATCTATATAAAGTGGAAAAAATATTGCAGATTTTGCCCTTCCAAATTCCATTTGTTGATATGGTAATTTTTCACTTTCTTTATTAACAGTAACATATTTAGGAGTTGCAGTAGCTATGCTATCTTTAAACATATCAACTTCTTGTAATGCTTTTAAAGAATCCCAGTGTTTTTTGTCAACATTTGATGCTTTTATAATATATTGTGCACCATCAAAAACAACAATTGTTGAATATTTTATTTCATATTTTTCTATTAATATATCATTTATTTTTTTTATTTTTTCATCTACTGTTGAATATTCCCCAATTGTGTTCATGAAATCTTGTACAATTGAAAGGTTATTTATTCTTTGATTTATATTATTAAATGCTTGAATTTTTTTATGAATATTAAGATTGTAAATAATTAAACCTATTACAATCAGTACAAGTATTATTACAACTGCTACTGCCACTATATGTTCCCCCTATTTTAATATTTTCGTTTCATTTGATTTAAAGTGTTATTCATGCTTGCTGAAAATCCATTATTATAAGATTGCACTCCCTGTGGTCTATAAATATTGTTTCCAGCAGGTGTTGGATATACCATGTTATTAAGTTCTTTTAAATTTGCAATAAAGGCTTTTGAATATCCTTTTATTGATATATCACAATTTATAATACTTTCTAGATATCTAGTATATATTTCTTGTTCAAATGGAATTGTCATATATTTTACTGTATTTCTATCAAATAATTCTGTCATAAAAGACATTGCTGGATCATTATAAAATGCCATTCCACCTATAATTGTCTTTTCTGAAATTCCTCTTACTTTTACATATTTATTTAATATTATTTTTATTTTGTTTTGATCTAATATATTTTTTGCTTTTAATTCGCGTAAAAATGCAGTTAATGGTTGAATTGTAAGAATATCTAATGTTTGTACTAAATATATTTCTTGTGCATTTGAAAAGTAACCAAATGGTGTATCAAAATCACAATCTATTAAAACTAAGCTATGATTTCTTACTAATGTTTCTAATATATTTTGAGCATTATTTAATTCTTCTCTTTCTGTTGGTAAAGATGTATAAACTGTTAAATTTCTATTTACAGTAATTCCTTTTGCTTGTCCATTTGATAAATTTTGTAATGTATTTGTTGCAATATTTCTTAATTCTTCTTCATTTTTTGTATATATATAATATGAATTTTTATTTTTTGTTGTATCCAATATAGCAACATTTATTCCTATTGATGATGCATATTCTGCCAAATTATTTACTATAAATGATGTTCCATTTTTACTTGTTCCAACAAACGTTACAACTTTTTTATCTGATGTTAAAAGTCTTGCAAGTTCTTGACTTGGTTCAAAATCTTGTCTATTATTTATTCCACTAACATTTGTTACATCAACATAATTACTATATGAATTGTTGTTTGTCATTGTATTTTGAGTTGTTTGATTATAATTGTTGTAATTATTAGTATAAGCATTATTTTGAGGTATGTTGGTTGGTTCCTCAAAACCTGGTAATACATCTGTATCTTCTTTTTCTTCTTGTTCAAATCCTGGTAATACATTATTAGGAGTATTATCTTCTATTCCTGGTAATGGACTTGGAGAGTAATTTGTATTTTTAAATCCTGGTACTATTTCTTCTTTTTCTTCTTCAAATCCAGGTAACACTGTATCTTCCATTTTTTGAAATCCTGGTAATACTTCATCTTCTACTTTTTCAAATCCTGGTAAAGTATTTGATTGTTCTGTAACATTTTTTCTAGGTCTTCCCCTTCTTTTTGGTGTTTCATCAGTTTTTATAGTGTTTTCTTGGATTGGTGTTTTTCTAGGTCTTCCTCTTCTTTTTGGTGGTTGTTCTTGAACTATTGGTTCTGGAATGACTGGCACGTTTGATGTTTTTGACATTAAGCTTTCTAACATGTCATCTTCATCAGGTTCTATGTTACTCTCTTGTCTGTTATATGTTGGTACTTGCATATTTGAAGTTTTAACTTCTGGCTGTACTTTTGTTCTTGTTAATTTCTTAACATTATTAGTATTTACAGCAGATGGTATAACAATTGGCTCTGTCATTACAACATTTTTATTTTTTGGTTTTAATAATTTTTCACTTGGCCCTAAATCTTCATTTTCTTTTCTTCTTATACTATTTGCTACACTATTATTAAATGACATTATTTGTTGATATTTTGGTGATTTTTCCTCTAAAACTGCTCTTACATTTAATGGTAAAAATTTACTTATTATTCTTAATTGTGCATCATTATATTGTGCAACAATATTATTAAAACTTGCTACATATTTATCTTCATTTTTTCCAAGTTTTCTATAATGTGCAAGTATATTTTGAATTTCTTGTTCACTAACATCATTTTCATTTTCTGCTTGATATTTTACCTCGTCAGAATCCATTTTATAATATTCTTTTGCTTCTTTTTTTGAACGTGGTCTATATATTAAATTACAAACTTCTTCTACACTTCTGTCATTTCCTAAAATAGCATTATAAATTCCTATACCAAATAATTTTACTAACATTTCTTCTGATTTTGTTCTTCTGTCAGAACATATTAGTATAATTGGTATGTCGTCTCCTCTCATATTTGAGGCTTCATCACTTATACTATCTAATTTTTCAAATATAAATTTGTCTATTTGATCATATTGTGTATGTGTAAATGCTTCTAATTCCTCACTAATAACTATTCTGTCATATGTTTTATCTTTTTGTATTTCTTTTAATATTGCATTAAAGTAATAGACATTTTTGTATGATATTATTTCCTTATAATTCTTTTGATATTTTTTTACTATCGCCTCTGATATCTCTTCATTACTCACAGCAAATAAAACTTTCATTTGTTACCCCCTTCCAAATTTTACAAACACTGCAAACGCAAGTGGTAAGATTTGGCATATAATTAATAATGTAACAAAAGTTACAATTAATCCCATTCCTTTTTCTAATGTGTCTAACTTTCTTATACCTATAACATATTTATGAATTGCACCAACCGCAATTCCTAAAAAGCATAGTGGTATACTCCATATTCTTACTAGATTTAATATGTATGCAACTGTACCATAAGCGTCAGAGCCATACTTTTGTTTATAATCCTCTAAAGATTTTGCTTCTTTTTCTTTTATTTCTACTAATTGACCTTCTACTCTATTATCTAATACTTGTTGTACTGCATATATTTTGTTTGTGCATGAAAATATACCAAATATTGTTATTACTAATAGTAGTGTTATTAAAGCTTTTTTCATTTTTTGCCCCTTTCTTTGCTACTTATGTACAAATATGTATTTTTTATACCTATATATCATACAATAATATTAAAAAAATAGCAACATTTTTTACAAAAATTGTTGCTATTTTTTAGAAGCTTAATTTCAAATTCTTTAGTTTAAATTATAATTTTTCATATAAGTACTTCATATGATTATATACAGCATTTGCCCAATTTTTATCTGTTGCATATTTGGTATTTATTCCGCTTAGAGTTGGGCCATTATAATATGTACCAGCAGCCTTTTCATCTCCATATATTTTAGTTCCTTTTGGATTTATGTAATACTTAACCAAAACTCTTGCTATTAAATCTATGCTTTCTGAATAATTAGAAAATGTATATGCTCCATTATAAGGATTTGAATCATATGCGCCATATCCAAATAAATTATATTTATTCTTAGAAATTTTAGATGTTCCCCATGCGCTTTCATGTATTCCAATAGCAGCAACAAATAAACCATTTATATTATATTGCTTTTCTATATAATAAAAATATTGTGCATTATTTTGAAATACCTTATTAGTATCTTTTGAATCTGTTAAAACTTTTTTAAATTGTTCTAAAGATAGTCCACTTGGCTTATTTAGACTCATATTAAAACTCAAATTTTTTATTAGTTCTTGCTTACTTTTTTGATTATATGTATTTTGCTCATATTCTTCATTTGGATTTTTATAAGTAGTACATTCTTTTTTTACCCATCCTGTTGTCCCACCACTAGATATTTTATACCATTGTTCTTTTATTTCTAGTATTTTTAATTCTTCATTATTATTTAATGTTGCAATTTTTAAACTTTCACTACTTGGATTTTCTTTTACCTCAAGTCTATCTGAAGTAACATACACATTGTCTCCTACTTTTTCTTTATAATTGCTAGTATAATTTGCCCCACCAATTTCAACTATTTTATCTACTGATGCTTTTGTTACTTTACTTGCTATTTGTTCTTCTGAAATTTGCTGTTCATTTTCATATGTCTTTTTTACTGTTATTTGCTGAATTCCCTCTCTTCCTTCTTGTACAACTTGAATTGTACCTTTAGGTAATTGGGTATTAGTTTTATATTTTGTTATATATTCTAAAACTTCTTCTTTAACTTCTATTTCTTCTTTTTTCGAATTACTTGTATTACTTGTTATAATTTCATCTATGTTAATTTCTTTTGCATTGCTAATTTTTACATTATCTAAAGAATATGTTTGCTTAGTATCATAGGAATTACTTTTTGCAAATGTAAAGTTATAAATTACAATTATTGATAATAAAATAATAGCAAATATTATAAAAAATATTCTTTTGCAAATAATTTTTTTATCTTTAGAATTCATTTATATCACCTAGTTTTATTTTAAACTTTGTGTCTAATTTTGTCAATTTAAAAATATGGAAAATTTAATATTATAGCCTTAAATAATTGTAAGTAAATTACTTGATTTTATTGTTAATTTGTAATATAGTATAACAAATCACAAAGGAGGAAACATGATAAAGAAAAAAAGTTTAATAATATGTATTTTTGTATCTTTATTTATTATACTAGCTATACTTTTATATAATCTTTTTAACATGTTTTATAAAAAAACGGTATTTGAAAATGACGTCTTAGCTTTTTGGAATAAAAATCAAAAAACAATATTTTCAATAAATAAATGTGTGTTTTTTACAAGTTGTAATGCCAAAAATAAGACAAGCTCAAATACCAACTTTACTATAGAAAATTTATATCAATATACAGATATAGCATTATTTATAAACAATAATAGTGAAGAAAATAATTTAGAAAATACATTAAAAAGTGTAAAACTTACAAATTTAAAATATACAAAAGAGCCATCTATTGGCTCACCTAAAATATATTATAAAAACATAAATTCATTTGCTAAAAATGAGTTACTTACAGAAAACAAATTTGAAAATGAATTAAATTTTGAAATAACATCTGATGATACTAACAACCTAAGTAGTCCTACATTATACAATAATTGTGCAAATCCAATTGTTTTAAGTTACATTAATGAAAACATAAAAACAGATTACACAATAACAGATACCTCAAATCCAATAACTTATGATGGTTCCCTACTTAAAAAATGCGGAATTTTACTAAATAATTTAGATTCTTCATTTTCATTTGATATATACATAACAAATAATTTAGACCAAGAATTTAAATGTACAATATTTATTAATATACCAACCAAATTGGATGATAAATCATTATATGATGGTACAATTACGTTAAAACAAAATACAAATTATATTTTTTATAGATACAAATAGGAGGATTAATAAATGTCAAACAATCAACCGATATACGAAAAATTAAAGAAAAAATATCACAAGACTGAACCAATTACAAATTTTAAAGATTTATTAGATAGAGCAGAAAATATTTATAAATCAAGAACTGCCTTTAAATTAAAGGACAAAAATAACCAAATATACAACATTACATACAAACAATTTAAAGATGATATAGTTTCTCTTGGTACATCTTTTATAGAAAATGGGTTATTAAACCAAAAAATATGTGTAATAGGAAAAAATAGCTACAAATGGGCTGTATCATATATTGCTGCAAGTATTGTTGGAATTGTTGTTCCTATTGACAAAGAACTTCATAGTGATGATGTTATTAATTTTATGAACATTGCATCTGCAAAGTGTATTTTAGGTGACTCTAAAAACTTAAATTTAATTAATGAAAATATTTCAAAACTAGAAAACAAAGAAACAACATTTATTTATTTTGACCTAAAAAAAGGTGAAAGTCAAAACACATTTGACGGTTTTATAAAAAATGGGTATGAACTAGTAAAAAATGGTAATGATAAATTTGATAAAATAGAAATTAATCCAAATGAAATGAAAATATTACTTTTTACATCTGGAACAACTGGAAATGCTAAAGGAGTCGCTCTTTCACAAAATAACATTTGCTCAAATATACTTTCTATTTATGGAATTGTAAAAGTAAAAAGAAGTGATTTATTCTTTTCTGTTTTACCACTTCACCATACATATGAATGTACTATAGGTTTTTTACTTCCAATTTATAGTGGTGCTAGTATTTGTTTTTGTGATGGTTTAAGATATATCGCTCAAAATATGCTTGAATACCACCCATCTGTTATATTGTGTGTCCCATTACTGCTTGAAAATCTTCATAAAAAAATAATTAAAAATTTGAGCAAATCTTTACCTGAAAAATATAAAAAAAATAAAGAAATTATTCTTGAAAATCTACCTTTTTATATAAAACCTATTGTTAAGTCTAAAATAAAAAATACTTTAGGTGGTAGACTTAGAGTATTTATTGTTGGTGCTGCAGCTGCCAACCCTCAAATTTTAGCTGACATTCAAAGTTTTGGTTTAAATGTTTTACAAGGATATGGCTTAACAGAATGTTCACCTCTAGTTGCAGGAAATACTGATTTTTATCAAAAAGATGATGCAGCTGGTTTACCCATCCCAAATGTAGAATATAAAATTAATAATCCAAATGATGAAGGAGTCGGTGAAATTATTGTAAAAGGTCCAAATGTTATGCTTGGATATTACAATATGGAAGATGAAACAAATAAAGTATTGGTTGATGGCTGGTTTCACACTGGTGATCTTGGCAAAATTGATGAAAATGGTTATTTGTATATAACAGGAAGATGCAAAAGCGTTATTGTTACTAAAAATGGTAAAAATATTTACCCAGAAGAAGTAGAACATTATTTAAATGATAGTCCTTTAATTGCTGAATCTCTTGTTCAAGGAATTCATAAAGAAAATGATGATGAAACATATGTTAATGCTCAAATTTTCCCTAATATTGAAGCAATAACTGAATATTTAAAAGGAACTGTTCCTACAAAAGCAGAAATTAAAAAAATTATTTCTGATGTTATATCAAACGTTAATAAAAAAATGCCTACTTATAAACACATAAAAAATTTTGTTATAAGAGATAAAGAATTTGAAAAAACTACAACTAAAAAAATTAAAAGATATGGTAATAATCTAAAAAATGATTAACTAAAAACCAGATTGCAAAAAGCAATCTGGTTTTTAGTTTGCATTATGTGTAATTTTGGATTAGCAACATCCTCCTCTACCACCACCGCAGCAGCAGCATAATAATAAGATAAGAATGATTATCCAGCAGCAGTCATCACCAAATCCGAATCCTCCACATCCTCTGTTTTCTGGCATAGTCTAGACCCCCTTTCGAAAAAGTTTTTTTCTCTTTTGTTGTTCCTTTGTATGTTATATAATATGAGAATTATTTTTTTGCGTTACAGTTTTAAAAAAAATTTAAAAATTTTTTAATTTTTTTTAAAAATCGCTTGACAATATAAAAAAAATCTAGTATACTAAATCTCGTCGAAAGGACATGGTCGCTTAGCTCAGCTGGGAGAGCATCTGCCTTACAAGCAGGGGGTCATAGGTTCGAGCCCTATAGCGACCACCATTTTTCTTTTTTGGCCCGGTAGTTCAGTTGGTTAGAACGCTAGCCTGTCACGCTAGAGGTCGACGGTTCGAGCCCGTTCCGGGTCGCCATTTTTTTATATAAAATATTATTTTTGGCTCGATAGCTCAGTTGGTAGAGCAGGGGACTGAAAATCCCCGTGTCAGTGGTTCGATTCCACTTCGAGCCACCAAAAAAAGTAGTTGTAAAACTACTTTTTTTATTTTTCATCCATTTTATTAATACTTTACACCTCACAGTCTCGGCAAAGCTAAATAAATATAACAAAAAAAACACAGCATACACTGTGTTTTTTGTTAATATTAATACATTCCATCCATTCCAGCAGGCATACTTGCGTTACTGTCATGACATCCACATCCTTTTGCTTCTGGAACATCTGTAACCAAACTTTCTGTAGTAAGAACCATTGATGCAATTGATGCTGCATTTTGAAGTGCACTTCTTGTAACTTTTGTAGGATCAACAATTCCTGCTTTTTTCATATCTACATATTGTTCTTTTGCTGCATCAAATCCAACACCTACTTCGGAATTTTTTACTTTGTCTACAATTACTGCTGGTTCTAATCCTGCATTTATAGAAATTTGTTTTACTGGTTCTTCTAATGCCTTTAATACAATTTCAGCACCTAATTTTTCTCCGCCTTCTAATGTATTCATTATACTTTCTACTTTTGGTATTACATTAATTAAAGCTGTTCCACCACCTGAAACTATACCTTCTTCAACTGCTGCTTTTGTTGCTGATAGTGCATCTTCTATTCTTAATTTTTTATCTTTCATTTCTACTTCTGTTGCTGCTCCTACGCCAATTACTGCAACTCCTCCAGCTATTTTTGCTAAACGTTCTTGTAAATTTTCTTTATCATATTCACTTTTTGTCTCTAAAATTTGTGTTTTTATTTGGCTAACTCTTTCTGCAATTTTATCTTTTTGTCCCAAACCATCTACAATTATTGTATTTTCTTTTTGAACTTTTACTTGTTTTGCTCTACCTAATTGCTCAACTTGAGTATCTTTTAATTCTAATCCTAAGTCAGATGTTATAACTTCACCACCTGTTAAAATTGCTATATCTTCTAAGTATGCCTTTCTCTTATCTCCAAATCCAGGTGCTTTTACAGCAACTACATTTAGAACTCCTCTTAATTTATTTAATATTAATGTTGATAAAGCTTCTTGCTCTATATCATCACAAATTATTAGTAATTTTCCAGATTGCTCCATTAAGTTTTCTAATAATGGCAATATTTCTTGAATATTACTTATTTTTTTATCTGTAATTAATATATATGGATTATCTAAAATTGCTTCCATTTTTTCTGTATCTGTTACCATATATGGAGAAACATATCCTTTGTCAAATTGCATTCCCTCTACAACATTTAATTCTGTATTTGATGTTTTTGACTCCTCTATTGTTATAACTCCATCTTTTGAAACTTTTTCCATTGCATCAGCAATTAGTCTTCCTACTTCTTCGTTATTTGCTGAAATGCTTGCAACTCTTGCAATATCTTCTTTTCCATTTACTTCTGAGCTAATTTCTTTTAAGCCTTTTACAGCTTCTTCTACTGCTTTGTCAATTCCTCTTTTAACAGCCATTGGATCTGCTCCTGCTGCAACATTTTTAACTCCTTCTTTTATCATACTTTGAGCAAGTACTGTAGCTGTTGTTGTACCATCACCTGCTACATCATTTGTTTTTGTTGATACCTCTTTTACAAGTCTTGCTCCCATATTTTCAAATTTATCTTCTAATTCAATTTCCTTTGCTATTGTTACACCATCATTTGTAATTAATGGTGCTCCAAAACTTTTATCTAAAACTACATTTCTTCCTTTTGGTCCTAATGTAACTTTAACAGTATTTGCTAATTTATTTACTCCTTCTAATAAAGATTTTCTAGCATCTTCTCCAAATTTAATTACTTTTGCCATTTTATTTATCTCCTTTCAAATTTATAATTAATCTACAATAGCCAAAACATCTTCTTGTTTTACAATTATGTAATCTACTCCCTCATATTTTACTTCTGTTCCAGCATATTTACTAACAATTACATTATCTCCTTTTTTTACAGCTACTTGCTGAATTTTTCCATCTATATTTTTTCCTGGTCCAACTTCTATTACTTCTGCAATTTGTGGTTTTTCTTTTGAACTATTAGCTAAAATAATTCCACTTTTAGTTGTTTCCTCGCCTTCTTTCATTTTTATTAATATTCTGTCTTCTAATGGTTTTATCATTTATAACTACCTCCTTAAAATTTTATTAGCACTCTTTGTGTTTAACTGCTAATAATTTATACCCATTTTAATTAAATGTCAATACATTTTTTGCTTTTTTCACATAAAATTCACATTACATTTTTTAGTTTAATTATTCTAATCTTTTTTATTATATGTCCAAGTTTAATCATTATTACAATAAAAAATAACACATTATTATTTTTAATGTGTTATTTTTTATTTATACTATAATTTTTTACCACACTCTGGGCAGAATTTTGATCCTTCTTCTAATTTTGTTCCACATTCTGGGCAGAATTTTCTTGTTTTTGGTTCTTCCACTGTATTTTCACTAGTTTGTTGTTCTTCTGATGGTTGTTCTTTATTTACGTTTTGTTCTTGTACTGGTGCCTCTTCTTTTACAGGTTGTGTTTGAGCTGCTATGTCTTCTTGGCTCATTTGTTGTGGAGCTGGTGCATTTTGCCAAGGGCCTTGTGCAACTCCCCCCATCATTCCATTTGATGCCATATTCATCATTCCAATTCCCATAAATCCGTTTGCAGCACCATTTGCGTTATTTGCAGCACCTTTTACTGCATCTGCATAAGATTCCACTAATCTTCCTTGTTGCATGTAAGAATTTGAACTTAATTCATAACTATCTATTTTCTTTTTAGATTCATCATCTAATGTTAATGACTCAACATTAAATCCAGTTATTTCTAATCCTTTTTTTCTTAATGGTTCATCAAATACAGATTCTGCCATTATTTGTTTTATCTCATCTGTTTGACTTGGTAATTCTAACACTGGTATTTTATGTTTTGAATTTCCCAATTCATTTAATACGTTTTGGAATGCATCTATAACATCTGATCTTATTTGTTCTATTAATTGATCTTTTCTATAAACATTTGCTGTTCCTGCTAATGTTTGCATAAATAAAGATGGATTTGATACTTTAAATGTATATTTTCCATGACTTCTTACATGAACACTTAATGGTATAATTGTTCCTGTCATTTGGTTTGGTATTGCATGTGACCAGTCTTGATATGGTACTGGCGCTTGTGTTCCATAGTTATTGTTAATAATTTCTTTTATGTTAAAGAAGAACACTGCTTGCTCTTTTGCTGTTGCACCATTATATGTAAATCTTTGCCACATTTCTTTAAATACTGCGCCAAATTGTCCCGCAAAAAATGAAGGTGATGATGAATCATCAAATGTATAAAATCCTTCTTCTGCTGTAGCGTCTATAACTCTACCATTATCATAAATAATAGCACATTGTCCAGGTCCTACTATAACTGTACTTTTATTTGTAATAACTCCTGTTGGAGTTGTTTTTTTCATCATTAGTATATCATTTCCCATGTCTTCACATCTTATTGCTTCTTTCCATTGATCATGTAATGTGCTCCCTATTGCACCAACTGCTGCTTTAATTAATCCCATTTTTAATTCCTCCTAATTATAATCTTCTTTGTATGATGACATTTTCCATAATTTAAGATTAATTGGCTCTATGTGTGACATACAATAATTACATGTTATGTCGCCAATACCACTTATTGGAGCTCCGCAATTAGGACAGTTTACTGTAAATATTTCTTTTTTCTCTCCTAATTTTGTTTCATCATATATATATACAAATTTACATGTATATCTAGTTTGTTTTTTTACATCACTATACTTTTCTTTTTCAAGATTTGTATCGTAATAGTATTCAATTGTTGATGAAGTTGTAATTGTTGCCATACCATTATTTTTCTCATAATTTTTTATTGCATGTGTATGGAACACAATTCCATCATATTTTGCCCAAATGCTTCTGCTTTTCATATCTTGTATTTGTTCTAATACTTGTGGATAGACCAAACTTAAGGCTTTATCATTTTTTATTTGAGTTTCAGATTTATTTTCTATTGCATTAAATATTTTAATTAAGTTATTTTCTATTTCTTTATACAACATATCTTTATTAAAATCATTAAAATCTCTTAATATTAATGGTTCCATAAGTTTAGTCATTCCACTTACATTTTTTATTCTTGAATATTCTTGTTTACGTATATCCTTTGCATTTCTTGCAGCATGTAAAATTTGTTTTAAATTTCCTGCACCTAAATGTTTGTTTAATGATATTAAAATAATTCCAATTATTATTGCAACTGCAAGTATTATACCTAAACAAGCTCCTAGTAGACCTAATATAAAACTCATATTACATTCCCGGATGTCCTTCTAAATTTGAAAGTACCCAATCATGTTCTCCTGTTGTTATTATACTTCCACAATATTCACATTTTCCTGAACTTGTTATATTTGTTGGTGCACCACAGTTTGGACAATTTGTTGTGCTCTTCTTATCTGTACCTTCTACCGTTTTTACTCCGGCCTTTCTTATAAATGTTAATGTATATACCATATACATATCTTGGTTTGGATTTCCTTCAAGTACTTCTTTTGTTTCTTCGTTTATAATGTAATCTTTCATTACTGCTTTTAATGTCATTTTTAATGTTTCTTTGTCTCCATCTTGTGTAAAGCTATTTAAGTATGTTTTTCTTACAGATACTCTGTCTACAATATTTATTCTTTTGGTATCTATATATTGCTGTAATTGTTTTGAATGTTGTTCAAATAATTCATTACTTTCAAATGGTCTTATTTCTTCCCACTTTCTATCAGTCCATGCTGCTTGTAATTTAATAAATACTTCTTTACTAAATGCCATAAAGTTTTCAGCTGAGAACATTGGGTCTATGTTTCTTATTTGTGCCTCAACAGAATCTGTATTGTCATTTGCGTTTGGAGCAACATTATTTATACTATCAATTCCGCCTTTTTTCTTTAGATACATTATTAATAAATATATTCCAACTGCTATTATAATTCCAGGTAATGAACCACCAAAAATATAAACTCCTCCTCCTGAACTACTTGATGATGAATGGCTACTACTTGAATGACTACTGCTACTTGAACTTCCTCCTGAGCTATATCTTTGTATACTTCCAGCATCTGCAAAAGTTGGTAACTCCATTGTAAAAATTAATGCAAAAAGTAAAAGTATAGATACTATACATTTTTTTAATTTTTTCATTTTTTCCCCTTTCATTTGTTTTTCCCTTTCATTTTATCATTATTTGTCGAAAAAAATCAATAGCAAATTAAAGTTATATTAGAATATTTTTCTATTTTAAATCTTTTGCTGCTTTTATTAATCCTACAAATAATGGTGCTGGCTTATTTGGCCTTGATTTTAACTCTGGGTGAAATTGTCCTGCTATAAAATATGGATGATTTTCTTTTGATATTTCAACAATTTCTACCAAACTTCCATCTGGTGATGTTCCAGAACATATTAATCCTGCCTCTTCTAGTTGTTTTTTATAACTATTGTTATATTCAAATCTATGCCTATGTCTTTCAGATATTTCTTCTTTATTATAAATTTCTTTTGCTAGTGTCCCGTTTTTTAGTATGCAAGGATATGCTCCAAGCCTCATTGTTCCACCTTTTTTAGCCACATTTTTTTGTTCTTCCATAATATGAATTAATGGATTTTTTGTATTTTCATCAAATTCTGCTGAATTTGCATCTTTTATATTTAAAACATCTCTTGCATATTCTACAACAGCCATTTGCATTCCTAAACAAATTCCTAAAAATGGTATTTTATTTTCTCTTGCATATTTTATTGTTTGAATTTTTCCCTCTATTCCACGATTTCCAAAACCTCCTGGAACAACTATTGCATGAAATCCCCCTAATTTTTCTTTTACATTGTCTTGATTAATTGTTTCAGAATCTACTAATTTTACATCTACTTTTACATTGTTTGCAAATCCTGCATGATATAGACTTTCTATTACAGATATATATGAATCTTCTAATTTTATGTATTTACCAACTATTGCAACATTTATTTTATTTTGTTTATCTATATTTCTAATATTTTCTATCATATTTTCCCATTTACTATTATCAGGTAAATATTTAGCTAGTTTTAAGTGATTACATACTTCCCTTGCAAGTCCTTCTTCTTCAAGCATTAAAGGAACTGCATACAAACAATCTGCTGTTTTATTTTGTATTACACTTGTTTTTCTTACATTACAAAATAATGATAATTTTTCCCTTATATTTTCTGGTATATCACGTTCAGTTCTACACACTAATATGTCTGGATTTATTCCATAACTTTGTAACTCTTTTACTGAGTGTTGTGTTGGTTTTGATTTTATTTCATTTGAACCAAATATATATGGAAGTAGTGTAACGTGTATATATAATACATCTTCTGGATTTTTTTCTAAGCCAACTTGTCTTATTGCCTCTATTATGGAAAGCCCCTCTATGTCTCCTACAGTTCCCCCTACTTCTGATATTACGATGTCTGTGTCTGTATTTTCAAATGCATATATTCTTTCTTTTATTTCGTTTGTTATATGTGGAATTACTTGTACTGTTTTTCCTAAGTAGTCTCCTTTTCTTTCTTTCTCTATTACACTTAAATAAATTTTCCCCATTGTAATGCTTGAGTTTTCTGTTAGGTTTTCGTCTATAAATCTTTCATAATGTCCTAAATCTAAGTCTGTTTCTGCTCCATCATCTGTAACAAATACCTCTCCATGTTCGTATGGATTCATTGTTCCTGGGTCTACATTTATGTATGGGTCAAATTTTTGTATTGTTACTTTATAGCCTCTATTTTTTAATAATCTTCCAAGTGATGCAGCTGTTATACCTTTTCCAAGTCCTGATACTACTCCTCCTGTTACAAATATGTATTTTGTATTCATCTTTCCCCTCCTATTAATAAAAAAAAGATTAAAAAATTTTCCGAAAAATTCGGTTTTTTTTAATCCTTTTTTATTTTACCAAATATTTTTATATTTTACAAGCTTTTTTGACATTTTAATTAGTCATATTTTTAATTTATTACAATTTTTTAAAATGGAAAAAATATAATTAAAATAATAAATTTGTAACTTTAATTTATAATATTTTTTGATTATTTTTTTATTTATTGATATAATAACAAAAAAAGAAAAGGAGGATTTTATATGCCAACACCACATAATAAAGCAAACATTGAAGATATTTCAAATATTGTAATAATGCCAGGAGACCCAATGCGTGCAAAATATATTGCTCAAAACTTTTTAGAAAATTTCACATTAGTAAATGATGTTAGAGGAATGTATGCATATACAGGTTTTTATAAAGGTAAAAGACTAACAGTTATGGCTTCTGGTATGGGAATTCCAAGTATGGGAATTTACTCTTACGAACTATTTCATTTTTATAATGTAGATTATATTATCAGAATAGGAACTTGTCGGAGCCTTTATAAAAGATTTAAATTTATTAGATATAATTTTGGTTGACAGTTCTTATACAGAAAGTAATTATGCTCTAAGTTTAGATAATAAAAATATTCATATAGAAAATTCTAGTAAAAAATTAAATGATATTATAAAAAATGTAGCAAACAAACAAAATATAAAATATTTTGAAGGTACAACATTATGTAACGAATGTTTTGATCCATATATTCCAGATATTAAAACAATGCTCTCTAGAGTGCCTAAAGATATTACAATTTCTGGATGCGAAATGGAAGCTTTTGCATTATTTTATAATGCAAAAAGAGAAGGAAAACATGCTTCTTGCCTTTTAAATGTCGTTGATAGCTTAACTGATAAAAAAAGTTTATCAAGTGATGAAAGACAAAATGGATTAAATACAATGATAAAACTTGCTTTAGATTCAGCTTTAGAAATACAATAAATAAAATCCCACACTTGGGAGAAGTTAAATAAGGACAAAATTGTTCTTATTACCTTCTTCCAAAATTTTTTATATTAGATGGTCAGATATAGATATAAATTATTTAGTCAAATTTGTAGTGAAAATTAATTTATGGAGGTTTTTAGAAATGAATAATAAAATTACATACCACAAAGTTGGAGATTATCATTTGCCTAATCTATATTTAACAAAAGATGAATATGAAAAAGATTATCAAATTGGAAAGTATGGTCATTTAAGACTAGAACATCTAAAAACACATAAGAAAGCTAAATATACTATAATGTTTATGGATAATACTTTAAGAAAACATATTGTAGATACTGATAAACAAGCTAAAGAAAGATTTGAAATACTTATGAAACAAATGCTAGAAAAAAATCTTGTTGATGAAAACTTAAAAAATACTGACACAATAAAATAGGTAGGACTTATGAATAATTATAAGCATTCAGTTGAAGAAATCATTTTTGAAGAATTAATTTATATATATAATTTTTAAATTTTTCGATAAAACTCTATACTTTTTCAAAAAATTAGTGTATAATTAAAGAAATTAAGGAATACTATATATTGTAGATAGATATTCTACTAGGTCTGAAATAGTTTACTAGATTAGGACCTGACCCGAGCTGATGCTAAGCGTCAGCAAAAGCCATTCAAACGAATGGCTTATTATTATTGTTTCAATTCTTGTTGCATTGCAATAATATGTTGTTTTATTTTTGATAATTCATTATCAATGCTTTGAATGTCATTAGTAAAATATTCTTTCATTTCATTGACTTCTGTTTCGTTTAATTCACTTATTCCTATTTGTCCATAAAGTAATTTTTCTGCTAAAACCTTTCTATTATTTTCCTGTTCAATTTTTTCTCTTAAATTATGGTCAAATCTAATATTACTACTTACTTGTTCTGTCTGTAAGGCTTTTTCTTTTTTCTCTGTCATATTTGTTTTCTTTAGAAATATATTTTTAAAGAAAGTCTTTATCTTGTACCATAAACTATTTGTTTTTATCAATTTATTATTCATTAATATCTACTCCTTGTTCTTGAGTTTCTATTACATTTGCTTTTCTTATTGCTAATTGTTCTTTATAATCTTTTTCTAATTTTTTTGCTTCTTGTAGTGCTTTCCTTTTTTCTAAATCTTGCCTAATTAAAATTGCAAGCTCTTTTTGTTTAGCATTTCCACATTGTATATCTAATTCACTAATTATGGACATTACTTTATCAATTTCAGGATGTTTCTCTCTAAATATTTCTCTTTCTTGTTCAGTTTGTAATTTCATATATGTACCAATTAAATCTTGTCTTATATAACTTAATTTTTTTCCTAATTCTCTTTCTTCTTCTACTGCTTTTGATGATCTACTTGGTAACTTTGCAAATTGATTTTGTTCTACCCATTGTTTTATATCTCTTGCATTTATTAAATAAGGAGAGATATTATTTTCATCTATCCAATTTATGATTTCCATTATTTCTCTAAATTCAGGATGTTCTTGTTCAAATTCTTCTTTTTCTTGTGTTCCTAATTGCATATATGTTTTAACTAAAGTTTGCTTAATATTTCCTAATGCTCTTCCAAGTCTTTTTTCTTCTTTATCTTTAGAATTAGAAGAAGGTGGTTTCGTAGTTTTTCGTTCTTCCATCCATGCCTTTATATTTCTAACATTTGTTAAATTTGGATTCACCTTATTTGTATCTATCCAATTTATTATTTGTAAAACTTCATCAATTTCAGGATGTTTTTCTGAAAATTCTAATTTTTCTTCTTCTGTTTCCAACTGCATATATGGTTTTATCAGATTTCTTCTAAGTTCAGTTAATGCTGTACCTAGTCTTTTTTCTTCTGCATCTTTAGAGACTGCACTAGGTGATTTTGTTGTTTTATGTGTTTGCATCCATATTTTAATAGCTCTTGCATTTACTAAATTAGGAGACAAATTGCGCCCGTCTATCCAATTTACTATTTGCATTACTTCTTGTAATTCTGGATGTTTATTTTCAAATTTTAATTTTTCTTCTTCATCTACTATTTGTAAATATGGATTTAATAATCTAAGTCTTATACTTTGTAACGCAGTTCCTAATCGCTGTTCTTCTTTATCGTTACATCTTAATCTAGGAGGTTTATTACTATTTTTTTCTTCCATCCAAAATTTTATTTGCCTTGCATTTATTAAATGTAGAGAAATATTATTTTCATCTATCCAATTTATTATTTCAAATATTTTTTTGAATTCTGGATGTTCTTCTTCAAATATTTTCTTTTCTTGTTCTGTTTTTAATTGCAGATATGGTTTTATCAATGTTTGTCTAATATTACTTAAAGCTATTCCTAGTCTTTTTTCCTCAAAATCCTTTGAAATAGAAGATGGAGGCTTTATTGTTTTTCGTTGTTCCATCCATGTTTTTATATTTAATGCATTTGTTAAATGGTCATTATGTCCTAATATCCCTTGAACTTCATTGAATAATTCTAAAAATTCTTTAGTTTCTCCTTGTATTCTAAAAATATCAATATCTTCAGTTAGAGATTTTCCATCTAAACCACCAATATTAGTAGTGTTTCCTTTAAAATCCCCAGTTATATGTTTTCTTTGGTTAATCTCTGCATCTAAATTGTTTTTTAAATAATTATTTACCAAGTCAAATACTATTGTTTTTTCTCTTGATGTATCTGAAGATAGGGTTCTACCTAATTGTTGCAAATAGATTATTCTTGAGTCTGTAGGTCTTAACATTATTACCCCTGAAATATCTTCGACATGTAGACCTTCATTTAACATATCAACAGAAAATAACAATTTTAAATGTTTTGATTTTGAAGCTTCAAAACTCTTTATTGTGTTTTTATTTACCTTTTCACTATATCCTTCTCCTGAATAAACAGAATATATTTCTGGATTTGTATCTATATTTGCAAACCATTCTTTTGATGATTCTATTAATTCATCCATATGTTGTTTGTCTTTACAAAAAACAATATATTTTCCATCTTTTTTGGTCATATTCTTAGCAAATAGTGCTGGTATGCCTTCAGCATGTTCTACAATTCTTCTCATTTTGTCATATCTTTCCTGTAATTCCTTTTTTGTTTGAGGATTAGAACATTGTTCTATTGCTGTTTTTATGCTCTCCAAAGAATCTCTTAAAGAATAATCGCATTTAACATAGTTTGGTGCTTGTACTATACCTTTTTGTATAGCATCAACTAATGTTAACTCATAATCTACATTTCCACAAAACAAATCATCAACAATATTTTTATCATCCATTCTATCAGGAGTAGCTGTTAATCCTAAAATTTTTGCATTTGGATTCATATTAATTAAATCATCAATTTTTTCTCCCCATTTATCAGCACCTGTTCTATGTAACTCATCCATGATAATAATATCAGGATTTAAATTTTCCATAATCTCATTTTTCATTCTTAAAAGAGACGGATATAAAATTATTCTTAGATTTGGAAACTGTTCTTCTGCTATCATTTTTGCAGGTCTTTCTGTTGTTGGTTCTTCTCCTGCAATATATTTTGCAATATATCTATACATTTGGTCTTTTATTGCATTTGTTGGTGCCATAAATAGTATATTTTTATCTTTATTATCTATCATAAGTTGTAAAGATATAAATGATTTACCACACCCTGTTGGTATTACAACTGAAGCTTTATTTCTAATTTTATATGCATTTGTTATAGCTGTATATGCTTCTTGCTGATGTTGTTGCAAACCTAATTCTGGTTTTCCTTTTATTATCATATGTTTCTCACTTTCTATAATAACTTATTGTATATTATTTTCTATTTTTTTCCCATATTATTCTAATATATTTTAAAGATAATGTTGATAAGGTAAAACCTATTACTGGAACAAGAGAACTTAACAATACATTATCAAAGTATCTAATTATATAAGAATATGCAACCACAACTATGTATGTTAATATACATATACAAATCTTTCTAGTCCAACTTGTTTCCCATGCTTTATCTAGTTCAACTCTTTTATTTCTTTCTTGTATTTTTTTAATTTCTTCTTCTAAATTCATTATAATCAACTACTTTCTATTTATAATCTTTTATTCTTTAATAAGTTAATAATATGCCTAAAGTCTTTACCATTAAAGAAATATTTTTCTGCTTTAGTAAACGGAATATTATTTTTTCTTTTATAGTCTAACTTATCAATCACTGTAAGCATATCTGAAACCTGAAATAATCTTTTTTTCTTGTGGTCAAAATCTATTCTTCTTTCTACATTTGGATAACTTACAAAAAGAGTATCTAGTATTGTTGCTAGTATTTCTTGACCATTGTCATAGTAAATTACAACTTTATCAAAAGAATTTATATATTCTTTATTTTCATTTATAAAATTGCTAATTTCTCTTACTAATGCAACATTTAATTGCATTTTTTTATTTATATATTTTTTATCAATTACAACTGTTCTTATTTTAACTTTTACTTTGCTTGAAAAATAGAATATTGCCCAAAATATACTTTTTCTTCTTTCAAAATCAAAATGTGAATAATCTCCTCGTTTGGCTACTAAATATGCTAAATGTATCATTCCGACATAATCAAGTCCGAGAAAGTTTTTCATTTAAGTATTCTAATTCGCTTTTTATTGAATCCGAACTTTCATGCAGTGTAAATGAAACAGCATATAAATCTGAACTTCCATCTACAAAACCAAAGTCACCACTTTCATCTATGAATATATTTAATCTCTTTATTGTAATCACTTTTCATTCTTTAATCTAATATTGCTATTTACATTTATAACATAAAAACACATTTTTCTCAATAGAACTGTTGGATTTTTCAAATTTTTATTGACATTTACATAAAGAGGTGATATATAGTAATTGTATTTTATAGTATACTGAAAAATTAATAGACACGAAACACTGGTTAGTAATGTGGTACGATAAGTTATTCTCCCACTTCCGAGACATAGAGAATTAAGATTTGTAATAAGCTTACTAGCCCAATGCGGTGAAAAATATTTTGGCTGGTTTAGAAGAATAGTTTATAAAATGTCCAGCAGTGGTTAAGACCGATTAGCATGTTTCAAGTAAAATTCACTACTTTGCAAAAAAATTGCAATATTAGTAGTTTTATTTGTTGTGCCTAATGGGTCTTTTTGTTATGCTTACGAAAATAGCTAAATATGTATTGCCCTATTTTATTACAAAGCTTAGCAAGAAGATACTGAAAAAATTTTATGCAGGTATGCAGAAAAATTTTTCAGTAGTTAAAATAATATTTGAATGGAGATGAAAAATATTATTTTGATTTGGCGAAGCCAAACATAAATTATCTATCGCAAGATTAGATAATTTATGAGCTCTTCGCTAGGAGCCCACGACATCTTTACAAAACGAAGTTTTGAAAGTGTCATAGTGGGTTACATACTTTCGTAAGAAAGTTATGTAACGGCTCCCTTTGGTCGCATCTTGCTACCTGCAAGAAAGGATATTTAAATGGACAAAACAAACTATTCAGTAGCTAGAGTAGAAACTTATACTAGAAAATTAACTATCTACTACTATTGATAAAACCAATCAAGAAGAACTTGATTTAACAACCTTTATTGATAAAGTTAAAAAATATACTGAAATAAAAGAATTAACACCAGAAATTGTAAACGAGCTAATTGATAAAATATATGTATATCAACAAACAAAGCTGAATGGTAAACAATATCAAAAAATAGATATTCATTATGCAGGAGTTGGAATAATTGCTATTTCACTAAATGAATATGAATTAGAAAATGCTTTTCAGCAAAGTATTAAAAATATAAAAACAGCATAGCATTTAAACTATACTGTAAAATCAAAAGGAGTACTTTTCAATAAATGTCCTTATTGAAAGTACTTCTTTTGTGGGATTTTATTTATTTTTTTATTGATAATATTTTATACTTCATTATTCCAGCAGGTGCATGTACTTCTACTGTATGGTTTTTCTTTGCTCCTAATAATGTAGCACCTAAAGGTGATTCATTTGAAATTTTATTTTGAGCTAAATCAACTTCTGTTGAACCAACTATTGTATATTCTACCTCTTCATTAAATTCTATGTCTAATACTTTTACTGTATTTCCAATTTGTACTGTTTCTGTGTCTATATCTTTTGCATCTATTATTTTAGCATGTCTTACTTTATTTTCATATTCTGCAATTTTTGCTTCATTTTCTGCTTGTGCATTTTTAGCTTCATCATATTCTGAATTTTCTGATAAGTCACCAAAACCTAATGCAACTTTTATTCTTTCTGCAATTTCTGCTCTTTTTTCTGTTCTTAAATAATTTAATTCTTTTTCTAATTTATCAAACCCTTCTTGAGTTAATATAACTTCTTTTTCTTCCATGTTAATTCTCCTTTACGTTTTATAAATTTATTTTATATATTACGGCAGTTTATTAATTTTGTCAAGTGGATTTTAAAATATTTTTATTTTACTTTTGTCTATTTTTGTGATATAATTTATGTATACTACAATACCTAAAGGAGGGTTTTATTTAATGAAAATTATGTATGTTAACGATAGTTGCTATAACTTCGTTGACAAAAAAGGAATCAACCAGGCACAATTGTTAGTTGAGGGGCGGTCATTAAACTTCTTAGATGTTAGAATATTTCAGCTTGCATCAATGATAAATGGAAAATGGTGTAAAGAAGCCCGCGAGGTAGAGCAATGCTTTTTCAAAATTCAAGATTCTCTTTCACCAGAAGAAATTGGATCTATTGTAAAAGAATTCCGGCTGTTTAGTTACAATTCCGGAACATTCATAAGCAATATATCTTTAGAAGTTAAAAAAATACTTTTTAAGCTAAATCCCAATTGTAATTTTTCACTATTTCTGGTCGAAAACTATGAAAAAGGTACTTTTCTTAACACTCCATTAAAGGATTTGTTTGGCTTTTATGAAAGCTTAAACCGCGCAGGTTTGTTTTATGTATACCAAATAGTCAACTTGACTGAAAAGCAATTGATGCAAATAAGATGCATTGGAAAAAATAAATTTTCAATTATCAAGAACGTCCTTGAAGAAAATGGGTTTTTGTTGAAACACTAAAATTACAAAAAAACAAAATGGGAAATTTCCCATTTTGTTTTTTATTTTAAAAGATTTTTCATATCTTTCATATAATCATATCCTGAAAATACTGTTGCAATTGCTTGAATAATCATCATAATTGTAGCAATTAAATTTAATGCAAATGCTCCATTTTGAAGTTCTCCAGAAAAACATGCACCAAAACTATTTAAATCTACAAAAGCTAATATTATAGCAATCATTTGTGTTACAGTTTTTAATTTTCCCCATTTTGAAGCAGCAATTACACTACCATTATTTTGTGCAGCAAGTAATCTATAACCAGAAACCAAAAATTCTCTTGCAACAACTATAACAGGTATCCATGAAGGAATTTTCCCCATCTCAACTAACATTATCATAGCTGTTAACACTAAAATTTTATCTGCCAATGGATCTAAAAACTTTCCAAATGTTGTAATTTGATTTCTAGACCTTGCAATATAACCATCTAATTTATCTGTTATAGACGCAATTATAAATATTAAATCTATTATTAAATATGTGTATGGTATTCCTAAAAATTCTCCAGTAATATTAAAAAATGGAACTATAACCATTAATGGTACTAACATTACTCTAAAAATTGTTAATTTATTTGCTAAATTCATGCTAATTTTCCCTTCTTTTTATTTAAGCATTTCTATTGCTTTTTGTAATTGTGTGTCATCTTTTTCTTCAACTTGTGTTTCATTTGTAACAGTGTCTTTCAATTCAACATTTTCATCAGGTTCTATACCTTTTTTATGAATTTTATTTCTATTTGGAGTTTGATATTCTTCTGTTGTTATCTTTAATCCACTACCATCAGCAAGTGTCAATATTTCCTGTATTACACCTTTTCCATATGTTTTAGTTCCTACAATTTTGGCTTTTCCTAAATCTTTTAATGCTCCTGCTAATATTTCAGAAGAACTTGCAGTATTTCCATTTACTAATACTATAATTGGCATATTTACAATTGGGTCGTTTTCAGATTTCTTTACTGTTTCTTTTCCATTTTTGTCTACCTCATATAATAAAACAGAATCTTTATCAGCTATAAAATCTGCTATTTTTAATGCTTCACTTACTATTCCTCCACCATTATTTCTTAAATCTATTACTAATGATTTTATGTTTTGTTTTTGTAGTTCTTCAAATTTTGTTTTAAATTCACTACTTGTTGTTTCATCAAATGATGGTATTTGTATATAGCCTATATTATTTTCCAATGTTTTTCCTTCTACTTGATTTACTATTATTTTTTCTCTGCTTACTTCAAATTCTAATGTTTCTTCTCCTCTAATTATTTGTAATTTTACTTTTGTACCTTCTTCTCCTTTTATCTTGCTTGAAATTGTTTCTAAGTCTCCTGCTGTATATTCAACTCCATCTACTGATTTAATTAAATCTTTTGCTTTAATTCCGTGCTTTTTCAGCTGGTGAATTTTTTATTGGAGATAATACTTCTATTCTGTCTTTAGATGTATTTTTTACCATATATATACCAATTCCCACAAAGTTTCCTTTTGTGTCTTCTAAATATTCTTTCATATCTTCTTTTGAAATGTATTCTGTATATGGATCATCTAGTCCTTCTATATAACCTTTTATTGCACCTTCTTTTAATTTTTCCTCATCAACATCTCCAAAAAAATATTTATCTATTATAGTTTTGTATTTACTTAATTCGTCTGCAATATTTTCTTCATTTTCTGATGATGTAACAAGTACATATTTTCCTAATTGTTTTCCGTTTATAAAGTAACCATAAATTAAAAGTGATGTAATCATAAATGTTAAAAATATGGTTAATAACATTAACATTATTACCTTATATAAACTTACTTTTCTTTCTTTTTTCTCTTTCATTATATATGTCTCCTTTTAACATTTATAATAGCTTATATTTATAGCAATATAAATACAAGCTATTTTTTATTATATTTTAATTTTATTTTATTATAATTTATGGCAAATATGATAATGGATTAACTCTACATGAATATGTTCCTGGGCTCTTTCTTACTTCAAAGTGTAGATGTGGCCCTGTTGAATTTCCTGTACTACCTACTCTCATTATTTGTTGTCCTTTTTTTACTGCTTGCCCTTCTGACACACATATAGATCCTGCTTGTCCATGTGCATATAGTGTATATAATCCATTATAATGTGCTATTATTACATAATTCCCATAACTTGTAGTTAATGCTGCTGTTGTATGTACTATTCCATCTGCTGCAGCATAAACTGGCATTCCATTTACCCCTGCTGCTCCAAAATCAACTGCACCATGATATGCACCGCTTGAATAATACATACCTGTTGTTACATAACTATTTACTGGTTTAATAAATCCTGATGAACTTGTACCACTATTGCTTGAACTATTATTTGATCCACTATTAGAATTATTTCTGTTTTGTTCTTGTTGCCTTTTTAATGCTGCTTCTATTTCAGCTTGCTTTGCTCTTATTTTTGCATCTATGCTTTGATTATCTTTTTTTAATTGATCAATTCTAGATTGTAATTGTTTTTCTTCTTCACTTAACTGTGATACATATTTGTCTTTTTCGCTTTTTGATGTTTTTAATTGTAATGATACACTTTGTTTGCTAGCTTTTTGTGTTGCAAGTTCTTTTTTACTGTTTTCTAATGTTTGTTTTGCTTGCTCTATTTCTTTCTTTTCTTTTTCTATTTTATCTAACAATTCGGCATCATATGATGCTATTTCTTCTACTAAATAATAATTTGATATTAAATCTGTTAAAGACTCTGATGAAAGTAAGAAATCTAAATATGATGTCTCTCCTGCTTCATATGAAGCAACTAGTCTTTCTTTAAGCAATTTTTCTTGATTTTTATAGTCTTTTTGAGCTTTTTGCAATTTTGTTTGTGCATCTTCTATTTTTTTGTTAGTAGAAACAATTTGTTCATCTAATGTTTCTATTTGTCCTTCATAATCTGATATCTGAACATTTAATTTTTCAACTTCTTTTAATGTTTCATCTTTTATTTTTTCTACTTCTTTCATTTTTTCTTGTGTTTCAGTAATTTTACTTTCATTTTGTTTTTGCTCAGCCTGATAATTAGATATTTCGTTTGCTGCATTTGAAACAATTAATGTATTTGTATACAATAAAAGTATTGATATTATTGTTATTACAATTATTTTTTGGACTATATTTTTCATATGTTCCTCCTAAATTTAATTTGTTGTATTTGTCGTATTTAATGTATTTTCATTTTCTGTGTCAGTTGTATTTTCATTTTTATTTTGTTTTGTTGACTCTGGAATTTTGTTTGTTGTTATATATTCTATTGGATTTGTTACTTCTCCATTTATTCTTACTTCGAAGTGCGCATGTGCACCTGTTGAATATCCAGTAGACCCAACCTTAAGTACTGCTTCTCCTCTTGTAACAGCTTGTCCAACTTGTACAAGAATTTCTGATCCATGTGCATATAATGTTGAAATCCCACCACCATGATCAATAATTACCATATTTCCATATGCAGCATTATAACATGCTTTTGTAACTATTCCATCATTTGCTGCAACAAAGTTTGCACCAATTGGCGCTGAAACATCTACACCTGTATGTAGCTTGTATACTCCTGTAATTGGGTGTGTTCTCATTCCATAATTTGATGTGATTTTGGTATAACCTGGAATTGGCCATGCCATCACTCCCCCTATGTATTTATCTGATAATACATCTACATTAGAAAGTGCAAGTATTTCTTTGTTTACTTCTGCAAATTGATTGTTATATTCATCAATTTGTGTCTGAATTGCTTTTTCTTTATCAGACAACTTCGTTATGTAATTTTCCCTTAGAGCTTTTGTGTTTTGTAATACCTTTGATATTGTAAGCTGTGTTTGCTTAATTGTCTTTAATTGCTCTAAATTTTCATTTAATCTTTTATTTGCAAGTTCAATTATATTTTTTTTAGTTTCTACCTCTTCTAAAAGCTGTTCATCATATGTTGCAAGTTCAGTTACTAGAAAATAGTTTGACAAAAAATCATCTAAACTTGCAGAAGATAATATTACATCTAAATATTGTGTATCTCCTGATTCATATACTGCGATTAATCTTGCTTCTAAAAGCTTTTTTTGTTTTTCATAACTTTGTGTTGCCGTTTTTAAATTTTCTTCTAGCTTATTTGTAGATTCTGTTAGTTTTTGTATTTTTTCATTTAACTCTTTTAATTCTTTTTCTGAACTTTCTATTTTTTCATCTAATTTTTGAACTTGTTGTAAATTTTCCGTTAATTCTTCTTGTACATCTTGCAACTGTCCATTTTGCTCTTCTATTTGTTTTTTTATTTCTTCTTGTTTTGTTTGTAAATCTGTTACATTATTTGCTGTGTTAGTTGTATTTGTTGTATTTTCATCTTCTGCATATGTTATTATACTAAAACTACAAATTACAAAAGCTAAAACACCACATAATATTTTACGCATGTTTTCTCCTTTATACTTTTAAATATTTTCTCATAGAAATAATACTTCCAAATGCACCAATTCCTATACCTAGCAACATATATGTAATTATTATTGAATTAAACATATCCCCAAAACTTACTAAACTCATATTTATAAGCTTCATAAATTGTGAATTTACTAAATTATCTGCAATAATGTTGTATACAATTCCTACTATTACAATGGAAATTGCACTTGCCATAATTCCTATAATCATACCTTCTACAATAAATGGCCATCTTATAAAATTATTTGTTGCTCCAACATATTTCATAATTGATATTTCTTTTCTTCTTGCGTGTACTGTTAATTTTATTGTATTTGCAATTATAAATACTGATATAAAAATAAGTAAAAGCAATATAACTCCTGTTACTATTTTTATTCCATTTGCTAAGTTTATTAATGTTGTTACTGTTTGGTCTTTGCTTGTTATTTTCTTTACATTTTCAAATTTACTAATTTGGTCTTGCACATCTTGACTTAAATTTAAATCTGTTAATGTTACTACATATGATTCTGAAAATATATTGTTATCTCCTTCAAATGTAGATAATAAATCTTGTTTTTCTTTAAATCTTTCTTTCATTGTGTTTAAAGCATCTTCTTTAGTTTTATGTACTACAGTATTTACTGCTTTTGTTCCATTTACTTCTATATTTCTTATTTTTTCTCCAAGTTCTTTTACTTGTTCATCTGTTGCATCTGCATTTAAAAAAACTTGTATTCCCTGTGAACCTTCTACTTCTTTTACTATATGGTTAATGTTTTCTCCAAGTATAAGAAATATTCCAAATATAATCATAGTTGCACACATTATCATTAATGATGCTCCTGTTGATTTCTTATTTTTGAAAACATTGCTAAATCCTTCTCCTATAAAATATCCTAAAACACTATATTTCACAATCATACCCACCTTTTTTATCATCTCTTACTATGTCGCCTTTGCTTATATGTATAACCCTTTTTTTCATTTTGTCTACTATGTCTTTTGCGTGTGTTGCAACAACAACAGTTGTTCCTCTCATATTAATGTCATTTAATAGGTTCATTATATCCCATGCTGTGTCTGGGTCTAAATTTCCTGTTGGTTCGTCTGCTATAAGCATTGATGGATTATTAACTAATGCTCTTGCAAGTGCAACTCTTTGTTGTTCTCCACCTGATAATTCGTTTGGGTACATTTTTGCTTTTCCACTTAACCCTACAAGTGAAAGTACCATCGGAACTTGTCTTCTTATATGTCGTGGTGTTGCTCTTACTATATACATTGCATATGCTACATTATCATAAACTGTTTTATCTGGTAATAGTCTAAAGTCTTGGAACACAACCCCCATACTTCTTCTTAAATATGGAACTCTGCTTTGCTTTAGAAATGTTGTATCTTTTCCGTTTATTATTATATTTCCAGATGTTGGCTCTTCTTCTTTTAAAATTAATTTTATTAATGTTGATTTTCCACTTCCTGAAGATCCTACTAAAAATGCGAATTCTCCTTTTTCTATAACAAAATTAGCATTTTTTACCGCTTTTGTTCCTGTATCATATGTTTTTGATACATTTCTAAATTCTATCATAATATATTTCTCCTTGTTATATCCGTATTCAATCATATCATATCAATAATCTATTTTTTTTGCAATACTTTTAATACAAAAAAACGATAGAAAATGTTGGTTTTTTTACATTTTTTATCGTTTTTCTCTTTTTTTCATTATCTTAAATTTTTTACATAAAATTTACATTTTTATATTTTATTACAGCTTCAATTATAGAATCTTTATCAATTCCAAAATACTTCATCAATTCTTCTGCTTTTCCTGACTTTCCAAATGTATCTTTTATTCCAAGCCTTGTAAGATTCGTAGGACATTTCTCACAAAGTACTTCACATATAGAACTTCCAAGGCCTCCAATTATATTATGGTCTTCTACTGATATAAGTTTTTTTGTTTCTTTTGCACATTTTATAATCATTTCTTCATCTATTGGTTTTATTGTATGTACATCTATAACTCTAATATTTATTCCTTGTTTTTCTAGTTCTTCTTTGGCTTTTATAGCTTCTGCAACAGTTACACCTGTTGCAAAAATACTTGCATCTGTTCCTTCTCCTATTTGTATCATTTTGCCTATTTCAAATTTTTGATTTTCATCATAAATTATAGGTGTTGCTAGACGTGCAAGTCTTAGAAAAACGGGTCCATTTATTTTTGAAATTTCTTCCACTGCCCATTTTGTTTGTGTATCGTCAGATGTACTTAAAACTGTCATATTAGGAAGTGTTCTCATTAGTGATATATCTTCTATCATTTGGTGTGTTGCTCCATCTTCTCCTACAGTTATTCCACTATGCGTTGCGCATATTTTCACATTTAATTTAGGGTAACATACACTATTTCTTATTTGGTCATATGCTCTTCCGCGCAGCAAATACCGCAAATGTACTTGCATATGGAATTTTTCCAGTAGTGGCTAAACCTGCTGCTGTACTTATCATATTTTGTTCTGCTATTCCCATATCAAAAAATCTATTTGGAAATTCTTTTGCAAATATACTTGTTTTTGTTGCTCCTGCTAAGTCTGCATCTAATACAACTATATTTTTATTTTTTCTTCCAAGTTCTAGTAATGCCTCTCCATAACTTTGCCTTGTTGCTTTTTTTTCTTCTTTCATTTATATTGCACCTCCTAGTTCTTTCATTGCTAACTGATATTGTTCTTCGTTTGGTGCTATGCCATGCCATTTTACATCATTTTCCATATATGATACGCCTTTTCCTTTTATTGTTTTTGCTATTATACAAGTTGGTTTGTCCTTTACATTTTTTGCAACATCAAATGCATCTATAATTTCTTGTATATTATGTCCATCTATGTTTATTACCTGGAATCCAAAGCTTTTAAATTTTTCATCTATTGGATATGAACTCATTACTTCTTCAATTGTTCCGTCTATTTGTAAATTATTATTGTCTACTATTACACATAAATTGTCTAATTTATATTTATTTGAAGCCATTGCTGCTTCCCATACTTGTCCTTCTTCTATTTCTCCATCCCCTAAAATACAATATACTCTATAATTTTTATTGTCCATCTTTCCTGCAATTGCCATTCCATTTGCACAAGATAATCCCTGTCCCAAAGAACCTGATGAAATATCTACTCCTGGTACTTTATTCATGTCAGGATGTCCTTGAAGATTGCTATTTATATTTCTAAATGTTTTTAATTTTTCTACATCAAAAAATCCCCTATTTGCTAAGCAGCTGTATAATGCAGGAGAACAATGTCCCTTAGATAATACTAACCTATCTCTATCTTCCCACTTTGGATTTTTTTCATCTATATTCATTTGATTAAAATATAAAACTGTCATTATGTCTGCAATTGATAGTGATCCTCCTGGGTGTCCTGATTTATTACTGTAAACTGCTTCTATTATTCCTTTTCTTACTTCTTTTGCTTTTTCTTGTAATTGTTTTATGTCTGTAATTTTCAAAATTAAATCACACCTTTCTTTTGTTTTTACACCTTCATTCTACTATAAGCATAATAAAAAAGCAAGAAATTAATCTTGCTTTTTAATTAAAAAATCTTTTAAAATCTTCTTCATTTATTTTTTCTTTTTCTAATAATGCATTTGCAATTAAATCTAATTTATCTCTATGTTCATTTAATAAACTTAATGCATCATTATATGCAGTATCTATTAAAGTTTTTACTTCTTGCCCAATTTTATCTCCAATATTTTCTCCAAACATTTGAATTTCATATGGTTCTTTTCCTTGAAAATCAATTGGTCCTAAAGTATCGCTCATTCCATATTTTGTAACCATATCTCTTGCAATTTTTGTTGCAACTTCTATATCATTACTTGCACCTGTTGAAATATCGTCTAGTACTAATTTTTCTGCCGCTCTACCTCCCAAAAGTGCTATTAATTTTTCTTGCATTTCAGTTTTAGATATATAATATTTATCATCATCTGATTTATACATTGTATATCCCCCAGCTACTCCTCTTGGTACTATTGATATTTCTTTTACATCTGTCTGTGTTGGCAAATATCTGCTTACAACAGCATGTCCTGCTTCATGATATGCCGTTAATTTTTTATCTTTATCTGAATATTTTCTTGTCTTTTTCTCCAATCCTACTGTAACTTTTTTTACAGCTTCTTCTATATCACTATTTTCTATTTCATCATGTTTATTTATTGTTGCAATTATTGCTGCTTCATTTAAAATATTAGCAAGTTCTGCTCCTGTAAATCCTGCTGTATCTTCTGCAATACTTTCTAAATTAACTTCATCAGATAACATTTTCTTTTGTGCATGTATTTTTAATATTTCTAACCTTCCTTTTAAGTCTGGCGCTGGAATTGTAATTTGTCTATCAAATCTTCCAGGTCTTAAAAGTGCTTGATCTAGCATTTCTGGTCTGTTTGTTGCAGCTAAAACTATTATTGTTTCTTCTGAGCTAAATCCATCCATTTCCACTAATAATTGATTTAATGTTTGATTGTTTTCTGTTTCAGCCCCACTATTTGATGTCCTTCTTGAACCTATTGCATCAATTTCATCAATAAATACAATACATGGTGCAAGTTTTCTTGCTTTTTCAAATAGTTTTCTTACACGAGAAGCTCCAAGTCCTGCAAACATTTCGATGAATTCAGAACCACTCATTGAAATAAATGGCACATTTGCCTCACCTGCAATTGCTTTTGCAATTAAAGTTTTTCCTGTTCCAGGTTTTCCATATAGTAAAACTCCTTTAGGAACTTTTGCTCCCATTTTTGTGAATTTTTCAGGTTTTTTTAGAAAATCTACAATTTCTATCATTTCTTGTTTTTCTTCATCAAGTCCTGCTACATCTTTAAATCTTACTTTTGTATTTTTTTCTGCTTCGTCATATACTTTTCCTTTTTCTCCCAATCCTTGCATTTTAAATATCATTATAAATAATGCAAGCATTATTATTGTTGGTAATAATGAAACTATAACTGATGCTAAATTACTAAAAAATGATTTTGGTTTTTGTATTAACTCTATTTCATTTCCTTCTGCAACTTTTTGCTGAACATATCCCATAAAGCTCTCTGTATTAGGAACAATTGATGTTTTTTCTTCTTCTACATTTTTTACTTTTACTTTAACAGTTGTGCTTCCAACTGTCATTTCTATCTTTTCAATATTCCCATAAGATATTTCCTTTATTAAATCTGTATATGCTAATGTTTTTTCATCCTTTTGGTCACCTTTATTATTCATAACCAAAAATATTGTAACTACACTTATTGCTACTAATGCAATTAAAATAACTAATATAAGAAGTAATTTTTTATTTTTCTTTTTTTCATTATTATCTTTATTCATTTTTTCAATCCTTTCATAATTTTATGCTTCAGATCCCTCTGGTTCATTTCCATCTTCTTTCTCATTTTTTTCATCTTTTTTCTTATCATCATTATTGTCTTTTTTATCTTCTGGATTTTTATCTTTTTCTTCCTCTTCATTTTCATTTTGTTCTTTTACTTGTTTTTGCACTTGAATAACTTTTGTAAGTTCAATTTGTTTTTTCATAAATTCAGATTTTATTATAAATATTGCCGCAATTAAGTATATTGCTGCAACTGCTATATACATTACTTGGAAATATTTTATTTCAAAATCAACAAATATGTTTAAAATCATATATGCTATGTTTAACAAAACTGATAAAGAAATAGCATAAACACTCATATTAAATATTGCCGCATACCTCATCTTTATTTTTGCAAACCATGTTGCCATAACTCCAAATATGCTTAATATTACTACATTCCACAAAATTGATAATAAATATGTTATAAAAGAGTATAATAATAAAGCTAAAAACAAACTAATATAAAATACTATCATTTTATTGCTATTTATAGTATCTATAAATGATTGTTTATCAAATTCAGTAATTTTTAAAGATTTTAATAAATCTTGATATTTATATTCTACAGGAGATGTTAGGCTAGATTTTATAATCATTTTATCATTTAACATAATTATCCCAGCTTGATTATTCAAAGAATTTATATAGCTATTTATTTTTTCGTTTTCTTTAGTTTTAGTATTTATTATTATTTTACCAAATTGTGTATTGTCAATTATTATTTCCTCTTGATTTTCTGTGTCTAAATTTCCATCTTTATAATTAAAGTTTTCTATTTGGTCAGTTACTATTTTTATTGTATTTTTTATTCCCTTATCTGATCTATAAACAGTGCCTAGTCCAAATACAATTGCAATTATTAGTGTAAGTTTTAATAAATAACTAATAGCTCTTGGCATTCCTTCTGCTGCCATTTCTCCATATTTTTCTATATTTGTAATTGAATACCATAACTTTTTAAAAAATCCTTTTTTCATTATTTATACTCCCTTCTTATGCTGCTATCTACATATTTTGGGTTTAAATTTATTTTTATTTCATCACCAATTTCGGCTTTTTTTCCTGTTATATCAACTGTTAAATGGTATGTTCCTACTCTTCCCAAAACTCTGCATTTTTGATTATTTATATTTATATATATATTCTTATCTTTTATACTGTCTTTTATATCTCTTACTATATATCTTAGCTTGTCCACAGTTCTAAACATATCTCTTCCATTTTCCATGTTTATTCCATTCATATATCCAGATGGAATTATTGCAACTCTTGTCTCGGATTTAGTTGTATATGTGTTAGAATATCCAACATTAAATCCTTTTGGTAAAGTTTTTATTTCACAAATATTGGTCCTGTAATATCCTATTTTTTTTAATCCTAAATTATTTGCAAAAGAAAGTCTTCCTAAAAAAGCAGAACCAATTCTTACAGCATTTAAATGCATATTAGGGAATTTTATAAAAGCTGAAGAATTACAAACATGCAACATCCCTGTTTCTATTCTGTTCATTTTAAGTACGTCTATACAATTTATAAATCTTTCAAATTGTTTTTTAGTATATTCATCATTTTTATAAAAGGCTATAGAAAAATGTGTAAATGTTCCTTCTATTTTTACATGTTTTAAATTGCTTAAAACTTCTATCATTTTATCTCTTTGGCTATATACAAATCCATATCTTCCAAAACCTGTATCAATTTTTATATGAGCTCTTATTTTTTTATTTAATTTTTTTCCAATATTTTCAGCAATTTTAGCTGACTCTTCTGAGCCTATTGTTATAATAATATTATTTTCTATTAATGTTTCGACCTCTTCTTTTATAGCTGTTGAAGATAGCATTAATATATCTTGTTTTATTCCAGCCTCTCTTAGCTTAATTGCTTCTTCTATTGTTGCAACTGCAAAAAAGTCTATTCCATTATCTATTAAAAATTTTGTATATTCCACTAAATCCAAACCATAACCATTACATTTTACAACAGCAATAATTTTTACATTTTTGCCATTATCATCTACTCCGTTTGTTTTAGCATATTTTTTTATTTGTTCTATATTATGTGCTAAATCTGCTCTTTCTATTACTAATGCTTTCAAAACATTTTTCTTCCTTTCACATAAAATTCTAAAAATTGCCATTTAACTACTTAAGCCATTGGCAATTTTTTAGATTTTTCTTTTTATTTGTCTTAGTGTTCTAAATAATTTTTCAGAAAATCTATATAATTTATATGTTATTGGTTTATATGGCATATAAACTTCTCCTATAAATTCTGTAAATTTAGCCCCAAATCCTTTTTTAAATCTGTATAAACCATATTGTGGATGATTTTCATCAACAACACCTGATACACCTCTAAAGTCATATATATCATCATGTCTTGCTATTGCCATTTTTATCATTTCCCACTGTAATAAATAATTTGGCATTAAATTTCTATGTTTGTTACTACTTGCTCCATATAAATACCATGTTTTATTTCCATAAAAAATTGGTATAACACCTGATATTGGTTCATTATCATAATATGCCATTAATAATTTCATATGTTCTGGTGCTAAGTTGTCATACATTTTTTCAAAATATTCTAATGGTCTTATTATAAAACCGTCTCTTGAGCCTGTTTCTACCATTATTTTATGAAAAGCTTTTAAGTCTTCTCTTGTTCCTTCTCTAACTTCTACACCTTTTTTTGCAGCCAAACGTATATTGTATCTCCATTTTTGGTGAAATCCTGCCATTATTTCTTCTTCTGTTTTTCCTTTTATATCTAATCTAAAAACATATCTTGGTTGTATTTCATCTTTAAAGTCTTTGGCATTATCTTTTATTTTATATCCTAAATTTGTAACTATATCTCTATATACCTTATCATCACTTTCTATATCTGGTTCTATTCTTAATACTATTGCATTATATTTTTTTGCTAATTCTTTTGCTCCATCTGTTAATTGTTTTAATACTTTTAAGTCATGTATATCACATACTGGTCCTCTTGATGAATACATTATATTTCCAAATATAGGTATTTTTCTTATTAATACACTCATTGATCCTATTATTTTTTTATTTTCATCTTCTGCAAGTATTATTTCATTTTTCCAATTATCCTTTACTTTTGCCCATTCTATTGATTGTTGAAAATTACACCTTTCATGCCCTTCCAAAAATTTTTTATATTCTTTTTTTGATTCTTCATCTGTTACAAATCTCATTTATATTATTCCTCCTAAAGTTTTTATTTACTTTATGTATTTTACACCAAGTGCCTTAATTTTACAAGTAAATATTTAATTTTATATAATTATAAATATGACTTTTCTTAGCAAGTTATAGAAAATGTTTAATTTTAATACATTTTTTAAGTAGCATTTGAATATTATTTTACATATATTAAATAAAATATTAAATAAAACCTTATTTGGAAAGGATGGTTTAGTATGCGAAAAATATATAAAGTAGCTATTGTAGGAGCAACAGGTTTAGTTGGTAGAACTATACTAAAGGTACTTGAAGAAAAAAATTTTACAAATGTTAAATATACTCTTTTTTCTTCTGAAAAATCGGCAGGTCAAAAAATAGAATTTTTGGGTCAAAACTATATTGTATGTAAATTAGAAGAAAATTCTTTTGACCAAGGCTTTGACTTTGCAATATTTAGTGCTGGTGCAGAAGTCGCAAAAAAATTTGCTCCTATTGCTGTAAATAAAGGAACTATTGTTATTGACAATAGTAGCTTTTATAGAATGAACGAAGATGTTCCTTTAGTAGTTCCAGAAGTAAACCCTCAAAAAATATTTGAAAACAATGGTATAATTGCAAATCCAAATTGTTCAACAATTCAGGCTGTTTTACCTATAAAAGCTTTAAATGACAAATACTCAATAAAAAGGATTGTGTTTTCTACATATCAGGCTGTTTCTGGGGCTGGTAAAAAAGGAATTGATGATTTAAAAAGTCAAAACAACGGACTTTATTTTAACAATTGTGTCCCACATATTGATGTATTTTTAGATGATTGTTATACAAAAGAAGAACATAAAATAATTGATGAAACAAGAAAAATATTAGATATGCCAAATTTACTTCTTACCGCAACTGCTGTTAGAGTTCCAGTAGAAAATTGCCATAGTGAATCTATAAATATAGAGTTTGAAGATAGTTTTGAATTATATGATATAAAACTCCTTTTACAAAATTTCCCCGGAATTATTTTAGCAGATGATATAGAAAACAATATTTATCCATTAGCAAGAAAAGTAAATGGAAATAACGAAGTTTTTGTTGGACGTATTAGACGTGACTTTAGCGTTAAAAATGGTATTAATTTATGGGTTGTTGCAGACAATTTACGTAAAGGTGCTGCTACAAACGCCATACAAATTTTGGAAATTTTACTTAAAAAACATTGATTTTTAAGCTTTTACATGTTATAATATTATTTATACTACTTTTGTAGTATTTTATATAGATTGCTGGTTAGCTTTTTTTATAGAATTATGAAGGGAATAACCAGTAAAGCTGGAAGGCTTAGCCTTCCAGCTTATTTTATTATTCTTCATTATCATTTTGATTTTTACCATTATTGTTTTGCTCATTATCATTTGAACTTTCGTCATTATCACTTTGCTCATTGTCATTTGAGTTCTCATCATTATCGCTTTGCCCATTGTCATTTTGATTTTCATCGTTATTGTTCTGTTCGTCGTTATTGCTGTTTTCTTCATTACTATCTTGATTATCATCACTGGTTTTATTACCATTGTTATTACTTTGGTTGTTATTTTCTTCTTGGTCAGGCGATTTTTCTTCTACTTTATTTTCTGAAACCAGTCCTATTCTTTCTAGCTGTCTTTGCGCATCATATTTCTTTTCATTTCTAATTATATAGTATTTCTTTTCTGTTGATGTTACTGTCATATACACATCATCAAATAATAAACCATTCCATAATTTTTCACCAGATGAATTAATTAAATTATATTTTTTATCTTTACAAGCAACAATTACATTATAGTCTGGAATTACCAATAAATTTTCAGCCTCTTTATTTGAAGATGCCTTATAACCAAAACTATCATATTCAAAATCTGTAACTTGATTTCCTGATAAATTAAATAATCCCCATAGCTTATCTTTTCTAACTGGTATTAAATTTTGGGCTAATATGTATTTACTCTTAATTTCATTTTTTTCAAAATTACTAATATCCATTCCAATTTCATCATAATCAATAGAAATTTTTACATTTTCATTTATATCTATAACACCATATTTTCCGTCTCTTTTTACAAGATACATATTTTTGTCCCTATCCATTAATTCAATACTATCATATGATATACTTACTTTAGTAGAACCTTCACTTGAAACAATTCCATACTTTTTATTGCTTTGCACTAAAAAGTCACCTGTTGTTGGTATATACTCTATTTTATCATATTTAGTTTCTAGCAACCTTTCATCTGTATCAATATCAAATACTCCATATTTCTTTTTGTCATTTAGTACTATAGCTTTACTTTTTAATATAGCTTTTGTATCATTAAATTCACTTGAAACATCACTAAACCCAAAATCTAATATAGAATTTTTATATGTATCTAACTTATTTTCCATAGTTTGAATTGTTACATTCTTTTTGCTTACATCGTACTTAAAGCTAACATTGAAAGCCTTTTCTATTCCATCCATAGTTGTATATAGTGTACCATTATTCATTGATTTTACTGGTTCATCTATATAGTAATAATCATAATTATCATTTTTAGCTGTTATTTTATATATTTTGTCTGATCCAAGTGTGAATGTTGCAACTTCTTGTTCTGATTCTACATAACATTTATTTTTATCTTCAGATTTATTTGTATAATCTCCATTATAGCTTTTATATGAAAGTTCCTCTGATATTTGTCTTATTGGTATATATACCTTTTCTCCTTCAAAAATTAGCATATCTTTTATCTTTGAATTTGTAGTTCCATTTAATGTAACTTTTAATGTATTTCCCTTTAATCCTATATTAACACAAATAATAACAACAATAAGTATAGCTACTACTATTATTGCTATTAATATAATTTTAGATAAATTCTTATTATTTTTCTTTGTAACTTTTTTTCCGTATTCCAACTCTTCATCAAAATAATTCATTTGTATTCCCCCTTAAATTTCATAACCATATTGTTTATAAAATTCCTCTCTAAAAGAACCTAAATTATCATGTTCTATCTCTATTCTAACTCTTTCCATAAGTTTAGTCAAGAATCTTAAATTGTGAATTGAAAGTAGTCTTACACCTAATATTTCGTTTGTTTTTACCAAATGCCTAATATATGCACGTGTATAATTTTTACATGTATAACAATCACAAGTTGGGTCTAATGGTCCCCAATCTCTTTCATATGTAGCATTTCTTACTACAACTTTTCCATTTGCAGTCATTGCAGTTCCATTTCTTGCAATTCTTGTTGGCAATACACAATCACACATATCTATTCCAGCAATTGCTGCCTCTATTAGATAGTCTGGCGTTCCAACCCCCATTAAATATCTTGGCTTATCTTTTGGCATAAGTGGTGCTGTATATTTTAATATATCTAAAAATTCTTCTTTTGGCTCTCCAACACTTATCCCTCCAATTGCATATCCTGGCAAATCCAAATCAACTAAATCTTTTGCACTCTTTTGCCTTAAATCTTTATAAAATCCACCTTGTATAATTCCAAATAAAGCTTGATTTTCGGTTTTATGTGCATTTTTGCATCTTAATGCCCACCTTGTAGTTCTTTCCATCGAATGTTTTGTATATTCATATGTTGATGGATATGGACAACATTCATCAAATGCCATTATTATGTCAGCTCCCAAATCCTCTTCTGTTTTCATTACTGATTCTGGTGAGAAAAAATGTTTACTACCATCTAAATGTGACTTAAATTCTACACCTTCTTCGTGAATTGTTCTTAAATCTCCTAAACTAAATACTTGAAATCCTCCACTATCTGTTAAAATTGGCCTGTCCCAATTCATAAATTTGTGAAGTCCTCCTGCTTCTTTTACTATATCTTGTCCTGGTCTTAGATACAAATGATAAGTATTTGAAAGAATTATTTGTGCTTTTACTTCTTCTTTTAATTCTTCAGGTGTCATAGATTTAACTGTTGCCTGTGTTCCAACTGGCATAAATATTGGAGTTTGTATATCTCCATGTGGTGTATGTATTACCCCTCTTCTTGCACCTGTTTGTTTACATTCATGTAATAATTCATATGTTACTGCTGGTTTCATTTTTCCTCCTTTTATTTTATAAACATAGCATCGCCAAAGCTAAAAAATCTATATTTTTCTTTTACAGCCTCATTATAAGCCTTCATTATATATTCCCTTCCGGCAAGTGCTGATACAAGCATTAATAATGTAGATTCTGGTAAATGGAAATTTGTTATTAATCCATCTAGTATTTTAAACTTATATGGTGGGTAAATAAATATTTGTGTATTTCCTTCTGTTTCTTTTAATCTTCCATTTTCATCTGCAACTGTTTCTAAAACTCTACATGACGTTGTCCCGAACAGCAATTACTCTATGTCCTTCTTCTTTTGCTTTATTTATTATATCTACATCTTCTTGTTTTATATAAAAATGTTCTGAATGCATCTCATGATTTTCCACATTTTCTACCTTTACTGGTCTAAATGTCCCAATTCCTACATGAAGTGTTACATTTGCAATTTTTACACCTTTTTGTTTAAGCTTTTCAAATAATTCCGGTGTAAAATGAAGTCCAGCTGTTGGTGCAGCAGCAGAACCTTCATATTTAGCATATACTGTTTGATACCTATCATTTTGTTTTAATTCTTCATGTATATATGGTGGAAGTGGCATTAAACCAATTTTGTCTAATATTTCATTAAAAATCCCTTTATATTTAAATTCTACCTTTCTTGTTCCTCCTGGCATAACTTCTAAAATTGTTGCTTCTAACAATCCATCTCCAAATATTACTTTTGTTCCAACATGAAGTTTGTTTCCTGGTCTTACTATACTTTCCCATATATCTTTTTCTATATTATTTAATAGCAAAAATTCAACATTTGCTCCTGTTTCTTTTTTTCCATATAATCTTGCAGGTATAACTTTTGTATTATTTCTAACTAGTACATCTCCTGGTTCTAAATAATCTACTATGTCTTTAAATGTTTTATGTTCAATTGTTTGATTTTTTCTGTCTAATACCATAAGTCTAGACTCATCTCTTTTTTCTAATGGTGTTTGTGCAATTAGTTCTTCTGGTAAATCATAATTAAAATCTGATACTTTCACTTTTATTTTCCTTCCTTTTTATTATATAAAATTTATTACTAATTTAATTTATTTATTAAAAACAAGCTTTATTTCTTCAATTATATTTTCTGGTTCTTTGAATACTTCTTCCATTTTATATGAATATATAAAATCTGACTGTTTTGCTGGCTTTAAATTATATATTTCACTAGGAAGTCCTATTTTTTCCCCATTACTTGTTATATTTTTATTCATATAATCTATATACCACTTTTTTTGTCCATCTAATTTTTCATTTTTATAACCATATTTTTCATAATCATGAAGATTTGGTACTTCATATCCATACTCTTTAGAATTTCTTTCTAAAGAGTGTAAAAATTCATGCAATAAAACTTCTTCTGGAAATGTGTTTATTCTTGTATTGTATTTATATATAAAACTTTTTGAATCATTTGGAAGCCTTATGTTCGAAAATCCTATGCCATAATAATCCATAGATCCTAATCCAATCCAATCAATTACTTTTATGTCATCTGTGTGTTCATCATTTCCAAGCCTTACAACTATATATATATGATCATAATTATTGGCATTTATTACATCTTTAATTTGAGATTCTACATCTTCTGGTGCAACATAATAGCCAAATTGCTCATCATAAGATAATTTGTTAATTGGTGTGTCAATATTATACACATCACATTTGGCAGTCATTTTTCTATCACTTAAAGTTATACATGAATCTTCAAATCTTTTTATTGTATTATTTATATCTGTTATATCACTATCAGTAACACTTAACTTTACATTTTTCCCATCAATATTTACATCTGTATTTTTGAAAATAAAACATGCAAATTTCCAATCACTTGTTGTATCTGGCACCCCTTCTTCTATTGTCATATTAGAAAACCATGCTGTTCCTTTACAATTGCCTACATTTCCACCCAATCTAAATCCAATATTTACTTCCTCACTATTTTTAGAATTAAATAAAAGCTCTATTTTTTGCCAATCACTAGAACCAGTTATGGCAATAGACCTTGTAGTTGTACCTTCTATACTAATCTGAGCACCGCTTCCTGATTTATCACTTTCTTGTTCAACATTTTCTGTCTTAACCATGCAAGTTACCTTATAAGACTTATTTTTCTCTAATTTCACAGTTTTAGCAATCATTGCATCATTAAAATCATCTGATTCTATTTTATAGCTTCTATGCTTACCATATTTTATATCATTATCTCTTTTAAAAATTGTAATATTAGACTTTTCTACATTTTTTGAATAACCACTAAAATTATTTTCCTCAAAAAACAAATAAGCAAAATAAATTGCTACTATTAACATTACAAAAACAATAAAATCAAATACTTTATTAAACCTTGGTTTCATCTTAACTCCTTAATTTAGACATTGGGACGGGGTTTTTGTCTTAAGCTTTAAAGCACTTTATGCAATATTTTATTTATTTTATCTTTATTAATTTTAAATATCTTTGCCATATCTCTTAAAGATAAACCACATTCATGCCTTAGTTTTATTAATAAATTTCCAAATAATTCTTCATTTTGTATAATTCTTTCTGCAGTTGTATTATATTTTTTTATATAAGTATTAATAATTTCAGAATAACTATCTTTTTCTTTTATGTCACTTATATCTTCAATATTTGTTAATTTATGAATTGAATTAAATAATTCTTTATAATTTTCTTTTTCTCCAAAAATCTTTTTTATTCCATCTTCTGTTATTAAATCTTTATTTTCTATATACTCATTGTAACTTGAATATTTGTATTGGCTAAACGCATTAACAAGACCTGCTTTTACTGGATTGTTATGAATGTAAACTATGCATCTAAATAAATGCGTATAATTTTTTATCATTTGAATGTAATACCTATCTCTAAATACATAACCAACTCTTACATTAAGACTATTATATAATTTTGCATAACCTGTATTTACTTTTCTCATAAAAATAGAAATCTGCTCTTTTTCTGCACTATGTACCAAAATATGAACATGATTATTCATTACACAATATGCCAAAATATTTATCTTCGTATCTTTTAATTTTTTCCTTAAAAGGCTTTTGTAGGCCTCTTTCATTTTATCACTTTCAAATATTCTTTCTTTATTTATTCCTTGTACTATTAGATGAAAAAATTCACCTGTTAAATTTTTTCTTGATTGACGGGGCATAAAATAAACTCTCCTTTTATTTTTATTTAAGCCCTCTATATATTTTTACCACAATATTTAATATTTGTCCATACTTTATTATGTTCGTTTATTGAATTTTATGTAAATTTTTATTTTTTCCTAAGACAAAAACCCCGTCCCATTGTCTATTTATTTTTTTTATGCTATAATACAATTTGATTGGAGGGAGTTTAGATGATAGAACTTCTCTCACCTGTGGGTGATTTGGATTGTTTAAAGGCTGCCGTTCAAAATGGTGCTGATTGTGTTTATTTTGGTGCAAATAATTTTAGTGCTAGAGCTTTTGCTTCTAATTTTGATGATTTAGAGCTTGCTATAAATTATGCCAAAATACGTGGTGTTAAAACTAATTTAACTTTAAATACATTAATTAAAAATGATGAGTTTGAGGATGCATATAATTTGGCTAAAAAGGCTTATGAGCTTGGGATTGATGCAATTATTGTTCAAGATTTGGGGTTGGCTACTAGATTAATTAAAGATTTTCCTGATTTGCCAATTCACGCAAGTACCCAAATGTCAATACATAATTTGCAAGGAACCTTAAAATTGCAAAATTTAGGTTTTAAAAGAGTTGTTCTTGCAAGGGAACTTTGTGCAAATGAGATTGAATATATTTGCCAAAATTCTAATGTAGAGATTGAATGTTTTATACATGGAGCTCTTTGTATTTCTTATTCTGGTCAGTGTTTATTTTCAAGTTTAGTTGGTGGTAGATCGGGAAATCGAGGAAAATGTGCTCAGCCATGTAGACTTCCATACGAACTTGTCCAAAATGAAAATGAAACAATTGATAAAGGATTTTTGTTAAGTACAAAAGATTTATGTGGTTTAGATTATATTCCATTTTTAATTAATGCTGGTGTAACTTCTTTTAAAATTGAAGGAAGAATGAAAACTCCTGAATATGTTGCAACTGTTACAAGAATATATAGAAAATATATAGATTTGGCTTTGTCTGGAAATCCTTATGTTATAGATGAAAAAGATAAAAAAGATTTGCTTCAAGTCTTTAATCGTGGTTTGTCTTCTAATGGTCATTTAGATAAAGAACCTAACAAAAATTTAATATACCCTATTAAGCCTAATAATATGGGGCTTCCTTTAGGAATTATCCAAAAATATAATAAAACTAATGGACATATAACTTTAAAATTACAAGAAGAATTATATGTTGGAGATTGTATTTCTACTCAAAAAGAAAATGGTTCTTACAATGTTTCTGAATTAATGGTTAAAAACAAAAATATTAAAATTGGTAACATAGGAAATTTAGTTACAATTGGTAGAATGAAAGGAAATATATCTGTTGGAGATAAAGTTTATAAAATTTCATCTAAAGTTTTAAAAGACAATGCTTTAAATTCTTTTAAGACTGAAAACAGAAAAATTCCTCTTAATATTAAACTATTTATACAAAATAATAAAAATATCTCTGCGGTGGTTAATTCTTGTTATAAATATGATTTGTATAAAAATTTAAATTTTGAATACACTTCTAATATAATCCCTAATACATCAATTAATAAGCCTTTAGACAAAGATACTATAATAAAACAATTTTCTAAAACTAATAATTCAATATATGAATTTAAAAAAATTGAAATTATATTAGATGACAATTTGTTTCTACCAATAAGCAGTTTAAATGATTTAAGGAGAACAATTTTAGAAAATATTGAAAAACAAACTTTAGATAAGATAAAAAGAACTTCTAATTGCTGTTATACTCCAATTGTTTCTAATGCCTCTAACTTAAAAAATAACTATAAAATTTCGTTATTATTAAATGATTTAAATTTAGAGTATGATTATTCTAAACTAGATGGAGTCCATAACTTATATATACCTTTAAAATTTTTTGTTAATAAAAATTATGAAAATATTTTAAATGTTTTAAATAAAAAATTCTCTACATATATATATTTGCCAACTATTATTAGAGCAAATTATAGGAATTTATTTTATGATAATATTGTAAATACAACAAAAAAATATAATATAAAAGGTATAGTCCTTTCTAACATATCAAACTTTATGCTTATTTCGGACTTATATAAAAGCAATAAAAACCTAGAATTAATTGCAAATTATACCTTTAATATTTATAATAATGAAACTATTAATAAATTAAATGATCTTCAAATATCTAAGTATATTGTTAGCCCTGAGCTTGATAAATTATCTATTTTAAATTTATATGGTAATCCTCAAAAAGAACTTATAGTATATGGTAAAATTCCTTTAATGAATATGAATTATTGCCTACTTGGAAAAAGCAATAAATGCTACCCTAATTGTAATTCTTTATGTACAAATAAAAATAGATATTTCCTAAAAGATAGACTTGGATTACATTTTGATATTGTCCCTGATAACATCCAAACTGTTACTACAATTTATAATTGCAAAACTTTATCAATTTGTCCTACTGATTTTAATTTGGATTGTGCAAGAATTGACATTTTGTACGAGAACATTGATGAAATTAACAATATTATAAATACTGTTAAGCTTGGTAAAAAATTTGAGGGAAAACAATATACTAATGGAAATTTAAATAGAGAAATTTAAAAATAAAATAATGAACTATATATTTATACTGTCCAACTTTTTTGTTTAGTATATAACAATAGTTCATTATTTTACTTTTTATTTATTAATATCATTCCTAAAAATTACAATCTCTTCCTCTTCCATTTCGTAGCATTTCATAAAAATCATCTATATTTACTTTTTTCCCAACTTTTCCAAATCTAAATTCTCCTAAATTATTTCTAAAATGTTTTCTTTCTTTATTATTTTCTATAATACTTTCTCTTTTATTAATAGCATTTTTTATTATATTTTTCTTTTTTTCTAATGATGTATCTGTTATTTTTATAACCTCTTTATCATTTAAACATACAGAGACATTTCCTTGTGGAGACACTCTTAATTTATGACAAGATCCACAAGGATATTTCCATGAAAACATTGCAAGAACTCCTACTGTAATTTTATCATCAATTCTATAATATCTCATGGAAGGATTATCTCCTTGTATATTTTTTCTTGGAATCTGTGAAACCTCTCCTATTTTCTTTAATTCATCTAATATATTAACTTCCGTAATATATTCATCAACCCAGAAATTTTGTCCATCTTCATTTGACTGATTAGGATTACATGGGAAAAACTGCAAAAATCTAACTATTATTCTTTCTTTTCCATATTTATTATTTTTTTCTATTGCATAATTAATAAAATCTGTTATTTCTTTAATATTATCTTTCATTACTACCATATTTATTTTTATCAAGCAGTCTGTTATTTCTAACATTTTATCAATCCCTTTTAATACCTTATCTAATGCATCAATTCCAACTATATTTTTAAATTTTGAGCTATCCATGGTATCTAAACTAACATTTATTCTACTAATTCCACTTTCTTTTAAATCATTTGCTTTTCTTTCCAAAAAGAAACCATTTGTTGTTATTGATTGTTCTTCATATCCCAATTTTTTTGCATACTTCATAAATTCAGTTATTGTAGTTTTAAATAATGGCTCTCCGCCAGTCCAATGTATTTTCTTAACACCATTTTCTATTGCTGCTTCTAATATCTCTTTAATATCTTTATCACTCATGTCTTTAGAATGACTATTATGTGAATTGCAATATTTACATCTAAAATTGCAATTTGATGTTATACCAAATCTTAAATGCCAATCTTCCATTTTTCATCTCCTCCTTTTATTAAATTACCTTTCTTCTTCATCTAATGTACACTTTTTTATTTTACTTTTTTTAATTTCATCTTGTAAAAATTCAGTTATAAAAAAAGTCACTTCTTCTAATGCATCTTTTGCATCTGATTTATGTATTGCATTTAAATAAAACACACCATTTTCTATATTTACTGTGTCTTTTTGTGGTCCATATTTGTATCTTATTGTTTCTTTATCACACATTTTACCTAATGGTTTATTTCCACATATTTTTATTAAATCTGTTATGGCATTTTTTCCTGATACTACCCCTATGCATGCATTTCCGCTTTTTAATTGTTCAACATTTATTTTTTTAAATTCCAAATTTTCTTCATTTTTATATAATTTATTTAAAAATTTTTCATCTAAATTAATATCTCTAGTAAATAACACATTTAGTTTTTTGGAAATAATTTCTAAAATTTCATCTTTTTTTTCATATGCACAAGGCTTTATCATAAATAAACTATATTCCATTTTACACCTTCTTTTTACTTTAAGTTTTCTAAAGATTTATTTGTAAAATTATAAAGTTTTGTAAAATCATTTTTTATCATTAATATAATTTTATTCATCGTCAAATATGCCATATTATATTCATCTTTTGATATCAAATTATTATTAAGTGCCTGTTTTAGTTCTTCTTCATCTAGGGTATAAAACTTTCCATTTGGTAATACAACAACATCTAAATATAAATCTTCACTATATGGTATTCCTAAATCATACTTGCATTTATATCTTTCTATATCAAAATACCACTGTAACAATTTCCAATTATTGTCATACATTACGGTCATACAATATTTTTCGCTATTTGGAAAATATGTCATAATTTTATAATTTCTTGAAATTATTACTTCTTCAGTTCCATCTGGCCTTGTTGCTTTAAAATCTTTTTTTAAATCTTCTATATCTATTAGTGAAATTTTACCATTAAATTCATTGTAGTTTGCATCCATTATTTTGAATTTCTTTTTTAAAATATTCTTATCTGTTCTTCTATCTGCATAATTAATTTTCATATTATCTCTCCATTAACAATTTCATTAAAATTTTATATTTTTCTTCAAGTTCTTTTTTTACATCCTCAAATTCTATTTTTCCCCAGCTCTTTTGTAGTTTATTTATAATTCCATCAGCACCTTCGTCAATTTGACATTGTCTTTTTCCATACCATGCATAAAAAAGTGTAAGTGGATGTTCAATGTGTGCAATAGCATCTGCAGTTGCAACAATTTTTTCTTCTATTGTATCTCTTGTGTACTCTGATAAACCTCTATGCTTTTTTATACAATTTTTTATACTTTCTACTTTCCATTCTTCAATGTTATATTTTGATAAAAAATCTTCAGCATATTTTGCTCCTGTAATATGATGTTTTTCTCTATCTCCTGTTATTTTTGTAACATCGTGCAAATATGATGCAATTTCCACAACTTGTACATCTGCATTAAATTTTAAAGCTAAGTTTTTTGCACTTTTTACTACTGGTTCTATATGGTATTTTACCCTATCATCTTTACAAATATCTTGTAGTAATGCCTTAATATCTTTAATTAGTATCTGATATTCTTCTTTTTGCATAATCCACCACCTTTCATATCATATAAAATATACGTACATTATATATGTATTTTGATTTTATCATTTTTATTCATATTTTCAATTTTAATTAATTTTCATAATTAGAAATATATTCTCATTAATGTTTCGTATAAGTTGACTTTGTAAAAAAATCATTATATAATATTTACAAAATATTACAATTTAGTTTTTTTTCAATAAGAAATATATTTTTAGGAAACTTTTAAGGAGATATTATAAAATGTATAATTTGAAAAGTAATCAGTTTTATAAACTTTTAAGCAAATATAGAAAATCAAGAGGTTTAACACTAGAAAATTTGGGAAATCTTATTGGAAAAACAAAAGCTACAATCTCTAAATATGAAAATGGAGAAATAATTCCAGATATAATTACTATATTGGAAATTTGTAATTGCTTAAATATAAATTTATCACAATTATTTCCTGTCGAAAATAATAATCATTCATGTCTATTTAATAACCCTTTTCATACAGATAAACTGTATTTATATTATTACACAGAAAGCATTCTCATTACATCAATTATGGAACTAAAACATGTTAATAATACTATATTAATTTCACTATACAATGGAGTAAAAAATATTACTCAATATGCTAACGAAACTGCATATTATTATGAAGGAATAATGGAATGTGATAAAACAATAGGCTATATGAATTTATATAATTCTACTTCCCAAAAAACCCAATTAGAAAAAATACAAATTTCTTTTTCTATCCCTTGGTCAAAAAATGTTGAAATTACAAGTTTCTTTCTTTTAGGTATAACTCCAAATTCTATTCCAATTGTAAAGAAGGGGATTTTATCTGTGAATCCTATTGATGATATTGAAACATATAACTCTGAATTATTAATACAAAAAGAAGATTTAGAAAATATAAAAAAAAATAACTCATGGATTTTAGAAAATAAAAATTATTCTAATTTCTTTTTTAAAAAATAATAGTCAACCGCTTCAAACGGCTGACTATTATTTTTAAATAAGATTTTCTGGATTTAACGCTTTAAGCTCTTCTAATACAAATAATCCGTCTTTTCTAATTAAAACTCCATCAAAATAAATTTCTCCTCCCCCATACTCTGGTGTTTGAATATTTACTATATCCCAATGAATACTAGATCTATTTCCATTATCGCTTTTTTCTAGCGAATCTCCAGGAGTAAAATGGAAACTTCCTTTTACTTTTTCGTCAAACAATGTATCTCCTATTGGTTTTTCTACATAAGGATTTAGTCCAAATGCAAACTCTCCAATATATCGTGCTCCCTCATCAGTATCCAATATTTCATTTAATTCTTTTTCTTTATTAGCAGTTGCATTAATAATTTTTCCATTTTTAAATTCAAATCTTATATTATTAAATGTAATACCATTATATGTTGTTTCGGTATTATATGTTATATAACCATTTACACTATCTTTTACTGGAGCTGAAGCAACTTCTCCATCTGGGACATTAAATGTTCCAACATATTTTTCTGCATTTATTCCCTTTATGCTAAATGATAAATCTGTATCATTTCCCAAAATATGAACATTGTCTGTTTTATTCATTAAATCTTTCAATGAATTCATTGCTCTTGACATCTTTCTATAATCCAGATTACATACATTAAAGAAAAAATTCTCAAATTCATCTTTGTTCATTTTAGCCATTTGAGCCATAGCATTATTAGGATATCTCAATATACACCATTTAGTATTTTTTACTCTTTCTTGAAAATGTACTGGTACTGTGTAATGTTTATTATATAGTTCCATTGCCTCTTTTGAAATCCCATTTAATTCAGCAGCATTTGGTATAGCTCTTATTCCAATATATGCATCCATTTCTTTCATTCTATTGGTATCAATTTGCCCATATAATTTAATTTGCTGTTCATCTGCATTTTCAAGCATTACTCTTAAAATTTCATAATTAATAATATTAAACTGTGGTTTGGCACCTAATTTTTGTGCTTGTTTAATTAATTCTTTAGCTAGCGGAATCGCTTCTTCTCCCAAAACTTCTATTAATATGTTCTCTCCTTCTTTTATATCAACTGAATAAGTTAATAAATTATTAGCTAATTTTTCTATTCTTATATCTTTCATAATATTCCTCCATTAGATTTTATTTTTTTTAGTATAACACTTTTAATAATAGTTAGCAATTATTATTAAAAAAAGAGCAACATTTGTTGCTCTTTTTATTTTCTTAGGAACCCTTTTACTTACTGTCCTTTGAAGCCTCCTTTTTAAGTCTTTCCTCTTCAGCTTTTTTTGCTGCTTCTTTCATTGCCTTTTCTTGCTTTTGTGCAAGTATTTCAGCCTCGATTCTCCTTTTTTCTTCATCCTCTTTTCGATTCTTGTTCCTAAAAAATCCAAACATGTCAATTCCTCCTCCTGTTTTTCACATTTTGTTTGGGTATCCTAAAAAAAATGTTAATTAGAATTATATTATATTTATATTTATATGTCAATTATTTTATACATGGATTCTTGCTGCTTAACCCTATTATTAAATCCATATTATCATCTTTAGCAGCTTTATTTTTTCTAATAGCTCCACATTTTTTACATTTAAAAACAATAACATAACCTTTTTTGGAATTTATTTCTAATCCTATTGGTTCTAAAACCCCATGACAATTTTCTGCTCTGTCTCCAGGATTTATATCTACATGTTTTGAATGTAAACAATAAGGGCAATGATTTCTACATGTATAATTTAATTTTGTAACTTTTCTACCACAATTCTCACATATAAATTCTTCATCTATTTTAGTAAATTTACTATTTTCAAGCATATTTCATACCCTTTCAAACTTTAATATTTAAAATCTCCTCCACCTATAAATTCTTTTAATAATGAATTTGTAGGAACATACTTTTCTGGAATAGCTTCAAAATATTTTAACATATTTTTTAGTCTTTGTGCCTCAGCATATTCTGGACTTTTGTTTGTTATTTCTTCTAATAATGCCAATGCTATATCTTTTAATACTGCAAGCTCATATATTAATGATGTATTAAACATTGCATCTGCTTCTTCTTGAAATGGGAAAATATTTTGTTCTTCTCCTCTATTTACAGAAGCCCATGATTTTAATGTATGTATTGCAGAATATCCTCTAAATTTATAATCCCTTACTATTCTTCTTACAAGTCTATTATCAGTTGTTGAAATTCTATTGAAATAATCCATGTTTAGTACTGTTAAGGCACTTATATATATTTTAAATTTATTTTCTTTTGGTATTTTGGCTGTAAGTCTATCATTTAAGCAATGAATTCCCTCTATTACAAGAATTTGGTCTTCTTCAAGTCTCATTTTTTTACCTTTATATCTTTTTGTTCCAACATGAAAATCAAACTCTGGCATTTCTATTTCTTCACCATTTAATAACTTTGTTAAATGATCATTAAATAAATTTAAATCAATTGCTTCTATAGATTCAAAATCATAGTTTCCATCTTTGTCTTTTGGCGTATCTTTTCTTTCTACAAAATAATTATCAACTGATATTGTAACAGGTTTTAAACCATTAATTTTAAGTTGAATTCCAAGTCTTTGAGCAAATGTCGTTTTTCCTGAAGATGATGGCCCTGCTATTAATACTATTTTTGTGTTTTTTCTTCTTGAAATTTCATCTGCAATTAATGCAATTTTCTTTTCATGTAATGCCTCATCTAGCATTATAACATCTTTTATTCTATTTTCTTCAATTGCTTTATTTAATTTATAAACTGTATTTACCCCAAGCACTTTATGAAGATCGTCATATTCATTTAAAGACCAAGCTAATTTTTTGTTTTCCTTATCTTTAGCTATTTCTAAAGGATTTTTTGAACTTGGATATTTAATTAAAAAGCCATTATCATATTTTACAATCTCAAATAAATTTAAAAATTTTGTATTTGATGCAAGCATTCCATAAAAATAATTGTAATAATCTTGGCAAAAATACATTTTTATTTCCTTATTTGTTTTTAAATCTAATTGTAGTTTTCCCTTTATTGTCTTTGTTTTGTCAAAAAACTCTTGTGCTTCTTTTCTATTCATTACTTTCTTTTCTATTGGTAATTGTGCTAAAATTAATTCTTTCATTTTTTTAGTAACATTTTCTATCACTTCTTCTGTTACTTCCATATTTTCTATTTCACAAAACATAGAGTGTGAAAGCTGATAATTAACTGTTAATAATGCTTCTGGATAAATTTTTGAAAATGCCATTCCCATAATAAAAATAAGTGTTCTTCTATATATTTTCATTCCTTCTTTGTCTGACATATCTAAAAGTTTTATATGTGCATCTTCTTTTAACTCATATTCTATATTTTGATATTCGTTGTTTACAAGTGCTCCCATTATATTATATTTGCTTGTTTCTATTTCTTCTTTTAATACTTCTTTTATTTTTGTTCCTTTTTGTGCTTTTATTATTTTATCTTTATAAGTTATTTCCATTGTTTTTTACCTTTCTTTTTTAGTACCATTCTAATTCCCAATCTGCAAGTTTTACACTGTCTCCTTCTTTTACTCCCATTTTAATTAGTTCATCTTCAATTCCCATATTTTTTAAGCATTTTTGTAAATAGTACATAGATTCATTGTCTTCTATATTTATTCTTCCCATTAGTCTTTCTACTGCTTTACCTTCAACAATAAATTCATCTTTTTCTTTTCTTATTGTCCATTTGTCTTTTTCATCGTCTAACTCATATACCATTCTTTCTTCTATATCTATTAAATCTTCTTTTGGAAGTGTTTTTAAAACTTCTGCTACATGGTCTATTAGTTCTTGAACTCCTTGACCTGTTACTCCTGAAATTTTATATATTTCTAAGTTTTCTTTTTTGGCTAATTCTTCTATACTTTTTAATATTTTTTCGTCTTGCATTATATCTATTTTATTTACTACTATTATTTGCTTTCTTGTACTTAATTTTTCACTGTATTTTTTTAACTCTTCATTTATTGTATAAAAGTCTTTTACTGGGTCTCTTCCTTCTTCGCCTGAAGCATCTAAAAAGTGTAATAAAAGTCTTGTTCTTTCAACATGTCTTAAAAATTGAATTCCAAGTCCTACACCCTCACTTGCTCCTTCTATTATTCCTGGTATATCTGCAATTACAAAACCATTTCCATCTTTGGTTTTTACCACACCTAAATTAGGTACTATTGTTGTAAAATGATAGTTTGCAATTTTAGGTTTGGCATCTGTAACTTTTGATAAAAATGTTGATTTTCCAACATTTGGGAACCCTAAAAGTCCAACATCTGCAAGTAATTTTAATTCTAGAATAATTTCTTTTTCATCTATTTTTTCACCATCTTCTGAAAATCGTGGTGCTTGTCTTGTAGACGTTGCAAAATGTGAATTTCCTCTTCCTCCACGTCCACCTTTTTGTACTAATTCTACTTGATTTTCATTTGATAAATCAGCTATTACTTTTCCAGTTTTAGCATCTTTTACAACAGTCCCTATTGGAACCTTTATATATAAGTCTTCTCCATATCTTCCATTACAATGGTTTCCACTTCCATTTTCTCCATTTTTAGCTTTAAACTTTTTGTTGTACCTAAAATCTATTAATGTATTTTTATCTTTATCAACTTGAAAATATATATTTCCGCCATTTCCGCCGTCTCCGCCATCAGGTCCACCTGCTGCAACATATTTTTCTCTTCTAAATGTTGCAACACCATTTCCACCATCTCCGGCTTTAATTATTATTTTTGTATAATCTGTAAACATTTTTTTCTCCTTTAAAACTTTTAATTGATTACTTAAACTAATTCTCAAAATAATTAAGCATCATTGCTTTTTTTACTTTTTTCATTGTTTCTTTTGCAACTTCTCTTGCTTTTTTTGTTCCTTCTATTAATACTTTATCTACTTCTTCTGGATGAGCTTCATAATATTTTCTTTTTTCTCTTATTGGTTCTAATGTATCTATTATGTTTTTAGCAAGTTCTTTTTTGCATGCAACACATCCTCTTTTTCCTGCTCTACATTCTTCACATACTTTTTTGTAATCATCTTCTTTTGTAAATAATTTATGATAATATGCAACCATGCATATGTCAGGATTTCCTAAATCATCTTTTTTTATTCTTCCTGGGTCTGTAACTGCTCCCATTACTTTTTTTGTTATTTCTTCTGGACTATCTGATAAATATATTGCATTTCCAAGTGATTTTCCCATTTTTTCATTTCCATCTAGTCCTTTTATTCTAGCTTGCCCAGATAAAACTTCTTTTGGTTCTTTTAATACATCTTTACCATATATGCTATTAAATTTTCTAACTATCTCTCTACATTGTTCTATTAGTGGTAATTGGTCTTCTCCAACTGGTATTAACTCTCCATCAAAGCATGTAATATCTGCTGCTTGGCTTACCGGATAACCTAAAAATCCGTATGTTACACTTTCACCAAATAGTTCTTTTTTTTGTGCTATTTCTGTTTTTACTGTTGGGTTTCTTTGAAGTCTTGCTATTGTAACTAAATTTGAATAAAACACTGTTAATTCTGCTGTTTCTGGTATCATTGATTGTATGTATATTGTTGTTTTGTTTGGGTCTATTCCACATGATAAATAGTCTATTGCAAGTTCTCTTACATTTTTTCTTACTTTTTCTGGATTGTTAAAATTGTCTGTTAATGCTTGAACATCTGCTATTAATATAAATGGTTCATATTCATCATTTTCTTGTAATTTAAGTCTTGTTTTTATTGAGCCAAAATAATGCCCTATGTGTAACCTTCCTGTTGGTCTATCTCCTGTTAATATTCTTTTTTTACTCATTTTATTTACCACTCTTTTCCTTTTTGTTTTTTACTTGTATATTATACTATATTTTATAAACAAAAACAACTCTATTTACTAGAGTTGTTTTAAATATTATTTATGCTTTTGCAGCTACTTCTTTTTTTGCTTTTTCAACTGCTTCTACTGGGTAAACACTTACTTGTTTTTTGTCTTTACCTTTTCTTTCAAATTTTACATTTCCATCTACTAATGCATATAATGTATCATCGCTACCTTTTCCTACATTAGTTCCTGGATGTACTTTTGTTCCTCTTTGTCTTACTAAAATATTTCCAGCAAGTACAAATTGTCCATCAGCTCTTTTTACACCAAGACGTTTTGATTCACTCTCTCTACCGTTATGGCTACTACCTTGACCTTTCTTATGAGCCATGTTTTTTCACTCCTTTCGGTTCTAATTCTCATTTATAACTATTTGTTAAATTCTACTTTAATTATGCTTCTACTTTTTCTGCAGCTTTTGTTGCAGTTTTTTTAGCAGCTAATTTAATGCTTGTTATTTCAACCTTTGTGTATGGTTGTCTATGTCCTTGCATTCTTCTGTAGTTCTTTTTAGGTTTCATTTTGTAAACTAATATTTTTTTAGCTTTACCATGTGAAACTACTTTTCCTTCTACTTTAACACTTTTTACATAAGGATTTCCTACTTGTACTTTTCCATCTTCTGATACTAAAACTACTTTGTCGAAAGTAACTTTTTTACCTTCTTCTGCATCTAGTTTTTCGAAAAATACTACATCTCCTTCTGCTACTTTGTATTGTTTTCCACAGCTTTCAATTATTGCGTACATTTAAAATGCACCTCCCTTATTTGTATACTCGCTAATCCTTTTGCAACAAAGGTAACTAAATTTAATTAGTTTTTATGTACCTTGACTAAGCGGATTACAGTTAAGTATTTTATCATATTTTTTTATGCATGTCAATTGTTTGAAGATTATTTTTTTGTGTTTTAGCAATTAGTTTAATTAAATCACAAAGGCAAAATATAATACAATTAAAATATCTAATATAAGTAGTACTGGAAGTCCAATTTTAAATGTCCATTTTTTAGTTTTATGTCTAAATAAATACATTCCAGCAATTGTACCTATTCCCCCTCCAATTGCTGTTATTATAAATAAAGTATTTTCTGGTATTCTCCATGAACCTCTTTTAGCTTTTTGCTTGTCTATATACATTGCTAAAAAGCCAATTATATTTATTATTACTATATATATAACAAAATTTTGTGCCGTCAATATTTCTTTTAACATAAATTTCTCCTTATTTTTATAATACTTTTTTATCTTATCACAAAACACAAAAAAAAGAAAGTATTATTAAATTATAAAATTTTAGGCACTTTGACAATTTAATAAAGAAGTAATATAGCTCATATTTAATATATTACTCCTAGGTATTAAAAAATTTGCACACTAAACTTAACAAGCTCGTTTTTTCTTCATGTTTATTATAAATTTTTGACAATACTTTATTTAAAATTTTTTATTCATATATTGATTTATCTGTATACTTTATTATTTTATATACAGATAAATCAAATATTTTTACTACCCAAATAAACTAATTTGGTTACTTTGGCTCATGCCCTTTAAACAACCAAAATTCTTTAATAATTCAGCTCCAGATGTTCCAATTTTAGCCCTTATTTTTAGGTCATCTATAGACATAAATTTTCCGGTCTTTTCTTGCATTTACAATTCCTTGTGCAGCAACAGTACCAAAACCTGCAATACTGTTTAAAGGTGGTCTTAATTTATCATCTTGTATTTTAAATTTAGTTGCATCAGACTCATAAATGTCTACTGGTAAAAATTCAAATCCTCTTTCATACATTTCTAATACTATTTCTAAGTCATCATACATGTCTAGCTCTGCTTTCGTTGCCTCTTTTTTCTGGTTTTTCATTTCTATTTCTTTCATTTTATTTTTTGCTCGTTCTTTTCCATTTATCATAAATTCTGCATCAAATGCTTTTGCTCTTATTGAGTAATATGCTGCATAATATGCAAGTGGAATGTGAACTTTAAACCATGCTATTCTAAATGCATTTGTAACATATGCTGCTGCATGGGCTTTAGGGAACATGTATTTTATTTTTTCACATGATTTTATGTACCAATCTGGTACGTCATGTTCTTTCATTATAGCCTTAAATTCTTCCCATTTTGCTGGATCTTTTAATGCTTTTCCTTTACGTACTGTTTCCATTATTTTGAATGATTTGTCAGGTGGTACACCTTTTTTTATTAAATATATCATTATGTCGTCCCTACAACATATTGCTTCTTGTAATGTTACAATTCCTTGTTCTATTAATGTTTGGGCATTTCCTAGCCACACGTCTGTACCATGTGATAATCCAGACAAACGTATTAATTCGTCAAATGTTGTTGGATGTGTGTCTAAAAGCATCCCTCTTGCAAATTTTGTACCATATTCTGGTATTCCAAATGTTCCAACTTGTGAATGTATTTGCTCTGGAGTTACACCTAGTGCATCTGTAGAATTAAATATTGACATTGTTTCTTTATCATCTAATGGAACTTGTGTTGGTGCAATTCCTGTTAAATCTTGTAACATACGAATAACTGTCGGATCGTCGTGCCCTAGTATATCGAGTTTTAATAAGTTTGCATCTATTGAGTGATAGTCAAAGTGTGTTGTTATTATGTCAGAGTTTGGATCATCTGCTGGATGCTGTACTGGTGTAAACTCATATATTTCTCTTCCTTTTGGTACTACTATAATTCCTCCTGGGTGCTGACCTGTTGTTCTTTTTATTCCTGTACATCCTACAGAAAGTCTTTGTATTTCTGCTCTATTTACTGGTATTCCTCTGTCTTCAAAATAACCTTTTACATAACCAAATGCTGTTTTTTCTGCAACTGTACCTACTGTTCCTGCTTTAAATGTTGTTCCTTTTCCAAATATAACTTCTGTGTATTTGTGTGCTTTTGCTTGATATTCCCCAGAAAAGTTTAAGTCTATATCTGGTTCTTTGTCTCCATTAAACCCTAAGAATGTTTCAAAAGGTATGTCCATTCCGTCTTTGTTTAGCTTATGACCACATTTTGGACATACTTTGTCTGGCAAATCAAATCCATTTTGGAAGCCATAGTCTGTAAAATCTGAATATTTACAATTTGGACATAAATAATGTGGTGGTAATGAATTAACTTCTGTTATACCTGTCATAAATGCTACAAGTGATGAACCAACAGAGCCTCTTGAACCTACTATATAGCCATCTGAATTTGATTTCCATACTAGTTTTTGTGCAATTATGTACATAACAGAATAGCCATTACTTATAATTGAGTTTAATTCTTTATCTAGTCTTGTTTGAACAATTTCTGGCAATTCTTCTCCATACAATTCATGTGCTTTTTTGTATGCTATATTTTTTATGTCTTCTTCACATCCTGGTATGTGTGGTGGACATTTTTCTGGTGATATTGGACTTATTTGTTCACACATGTCAGCTATTTTGTTTGTATTTGTAACTACTACCTCATATGCCTTTTCTTCTCCTAAGTATTTAAATTCTTCTAACATTTCTTCGGTTGTTCTTAAATATAATGGTGCTTGGTTGTCTGCATCGTCATATTTTTGACCTGCTTCTAATATTCTTCTATATATTTCGTCTTGTGGATCCATAAAGTGCACGTCACATGTTGCTACAACTGGTTTACCAAGTTTTTCTCCTAATGCTACTATTTTTCTATTTATATCTCTTAATGCCTCATGGTCTGCAACTACTTCATTTCTAATTAAAAATTCATTGTTTCCTATTGGCTGGATTTCTAAGTAATCATAATCATTTGCTATTTCTTCTATTTCTTCATCTGTTTTTCCAAGTTCTATTGCTTGATATAATTCCCCTGCTTCACAGGCACTTCCGAAGTATTAACCCTTCAGAATATTTTTTATATAAGCTTTTTAATATTCTTGGTTTTCTGTAAAAATAGTGTAAATGTGATAATGATACTAATCTGTATAAATTTCTTAGTCCTACATAGTTTTTTGCAAGTATTATTGCATGATATGTTTTTAGTTTTTTGTATTCTTCTTTTTTAGTCTCTTCATCTGCTGCAAGTTGATCTATGTCTGCTACCGTTTTTGCTCCTTTTTCTTTTACCATGTCCATCATTACTCTAAATACTTTAACTGTTGTATCTACATCGTCTAAAGCACGGTGCGCTACTTCTACTTTTATTCCTAAATTTTCTGCTATTTTTCCAAGTTTGTATTTTTTGTAGTTTGGGAATAAATCTTTTGCTAAACTTAATGTGTCTAAATATGTATAATCAAATTTATAGCCTAAATTTATTGCATTTTGTTTTAAAAATCCTACGTCAAAATTTGCATTGTGTGCAACTATTACCGTATTATTGGGATCTCCTAAAAATTCTAAAACATCTGGGAATACGTCTTTTATTGTTTTGGCATCTTTTACCATGTCATCTGTTATATTTGTAACCTCAGATACTCTTTGTGGTATATGTTTTTCTGGATTAACAAAACAACTAAATTCGTCTATTACTTCCCCATTTTTTACTTTCATTATTCCTATTTCTGTAATTTTTTCTGTTTTTGCTGAAAAACCTGTTGTCTCTAAGTCTAACACACAATATGTTGTATCTATTTCTTGTCCTTTATTATTATATACAGATTTTGTGTTGTCTGGTGCTAAATATGCTTCTACACCATAAATTACTTTCATGTCTGGGTTGTCCACCCCAAGTAGCTTATGAGCTTCTGGAAAGCTTTGTACAACTCCATGGTCTGTTATTGCAATTGATTTCATTCCCCATTTCATTGCTCTTTTTATTAAGTCTTTTGCTGATGTCATTGCATCCATTTGGCTCATTTTTGTATGCATGTGAAGTTCTACCCTTTTGTGCTCACTGTTGTCCATTCTTATTTCTTTTTTTAGTCCTTCTGTTTCTACTATTGTGTTTGCCATAACAGACAATTCATTTGAAAAACTATCCATTCCAGCTGTTCCTGCTATTTTAATTCCTTTTGCTTTAGCTATTCTTCCTTGTACCTTTTTTGATTGGTCTTTATTTAAAAATGCTTTACATGTTAAGGTACTTGTTCCATCATACAAATCAAAACTAAGTAATGTTTTTCCAGATTTTAGTTCTCGTGGTTCCATAAAAATCACTTCACCTTGAAGAGCAACTCTTCCGTCATCTGCTGATAATTCTTTAACTGTTGTTAATTTTTCTTGTATGTTTTGTGATGTTCCTAAAATTAATGGAGTTGATTCATCTTCTTCTGGTTTTTTTGGTATTTGATCATTGTTTGTTTTGTATATTGTATTTCCTATTACAGTTACATCTCCTGCATATGAGTCTACTCCTGCTTTTCCTATTATTTTTACTGTATTTGCCTCTTCTAATTTTGTTATAACATTTTGGCTATCTTCTGGCACTGTAAATGATTTACATGTAATTGTTCCTGTTCCATCATATAATTCAAATATCAATAAAACTTTTTCTGATTTTGTCATACGTTTTTCTAGGTTAGATACTCTTCCTTCTAATGTTATTCTTGTATCACTTGGCGTTATATCTTTTATTTTTACTTTATTTTCTTTAGCTTTTGTTTGTTTTCCAAGTATTAATTCTTGATTTTCATCTTCTGCCACTTTTGGTGCCTCTTCTACCATATATTGCATAGATTCAGGTGGCATGTAGTTTGGATCTTCTTCCCCTACATAGCTATCTTCTAATGATTTTAAATTTTCTTGTTCTAATTGCTTATTTGCCATTTCTATATGTTCTATTATTTTATTTACTTCTTTTTCTTCTGCTTCTTTTGCTTTTTGTACTATTTTTTGCATTTCTTCTTTTGTAATGTTTTCTGTTAATGTTATTTTATATTTTTTTCCAAATAATTTTTGTATTACATTTGCTAGTTCTTGATCTGTCTTTTTGGCTTTTAAAAATTCAGCACCTTTTATGTGCATGTTAACTGTTATTTCTTTTTGAGTGCTTTCTACCTCAGCATTCATAAGCAACATTGGCTTTGCAAGTGGAAATTTATGTGCCATATAGCAAATTATGTTTTTCCATTCTTCTTTTATTCCTTTTGTTTGTACTTGGTCTGTATATTTCATTGTCATGTCAATATTTGAAAAACCAAATCTCTCTTTTAGAAATTTTTCTAAAAACCATATTTCTTTTATTTCTACATATTCATCTATTCCAAGTATTATTCCTAATGTATTTGTTTTTTTGTTTACATTTAATGCTTGTATATATGCATATTTTATATTGCTGTTTGTTTTATAATCACTAAATACTTCTCCTACTTTTTTTGATTTTTCTGACACTTATATCGCTCCTTTTTTTATGTCTTTTTGCTTTATATTTTCAGTATGTAGTATATCAAAAATCTTTGTTTCGTACAAGTGTTTTTAACAAATTATAAAGAGGCCTTCAAACGAAAGCCCCTTTTGTACTTTTTTATTATGCACTTCCTTTATACAAATTTTGTTGGTACTGATTTTGCAATACCATATGGACCTACTCTAAAAAAGTAACTTCTGTCAAGAACAGCTACATTTTTAACTTTTACATGTTCTGCTATTCTTTTTGCAAAGTTGTCTTTTACATCAATTTCGCCATGATTTACCAAAACTGCTTTAAGATTTTTAAATTCGTTTAAAAAATTAATCATCTCATCAGCCTTTGCATGTGCAGAAAACTCAGATGTAAACTCTACATTTGCAAACTTTTTCAGGATTAATCCATTAATTTTTACAAAATCTCCATATGGAGTGTCCCGAAGATTTCTTCCCAGGCTTCCCTCAAAAAGAAAGCCTGTAAAATGGATAAGAGTATTGGAATTTCCAATGTAATTTTGAAAATAGAGTGGTGCAGGTCCATAGCCACCGCTTCCTGAGGTTGTAACAATTATTTTTGTTTCAGAAGTATTGCTTAAAATTTGGTCTCTTATTCCTTCATCAACATAAGTTAAATTGTCTGGCAGAAAGTCCAGGCAGTCATCATTTAGTCCAAAACCATCTTTTAAATAGATGTGTGTATATTTAATGGCAAGCTTACCATCAAAATATATTGGAATTGATGAATCCAGCATATTTTCTTTTTGCATGTCGTGCAAAGTTTTTAGAATTTCTTGGCTTCTTCCTAAAGAAAACACTGGTACTATTAAGGTTCCGCCAATTTCCATTTTTTCCTTAACATTTTGCTTAAATACTGGAACTATTTCCTCTTTGTCCATGTCTCCATATGTTGATTCCTGAATTACCGTAAGCGGCAATTCTTTTACCCAGTTAGGTAATGGATCAACATCAAAAAACATATTAGAAAAATTAATGTCTCCAGTAAACAAAAGGTTAATTGATGCCTCATCTTCATACTGAATCTGAAGCAAAATCATGGCAGCTCCAAGCAAATGACCATTTTTGAAAAATGTTGCCTTTACAAACCTGTGAATGTTAAATGTTTTTTCATATTCCACTGCTTTTAATTGTGAAACACACTCATTTACATCGCCTTCTGAATAAAGCTGTTTTTGGTTGTTTCTTCGTGATAAATCACGTAGTACCTTGCAGCTATCTACCAATGCCAGTGGCATAAGCATTTTTGTTGCCCCAGTGCAATAAATTTCATTGCGATAGCCTTGTTTTACAAGTAACGGCAAGCGACCTGTATGGTCAACATGGTTGTGAGTAACAAGCACACAATCAAGTTTGTCAGCATCAAATGGAAAACCTCTGTTATAGCTATCATTCTCCTTTTCCTGAAATAATCCACAGTCTACTACAATTTTGGCTGTCTCATTATTTGGAAATTTGATAACAAGGAAATGGCATGAACCAGTTACCTCGTTGTGCAAATCCATAATGTCGACATAGGTCCGAAGTTTAGTACTCATAAAAAAGTACCCTCCTTTGTTAAAATTAAAATGTTTTAACAACGTACACAAAACATTGTTATATTTATTTTACTACCAATTATGTTACCATGTCAATATATGGATATTAAATAATTCTTGTTATATCATTTTATTTAAAACACTAAATAATATTACTATATCGTTTTATATAGAAAAATTTAAATAATTCTGGCTATGTCATTCCATGTTACAAATAATGCAAGTATTATTATAAAAGAAAAACCTAAAAGTTGAATATTAATTTCTATTTTTTGACTTAATGGTTTTTTACGTATTGCCTCTATTATTAAAAGAAGTATTTTCCCACCATCTAAGGCTGGAATTGGAAGCAAATTAGTTACCCCTAAAGATAAAGAAACAATTGCAATCATATTTATAAATTCAAACATTCCATTTGTTTTAGCTACAACTTCTGATATTCCAACAGGTCCCATCATTTGGTCAAGCCCTGCCTTTCCAGTAAATAGTTGCTTTAATCCTTCAAATGTTGATGTAATAAATGTTCCTGTTTTTTCTCCTGCAAATGTTAATGCAGAACTCCAATTATTTGTTACTTGAAAATTATAACTTGTAGCCAATATAAAATAAACTATTAATGCAAATATAATATTTACTATTGCCCCTGCTGCAACTATTGCAACTCTTTTGGGAATACTTGCTTTTGAAAAAGAACCTTCCTTATCAGAAAGTTCTTCTTCTCCTTCCATACTTATAAAGCCCCCTAGTGGTATAAGTCTTAATGCATATTTAGTTTCTTTTCCTTGTTTTTTCCAAATTGTTGGTCCAAAACCTATGGCAAATTCATTTACCCTTACTTTACATAGTTTTGCGACAACAAAATGTCCAGTCTCATGTATTAGAATTAAAAATCCTAATAAAAATATTATTTTTATAGCAGATATTAAAAAAGTAAACAAACTATCTCCTCCTAAATCATCATAAATAATGCATATGCAAATGGTGCTAAAAATATTAAACTATCTATTCTGTCTAACATTCCTCCATGTCCTGGAATTAAGTTACTATAATCTTTTATATCTACAAATCTTTTTATTGATGATGCTGCAAAGTCACCTATTTGCCCAACTAAACTTAATATAATTGAACATCCTATAATATATATATATGACACATTCATGCCTAAATATGTATTTATAACATATGTATATATAACAATTGCAACTACTGCCCCAATTGTTCCACCAATACATCCTTCTATAGATTTTTTAGGGCTTATTTTACTAAATTTATGTTTTCCTATAGCTTTTCCTGTAAAATATGCAAAAATATCTGTTCCCCATGCAGCAAATATTACATACCATATTAATATGTTTCCATTTTTCATTCCATTTATTAGTGCAACAAAAATTGTAAAAAATACAATATATGCTATTCCAAAAAATGTATATGCAATATCTTTAAAACTTGTTTTCATCTCTGTTGCAATTACTTGCGCAAAAAGTATTAATAATATAGTTGGAATTGCAAGTGTTACTACTACCCATAAATATGAACTAGGAATTACATGTAAAAGTGAAATACTTAAACAGCTTAAATAGCCTACCCATTTTACAGGCTTTGCAACTTTTGATACTGCATTAAAATATTCGTCCATTGCAAGTAATGTAATTATAGCAAGTGCTATGTCTACAACATATTTATTTCCTATTAAAAATATTGCAAGTACTAAAGGAAACCCTAGTAGTGCTGATGTTACTCTTTTTATATCCATTTTTTCATTCCTTTCAACTAATTAGTTAATTTGCCCCGAATTTTCTTGTTCTTTTTTGATATTCTATAATTGCATTGTCTAAATCTTCTTCAGTAAAATCTGGCCAATTTTTCTCTACAAAAAGTAATTCTGAATATACTGATTGCCATGGTAAAAAATTACTTAATCTCATCTCACCACTTGTTCTAATAACAAGGTCTGGATCTGGCTCATCTTTTGTATATAATTCTTTTGAAATCGCCTCTTCGTTTATTTGTTCTAATTCAATTTTTCCTTCTTTATATTCAGTTGCAATTTTTTTCATTGCTTTTACTATTTCGTCTCTACCACCATAGTTTATAGCTATGTTAAATGTTATTCCTGTATTATTTTTAGTTCTTTCTACGCATTCTTCCATGCTTTTTTGCATTGCTTTTGATAATGCTTTTTTATCTCCTAAAAATTTTACTTTTATATTTTCACTGTCTGCCCTTTTAGAATAATTATTTAAATAGCTTTGAAATAAAAACATTAATGCTTTTACCTCATCTTCTGCTCTTTTCCAGTTTTCTGTAGAAAAGGCATATACTGTAATATATTCAAGTCCAATACTATTTGCATACCTAACTATTTTTTCTAAAGTTTTTGCACCTTCTTTATGTCCAAAAACTGCTTGTTTTCCTCTTGCTTTTGCCCACCTTCTATTTCCATCCATTATAATGGCTATGTGTTTTGGCATGCTTTCTTTATTAAATTTCATATTATCACCTATTTATTTCTATTTGCTATGTATAAGGCAAGTTCTTTTAAAAACTCTCCTTTTTCTCCATAACAGTTAATTATTTCTATTGCTTCTTTTGTTATTTTATTTAATATTTCTTTAGCACCTTCAAGTCCATATTTTGATACATATGTACATTTTCCATGTTCTTTGTCATTTCCAACTGGTTTTCCTAAAATTTTTTCATTTCCTTCTTCTGATAATATATCATCCTTTATTTGAAATGCCAAACCTATTTTTTCTGAATATGTTGTTAATTTTTCTAAGTCTTCTTTTGGTGCATTTGCAAGTATTGCTCCCATTCTAACTGATAGTTTTAAAAATGCACCTGTTTTGTTTTTATGAATATATTCTAAATAATCTTTACTTATTGGTTTTCCTTCATATTCTGTGTCAACATACTCTCCTGCAATCATTCTATCTACTGCAAGTGTAAATTCATTAAAAATTTTAATTTTGTCTTGTAATTCTTCTTTTTTAGAATTTTTTAAATCTTCACTTATTAATATATATGCATTATTTAACAATCCGGTCTCCTGCAAGTATTGCTGTTGCCTCGTTAAAAGCTTTATGATTTGTTGGCTTTCCATGTCTTAAGTCATCATTATCTATTCCTGGTAAATCATCATGTATTAATGAAAAATTATGTACCATTTCGATTGCAACTGCATATGTCATACAGTTATTAACATCATTTTTAAATAATTTGTAAGTTGCAAGTAACAAAATTGGTCTTAATCTTTTGCCTCCTGCCATTAAACTATATTCCATAGAATTGTTTAATATTTTTTCTGGACAATCTTCATGTTTTACATATTTTTCTAATTCATTGTTTATTATTTTTTGATATTTACTTAATTCTTGCTTGAAATCCATTTTTATTCCTTCTTAAATTTAATAATTTACTATACTGACATTATTTCTTTTTCTTTGTTTTCTAGTATTTTATCAACTTCTTCTATTTTTTTGTCTGTTAATTTTTGTATGTCATTTTCTGCATTTTTTAGTTCGTCTTCTGTTATTTCAGAATTTTTTTGTTTTGTTTTTGCTTCATCAATTCCGTCTCTTCTAACAGCTCTTACTGCAACTTTTGCTTCTTCTGCCATTTTCTTTATGTCTTTTACTAGCTCTTTTCTTCTTTCTTCTGTTAATTCTGGAAATGCAAGTCTTATTACTTTTCCATCATTATTTGGATTTATTCCTATGTCTGATGCAAGTATTGCTTTTTCTATATCTTTTAAAACACTTACATCCCATGGTTGGATTACAATTAATCTTGCTTCTGGAACAGAAACTCCTGCTACTTGATTTATTGGTGTTGGTGTTCCATAGTAATCTATTTTTACTTTGTTTAATATTGCAGGGTTTGCTCTTCCTGCTCTTACTTCTGATAGTTTTTCTTCATATACACTTATTGTTTTATTCATTCTTTCTTCTATATTTTTATAATCCATTATTCTTTCCTCCTAAAATTTATTAACTTACTATTGTTCCTATTTTTTCACCTTTAACAGCTCTTACAATATTTTGTGGGTCAGCTATTCCAAATACTAAAAGTGGAATATTATTATCTCTACACATTGCTGTTGCTGTTGAATCCATAACTTTTAAATCTTTATTTAACACATCTATATATGAAATTTCTTCAAATTTTGTTGCATTTGGGTCTAGTTTTGGATCTGCAGAATATACTGCATCTATTGATTTTCCAAGAAGTATTACTTCTGCATTCATTTCTGTAGCACGAAGTGCTGCTGCTGTATCTGTTGTAAAATAAGGGTGTCCTGTACCACATGCAAATATTACAACTCTACCTTTTTCTAAATGTTTCATTGCTTTTCTTTGTATAAATGGTTCTGCTATTTCCCTCATTTCTATTGATGTTTGTACTCTAGAATAAACTCCTCTTGCTTCTAATGCATCTTGAAGTGCAAGCCCATTCATTGCTGTTGCAAGCATTCCCATATAGTCTGCTGTGGTCCTTTCCATTTGATGTCCATTTCTTCCACGCCAGAAGTTTCCACCTCCAACTACTATTCCTACTTTTACTCCTAAATCAACTATTTCTTTTATTTTATCACATATTTCTCCTACTGTTTTTGCATCTACTCCATTTCCTTTGTTTCCTGCTAATGCTTCTCCACTTAATTTTAAAAGAACTCTTTTATATTTTAGTTCTGGCAACTTTAACAACTCCTTTTAATTATATTTTTACTTTCGCCATTTTATCATAAATAAAATAAAAATGGTAGTAAAATATGATAATTTTTTAAAATTCTGGTAATTTGACTTATTTTATGGTATACTTAAGTTATTGTAAGGAGCTAAAATTTATGGATATAGAAAATTTATATAATGATATTAATTTAATAGATATAGAAGATGCCAAAAAAGATATAGGACGTGCTTATAATTTTCTTTCTAAAGCCCATAATAAATACCCTAGCTTAGATGGTTACCAACTGTTATCTTTTACTGAATTAAATTTTATAAAAGCTTCTCAAGAATACTATAAAATTATAGATAGATTATCTGGTATTAAAGTTCAATTATTGGCAAGAGATTATCTATTAGAAAATGAACAATTTTTAAAACATTTATATCAAAAATTTTCTAATAAAAAAATACCAGATGATGATGGAATTTATACATATGACCTAAAAAAATCAACAAACTTACTTGTAAGAAGCTTATTATATAACTTAAGAGAAAAATATAAAGAATATGGACTTAATCCTACTACGCAAGAAGAATATGAATATTTAAAAAACTCATTGCAATATTGTAAAGATGATTTATTAAGATTTCAAAAAGATGATAATATTAAAATTTTGCAATATACCTACAATTATTTAAATGAACATGGAGCTTTAGACCTTCTTTGTAACAGTCAAGAAAAGCAGCTAAAAATTTTATGGTTAGAAGATTTAGGGTATGTTACAAAACCAGATAAAAACCACCCAGATGATATTGGAATTGAAAAGTTTTTTTCAGAAGAATATTTAAAAACTCTTCCAATAGACGAGCTTTCTGCTTTAAATATATTTTGGCAAAATAAATATTCAAAAGAAATAAATTCAACTGGATTTGGCTATTTTGTTTTTCAGCAGTTAAACTTACTAAAAGATTTTCCAAATACTAATTTATCATTAGATGATGAGACAATAAAAAAACTTCTTACTAAATATCGTTTATTAAAATACTTAGCTAAAAATATATATAAAAGAAATTTACAGGGAAAATCTTATAAATCCTTATCTTCTGAATTTTCATTTGATTATAATCATACGTTTTCTAAATTATTTCCTAATTTCCCAAATTCCTTAGAAGATGATTTATCAATGTGTTTTGAAAGATTTATAGCTGCTGAAAATACTTATTCAATAAAAAATAATTTAATATGTGGTATAATTATGGATTTTGTTGACAATAAAAAACTTAAAAATTGGGGTTATATAAACGAAAACGAAAATGGTAAACCAAATACCATACAAGATAATTCCAAAAAAATTATTATTGGTATAGATTATCCTCGGATTAAATAGACCAATTTGTGTTCATGTTGACAAAGATATGATGGTTGATGCTTTAATTAATATGAAACAAACCATTATGATGCCTGTATACGAAGGAAATAATGATTTTATGGTTATAAATCCAAATAGAGAAGGAATTGTAAAAAATAGTTATTTGCAAAACCATATTACACTTCCTTTAGAAAAAAGACATAAAATTTTTCTAAGGCAAAAAAAATTAATAGAAGAAAATTCAAAACATGATTTAATAGAACATTTACAGTTTTTAGCAAATCCAGATAAATTTCCAAAACACCTAAAAGATAAAAATCAAAAAAGAGTTAGAAAATATGTAAATATGGGAAATGGCGTAATTTCTACTGAAGAAGAATTAAAAAAATTAAATAAAGCAAATTCTTTTGATGAAGAAAGATAAAAAGCTAATAATGAAGTTTCATTCACTATTAGCTTTTTTCTAATTTTGCAACTCTACAATACTATGTAATACCTTTAAATCTTCACTATATATTGCAACAATATATTTTTCATCTTGCTTTACATATTTACATACAACATTTTGTCCTAATTTAATTTCCTTTTTATAAGTAATCCTAACATTATTAAAAATTTGCTCATCATATACATTTTGTGGTAATGCTTCATATGCCAAATCTAAATATCGTAAATTATGCATATGTCTATTTACATCTATATCACTTCTTCTAACTTTATAATTTATAAAACTTTCATAATTATTAGGTTCTTTTAATTTTTCTAGTTCTAAAATATTAAATACAGATTTACCTTCTTCTGGATTATATTTTGCAATTAAACTCTCTTCTACTTTTGCAATTTTATTTTTTTCCACATTTATTAGTAACCATTTTGATGTTGCTATAGCACATAATTGTTTATTTTCATCATAGACTTCAAAATCTCTATAAGAATAACATTTGTTAGTATATCTTGACCATGTATCTATATTTATTTTTTGTCCATATTTTGGTCTTTTTATAACCTGAAGTTTCCATTCTAATAAAACCCATGTTACTTTTGTTTGCTCTACTGTATTTACACCATAGCCTGCACTATCTGAGTGATATGCTGCAATATTTTCTAGTCTTTCTAATAATGCAGTATTAGTTATTTCATTGTTTTTTCCTATGTCTTTTAATCCTATTTCAAATTGTTTTTTGTATATCATTTTTTTGCCTTTCTTTTAATACCCTGGTTTTTTTAATAATTTAAACATATTCTTTTTATATTCTTCAACTCCTGGTTGATTAAATGGATTTACTTCAAGAAGCATACAAGACATTGCACATGATTTTTCAAAGAAATATATTAGCTCCCCAATTGATAACTCATCTAGTTTTTCTAATTCTATAACAACATTTGGAACATCTCCATCAACATGTGCTTTTATTGTTCCTTCCATAGCTTTTTTATTTATATAGTCTAAGTCTTTTCCTGCTAAATAGTTTAGCCCATCTAAATTATCTTCATCTGCATTTACAGTTATATTTGACTCTGGTGTTTTTATAGTTATTACTGTTTCAAATAAATTTCTTCTTCCTTCTTGTATATATTGTCCCATAGAGTGCAAGTCTGTTGTAAAGTCAACTCCTGCAGGGAATATTCCTTTTTGTTCTTTTCCTTCACTTTCGCCAAATAGTTGTTTCCACCATTCTGTAAAATAATGCATTTTTGGCTCATAATTTACAAGTATTTCTATATTTTTATATAATTTGTACATTATATTTCTTACCACTGCGTATTTGTAGCAATCATTATATTTTAAATCTGAATCATTAAATCTTTCTTTAGCAATTCTTGCACCTTCCATAAGTTTGTCTATGTCAATTCCAGCTGTTGCAATTGGAAGTAATCCTACTGCTGTTAATACAGAATATCTTCCACCAACATTGTCAGGTATAACAAATCTTTCATACCCTTCTTCATCTGATAGTGTTTTTAGTGCTCCTTTTTCTTTGTCTGTTGTTACATAAATTCTGCTTCTTGCTTCATCTATTCCATATTTATTTTCTAATATTTCTCTAAATATTCTAAATGCAATTCCTGGCTCTGTTGTTGTTCCAGATTTTGAAATAACATTTACAGAAAAATCTTTATTTCCTATATAATTTATTAAATCATTTATATAGTTTGGACTTAGGTTATTTCCTGCATATAAAATTTGTGGAAATTTTCTTTGTTTGTCTGTTTGCATATTATAAAATGTATTTGTTAAAGACTCTATTACAGCTCTTGCACCTAAGTATGATCCTCCTATTCCAATAACTACTAAAATATCTGATTCTTTTTTTATTTTTTTAGCAGCTTTTTTTATTCTTGCAAATTCTTTTTTATCATAATTTGTTGGTAATTCAAGCCATCCAACAAAGTCATTTGGATCATTTGCTCTTTTATGCAAGTCATTATGTATTTTTTCAACCTTGTCTTTATATTCCATTATTGTTTTATTTGAAATTTGTGTGTTTTTTAAACTAACATTAATATTTGCCATAAAAATACCTCTTTTCTTTAGATTATTTAAACGTATTATATACAAATATTATTTTTATTTCAAGACTTCGTCTAATACTTTTGCAAAATACTTCATACTTGTTTGACATTGCTCTAAAGTATTTCCTGTAGCCCCCACTTCTATTATACTAGCATATTTTCCTGCATGCTGATTATACCTATATTTTGTAAGCATTATAGGTTTAAAAAGTCCTGGATACATTTCTTCTGCCTTTTGCTGAACTTTTATTGCAAATTTTAAATTTTGGTTCCAATTTGGGTGCCAAAGTCCTCCTTCATTTGTTCCAACTACAAACATTATTTGTGCTGCAATATCATTTTCTCCAATTTTTACAATTGGTGCATAGTCACTTCTACTTCCTATTGCATCTCTATGTATATCAAAAATAATATCTGAAGGATTTGTTTTTAAAATTTCTTGCACTGTTCCAAGCGAATGTGTGTATGAGCCATTATATGCTGGGTAATCATGGTAAGTTTTGTCATGTGTTACATTTATTCCATATTGTTTTAAACTATTTTCTAATTCATCTCCAACCTTTGCAACTGTAAAGTTTAAATCAGTTGTTCTATAATTTCCTGTTGGTGTGTATGGATTTTTTTCACTTGCTGTATAGCTTTCACATGTATGTGTATGAAATAATAAAATATTTTTATTGTTTATTTCTATATTTGGCTCTAACATTTCCTCTGTTAATTCATAAGATGTTTCATTTTTTATTTTTACATTTTGGTATTGTACATTGGATTTTAATGCTATTGGGTTATTTGTTATAACCTCAGTTTTTTCTCCTGCTTTTGCAATTTCTTGGCTAGTATTTTGTTCTTCTATTTTGGCTGTTTCTTGATTATTATTTGTTTGCTCTTCATTTTCACCTTGAATTTCATTTATGTCTTTTTCTTCAAAACTTTCTATTGCTACTATTTGTCTTTTTAAAATATCTTCATATAAATTAAACTCCTCTTTTATTCCTGTTTTTCCTTCTTCCCCTTCCTTGCAAACTTCAGCTACAACAGGAAGTTCAGTATCTATACATTCTAATAAATTTCCTTTTATAATTTTTTTAGATATTTGATTGTTTTCTATTTTTATTCCAGATATTCCTTTATATAAACATATTATTATTAATATAAATATTATTAGTTCTATTAGGTATTTTACAACATCTTTAATTTTTAGTACTGTAACATTAAACATATATTTTCTCCTTGTCATAAGTGTCTTATAATATTTATATTCATAAAAACAAAAAAAATGCTTAAAGTTATACTTTAAGCATTTTTATATTATACATTTTTCCAAAACCAATCTAAACTATTATCTATACTTTTTTTATTTTTTGCTTTTGCTTCAATATCATCAACCCATAAGTATGAGAAAAATGATATTAAAATAAATACAAAGTCGATTGCTATGCATCTTGATAGTGTTTCTGACATATATCTTAGGTCTTCTGATAATGTTGTAAATTGTGCTACATGCATTACTAGTATTATTAAATAAGCTACTAAAGGTATTGCAGCTACATAACTTTTTTTAATTTCTTGTGCTAAAAATATTAAAAGAACTGTTGCAAATAACATTAGTAATAATGTTAATGGATTTGACATATCTAATAAAAACATTATTTATTCCTCCTATTTTTCTTTAGTTGTTAAAAATATAATACCACTTATAATATTTTTTAGCAATATTATTTAATTTACATTTTTGTTACATTTATGTTGCTATTTTGTTACATACTTTTTATTGTATTTTTATTCTTGTATTTTTGCTTTTAAATTTTACTTTTCTATGTTTGCATTTATACTTTTACATTTTGCGTTATTATATTTTTTATATTACTACTTTATTTAAATTCTATTTTAGTTTTGCCTCTATTAGTTTTGCTATTTCTTCTGCCTTTTTTTGTATATATTTTTGGTCTTCGCCCTCTATCATAACTCTTACTAATGGCTCTGTTCCAGAAGGTCTAATTAATACTCTTCCATTTCCCGCAAATTCTTTTTCTAGTTTTTCAATTGCATTTTTTATTTCTTTATCATCTTTAAATCCATATTTTTTTTCTGAATCTACTTTTGCATTAACCAATACTTGTGGGTACAATTTTACCATTTGTGCCATTTGTGATGCCTTTTTATTTTCTTCTAAAATAGATTTTATAAGCATTAATGATGTTAATATTCCATCTCCTGTTGGATTGTAATCTAATAAAATAACATGACCAGATTGTTCTCCTCCTAAATTAAATCCATCTTTTAGCATTTCTTCTAATACATATCTATCTCCAACTTTAGTTTGCAATAATTCAAGTCCATTGTCTCTTGCATACTTGTTTAGCCCAAGATTACTCATAACAGTTGCTACAATAGTATCTTTGGCAAGTTTTCCTTTTTTTCTTAATGAACTAGAAATTATAGCCATAATTTTGTCTCCATCTATTTCGTTACCATTTTCATCTACTGCTAAGCATCTATCTCCATCACCATCATATGCTACTCCCATGCTTAAGTTATTTTCTACAACAAACTTCTTTAGACCTTCTAAATGTGTTGAACCACAATTTTGGTTTATATTTATTCCATCTGGATTATTGTTTATTATTTTATATTTAATTCCTAATGATTTAAATACTTTTTCTGCAACTTTATATGTTGCACCATTTGCTGTGTCTAATCCTACTATAAAATCATCAGATACTAATTTTTCCATGTCGTCATCAAAATTTTTCCTAAAAAAGTAGACATATTCATCAATTAAGTCTAAGCAATATTCAGAAACTCCTATTTTGTCATTTACTGCTGTAAGTTCTTCTAATTTTCCAGATTCCATTACTTCTTCTATTTCTTCTTCTAATGTATCTGGAATTTTCATACCTTTATTACTAAAATATTTTATTCCATTAAATTCATAAGTATTATGTGATGCTGATATTACAACACTTGCATCTGCGTTTAATTTTCTAGTTAAATATGCTACTGCTGGTGTTGGTATAACTCCTAATAATTTAACATTTGCTCCATAGCTTAAAAATCCTGCAACCATTGCACTTTCTATTAGTGTTCCAGATATTCTTGTATCTCTTCCAATTAAAATTGTTGGTGCATGGTCTGTATGCTTAGAAAGTACATATGCTCCTGCTTTTGCAACTTTATACACCAATTCTGGTGATAGCTCTGTGTTTGCTATTCTTCTTATTCCATCTGTTCCAAAGTATTTTCTCATTGCTATTCCTTCTTTCTTATATTTGTTAATTTTGGTTTTAAATTAACTTTGATTATCAATTAATTTTCATTTTAATTAATAATAACTACTTTATTAACTATTTATTTTAAAAAGTTAAGGTTAAAATTCATCATTAATTTTTCTTTAAAATTAAGCTTAAATTCAATTGGTGTTCTAATGTCTATTCTTTTATTTAATAATGCCAATTTTGGATTTATAGAAGTTAATTCTTCTAGCCTTTCTTTTCCTATTATGCTTTCTATTTCTTCTAAAATTTCTGGTATAAGTTTATATATTGTTTTTTCTCTATGTACATCTGTTCCTAAAAAATGTACTAAATTATTTTCAAACATTTTTCTTACTATCATTTGAGCTTTGTTTCCATATTGACCTATTATACTTCCATAATTTGCTTGGATTAATACTCCTTTTTCTACCAAATCATATAGTAATTCTGGTTCTTTTTGCACATACACATATCTTTCTGGATGTGCTAAAACTGGTACTATTTTATTTTGTTGCATTTCATATATTAAGTCATATAAATTTAATGGTTCTTCATTTTTTGGTAATTCAAATAATACATAACTTGTATTATTTATTGTTGATGCTTTTTCATTTTCTAATAATTTTATTATGTTGTCTGTCATATATATTTCATTTGCTAAATATAATTTTGCTTTAATATTTTTTGTGGTTAAATTTTTTGTTATTGCATCTAACCATACTCCTCTTTCTGCTACATCTGTTTCAAATACTGTTTCTTTGTAATGAGGTGTTAATACTATTTCGTCAAATCCTACATTTTGTGCTTCTTTTATTAAATTAAATGTTTCGTCTATACTTCTTGATCCATCATCTATGTTTGGAAGTATGTGTGCATGAAAGTCTATCATTTGAATCTTATCTCCTTTGTTACTTTGTTTATTACTGTATTTTTATTTTTATATTACATTTTTTCTGGCATTTTTATTCCTAGAAGTTCTGCTCCTGTTTTTAAAACTTTGTTAACACAATAGGTTAAGTATACTCTTGCATCTTGAACTTCACTTTCTTCACCAATTATTTTATTTTCGTTATAAAAACTACTAAATGCTTTTGAAAGTTCAATTAAATATTTTGCAAGTATTGAAACTTCTTCTTTTTTTGTTACTTGAATTAATATATTTTCAAAATCTGCTATTAATTTTATAATATTTTGAGAATACTCATCTTGTAAATTATTTACATTTATTTTACCTGCATCTGGTATATTGGCAACCTTTTTTAATACACTATTTGTTCTTACATATGTATATTGTATATATGGTCCTGTTTCTCCTTGGAAATTAAGCATTTCGTTTATATCAAATATTTCATCTTTTACCCTATTTGTTGAAACATTATTAAAAATAATAGCTCCAATTCCAACTCTTTTTGCTACTTCTTCTTTGTCTTCTAGGCTTGGATTTTTTTCTTCTATAATTTTTTTAGCCTCATTTATTGTGTCTTTAATTATATCTTCAACTTTTATAAAATTACCTTTTCTAGTTGACATTGTTCCACTTGGAAGTCTAACCATTCCATAAGACACATGTTCTAAACCTTTTGTATATTTTTCATCTAGACCTAATAATTTTGCAACTTCAAATATTTGCTTAAAATGTAAGTTTTGTTCGTAAGATGTAACATATATACTTTTATCATAATTATATGTCCTTGCCCTATATAAAATTGCTGCTAAATCTCTTGTTGCATAAATTGTAGAGCCATTTGATTTGCATATTATACATGGTGTATCAATTCCTTCTTTGCTTAAATCTATAACCATTGCCCCTTCAGATTCTATTAATCTTCCTGTTTTACTTAATATGTCAATTACTTCTGAAGTTTTGTCAGCATAAAAAGCCTCACCATTCCATGAGTCAAATTTGCTACCTAACATGTCATATATTTTTTGGAATTCTTTTATACTTAGGTCTCTAAACTTATTCCATAGTTTTGTGCAATATTCATCACCATTTTCTAACAATTTAAAGTTTTCTCTACATTTATTTAAAACATCTTCATCTTCAGCACATAAGTTGTTTATTTTTAAATAAATTTCAGCTAATTTATCAATAGGGTCTTTTGTTAAATCATACTCATCTCCCCATCTTTTATAACCTTCTATTAATTTACCAAACTGTGTTCCATAATCTCCTAAATGGTTTACTCCAATTACTTTATAGCCTAAATGTTTATAAATATTATATAGGGCTCCACCTAATACTGTTGTCTTTAAATGCCCAATGTGAAAAGGCTTTGCAATATTTGGAGAAGAATAATCTATAACAATTGTTTTACCATTTCCAATATTAGAACTTCCAACTTCTTCTTTGCTAGATATTTCTTTTATAACTTCATTTGTTAATAAATTTTTATTTGCATAAAAATTCAAATAACCTCCAACAACCTCAACATTTTCTATTACTTCTTTACTAATGTTAATATTGCTTGCTATTTCTTTTGCTATTTCCTGCGGAGCTTTTTTTAACTCCTTTGCAAGTCTAAAACATGGAAATGCATAATCTCCATTTTTTGCCTCTTTTGGCTTTTCTATATAGCTTTCTAGTTCATTACTGTTTAATTTAGTTACTTTTTCTATTTCTTTTGCAATTATTTCTTTTATATTTATCATAAAATCATTCCTTTACCATTTTATTGCATTCGATTGCCACTGGTTCCGGGTTTGTTTGGCAATTTATTGCCATTTAAACCCGGAACCAGTGGCAATTTTTATTTATTTATCTCTATTTTCTATATAAGTCCAAGAGTCCCTGCACATATCATCTAATGTTTTTGTTGCTTGCCATCCTAGCTCTTCTTTAGCTTTTTTAGGGTCTGCATAACATGTTGCAATGTCTCCAGGTCTTCTTGGTGTAATCTTGTATGGAACATCTTTTCCTGTCGCATTTTCAAATGCTTTTACCATGTCTAAAACACTATAGCCTGTTCCTGTTCCTAAGTTATATATAAATAAACCTTGTTTTTCTTTGTCTAATTTGTCTAATGCACTTATATGTCCTTTGGCTAAATCTACAACATGAATATAGTCTCTTACTCCTGTTCCATCATGTGTATTATAATCATTTCCAAACACTGAAAGTTCTTTTAATTCTCCATTTGCAACCCTAACAACATAAGGCATTAAATTGTTTGGAATTCCTTGTGGCTCTTCTCCAATAAGTCCACTTTCATGTGCTCCAACCGGATTAAAATATCTTAATATACATATATCCCATGTATTGTCAGATGCATATATATCTTTTAAAATTTGTTCAATAAACAACTTTGTTGTTCCATAAGGATTTGTTGTTCCTCCTGTTTTACAGTCTTCTGTAAGTGGTATTCTTTCTGGTTCTCCATATACTGTTGCTGAAGAACTAAATATGAATTTTTTTACATTGTATTTTCTCATTGTGTCTAGCAAAACTAAACATCCAGATATATTGTTTGTGTAATATTCTATAGGTTTTTTTACTGATTCTCCAACAGACTTATACCCTGCAAAATTCATTACCGCTTCTATTTTATTTTCTTCAAAAACTTTTTCTAATTTTTCTTTGTCTAAATAATCTATTTCATAAAATTTAAAATCTTTCCCTGTTATTTTTTTTATTTTATCTAATACTTCTGGTTTACTATTTGAAAAATTGTCAATAATTACAATTTCTTTTCCTTTATTTAATAATTCTACTGATGTATGACTTCCAATAAAGCCTGCACCACCTGTAACTAAAATTGCCATAAAAATCACTCTCCTTTGTTTTTTGTTATTTTATCACTTATGTTAAAATAATGTCAATGTTTTTAAATAGCATATGACAAAAAATGTTACAATTCTTTAGTTTTATCATATATTTTGTAAAAATCAAGTAGGAAATATTTTAGAAAATATATCTGGTAAACCTCTTACGTAATAATTTCTTTAAACCTTCATATACTTATTTTGAGGTGACTATATGAAAACTACTAACATTTATGTTATTAAATTAAAGAAAAATTTTTTACCTATGCTTTTTTTATTTTTTACATTTTGTTTATTAATTTTTTCCAAAAACAATCTTGTTGCAGTAAAAAATGGTCTTTCTTTATGGGCAAATTCTGTTATTCCTTCTTTATTTCCTTTTTTTGTTGCAACAGAACTTTTGTCACACACAAATATTATTAATCAACTTGGAAATATTTTAAATTTTATTATGAAACCTTTATTTAATGTTAATGGTAAAGGCTCTTTTGCTTTTATTATGGGAATAATTTCTGGCTACCCTATTGGCGCCAAAATTGCAGCAAATTTTAGAAAAAACAATATTTGTTCTAAAGAAGAATGTGAAAGACTTTTAAGTTTTACTAATAATTCTGGTCCTTTGTTTATTATTGGTACTGTTGGAATAAGTATGTTTGGAAATACAATTATTGGAATTTTACTTTTTGTTACACATTTACTTGCAAGTATTACTGTCGGATTTATTTTTAGATTTTGGAAATATAAAAGTAAAACTTTAAACTCACAAAATAATGTAAAAAGTAATGTTATGACAATTTCTTTTGCAAACCTTGGCGAGGTTTTGGCTCAAAGTATAACCAGTAGTTTGTCAACAATTTTTATGATAGGTGGATTTGTTGTAATTTTTTCTAGTATTATATCTATTTTAAATAGTAGTGGTATACAAAATATTGCACTTTTAATATTTTCCCCTCTTTTTAATTTTTTAAATATTGACCAATCGTTTATTTGTGGGCTATTTACCGGATTTTTTGAAATAACAAATGGTATTAGTTTAATTTCTAAAATACATATTAAAAAAATATCTATAAATATTATTTTTACAGCCTTTTTGCTTGGCTTTGGTGGTATTTCTGTTATGTTACAGGTTTTAAGTATTATTTCCAAAACAGATTTATCTTGTAAACCATATATTTTAGGTAAAATTTTACATGGAACTATTGCAGCATTTTATACATACTTATTTGTTACATTTATTCCAATGCTTAATTTAGACTTGTCATAATTTGTCGAACATGCTATAATAATATTATTCGCATTATGTTTTTATCTTAGAAAGGATGGTTTTATTATGCAATCCACAATTACAATCGATTTGGAAAGACTCAGGCTTAAGGTTCGGGATTTGGGTGATGCTTGGTATAAAGTTTCAATCTATTACACCAATTTTGACCCATACCAGCTAATAGTTAACTTTGGTTATGGCAATTTTGATGCAGATATGCTAAAAGAGCCTATATTAGTGCTTTACAACACAGAAGAAGACTTGGTCAACGGCGAAAAGTACCAGATACTTGTTGAAAACGTTTCCAAGTATGTTTCCAATTCTCCGCTTTCTGACTTCATTCTTGAAAGCATTGCTGCTGTAAAAAATGCTATGTTATGGCATGGTACTTACTGGGGCCTTGAGGATTAACCATCAAAAAAGCAAGGATTTTATTTCCTTGCTTTTTATTTTTATACACCTACTATTAGTTTAAAGTGATTTATTTTTTAAGTTCTATTTTTTTATTTTATTAATATGTTATATAAAGAAGAATTTTAAAATAGGAGTTGATGTTATGGAAAAAGAATATAATAATTACCCACCTTTTATGGACTTTGGCATGCAACCACGGCTTAGATATGGGAGAAATGTATAAAGACCCTATGTTTAACCCTATGGCTCAATATGAGCAAGCATATGTTTATTACAAATATTTATGTATGCAAATGGATTATAAATTAAAATGCAAAGAATATGAAAAAGTATGTGCTAATAATTGCCAAACAGATAGAAAAGAAAAAAGAATTGAATAAAATCATTCAATTAAATCATATAAATTTTATTAAAAAAATCAGATTTAGATTAAATATTTAACTTAAATCTGATTTTTTATTATTTTATTATTTTTATAATCTTGTCATTAATATAATAAGAACAATTATTCCAAGCGCAACTCTGTATATTGCAAAAACCTTAAAACTTCCTTTTTTTAAGTAGTTTAATAAAAATTTAATTACAAACATTCCAACTATAAAACTTGCTAGAACTCCTATTACAAAAGGCAAATCGAAAACAAAATGTTTTAGTTCATAAAGTGCTGCTGCTGCAACAATTGGAGTTGATAACAAAAATGAAAATTTTGCAACAGATTCTCTTTCTAACCCCATTTTTCTTCCTACTGTCATTGTTATTCCAGATCTAGAAACACCTGGGAATGCTGCTGCTATTGCTTGTGATAATGATATTAAAAGAGATTGTTTAAATGTAATGTCTTTATATTTAGTTTTTGATTTTGAGTTTTTATCTACTACATATAAAATAATACCCATAACAATTAATGCTATTGCAATTATAAACATTTGGGTGTTTATTTGTGATGTTTTAAATACTCCTGCTAGAGTTTCTATTAACTTGCTAGATAATTTGTCAAGCACTAAGCATGCTATTCCTGTAGGTATTGTTGCTATAACTATATACCAAAATATTTTTCCTTCTGTAGATTTCTTTTTCTTTACTACTTGATTATATCCCCCTTTTATTAATTGAACCCAATCTTTATAGAAAAATATAATAATTGCAAGCAATGTTCCAATATGTAAAGCGACATCAAAAGATTCGCTTATATCACTCCACCCAAATACCCATGGGAAAAGATTTAAATGTGCTGAACTTGATACTGGTAATAATTCTGTAAGTCCCTGTACAACTCCTAAAATTAATGAATGTAATATTTCCATGTTTTTACTCCTTTTATTTATATATTTTTTAATAATTTTTTATAATATTATATATTGTTTCTTTTATAAATTCTGCTGATGTAATTGGTGCTATTTTTCCTGGTAATGCTAACGCCCAAACAAGCTTTAAATTTTCTTTTTTTACTTCCTTTTTATCAATTCCTCCTGGATTTGATGCCAAATCTATTAATAAACAATCTTTTTTTACATATTTTAAATTATCTTCATTTAAAATAATTTGTGGAACTGTATTTATTATTATGTCATATTCCCCTAAATTTGCTCCTATCTTGTTTATATTTGTTTGATTAAATCCATATGCCTTTATCCATGCAAAATCCTCATCTTTTCTTGCAGCACATGTAACAATTGCAGATAGTCCAACTAGTTTTCTGGCTAGAACTTTTCCTATTCTTCCAAAACCTAAAATTAACACTTTGCTTCCATGCAATATTTTATTTGTATTTAATATTGCTTCACTAATTGTTCCTTCTGCTGTTGCTATAGTATTTAATACCGCTAATTCTTCTCTTTTCATTAAGTCTATAATTTCTACATATTCGTCATTTGCCATTTTGTATACTTCTGGTGGAATGTTTCCGGCAATTAAAATTTTTGCATTTATTACATGCATAAATTCTCTTAAGTGTATTTGTTCTTTACTAAATGGTGTACTAATATCTTTTCCATTACTAGTAAATGGAACTGGTCCAATTATTATGTCACTTTTATTTATTGCCTCTTTTAATGTTTTGGCTTGCACTATTGCTTTATTTTCATTTAATTCTTGTGATTCTTCTAGTCCAAAGCAAACTACATTGTTTCCATCTTCTGCAAGCATTTTTGCAAGTTTTATTAATCTTAAATCTCCACCTACAATTGCAAAATTTTTTTTCATATAATCCCTCTTTCAATTTGCCATATTTTTGTTTGGCTCCTCTTTTATAGTATATTGATTTAGAAAGATTTTATGAGTTTTTGTATATTATTCTTGAATTTCTTTTTGTTTTTCATTTTCTTTGTTTTGTTCTATTTTTTTAGCTATTCCATTTTTTGCATTTCTGTTTAATAATTTTATGTCATTATAGCTTAAGTTTCTTGTTATCGCAAACATTGCTTCTAGGTGTTCTTTTGCCATTATTTCTTTTTTAGTTAGTTTTGTTTCTTTTTTATTTTCTTCTAATGCATCTAAATTAAATGGAATTGAAAGCTTTGCTATTATTGGTATAAAAATATCATCTTTTTTTATTTTTTCTGCAATCTTTTTAGGATTTAAATTTAATGCTGTATTTGAATATTGAATAGCAGTTTGTTTTTCTCCACGTACTAATGCAATTTTTGCAAGTTCGAAATAACTGTCTGGTGCTAATTCTTCATCATCTATTGTTTCTAAAAATTTATTTTTTGCCTCATCTAATTCTTTGTATATTAATGCTATTTCTGCTAATGAATATTTTGAATTATATGATAATGAATTAATTTGTGCTGCTTTTTCATAATAGTCTTTTGCATTTTGAAAATCATTTAGCATTGTATATACAATTCCTAAGCTATAGTTTAAATCAAAACTTAATTCGTTATATTTTAATGCTTCATGATATACATTTACCGCTTCTTTATACATTTGATTTTGTATTAGTAAATCACCTAAAAGTATACTTGCTTTTTCATAGTCTGGTTTTTTATTAAGCAATCCTGTTAGCATTTGTGTTGCTTCTTCTTTTTTGTCCAATCCATCTAACAAACACGCAACTTTAAAGTATGAATCATAGTCTTTTTTATTTATATCTATTGCTTGTACATATTCATCTATTGCTTTTCTGTTTCCACCTTCACTTTCATATATTTTTGCAAGTAGTATGTGGCTTTTATATGAATCTGTATTTCTATCTAATAAATTTAACAATATCTGTTTTGCTTTTTTGTTATCTCCAAGCTCAAAATATATTTTTGCTTTTGCTAAATTTATTGACTCTATTATATTAAAATCTCTTTTTTCTAATATTATTACAAATATAGGTATTATTATTGAAAATATATACATTAGTATTTTTAACAATATGTTTAATTTGGCCCCAAATAATACTTCTACAAAATTAAACCCAATCCCTATTGCTTCTAATACCAAAAATACTATGTAACTTGTATCATTTGCTTTTATCATTTTAAAAAACATATAGACAAAAATCGCAAATGCAATTACTGTAAAAATTAATTGTTCTATTAACATATTATGCACTCCTTTTATTACAGTACTATTTTATTGCAAAATTCGATTTTTGTCTATACTTTTAGTTTTATTTTTCACTTTATAATTAATACCAATTTAAATCTTCATATAAATCATAATCTCCTCTTGGTCTAAATGGTGGTCTACCAGGTCCAGGTCCTCCGTGGTCCTCCAGGAAATGGTGGTCTAGGAGGTGGTGGTGGTGGAAATGGTGGCCTATTTCCAGGGCCTCCAGGTCTGCTTAATAATTCTCTAAGTATTAAAATTCTAATTATGTCACTTAAGCCTCTATTAATTTGTCTATTTTCTGATCTTGTTTCTTTTGATTCTTGTCTTGCTTCTTGGCTTCTATTATTTTGTGTGACAGATTTTACTGTGTTTACATTTTCTACATTGTTATTAAGATTTATGTTTAAGTAAACATCATCATTTCCCTCTACCATAACATATAATTCATCTGTCATTTTATCTATCATTTCTTTTGTAACAGAAGTATTTACATTTTGGCATGCTCTTTTTACCATTGGATAAACTACTTTATATATTTCTGGATAACATTGCTCAAGTTCTTGGTTATTGTTTTGGTTAAAAGAAGAATTCATCATTTGGGCATTTGATTGATATCCTCTAAAATATTGTTCATCTGCATATGGATTTACCTGATTGTAGCCTAAAATACTTCGTATATAATCATCATATGACGTGCTATACATAAAAAAACCTCCTTGCATTTTTTATATAATATGCAAAAAGGTTAATTTGTGCCCCTACTTTATAATTCATTTACTAATTTTTTAAATTGATTTCCTCTGTCTGCAAAATTTTTAAATAAATCAAAACTTGCACTAGCAGGTGAAAATAGAACAACATCTCCTGATTTTGCCTCTTTTTTTGCTACATCAATAGTTTGCTTTAATGTTGTACACATATATATTGGAAGTTCTTTTCCTTGATTTTCAAGTTCTTCTTTTACAGCATCAAAAATTTTTCCAGATGTTTGCCCCAACAAAATTAAGCATTTTACTTTTTGTATTATTGGTTTTGCAATTGGAGTATAGTCTAAATTTTTATCATATCCACCTGCAATTAAAACAATAGGTTCATCATATGAATTTAATCCTGCAATTGTCCTTGTTGGTGATGAACTTACAGAGTCATTATACCATTTTACTCCATCTATTTGTTTTACTAGCTCTAGTCTATGTTCTACACTATTAAATTCCTTTATAGCTTCTACTGCTTTATCTTGATTGACCAAAGTTTTAGTTGCAGCTAAAGCAGTACAAATATTTTCATAATTATGAACTCCTCTTAATTTTACATCTTTTGCATCTAATACATGTTTTCTAATTTTATCTTCACATTCTTTAATTATGCCATTATCTACTATATAACCATTTTCTAATTTTTCTTTGCTGCTGAAAAATATAACCTTTCCATTTGCTTCTTTAGCACAATTTCTTGTTATTTCATTATCATAATTTAATACAAGTATTCCATTTTCATTTTGGTATTTGAATATATTTTTCTTTGCTTCTATGTATTCTTCATAATCTTTATGTATATTTAAGTGGTTAGGCGTTATATTTGTTATTACTGATATTGATGGGCTTATTTCCATTCCCATTAATTGAAAACTACTAAGTTCTAAAACTACTATATCTTCTTTTTCTATTTCATTTAATTTTGTAAATAATGGTATACCTATATTTCCACCAAGCCATGTTTTATAGCCTGCATGTTTTAGTATTGCATTTATTAAACTTGTTGTTGTTGTTTTTCCATCACTTCCTGTTACACCAATTACCTTTGCTGGACACATTTTTATTAGCATTTCAATTTCTGTTGTAACAATTGCTCCTCTTTCTTCCTCTTTTTTAAGTTCCTTAGTTGTTGGCAAACAACTTGGTGATCTAAATATTAAATCAAAACCTTTTAACTTTTCTAAATAATTTTCACCTAATGAAAATTCAAATGAGTATGAAGTTATTTTATCCATTACATCTTTTGATATATTATCTATTGTTCTTTGGTCAAACACTGTAACTTTAGCTTTTTTTTCGTGCAAATAATCAAGTAATGGTATATTACTTACACCTAAACCAATTACAGCTATTTTCCTGTACTTTATGTAATCATTAAATTCATCTAACTTTTTATTTTCCATTTATATATTTCTCCTTTTGCTTTATTGTATGTTTCTTTTTTTACTTATGTTATTATATCTCAATATTTATTAAATTACAATTTATTTTTCTACTTTAGTTAAAATTAAGAATTATAATTATAATTATGCTTTTACTTTTCATTTTACTAATACCATACTATTTGTGAAATATAACTTTAAATTACAGCAATTTTTTATTTTTACATACATAATTTAAAAATTTTAGGCTATACTACACATAGTTTCTTAACATGGAGGTGTTTTTTATGTCAGAAAAGAATAGTAAGAAAAACAATAAAAGCAACAAAAATAACCAAAATCAAAACCAAAACAAAAGTAACAACAACAATAACCAAAGTAGCGAAAGATAGTTAGACAATTAAACAACGTAGACAACGGGACGGGGTTTTTGTCTTAGGCTTTCAGGGCTGTTTTACGTTAAAGTCATAGCTTAAAGGCTGGGCATGATAAGGGATTAGGCTGGTAATAATATATTATTT